>ERZ779889.1377-NODE-1377-length-24475-cov-3.768837_pt1 | contig 24475 bp, 17 predicted proteins | sample MGYA00511030_ERZ779889 | MGnify/ENA primary metagenome ERZ779889 (study PRJEB29588, sample SAMEA2160616) | human gut metagenome | biome: human gut; feature: human-associated habitat; material: faeces | place: Denmark | collected 2008/2010 ...
CCCGTATACGACTGAATAATCTTGACTACCTTTGATGATACATTCTCCTCTATATAGTCCGGCACGGGGATGCCGTAGTCGCCGTTGCGGTTCATCTCGACCGCCGTGTCGACCGACTGAAGCAGTCCTTTTTCATCGATTCCCGAAAGGATAAAGCAAGCCTTGTCCAGTGCTTCGGGGCGTTCGGTAGAAGTACGGATGCAAACTGCCGGGAACGGCTTTCCTATACTTGTGAAGAAACTGCTTTCTTCGGGAAGTGTCCCGCTGTCGGAGACGACGCAGAAAGCGTTCATCTGCAGGCAGTTGTAATCATGGAAGCCGAGCGGCTCATGCTGAATCACGCGATGGTCGAGCGCAAAACCGCTTGTTTCAAGTCTCTTACGGCTTCTCGGATGGCAGGAATAGAGGATAGGCATATCGTATTTCTCCGCCATTTTGTTAATCGCCATGAAAAGGCTTGTGAAGTTCTTTTCCGTGTCGATATTTTCCTCGCGGTGAGCGGAAAGAAGAATGTATTTCTCTTTTTCCAGTCCGAGACGAGTGTGAATGTCGCTTGCCTCGATTTCAGCGAGATTGTTATGAAGCACCTCTGCCATAGGGGATCCTGTAACATAAGTGCGCTCCTTAGGCAGTCCGCAATCGGCAAGATAGCGGCGTGCGTGTTCCGAATATGCCATGTTAACGTCCGAAATGATGTCAACGATCCGACGGTTGGTTTCCTCCGGCAGACATTCGTCCTTGCAGCGGTTTCCGGCTTCCATGTGGAAGATCGGAATATGCAACCGCTTTGCCCCGATGACAGAGAGGCAGGAGTTCGTGTCGCCGAGAACCAGCACCGCGTCGGGCTTGATTTCCGCCATGAGCGTGTAGGACTTCGCGATGATATTCCCGCAGGTCTCGCCGAGATTTGAGCCGACTGCGTCAAGGTAGACCTCGGGGGCCGCCAACTTCAGGTCTTTGAAGAATACCCCGTTGAGGTTGTAGTCGTAGTTCTGCCCCGTGTGGGCAAGAACGGTATCGAAATACTTGCGGCACTTGGTAATCACGGCGGCAAGGCGGATTATCTCCGGTCGTGTGCCGACGATGATAAGCAGCTTTAATTTGCCGTTGTCCTGCCACTTCACTTGCTCAAACATTTATTTTCCCACCTTTGCAAGCTCGTCCTGTATATACGCAAGCGAAGCTATCTTCGCCTTCGTTTCTTCAACATTCAGGATGCGTGTATTGTTGGAATTGAATTCCGTAAGGGTGTTTCTCTTTTCGTCACCCTCTTTGAAATATTTATCATAATTCAGTCCGCGGTTGTCGGCAGGAACGCGGTAGAAGTTGCCCATATCGATGGCTTTCGCGCATTCTTCATTGGTAAGAAGCGTTTCATACATTTTCTCACCGTGACGAATACCGATGACCTTGATATCCTCTTTCTTGCCGCCAAACAGCTCGCAGACAGCCTGTGCCTGTGTTCCTATCGTGCAGGCGGGCGCCTTCTGGATCAGCAGGTCGCCGTTCTCGCCATGCTCAAAGGCAAAGAGAACGAGATCTACCGCTTCCTCCAGCGACATGATGAAACGGGTCATGGAGGGCTCGGTGATGGTGATCGGATTGCCGCTCTTGATCTGGTCAATCCACAGCGGAATGACCGAGCCGCGCGAACACATAACATTGCCATAGCGGGTGCAGCAGATTTTCGTTTTGCCCGAATTGCGCGATTTTGCGACTGCAACCTTTTCTTCGATTGCTTTGGTGATACCCATGGCATTGATCGGATAAGCCGCCTTGTCTGTCGAAAGGCAGATCACGCACTCCACACCGGCTTCAATCGCGGCGGTCAGCACATTATCCGTACCGATGACATTGGTGCGGACGGCTTCCATCGGGAAAAATTCGCAGGACGGTACCTGTTTTAGTGCCGCCGCATGGAATATGTAGTCCACGCCGTGCATCGCGCCTCGGCAAGACTCCAGAGAGCGCACATCTCCTATGTAAAATTTGATTTTATCTGCCACCTCGGGCATCTTTGCCTGAAACTCGTGGCGCATATCGTCCTGCTTCTTTTCGTCGCGGGAGAAAATGCGGATCTCGCCGATGTCTGTGCGCAGAAAACGGTTGAGTACCGCGTTGCCGAACGAACCGGTACCACCGGTGATGAGTAGGGTTTTATTTGTGAATAGGCTCATTGTTGAGTATTTCTTTTTATTTTTAATTATAGTGTTCTTGATTTGAATACTATTATTTGATTGATTAATACACCTTGCTGATTATACCATAGTTCTTTTTCTTATTAGAATCGTCTCCAACGTGATACATCCCGCTTACAGTGTAGTCATCCCACGGGTGCTCTCTCTTACGAAGAAGAATCTGAAATGCGCGAAGCACACTGCCTTGGCTAATCAAAAGCACTCTCTTACCCTCATATCGCTCGTTAATAAGATCAAGCACATCAACACAGTTTGCAATAACCATGCCCCAAGATGTACCGCTGGGCGTTCTTGCAAACATATTATTTTCAATCTCGCGAGCAATAAATGTAGGGGTATTGCAAAGTTCGTCAAATGACTTGTATTCCCATCCTGTATTATCTATACCGTGAAGCTTATGTACCTTGATAGCTTCAAACTTCTGGGGTCTATTCATAATAATCAACTGCGTATTAACCACACGCGGAATAGGACCATAAAGCGCGATATCAAAATCATATTCATCCAGTTCGGTCGCCTGCTTCTTTGTGGTTTCAATACCGTTTTCAGTAAAGCCACAGTTGTCGGAAGTATCGCACATAAATTCGTGCTTTGCAACCGCCACGGTCTCTGCATGGCGAATCAGATGGATAGATTCGCACCTTACTATCGGCACCGTCGTTCCCGGAATATAGTCAATCTTTCCGGTTTCTTGGTCAATAACAATGCCGTATCTTAGCAAGTTCTTCGTGATGTGTACCCTCTCCGACATGGGGATCTGATTGATGTCAAACATTGTTTTTTCTCCTTATCATTTTTGCAACAACCGAATGACCTTTTCTGTCAAACCGTTGTCCATAATATAATCATATACAGCCTTCGGAACCATTTTGCTCCAATCTTCGCCGTTAAAAATCTTTTGCCTTATCTCGGTCGAACACATTGCCTTTTCTCTCTTGTCAAAAAGTACATACGTTCCATATCCGAGTTCACCGAGTCGGTGAAGCTTCTCGTAGCCCCAATCGTCATAGATGGTGAAGAACGACGTTGCGCTCAACGGCACGTAATTATACAAGATCTCGGGACGCTCGATCGGATACGGAACAATCTCAAAATCCTCTCTCGGAATGCCTGCTTCAAGCAGTGCAACCTTCACCATATTGAATCTCTCATAATAGGTAAATGGATTGGAAGCAGCCTCACTTCTATGAGGATCAATCTCCTCTCGAATCAGTGCGGCATTTTCGGGGGATGTGATTCCCACTATGAGTTTCTTGCATTGCGCTTTAGCAAGCAATGCATAATTCAGATGGTCATTGTGAAACAACTGAAATCTGCCATGAATAAAACCTAATTCAACCATTTTTTATCTCCATTTGTTTTTAAAATTTGTTTTCTTAATCATTTCTTTTCTTAAATACGCATTCGAAGCTTTGGCGATCCCTGACACAAACGAAACACCAAAATATCGCGAAAGCAATTGTTGATATTCATCGTCATCGCACACATAATAACTGCAATGTCGATGAAGATCAATAATATTGATCATAAAAGGCTCTTCCTGAAGCTGAAACCAGTCTCGGATTTCATCGATTCTCTCAAGAACGCTGTCCGCATTCCATACGCACAACTGAGCCATCCTCGGAGGCAAAACCGCATTATCACGAACACTCTTGATATCGCTAAAAAGCGCATTTTTCAGATCGGCTTCCACACCATTCTGCACCTCTGAGAAATACAAAGCACGGAACCCGTCCCCCACTCCCGCTTGTGCGCACAAGGCTCGAAAAGTAGTTCTATCTTCTTCTGTCGTGTTTGCAGAGGTCAGGTTCAACGTATTGTCGAGGATAGCTGCAATCAAGAGGAGGGCAGTTTCGCGGGACATCTTGTTCTGCAAGTCTTCTTTCTTCCACTCCCTGTATATTAGTGTCGCCGCCGCACCGATAACTTCTATGTGTACGCCATCTCCGATCCTTTTACGCCAATACTCTTCGAAACCGATGTGATGATCATAAACGGCAACGACACGGTCGAGCGGCACTGAACTTTTCAGAAAGACGGGATCGGAAACGTCTACGATAATATAGTTTGCATCCTGTTCGGAAAAGTCTTTAGGAATCTCACGCAGAAGTTGACTTTTTTCAGTAAGCGAAGAGCAAACGCTGTAATTACAGGGAGCCTGAGAGTACGCGATCGCATTCGCCCCCTGCAACTTCAACAAGTCCGCCATTGCTACAGCACAGGCGTAGGCATCGATATCGAGATAAGACGAACCTGCGGTAATAATAAATAAATCGTTTTCGCTGAAAGCACTCGTACAATCGTTCTCGCTTATAAACTCCATTGAATATGCATCTTTCATATAAACTTGCTAACTATTTTTACAATTTAAACCAAATAAATAGCCGATATTCGACACAAATTCAAATGTACTAACCAAGTGTCGGTTTCTTTTATAATATCTGGCATTTTTCTTCTCCACTTTCATTCATACATAATGTGCATAGTAAATACCCACATAGATTCTTGGTTTAATGCCTTCTAATAATTTTACTTACCATGGTCCAAAGTATCTTGGGGTTCAAACTTTTTAACATCAAATAGTTGTTTCTGCGAATCGGCTTCAAGATAAAGCCAGTGATTACATTTGTGAAGAATTGCGTAATAACGGAAGCGACCGCTGCACCAACGGATCCCCATATCCAAATAAAAAAGAAATTCAGTACAACATTGGAAAGTGCTCCGGCAACATTGATCCCGGTTAAATACTTTTGCTTCTCCTCCGCAAGAATCCAAATATTCCGCACGGAGCCATAATGCCCAAAGGTATTATACCAAACAGCAACTGCCAGAATTCCAGCCGTTTTTGAATATTCAGAACCATACAGTAAAAGCACGATCGGCTTCGCAAGCACCGTCATTCCTATGCTTTGCGCAAGCGAAAGGCATGTAATAATGCTGTACAGTTGAATCACTCTTTTTTCATATAATTCCGGATTTTGAGTTTTCTCTTCCAAAATTACGGGGCGTGCAGTATCTATGATCGCAGTAAATACGAACGCACTGATCCCGATACAAGTGATCGCTGCAGAATAAAAGCCGGTTTCCGCCTCTCCAATCATCTGCCTAATCATAATTTTGTCCGTATTCTGAAAAATAACAACCATTAAACTGGGGATAATATAATGCTTACTGGTGGAAAGCAATTCTTTTCCAACACGCCAATCGACAGAAAGGCGTTGCCCGCCTACCTTTTTATAAATAACAATCAAGATTATAGAAATCAAAAAATAGTCGATGACGTTGGAGAAAGCGAACCAGACAACGCTCTTCTGCGTGATGAGCAGATATATCTTATATATTGCCACAGCAACATAAGCAACGAGCGCAGCAATGGAAGGGTATTTGGAAAGCAATTTGGACTGAAACCAATACTGCGTCATTTCTGTCGCGTTGAATATCAATGTCAGACTATACAGTGCACAGACCAAAATGGTTTCTTTTTCTCCCGCATTGGCCATCATAACAAATCCGACACATCCCGCCATGCAAAAAACAGCGGAAATAATATTCAGCATAAGAGCGGTTCCTAAAACCGCACCCTCTCTGTCGGGAGTTTTTACAAATTCATTAACAATGGTATGCCGCAGACCGAGCTGCATAATCGGCATAGCGAACGCCACTACAGAAGCAACATAACTGATAATGCCATAGTTGGACGGTCCCAAATACCGTGCCGTGATCAGTCCTATCAAAAGATTGAGAAGCGATTGAACAATCTTGCATCCGATTATCCATCCGGCGTTCTCAAAAACTCCTTTTTTCAACATTTTCTTTTCTCTCTATTTTTTGAGCTTTTTGTAATATTTTAATCGAATTGCCTTTTTGTACAGTGGATATAACCCGTGTGCAACAATCCAAGCCAACTGCGCATAATGTTTATTAAACGGTTTGTGCCCCATCCTCAACTCACACACCTTTTTAATGCATATTTTCTCATACTGCTCGTTTCTTTTGTCGGTAGAGCTGCAAAGAATATCTAATAATTGCAAATGTGTCAGCATCTCCACGTTACGGAATTCGTTTTCATATTGTGGAAACGAATCGGCAATCAACCTTTTCTTTTTCTCACAAAAATAGAGCATATCGAGATATTTCTCGTTAAATTTTTGGCGAGAGCTTGAATCTTGCCTGACAGTATAATGATACAAAGAAACATCATGACGAACCAGCAATGGTTTCTTTGCGTAGCACTGGAACATGAAGTAGCCGTCTTCGTTGATGCTTCTTCCTTCTTCGAAAGTTAATCCGGCTATAAAGTCGGACTTAAACATCTTGCTCCAGACAGCATCCATGTTTTGCGCACCATGTAAATACTTCACAAGTGCTTCTTCGTTTTTTAAAATTGAGCATTCTGCACCGCAAAACTCGTTATCATTATTGTTGTTTCTATTTTGCATTGGAGCCCATACAATATCTGCATCATGGCAAAGTGAATCCTTAAGAAGAGTATCGACCGCTTCTCTGCGCATCGTGTCATCGCTGTCCACAAACATGATATATTTGCCTGATGCTCGCTGCAACCCTGCATTCCTTGCCCCCGAAACCCCCTTGTTTTTCTGATGAATTACGATTATACGAGGATCCTTCTTTGCGCAATCATCACATATTTTCGGGCAGTCGTCGGGAGACCCATCATCCACCAAAACAATCTGTATATTTCCGTAAGTCTGCTTGCAAAGCGAGTCAATACAAGCAGGGAGATATGCCTCCGTACCGTATACGGGAACGATGATGCTTACCAAAATATTTCCATCTTTCAACTCTCTCCCTCTTTTCCCAATAGCATTCCGATCAAATCAGCCGAATGAAAATTCGTTGCCCGCTACGCGCCGCGAGGAGGCTTTGACCTTGCGTAGCAGTTATCTCCTCCGAAGAGGAGATAACCAAAAGGATCAATGTGAATTATACTATCAATAAACCAGTCTGCCGGTTTCATCAAAGTAGTGATAACCTACCTCAATCATGCTGCCATCGGCATATGTCTTTCCTGCGACATCTTTTGCAAAAAGCCATACTCTTCCATTGATAACAACTTTGCGATAATCACCTACATAGTAGAAGTCGCCGTTGTACTCAATCAGGGCATAACGCTCAACTCTCTGGTTGTTAATGTACATAAAGCCATCTATAACTCCGTTTTTGATCACCATTTTTCCGGTCGCGTCAAACGTGTAATATCCGGCAGTCAGCGGTGTTCCGTCTCCATAGGTATAACCATTTACATACTCTTCCGTCAGATAGATTGTAACATTCTTCGCAATTTTGTTGCTATCGCCGATCCAATAATACTCTTCCTTAAATTCAACCAACTGGTAAGCCGGGGTCTTTTCTCCGTACTTATAGAAATAGTCGTTATATGGACCCGTCAAAAGAGTCGCCGAACCGTCTACACCACAATCGTAATAGCGCAACAACCCAACTTTGTTTACCATAGCATAGCAATATGGAACAATTCCCGTCTGCATATATCCTTGTCTATTGAACAAGTATGTTTTGCCATCTATGTCATACGGTCTGCAGGAGCTGATTTCCGGAGAAGTATCTTTGTAATATCCGGGACCGTACCAGTAACGCATGCCATTCTTGGTCTTAGCCCAAGAACCGCTGGTCAAACGACCATTGTCAAAATTGAACAAAATAGCATTTTCACTGTAGCAATCACCATCCCAAGCGTTGTATGTAACAGTATCAAAGAAATACCAATCGTCATCTACTGCAATCCAACCGCCGGTGAGCATACCATTAACAAGGTAGTAGTTTCTGCCACCAACGCTCTGCATACCCGTCCCATTGAGCTTACTTCCGCAGTCGCAACATAAGGTATTTCCTACAACTTTGTAAGCATGTCCTGTAGCGGGAATCGTTGTGCCCCACTCAACAACAGAATTGCATTTTTCGCAGAATGTTCTGCCGGTGTATCCGTTTTCAACGCAAGTTGGCTGTTTGTCAACAATAGCAACAGGTGTGTGAACATGGGTTGTCCCATGCTCCGCAAAATATGCTTTATCAATTCCGTCTTTGTGGGTATACATTTCAGTGTCAACATGGAATTCCTCATTGGAGAAAGTACTGGTCGTGCCGTCAACATGAGTAATAAGACCCATATCGACATCAAGCTTCATATCCTGAGGCCAGAATTCATATGTCGTCCAGTATGTCTCTGCAGTATAACCCGGAACAAGAATATCCGTATCAAAATAAATAATGCGAATTGGAATCTTCGCCAGCACTGCGGCTCCGGTCTGGGTATTGTCACCGGTACGCGTAATAGTGATAGTGGCTGTATTTGTTTCGGCAGCTATGGTATACTCTGCCGTGAAGCCTTCAGCAAGCTCCATGTGTTCAAGTTCCCAATGGTTTACATTATTCAGATCAATTACGGTAGAAACAGTTTGAATTGTTTCAATCGAATTTGCCTCAAGATTCATCCAGTAAATTGAACCGAAGGGAATTCTGTCAAGCGTCGTATCGGCAGGAACAAATTTCAATGTAGAATCGCTCGTGCCGGCTTCAACCTTGACTATACGTATGACAACAGACTTGTTGCCTGCATTATCACAGATTTCAAATTTCACACGGTGATATCCATCTGCCACGGCAATATCGGTTGCAGAAAGAACACCCCCTGATAAAGAAGAAGGAACTTCAACGCCATCGATATATACTTTAGCCGAATTAGGATTCAATCCAGAAGCATTATAAAGCGGAACCTCATTCTTATTGGCGTCAAGCTTTGTGGAAGCATCCGCAACCTCTGCCGAAAGATTAAGAATATTGTTTGTCGTAACAACAACATCGCGCTTAATAAGTGCGGTGGTTCCATCAAGATAGATTTTGCCTATTTCAGGGTTTTCTCTGTCATCAACAGCCTCGGAATAGTCTACCGTAAAGTTATCAAGATAGTATGTATACGGACCGTTTATTGAGCCGTTTTCCTGCCAAAGCTTATTATTGATTGCTTTATGAAAAACAAAGGCAAGGAAAAATTCACCTTTTTCACCGGATGCACCGTCGCTGGGGTCTTTATCAAACTGCTGAGATGCTTTCAGTGCAACTTTTTCAAATGCGCTGATATCCATAGACAGATAGTGCCAACCGGACTCATCAATATTGTAGTAAACATTCTCGGATTCCATCAAGCTGACAACATTTTCAGTATCAAATATGCCATCTCCATTGGAATCTGTCATGTAGTGTGCCTGCACCCAGCACTGTATGTTGTCCTCCGGCACATAAAGCCAGAATCCAAAGGAACGTGCATTTTCAAGTATAAGTGCTTCACCGTCTACACCAAGTCGGATCCACGCATACTGTTTAGAGTGTGAATCTTTTGAATGTATGCCGTTTGTTTCAAGGCGCATAGAGTAGTTGCCATCATGAACCTGACCGTTTGTACGATCTGCCAGTGACAGTCTGAGATCATAATCCCAATGAGTACCCTTTCTATTGTTGATGACATTCCATTCATCAATATCTGTCTGACCGCCCTCAAAGTCCCAAATAACATGAGACGCCCGCCCCAGCTTGAGTTCAACAGTTGTTGTCGGATTTGTACCCATATTAAGGGTTGCTGAAAGCGTACCGGCGGTAACCGCAGGAGCATTCTCTTCGTCTATGGCTGTAAAACTGAGTCCTTCAAAAGTGCCAAGCTGAGCATTGTCCGTGGCAAATGTTATGTCATTCTCACCGAGACCAATTTCAAAATTAACACCGCCTATGTTTGCCGTTGCCTTCAGTGGGATTCTTGCAGTCTTTCCGAACGGAATGGTTACGACAGGTTGCTCAAAGAAGATTCTGTCCGGAATAGCAATTGTGATCTGACGTTCGCCAACGACTTCGTTATTGTATATCATCTGAGCGGTTACCGTTCCGACTGTACCGTTAGATGTGAAAACGCCGTTCGCTATCGTGCCCATTCCGTCCTCTTTTACCCGCCACTGAACATCATCGGGAATTTCAACCTTTGTTCCGACGGCATCGGTACCGAGGGCTTCAAACGATACAGTGCTTCCCGGAGTATAGTAATTATATTCGGATTCAATCGTTGCACGCACGAATGTTCCGTCTGCGGGAGCAGTTGAAATAACAAGGAATGTATTTGTTGTCGGTCTTTCACCACCGTCAGAAAGTGAGCAATTGACTTTAAGATCCTCGCCGGGGCGCTGTGTGCAAAACGTAGTAGAGCCTCCGCCATCACAGTTGGCGGCATAGATACAGCCCATCTTAATCATATAGTCGCCCATTTCATGCATGGTAAAGCCTGTGGAGTAAGGAGCCTGCTCGCCATCGGAAACAGAAAGAATAATTTCTCCTTCTGCTGTAATGCCCACAAAGGTTCTTGATGCAACGCCGCTACCATGATTAACGCCATACTGATTGACAGGCTTTCCGTTTTCATCCGGCCTTACAAGGAAAGACCAAACAGAAAGTGCGTTTTCTTCCCAACCGGTAAGAGGATCGCTCATATAGCGCATCTGCACCTTCGGCATATCATCAGGCCTCTTTTCGCCTGTTAAGGGATGATAGTCGTAGTTAATAACAACTACAGCATAGCTTCCGCTCATCAATCCAAGCTTGCCTTGGCTGTTTTCGTAGTAGTAACCATTCAGAATGTTGTATCCTAATGGCTCGCCAATAAGCTCAGGATGTGCCTTGTAGTACGCGCTGTCGTACCAGCTCAGCATAGCATTAGTTGCGGCAACAACATTGCCGTAACCGAGCTTTTCAGCATTCAGAGCCTGCGCCGATGTTGATTCGGTTCCATAGTTGCCTGCCGTCGGAATCATACCTTTATAACCCGGAATGACTTTTGTATATGGATTGTTCATATCAATCTTAACTGTATGAACAACCTGTCTCCGCGTTCCGTCGGCGTTATTCAGCACAACTTCAGTTTCCTCAATACCCGGCGCAAGATCCCAGTCTCTTTTTGAAATCAACTGATAGTAGTTGGTGCCGCCATGATTGTCATCGTATTTAATGCTTGCTGCTATGGTGATCAGCGGTAACATCATAACAAGCATTATTATCGCAAGTGACAGTGCGGTGAATTTGGCTAAATTGCTGGTTTTCATTTCTTTCTCCTTAAATTAAATTTTATTTATATAAATAGTCCAGGACTACTCATATCGCAAATTATAGACGATATGCCTTAAAGCTGTGATGCGTCTTTCTCTTTTCGACCGGCGGCTCCGGCATATAATCACCGTATAGGCATGTTAGATATGTATCATAACCTGCCGGAGCGGGAAACATCTCACCTTCAAATTCTACATATGTCGTATCGGCAAAAACCTCGGCAGGAATAATACCTCGCTCACCGTATATCGCCCATACTTTTACCCCTGCAAACTTACTGCCCGACTGACTTGGTTTGTTACTTTCTTTTACCATTCTCTTAACAAAAAAGCCTCCGCCGATTAGTTTTGCAAACAGGATAACACCTTGCCAAAGAATTCGCTTTAGTGGTGTGGTTGTCAAGGGTTTGTCAAGTTTGGTCATTTTTAACCACTTTTGATATTTCTTTATGCGGGCAGCCTCAATTTTTGCTTTTTCAAAATCGTTATCCCACAAATCCAATGGAAAAATATCAATTTCCACGCCTAGTTCTACATTTCTATTCTTGTATACAGTCTGCTCTTTTTTAGTCGTCATGTCACAAAGTTTTGCAAAAGGATAATGAAAATAATGATTCTTCTCAAAGGCAAAAAGGCAATATTTGGAGTCATCTCTAAATATTCTGATAAGCTTTTCATAATCCTCTCGTGGCACTAAAACATCAACATCGTCGTCCCACGGAATAAATTTCTTATACCTAATAGCACCCAACAATGTTCCAAATGCGAGATAATATTTTATATTGTTATCTCTGCAGAATGAATCAAACATTTTTAATATATCAAACTCAATTTCCTTCAGCTCCTGCAGTGTTAATTCTTTCATAAAGCTTCAAATACTCCTTAAATCTTTCATCTTTGTCAAATGCCTCGGCTTTTCGAATACAAGCCTCTTGTAAATAGGGCTTGTCGGTGCAAATCCGTATAATTTCGCTTTCTAACGCATCAATATCTCCGCACTCAACAACCGAGCCACAGGTTTCATCGAGCATTTCAGGGCTTCCTCCCGTCCGAAAAGTCAGAACAGGAGTTCCACAGGCCAGGGCTTCCATGTTTACAGTAGGATAGTTTTCTTCCCGTGTAGGATTAACGAATATGTCGGCAGTTGAATAAATCTCCGCAAGTTCATCTGCGTTTTGTGTGCGATGGATAGAAATAATATCCTTGGGCAAGTATTTATCAACGGCACCATCTGTACCTATCAAAACAACACGGTAATCCTCCGGCAATGTGTTTGCTAAATTAACGAACACATCTAAACCCTTGGCGGAATTCCATATCATGGAAACGCCCAATATGATTTTTTTATTTTGCACAGCATATTTTTCCCTGAAGCAACCTTCTCTTGGGCGAAATACAGACAAGTCTATTCCATTGTTGATCACCCGAACGGGATAATTTTTCAGAAAAGACTGCTTCACCAGTCCAGCAAGCCATTCCGATGGTGTGATGACAGTCAAATCAAGCCCTGAAAGAGCCATCATCTTTTTTTGTAGGTTCTTCGCACTTCTATCAAAAAACCAGCTGTACCGTTTTCTAAGAGGGCAATTCCCGCAACCTTTAAGCCATCGTTCGCACTTCGCCATGGCGAAATGCGGACAATATCCCGTAAACGCCCAGCAATCATGGAATGTATAAAAAACCTTTATGTTATTTTCTTTTAGATAACGAAACAACATTTCAAAATGACAATCGTGGCTGTGAATATTGTGTATGTGGACAACATCAGGCTTGAGCTTATCCAGTTTTTTGATTAGCCATCGTGTTGACGCAACTGAATTAAACCCGTAAGTACCAAACACTCTCGATTTCAAAGCCTGAAACTTAGTGTAAAGAAAATTTCCGTATTTCAAATAATTTGGTTTATTTTTTGGATTATTTCCATAAACATAAAATATATAATTTTCTACTTTCTTTTCAGATAAAAGTTCGCTCACTGCATCGCAAATTTTTCCTGTACTCCCCCATGTGCATGATAAATTAATCTGTACAATTCTCATCACCGAACACTCCAATAGAATTTATAAGGAAAAACGTTAAGCAAATTATCGGTTGAAAAATACGCATTGTAAAAGAAATACGCAAAAAAGAAGCACGACATAACAAATACCGCAATTTCCGAAATGCTTTTCATATTTTTTTTTGGTGTCTGAACCACCCTCAAGATGGATACAGGCGTAAACACAATAAAGTAGTAACTTGCTCTTTGAATCAATCCGTGAATCGGAACAAAAAGCTGAAGCACCGTTGCAATCAACAACATATTACGCATAAAAAAGTCTCTTTTTGACATAGCGTTTTCGTCCTGGATAATAAAAGAAAATGCCAAGAACATAAAAAACAAAATCATCATGCCGACCGCACCGGTCGACCGTATTTCACCGTAAAATTCTGTGTAACGAGACGGCATCTTTTGAATCAGAAATTGTAGTAGCGGTACTCTCCAGATATAGATAGCTACGATTGTAGTGGCGATAAAAATCAGATACTTCGTCTTTATTTTTACAAAAAAAGCGGGATAAATCAACACCAATACCAAGGCAGAAGTATGGAATAATACCGCAATAAATACCATAATTCCGCTTAAAATATACTTCTTTTTTTCAAGAAACATATACGCTACAATGCCGATAGACGTTGCAATCGCTTGTCTAATACCGCTGAATATCATCAAAAAGCACGGCATATTGATAAACAACAGTATCGCTAAATAACTGTAATTCTCTTCTTTTGAGTAAAGCTTATATATCGGAATAAGAATGACAATTGCTGATATCATCAAAAACACTCTATAGTTATGTGAAAATATCGAAACGATTTTGTTATAAATAGTATATCCGATCTCCCATTTCATTTTGCTTAAATTGTCAAATGAGGTGGCTTGACAAAGTTCGAAGATGATCCTGTATTCAAACAAATCTGTTCCTACCGTAAGATCTCGCATCGCCAGCAGAGCAAAAAAGCCACAAAAAAACAAATGCAGAGTCATTTTATTTCTTTTTTGTGCTAAAGCACGGGCTCCGCAATCGAAAAGAGTATCTATAGGTTTATATGTCAACATCGGGAGAGTTATAGAAATAAATAAAAGACAAAAATATGGCAACAACTAAATTCCCCCTCCTTCAGAACAATTTATCAAATACATAAAATGTGTTCCATGCACTCCTTTTGCTTAGCTCTCGAAAAATCTGCTTCATAATGAACCGTGCAAGCATTTTGAACGGAATTTCTGTAATCATCATCAAGTATCATCTTTTTCAATGCGGATGTGAGATGCGTGTCATCATGAATCACGCACGCAAAATCCGATAAATACCGAATCGAAGCGACCTCGGCCGGACCGACCGCCAACACACATTTTCCTGCTGACAAATATTCTGGAATTTTCGTTGAAAACGAATACTTCGTTGAAGCAATCGCATTGGAATCGAAGGATTCCACATGAAGTAAAATATCCGCCCCGGCATATATCTCCGCAATTTGAGACGCCGATAAGCTACCGCAAAATTCCGAAGCACCATCTAGATTGATTGCCTCGACAATCTTATTTGAAAGATTTTGTGAGGAATAAACCTTCAGAAAACATTTTCGTTTTTCCGAGTCATTGATTTCTTTCAGAGACTTCGCAATTTGCTTCAAAACCTTCCATCGGTTGTAATGTAGTCCGCCTGCATACACCATTGTAAGACATTCCGATTGAATATCCGACTGTATTTCGGCATCGGTTTCTTTTTTCTCGACGGAAAAATTACGTATCACATAAGAGTCAACACCAAAAAGCTTACAGTACGCCTTTTGCATTTCATCTGAAATAACGTATAGGTCGTTAACTGACGGCAATGTTTTTCTGATCTTTCGTTTTAGCAACATCCGTCTTAAACAAGCTGCAGGAGAGTATGAGGTCTTTCCGATTATATAATCGTCGGTAAAAAACATACAACTTTTAGCCGACACGTTCTGCATAACAAAACGGTATACGTCGTACGCAAACATTCCGTCACCTGCCACAAAAAACACAACGTCAAACTGTTTATTGGACAGCCAGCTTTTCAGCCCGGATTTCCACAGAGCGACCTTCCATACGCACTCTCGCAAAAGGCGCTTGGTGTGATTAGCAAAATTTCGTTCTTTTATGGTTGCGGAAGACACCAATCCGAGAGTTGCCTCCACCTCATTACAGCAATAATTCTTCATTTTGAGGATCGACCTTATGATCTGCTTTTCGTTTATCTGCAGATAGTGGCTATCCTTGCTGTAATCGGGAATGTCCGTATTCAAATATATTTGATAAATGTTTTTTTCGGGAACACCCTCAAAAATCGAAACCAAAGTTTTTCCGTTGTTATTTACTCTGCTTAACGGATTATGGCTGATTATTAAAATTTTTTTATTCGCATATTTCATTGAACTATCTCACGCAACAACTCAACATATTTTTCAAGACAAATTGCCGAAGTGTATTTTTTCAGATACAAGCTTCTGCTTATCTCCCCCCGCAAATAACAATCCGAAATATTGTCTTTCATCTCGGCAATGATCTCAATCAGCTTTTCCGAAGAATTATCGGGCACGTGATATCCTGCATTTTCCCGTACATCCCTTACAATATCCGATTCGCCTAAGATAGCCACGATAGCAAGACCTTGCATCATATATCCATAGGTTTTGCTCGGCACACACAACCCTGTCAATCCTTTTTCAAGGCTAACGATGGCGCAGTTACTTACACGTAAAGCGTCAAGATATTCTTCGCCCTTCAAAAAACCGTATAAATACGCATTTTCAATTTTATCATCATTGATCATCTTCTCGATTTCGGAATGCTTTGATCCGTGACCGGACAGCAGAAAGCATACTTTATCGTCATTTTTGTAATATCTGATCGCGTCTTTTATCGGCTCCATATCCTGAGCGATCCCCATATTACCGAAATAACCTATTACAAAACGGTCTTTGACCAAAGACTTGAACTGATTTTCTTGCTTTTTTACATTTGCCTGATATTCGTCTTTATTCCAATTGGGAATAACATAAACCTTATCCGCACCGATATTTCTGTTCTGAACAATGTACTCTTTCATTTCCGACGAAAGAGCAACAACAGCGCTTGCTTGTTTGTAAACGAATTTATTTATAAAATTCATCAAGCGAGTAATTATACTGCCCTCCGATAACGAATTCGTTCTCAGAGCAATTTCGGGATAAAGGTCATATGCAACAAAAATCAAACGGCATTTAAAAAGCTTACTCGCCATTGCAGCCACAAACGGCAGTATGGGCGGATTAGAGTACACAATGACCGTTTGGTATTTTTTCATTGTAAAAAGACGAAAAAACATAGCAACTGTCAAAGAAAGATAATTTATAATTCGTCCTATTGCTTTTTTTCTGTCTAACTGCAGATACTTTACTCTTTTAATGTTAATATGATTTACCGTCTCTCTGCGCGGAACATTCATCGCATCGGTATATTCGTGCGGATAACCGCATAATACATCCACGTCAAATCCTTCGTCTGCCAATCTTGAGGCTGTGTCAAAAGGAAGCGTAGCCGATGAAACATATTCAGGATAAAAAAACTGCAATAAGAATAAAATATCTTTCTTTTTTTTCATTTTATCACTCTTGTAGATCTAACATATCAAAATCTTTGTATATTAAATTTCCAAATGCCTTTTTTCCTTTTGCCGTGCATTTCACAAGCAATTTCACAAAAGGATTCAATATCCTTGCTCTGCAAGTCGGCTTTCCAAGCTCTTTTCTGATCTGCGTCATCATTTCGCAAGTACAAACATATGCTGCATTTTGCGGGCAATAGACACCGCTTGAGTTCATATCAATGTATTGCTTTACATATCTTGACAACCGATCAATAAAGATCATACTGCGCTGATTATTGTAGGTCGGCAGCATCGGTAATAGCTTTGCGATTTTCAGCAGCAGCTGATAATTACCCTTACAACCCTTTCCGTACACCATCGGCGGACGGAGGATGCAAACCTTGAAATCCTCGGAATCCAAAGGAGCAATCTCTTGTTCCACCTGCCATTTGGATTTTCCATAATTGCTTTTGGGATTAGGTTTCGTTTCTTTAGTGATAACTCCTGTATCCATTCCGTAAACACTCATAGAACTGAGAAAGATGAACTGTTTAACACCTTCAGACTTGGCTTTTTTTGCGGTTTCGACAGCCAGATCTCTGTTCACTTCATAATACAAATGAGCATTTTTTTTCGTTTCTTTTTGATGCGCAATTCCCGCGACATGGAACACGCTATCGTATCCCGCGAAGCTTTTTTCGCGCCAACTGCCGTCGATCATATCAACTGTATCAACGATATATTCATCAGGATAATTTTCTTTTAAATACTTTTCAAAGGAAGTGCCTATATAGCTGTTTGCACCGGTAATCAAAATTTTTTTCATTATCAAACCGTCTCTTCTTCCTTTTTCTCTTCCTGCTTCTTCATCTCACCAGTGCCGCCCTCAACAACGCCGTCATGATGAAGCACCGACTTTATCGTGCCGAAGAAGCACTTGCAATCCATTGCAAAACCTTTCCCGTGACCTGCATTCAATGCAGCGACATATTCGCCGTCCAGCTTCGCTTTGACGGGAATCTCCAATTCGTCTCGACCGTTGATCTGCGCCCAGCCGGTAAGACCCGGCTTCACATCATTGGCGCCGTATTTGTCGCGCTCGGCAATGAGGTCATCCTGATTCCAAAGCGCGGGACGCGGACCGATAATGCTCATAGTGCCAATAAAAATGCAGTAAAGCTGTGGGAGCTCATCAATAGAACTGCGCCGCAAAACTCGTTGAAAACGGCTAAGAAAGGCATCCGTGCCACGCAACTGGTGAGTAGGTGTGTCGTGAGGCACCGAGACGGGCATTGATCGGAGTTTCAGGATAGTGAATTCCCGATTATGTATTCCGATCCTTTTCTGCTTAAAGAATGCCGGGCCGGGTGAATCTATCTTGATGATTATCGCCACAATCAGCATCGGCAAAGCCAAAACAATGATCCCGATAAAGGATAATGTTATATCAATCAACCGTTTGAAAAAATGCTTATACACTACACCCATCCTCAAACTTATAATTACTTCTTGTCTGGGTACGTTTGCCGATTGGGACATCACATTCCCTAAGCATCTCATTGTACCCAAGTGTGGTTTTTGTTTTTATAAGAGTACCTGCCGCAACAATACTGCCGCATTGAAGCAAACAGCCATCTCCGACCGTTACGTTATGGTTCACAATTGCCCCTGCGCAAATAATGACGCCGATTTCCACAACAGCATTCGCATTGACAACAGCCATCGGTTCGACAATCGTGCCTTTCATCAGTTGCGCAGAAGGCGAAACATATGCTCTCGGGCTAACAAGAATTGCGATTTTGAAGCGTGCCTCTTCAAGTTTTCGTATGTATTCCAGCCGTATATCTGCGTTTCCGATAGCAACAATTGCATACGAATACTCCTGCGAATACATTTCGTAATTTTCCAGCTTATCGATAGCAATTTCACTGTGGTCATCAAGAAAACCTATCTTCTCAAAACAACCCATAGACTCAGCAATTTCCTTTGCCACTTGTCCATACTGCCCTGCTCCGAGGATCAACAAATTGTTGTTCATACGATGTTTCTTCTCTCGCTGTTCAGTGTATCAGCGCTCTCATGCAACTGCCTGTTTGAAGTCTCAAACCGCATACCGATCTGCTCAAGCCTTCTGACCTTTTCCGCGTCCAGCTTTCCCGCCTGATATTTCTTTTTCTGAGTGAAAACCCAAAAGCCAAGGTAAAACCCGCTTTCCGTCTGATATTTCTGCGGAACATTCAAGTGGTGATTCGCCCGGTAATATGCTTCCGCCTCCCGGTACGCTTGCTCCCACTTCTTGTCCATGCGTGTCCATTCCATGCCGATTTTTTCAAGAGACTTCACTCTCTCGGTAGGCAGCTTGCTGTTTCTGTAGCTTGTTCTTTTATTTCCGAGCCAGGCGGCAAGCTTGAAGCCGTCCTCGCAGGTGAAGCCGTTTTTTACATCGAGATTTCCGTTTGCCCCGAAGTATTCCTCAGCGTGTCGGTAGCCTTCATCCCATGAGTCATCCGAACAACTCCAGACGATACCGATTTTTTCAAGCAATGAAATCTGCAGCTCGGAAAGCTTGAATTTTTTGTACTTGCCCTTTTGGTTGGCAAGCCATGCGCCGAGACGCACACCGTCTTCCGTTTCGTAATCTGCAACAATATTCAGATCTCCGTGCTTGTTAAAATAGTCTTTTGCCAGGTTGTAATAGGAATCCCAACTTACTTCAAAGCGGTTCCAGTGCATCTGTATCTTTTCCAGCAAAGCAATCTGCTCGTCGGTCAGTCTGCCCGCTTTGTAGTTTTCTCTTTGTCCCGTAATCCAGGAGCCGAGCTTTACGCCATCCTCGGTTATATATCCCGCACGAACCATCAGATGACCGTTTTCTTTGTAAAATCGCTTAGCGGCATCATAATTCTGCATCCAGGTTCGTCTGATTACGGATTCCTTTTGCATACCGATTGCATCGAGCTGTCGCATACGTTCCTCCGGCATGGTACCGTCCAGATATTCCTTGCGAATGCGCCGATACCAGCTTCCAAGACCTACACCGTCTTCCGTTACATATTGCGCCGGAATGTCGAGATTGCCGTGTTCCTCATAAAACTCCTTCGCCTTCCCGTAGTTGCATTCCCACACATCGTCGATCGTCCAGACCATACCAATCGCCGATAACCGTTGATACTGTTCATCCGTTATGGTATGATTGCGATAATTCGCCCGCTGGCGAATCACCCATGCGTTTAATGATTTCATGGAAGACGGTACACTCAAATGCCCGTTTTCACGATAGAAATCTTCTGCCGCACGGTACGCATCCTCCCACAGGCGCTCCTTTCTCAACAGCCAGTCCATGCCGAGCGCATCCAGCGCGCTCTTTTCAGCTTCCGGCAATGTCCCGCGCTTGAACTGAGCACGCTTGCCGACAAGCCATTCAGCGAGGAAAAGGTTGTGATACTGTGTTTTTGTTGCGATAGCAATGTTTCCGTGTTCTTCGTAATACTGCTTTAATGCCGAGTAGTACAGTTCCCATGAAGAAAGCTCGACAGAATCCCACACCATGCCGATCTCGTCAAGCTGTCGCCGTCTCTCGTCTGTCAATGCCGTATGCGTTTTACGGCGACTTGCCATGCGCAGACGCGAAACCCATGTTCCCAAAGCAAAACCGTCATCGGTCACATAGCCATACGGTACCCGGAGGTCGCCGTGCTCCAAATAGTAGGATTTCGCCCTTTCATAATTCTCGTTCCACTTTCTTTCAAAGGCAAATTCATAGGAAAGATCTACTCCAACCGCTTCCAGACGTTCTTTTTGTGATGGTGTCAGAGACTTTCCGTCGCTGATCCGATACTTCGTTCTGATACTGTAAATCCATGCGCCGAGCGCTACCCCGTCAGGGGTCTTATAGGACTTGGAAAAATCCGTATTGCCGTGCTCTTTGTAGTAGGCAAGAAGAGCCTGATAATTGCTTTCCCAGATATAATCCACCTTGTCCCATATCATGCCCAACGCATTCAGGCTGTCTATACGCTCCTGCGTCAGGGCAGACTGACGAATACCGGAGCGGTAAAATGTGCGTAGCTTTACAATCCATTGTCCAAGAGCTATACCGTTCTCTGTCCGATAATTTGACGGAACATCGATATTGCCGTATGTATGGTAGTAGTTCAGCAATTCCGCGTAATTTCTGTTCCAGCGGCAGTCGGCATCGTTTTCCCAGCGCATACCGATTGCATCCAGCTTGGCAATCTGCGCTTCGGTCAGATGTCCGTTTCCCGTGCCGCGGCGGATCATTCTTTGCGTATGCAGCCATAATCCGAGAGAATATCCTTCTTCCGTTTTGTAATTACGCACCGGAACAAGGTCACCATGCTCATCGAAATATCGCTTTGCCACTGCATACATGACATTCCACGGGGCGGAAAGCGTATCGGACAGCTCATCAAACAGGCGTCTGCAATCCCTGACCTCATCAATGATCCGGAAGGTTTCATTGACAATGTCTTTTTCGTCCCCCTGAAAGCGATAGTACTGAATCGCCACCTTCATTTCTTCTTCAATGGCGCTGATGCTGTACAGGTTTTCAAAATTATTGACTACATCGAAAATAACAGGTGCGCTTTTCCGGTTTGCCGCCAAAGCTCTTCCGATCTGCTGTTTGTAAATAATCGGAGAGACTGTCGGACGAAACAGTACAACACCGCTGATATCATCCACATGAATGCCTTCATTCAGCGCGTCAATACAGAAAAGCAGCCGCAAATGGGTTGTATCCTCGTCCGCTTTGAAATCCGCAAAGGACTGGCTGGATGACGGATCTGCCGCGTACACCGAGTAGATTTTCGGGTTCGCATCAACCTTTGAAAACCATTCCGGCACCTTGTCCATCATCTCACACATATGCTCAAAATTCGCGCAGAAGACAATGTACTTGCCCGTGCGCTCCGTCATATGCTTGGCAAATACGGTGTCCAGTCCCTCTGCCTTTTCCAGTGTGCGACGCAGGGCATCAAGATACCGTTCGGCTTCATCCCGAACCGCTTTGTTTTGGGCATAGCGAACCCGCTCTTTATACTTTTCCAGTTCCTTCTGGTAGGAGTAAATAGAAATCACATACTTCGGAGCCGCAAGAATGCCGCGGACAATCGCATCCCCGAGCGTCATCTCGGAGGCGATATTGCCGTCGAACAGCTCATCCGCCATGTCGCGCTGATTGTCAAGATAACGGATATTGGTTGCAGACAGTCCGAGAATTGGAATATCAGCGTACAGATCCAAAAGCGCAGTTACACCCTTGCCCCATTCCTGCGCGCCGCAACGGTGAAATTCATCAAGGACAATGTAGTCGGGATGAATGTCGGCAAGCTCTTCCTCGGCAAGGTTCATGAGTCTTGCGTAAGTATAAAACCGGATATTCTCCGGCTGCCAGCCGTCCGACACCTTGGCGAGGTTTTCAAGCTGAGTTCTGAAGATATATTCGGAAGGTGAAAGCCAGCAGATGACCTTATCCGGGTGATCCTCACTCAGCTTGAAGCCGATAAAGGATTTGCCCGTTCCGGTCGGGTGAATGACTGCCGCCTTGCCCGTCTCGGAAAGCAGAGAAACGGCAGAATCGTATGCTGTCCTATTATGTTCAAACAGGTCGATCATACCGCCACTCCTTTCGCAAAGATTCACAGCTTATGTCCGTGTCCGTCTGACCGTCTCGTGCGTGTCATGAAGTTCCACACTTCATTTCCGTTTGCTCACTTATATATGTAGAATCAATGCTTTCGGCGTTTACATACCATATTTCTGACCACGAATTTCAGGGTTGAAAAGCGTTTCCATCTGCTTTCGCTTCTGATCAACGGAGGGGTGAACATAGCACCGCATGGTAGTGGAAACATCCGAATGTCCAAGGATTTCCGACAGGGATTTGGCATCAAAGCCCGCTTCGATTCCTCTTGTCGCAAAGGTATGGCGAAGCGCGTGAAAGGTGTAACCGTCAAAACCGTTGCGCCGGAGAAACCGCTCATAGCGCACATAAAGCGTATGCGGTTCGCTCGGCTTATCCGTTCCCGTCAGAAGATAGGCTCCAGATTCTTTTCGCCTGGATCTCAGATAACTGCACAGTGCCAGCGGCAGGGGGATTTCCCGTCGTGACGCTTCTGTTTTCGGCTCATTTATGATTACTTTGGTTTTCTCCTTGTGCGTATGGTCAAGGTCTGCAATGCGTTCCACCGTGCGTCGGATATGTAAAGTATTATTGGCAAAATTGACATCCCCCCATCGCAGTCCACACAACTCGCCGTTGCGGATGCCGGTATGCAGGGTCAGCAAAATGCCGAGCGAAACGGTATCATCTGACGAAAGAAGGGCTTCCTCAAGGCGGTTGACCGACTCCGGCGGTATCACCTTGATGTCCTTCTTCGTTTTACGGGGACTTTTGACCAAGGCAACATTCATGATAGGGTATCCTTCCTCTGCGGCATAAAATAAAACCGCTTTGAGTACGGAGAAAATATCCGTTACCGTTTTTGCCGAAAGACCTTTGCCGCGCCTGCCGCCATGGGTCAGCAAAATATCTTTGAACGAGTTTACCAAGCCGGAATCTAACCGAGACAGGGCATATTTCCCGATTCCGGGCATCAGATATTGATGAACAATGCGGTAATATCTTGTGTATGTAGCCTCCTTGACCGTGCTCTTGACGGCCATCAGCCAACTCTCCGACAGCCCCGAGACGGTTGCGAGCTTTCTTGCTGTCGGCAGTGCTTCCTGATTCCTCTCCCCGTAATATTCTTCCTTTTTCGCCTTTACTTCCGTGTAGCTTTTGCCGTAAAGGGAACGGTATTTTCGCTCACCGTTGCCTCTTTCCTCAATCACACGGGCTTCCCACCGACCGTCTTTCCTTTTGAAGATGTTTTCTCCCCGTCTTGCCATTTTACATTCCTCCGTTTTTGCTTTTGCTTTGACAACGACTTTGACAACGAATAGAACAGATATTACGATCCTGAAGCAGAAAGTCGGAAAATTCAACATCCGAAATTTCCATCTGATGTTTGCGGCTTGGAAGAAAATATCATCCAATTATCAATTATTGCCAAAAAATCTCCTTCTAAGCCGAAAATATCTGCGTCTACTCCTTGACAAAGTCGCCCTTTTATGATATCATTATTTACAGGTTTGAAAAGTATAGTTTTTATTAACGATTATGCGTATCATGAAGTGTGGAACTTCATGACATATGTCCGGAATTTTCAGCCGCCTTTCGGGGCGGCTTTTATTTTGCCGACACTCGCTTTTCCGTTTCTTTGTGCAAAGGTACACCTTAATACAATTGTCCCCACAGTGCCACACAAAGGATTGACGAAAAGGCTTTTATGTGGTATAATAAGAAAAAGCGCAGAAATCGCTGCTTTTTTGCCGTATTTCTGCTCATGAATGGAATAAAAAATCACTGTAAAAAGGCGTACCTTATTACAGTGATTTTTATTTTTTGTCGCCGAGCGAAGCCCTGTATTCACGCAATCTATGATAGAAAGTCGAT
>ERZ779889.1381-NODE-1381-length-24394-cov-6.187929_pt1 | contig 24394 bp, 29 predicted proteins | sample MGYA00511030_ERZ779889 | MGnify/ENA primary metagenome ERZ779889 (study PRJEB29588, sample SAMEA2160616) | human gut metagenome | biome: human gut; feature: human-associated habitat; material: faeces | place: Denmark | collected 2008/2010 ...
AAACTACCCTATTAAAGTTACACATCGGTTACACATCTTTTGATACATCTGTAACCGTTGTAAGCGTAGTATTTATGCGGCTTTTCGGAGTTCGGTAACAGATGTAACAGATGTTTCTTCTTTTCTTCAATAATTTGTAAAATTACATAGTGAATTTTTGATATATCCCTAAAAATTAAAATATATAGAAAAGATGTGTAACATCTGTAACCTTTCTTAAAAAATGGCTCAACCGTGCGATTTTTTAAGGTTACACATCTATTTTATAGGAAAGGATGATAAATTTGATAACTGCAAAGCAATATTTGAAGCAAGCATATCGTTTGAATGAACTTATAAATTCAGATCTTCAAGAGCTTGAACAATTAAAGGCATTATCGGAAAGTATTTCTTCACCGAAATTATCCGATTTACCTTCGGGTTCAAAACAACAAGATGCAAGCTTCGTTAATGTTGTTATTAAAATTGTTGAACTTGAAAAACTAATTGATGCCGAAGTGAACAGGTTAGTTGATTTAAAAAAGGAAATAAGGGAAGTCATCAACAATGTTGAAGATAACGATCAGAAACTTGTTTTAAAACTTCGTTATTTGCAATATCTTAAATGGGATGCTGTCGCTATTGAAATGAATTTATCTTCAAAACAGGTTCACCGAATACATAACGAAGCACTTGAAGCGGTAAAGCTTCCCTTTGGAATGAAATGACACACTTTGTCACTATTTGGGATTGAATGACACTAACAAAGTATGATATCATTATAATGAAGAAAAATGTGAGAGGAACACCGAATATTTCGGTGTTCTTTTTATTTTGCTTGAAGGAAGGTGATTCCGTGAAATTGACAATAAGACAGGAAAGGTTCTGCTTGGAATACGCTAAAACGGGTAATGCAACGGAATCTTACAAAAAAGCAGGATACAAAGGAACTGACTATTCAACGATTGCAGTCAATGCATCGAGATTACTTAAAACTGATAAGGTTAAAGCAAGGCTTGCAGAATTAGCGGAAGAAATGGCATCTGAAGAAATAGCTAATGCTTCTGAGGTTCAAAAAAGGCTTACAGAAATACTGAGAATGGAAGAAACAGAAGATACAGTTGTTATTGAAATGGAAAAGGGTGTTTCTAAAGCCCGAATCATTCAGCGGCGACCTGCATTAAAAGATGTAATAAGTGCCGGAACAACGCTTGCAAAAATGCAAGGTGCTTTTGACAGCAGTGTGAATGTAAATGTGGTAGTACCCGTTATAGGTGGTGATGATGATCTTGAAGATTGATGTTTTAGGAACGAAATACACAATTGTCGAAAAGGTAATTGATGAAGATGATTATCTGAAAAACTGCGATGGCTATTGTGATAAGACATCAAAGAAAATCGTTGTAAAAAAAGAGGATTCGCTAAACGAACTTGAAGATTATGGCGTATATATGCGAAAAATTATGCGCCATGAAATCATTCATGCATTTCTTTTTGAATCAGGGCTTCATGAGAATTGGAAACATGAAGAATGGGGACATGAAGAAACAATGATTGATTGGGTTGCAGTACAGTTCCCAAAGTTGCTGAAGGCGTTTAAAGAAGCTGGTTGCATTGAAAATTAGCTATCAAAAAATATATTTACCGGATGTAGTCGGTAAGGGATATAAAACCTTTTGGAATTTCAAAGGGCGTTACAGAGTTGTAAAAGGGAGCCGTGCAAGCAAGAAAAGCAAAACGGCTGCCCTTTTTTATATCAAAAAATTGATGGAATACCCGGAAGCAAATCTTCTTGTCATTCGTAAAACTTATAGAACACTGAAAGATTCTTGCTTCACAGAATTGAAATGGGCAATTAAGCGTTTGGGTGTAGATCAATGGTGGGATGTTAAAGAATCACCGCTTGAAATAACATATCGCCCAACAGGTCAGAAAATCTATTTTCGTGGGCTTGATGATCCGTTAAAAGTAACATCAATTACTGTTGATGTTGGTTATTTGTGTTGGATGTGGATTGAAGAAGCCTATGAGGTTATGTCTGAAGCTGATTTTGATACGCTTGATGAATCTATCCGTGGTGAAGTACCGGACGGGCTGTTCAAACAAATAACATTGACCTTCAACCCTTGGAATGAACACCATTGGATTAAAAAACGGTTCTTTGATTGTGAACCTGATCCTGATATTTTGGCAATGACAACTAACTATATGTGTAATGAATGGTTGGATGAAGCCGATTTAAAGGTTTTTGAAACTATGAAAAAGAATAACCCACGCCGCTTTGCTGTTGCAGGATTAGGCGGATGGGGTATTGTTGACGGCCTTGTTTATGAGAATTGGAAAGAAGAAGAATTCAGCCTTCGTGAAATTCAAAATAAATATGATTTGAAATCAGGATTCGGTCTTGACTTCGGATATACCAACGATCCTTCCGCTGCATTCATCGGCTTTGTTGATGTGGATAATAGAAAAATCTATGTTTGGGATGAAATGTATCAGAAGGGGTTATCAAACAGAAAAATCTTTGACAACCTATCACAGATGGGTTATTCAAAAGACAGGTTCACCGGTGATTCAGCAGAACCAAAAAGTATTGATGAATTAAAGGGTTACGGAATGAGAATCACCGGTGCAACCAAAGGTAAAGACAGTATTATTAACGGAATTCAATGGATTCAAGATTGTGAAATCATTATTCATCCACGGTGTGTAAATTTCTTAACAGAAATAAGTAACTACACTTGGGATAAGGACAAATTCGGCAATAAGCTTAACAGACCGATTGACGATTTTAACCACTTAATGGATGCAATGCGCTACGGCCTTGAACAATATATCAGAAAGAACAAATGGTTAATTTAGGGGGTGATAATATGCTTAAAGAAAGCGAAATATTGCAGCTGATAAATGAGGATAAGCAAAGCCGGTTAAAAACATTGGCAAGGGAAGGGCAAGACTACTATGAAGGTAAACACGATATTCTGAAAAGCCGTATTTTTTACTTTGATGCAGACGGTAATCTTCAGGAAGATAAAATGCGAAGCAACATTAAAATATCACATCAATTCTTCACTGAACTTGTAGATCAATGTGTGCAATATATTTTATCAGGCAAAGAACCGCTTGTGGCTTCTGATATTCCGGAATTACAAGCGAAGCTTGATGAATACTTTGATGAAGAATTTATCGCCGAATTAAGCGATACTTTAACTGATTGTTGCACAGGCGGCTTTGGTTATATGTATTGCTACAAAAGCGTTAAACAAAGGCTTGCTTTCGCTTTTGCCGATGCTATGGGTGTTGTTGAGGTAAGGGCAAAAGACACAGATACAAACACTGCCAATGTGATTTATTGGTATGTAGACCGTATTGCAAAAAGTAATGAGTTTATCAAGCGTATTCAGGTTTGGGACGATAATCAAACTTATTATTATGTTTCGGATGATGAAGGTAAGCTTGAACTTGATGAGGATGAACCTTTAAATCCAAGGCCGCATGTTCTATATAAAAAGCCAAATGACCCTGCAACATATTATGACGGCTTCGGTTTTATTCCGTTCTTCAGGCTTGATTGCAACAGGAAAAAAATGAATCATTTAGCACCCATTAAAGCGTTGATAGATGATTATGATATTATGGCTTGTGCCTTGTCTAATAACCTTGTGGATTTTGATACGCCGTTACATGTGGTTAAAGGTTTTCAGGGTGATAATCTTGACGAATTGCAATTCAATCTAAAATCCAAAAAGATGGTAGGTGTTGACCCGGACGGCGATGTTGAAATCCGCACGGTTGATATTCCTTATCAGGCAAGGGTTACGAAGCTTGAAATTGACGATAAAAATATTTACCGTTTCGGTATGGGCTTTAATTCTTCACAGCTTGGGGATGGCAATATTACCAATGTGGTAATTAAATCAAGATACACATTGCTTGATCTGAAATGTAATAAGCTTGCAAAGAAGTTAAAAGCATTTCTGAAAAAATTGGTGACGGTAGTTATTGACGAAATAAACACATCCGAACAAACCGCCTATAAGGTGTCAGATGTGTATTTTAACATTAACCCTGAAGTTATAACCAACGCTTCCGATAACGCCCAAATCGAGCGTACAAAGGCTGAAACACAGCAAATTGAAGTTAATACAATACTTAATTTGGCAACACAGCTTGATAACGAAACCGTAATCAAGAAAATATGCGATGTTATGGATTTTGACTACGAAGAAATCAAAGATAAAATCCCTTCGGAACAGTCAAATATAAATGCCGCAAGTGAAGCGCTTGTTAACACTTTAGCGGATGACGGTGGCGGTGCTGATGAATAAGCGGCAAAAAGAGGTTGCACAGGCAACTTTGGATAACGAAAAGGAAGTGCTGAAGAAACTTGAAGATAATTACATAAAAGCACTTGCCGAAATCAAAAAGAATATTCGTGAATTGCAGGCAATGCCCGATACACAGTCAAAGGCATATCGTATTGAATTTCAAAAGCAGCTTGAAAAACAAATATCGGCTTATCTTGAAGTTTTAAAGGGTAATAACTTCAAAACAATTAACGAATATTTCCAAAAATGCTATGAAGAAGGTTTTATCGGCTCGGTTTACAATCTTCAGGGCTTCGGTGAAGGGGTAACAATTCCTATAGATCAAGAAGCTGCTATCAAGGCTGTGCAAACTGTTTGTGACGATATCAAACTTTCAACAAGGCTTGATGGTGATACTAATCAGCTGAAGAAAAATGTTATATCGGAGTTGCAAAGGGGCTTTTCAACCGGCATGGTGTATGCCGATATTGCAAGAAATATCAGTGCACTTGGGCAGTCATCAATGAAGCGTGCAATGGGAATAGCACGCACTGAGGGCGGAAGAATTCAGTGTGAAGCAGATCTGGATTGTGCTTATCGTGCAAGGCAAATGGGGTGTGATACCGTTAAGCAATGGAATGCAGTCCTTGATGGCAAAACAAGAGAATCGCATAGGCTTGTAGATAAAGAGTGGCGAGAACTTGAAGAACCTTTTTCAAACGGTTTGATGTATCCTAAAGAGCCGGGTGCTCCCGCAGCTGAAAGGTGTAATTGTCGTTGTATTCTTGATGATGTACCGAGATGGTATGTTGAAAAGGGTGGTGGTCGGTATCGCAGAGATAATGAAACAGGTGAAATAATAGAATGCAGCAATTATGCTGAATTCAAAGAAAAGTATTTGAATGATCCTGACAGGGTGCGCAAGGTCAGGGCTGAAAAGGCTGCATCTTCTGTTGACAGGGAGCAGTTCAGGAGATATAATGAAGTCCTGAAGGGCATTGCACCTGACAATTTGCAAGATTTCTATGAAATGAAATATGCAACGCCTGATGTGTGGAAAGACCTTCAAAAGAAGTACAGAATTGTCAATCAATACAAGATTGACAGCGGACATCTGACACCGAAACAAATACTTGAATTTGACAGAAGGGTAATTACAGAAAAGCGCACACAATTTGCCAGTGATTACAGGGTGTCTGGTAATGTTGCGGCGGTGCAAATAGGCAAAAACAAAGATAAAATGCTTATTGCGCATAGTGCAATTCATACTTCTGATAAGTTTTCAAAATATCGTGGCAAGTGGCAGATTGTCGGTCTGTCTGAAAAACGGCAATTTGAATATATTCCTGTACCTGTTACGATAGGCAAAAAAGCGGGACAAATGCGCACAACAACATTTCTTGATACTGAAGCAAAACTGTTTGAACAGTTGGCAAAAATGTATGAAGAACACCCTTTTGAAGAAATTACAATGCTTTCTGAAAGGGGTATGTGTGACAGTTGCAAAGGTGTAATGCGGCAGTTTGTTGAAAAATACGGCGTAAAGGTCAATGCTGTATCAAACAAAAAGGTTGAAGGTGCTGTATGGGGAAAACGAATGAGAAAGAAAAATTGAATATTTATTCAGAGATTAAACAACGGCTGAAAGATTATGAAAAGTTGTATTTCAAAGATGCTGATGCGAATACTTGGGAAGCAAATTGGTATTATGAATATATAACAAATCAAAATGATGAAGACATCAGAATGTGCGTTGTGGTTTCTCTTGCTGTATATGAGATTTTGAAGAATAATATTACTGATACAATGATTGATGAAGTTGATTATTACTTTGATGAAGTCTTTGTGCAGCGGTCTTTTGATGATGTCTTTACTGACAAAGAAGCTGAAACAGAATGCTTTGAAGACATCAGATGGTGTTACGACAAATTGAAGGAAAAAGGTTTATTATAAGCGTCTGATTACAGGCGCTTTTCTTATGCCCAAATTTAATATTGTTGAATGAAGCGCTTTGCAAAAATGCAAGGTGCTTTTTTTCATATCTTCACACCTTGACAAGTGATATAAACTGTCAAAAATACTCCTGCAATATGAGATATAAACTGTTGCGCCTTCAGCGGAAGACACCGCACATAAAAACGAAAAGGCAGAAAGGAAGAAGTATGGACTTTTTAAAATCAATTCTCGGTGATGATTTGTTCTCACAGGTTGAAAACAAAGTAAATGCTTATAATTCGGACGAAGCGAACAAAGATAAGCAAATTAAAATTGCAAATTTGGCTTCAGGCGAATATACAAGCAAAAATAAGTTTACTGACCTTGAAACAGAAAAGGAAAATATTGCTTCACAGTTAAGTGCGGCCAATAAAGTTATCGAGGATTTGAGAAAAGCAACCAAAACGGATGAGGATTTGCAGAAAAAGGTTACTGCATATGAATCCAAAATCCAAACCTTAAACGAAGAGCTGAAAGTAACAAAAACCGAAAATGCTTTGAAATTTGCCCTTGCTCAGGCAGGTGCGGTGGATGTTGACTATTTGGCGTTTAAGGTTAAGCAAAAGGGCGAACTTGAACTTGATGAAAACGGCAAAATCAAGGGTATTGATGATACCATCAAAGACCTTAAAACGCAGTTTTCGCAACAGTTCACTTCATCGAAAGAAAACAAAATTGACGAAAAGAAATTGCCCGATGAAGACGGCGGCGATAAGGGAATGACGAAGAAGGAACTTCTTGCAAAGCCTTACGCCGAAAGAAACAAAATTTATCAGGAAGATCCTGAAAAATTCAACGAAATTATGAAATCATGAAAGAAGGTATTTTATGTCAGTAACTACTATGGCTGATATCATCAATCCTGAGGTTATGGGGCCTGCGATTGATGCTAAAATTGATGCACTTGCAAAAATCACACCTTATGCAAAGGTTGATACTACACTTGTTGGCGTTGCCGGTGACAGTGTAACTGTTCCTTGTTGGAACTACATCGGCGATGCGGAAGATATTGCCGAAGGTGGCGAAATTACACCCACCAAGCTTACTGCTTCAAGTACAAAGTTTAAAATCAAAAAGGCAATGAAGTCTGTTTCCATTTCTCAGGAAGCTGTTAACAGTGGTTATGGTAATCCCGTAGGTCAGGCCGAAACACAGCTTGCAAAATCTATTATCGGTAAGGTTGACAGTGATTTGGTGGCAGCTGCTTACACTTCAAGCAATACATATGACGGTTCTGCCGGAACAATCGGCTATAAAGGCATTGTTGCCGCTAACGGTAAGTTTGAAGATGAAGAAGATGAAGTTGAAAAGGTTCTTTTCATTCATCCGGATCAGGAAACACAAATGCTTGTTGACCCTGATTTCCTTTCTGCCGATAAGTTCACAGACGGTGTGGCAGTTAAAGGCGCAATCGGTAAGGTAGCCGGTGCTTGGGTTAAGAAATCACGCAAAGTTGTTTCTTATCTTTATACTAAGAACACAAGCGGTACTATTACTATTGTAGCAGACAGCACCGCAGAAACCGAAACAAAGCTTCACCTTTCAACGGTACAGGCACATTGTGCAGATACTCTTACGGTAGGTGATAAGGTCAATGCGCTTGAAACCCCGTATTATCTCAATCCTATCATTAAGATTGAACCTGACAGTGAAGAAACGGATTATACAGAAGATGAACTTCCGGCACTTACAATTTATCTTAAAGCAGATACAAAGGTTGATGCCGAATGGTTCCCGAAAAAGCAGATTACAGATGTTACCGCATGCAAGTATTACGGTGTAGCTCTCACTAATGCGGCAAAGGTTGTTATCGCTAAATTTAAGACGGCGTAATTTTATCATCAGGAAAGAAGGTGTTTAATTGATCATCAATGTTAACGAATTAAGAAAGGAATTGGGGAATGTTTCTTTTTCCGATTCCTCTCTTGAACGAAAAATGAAAGCGATAGAAAAGGCAATCAGAAGTTATACAAACAATAACTTCCAAAACCGTTCTGTTCGCTTTTATGCACCTTCCGAAGATGATAAGTTGCTTGCTTACAGTCCGTATTTAAGCGTTGGCGATACTTTGCAGATAACACAATCAATCAATAAGGGCTTATTTCAAATAACCGAAATAAGCGATTGTATAAGGTGTGGTGGTACTTTATATCCCTGTGATAAAAATCTTGTAACAAAGGTTGAATACCCCGAAGATGTTATTGAAGGCTGTGTAAACCTTTTGAAATGGGATATCGAAAACAGGGATAAAGTCGGTGTGCAGTCTGAAACGATTTCACGCCATTCCGTAACATATTTTAACCAAGATGCTTCAAATACGCTTATGGGTTATCCCGTGGCATTACTCGGCTTTTTAAAGCCGTATATTAAAGCGAGGTTTTGATATGATTGGCGGAAATACAAAGGCCACATTGCAGATTTTGGATTGCTCGGTTAAAAATGAAATAGGCGAATATACGCAAATGTGGGTTGACCTTATAAGCATTACAGGGTGGCTTGATTATGCAGGTGGCGAGAGCAAATACACCGCCTTTAATGCGAAAATCGAGGAAACAACCCACATTTTCATTTGTGATTATGTTAATTTTGATAAACCTTGCATTTTAAGGGATGATACCGGGTGCGTTATTCTTGATAACAACGGCATAACGATTCAAACCGAAACGGAGAACGAAGAAAAAATTAACAGCGAGAATACAAGATTTGTTATCAACGGTGAAAAATACGATGTTCTATTGATTGATGACCCTATGGGATTGCACAAACAAATTGAATTCTATCTTAAATATACAGGTGGTGATACATATGGCGGATGATTTTAAGGTTGAGTTAATCAATAATACCGATGCTGTTAAAGAAGCGCTGAATGACCAATGCCAGGCGTTTCTTATTCAAGCCGGTCAAATCCTGAAAAGTCAAGTCAGAGATTTAACAAGAGTCAAAACAGGCAAAACAAAGAATTCTTGGGATTACTTATTGATTGACAAGGGTGGTGATCAATCCGTACAAGTTGGTTCACCGCTTGAAAATGCCATTTGGGAAGAATTCGGCACAGGTGAATATGCACTTGAAGGTAACGGCAGAAAAGGCGGTTGGTTCTATGTGAATGATGATAACGAAAAAGTATTTACACGAGGCAAAAAGCCGTCAAGGGCATTATATTATGCTTGTAAAAACGCTAAACCTGTTATTAGGCAGTTGTTTGAAGATACGGTAGGTGGGGTGTTCAAAAAATGACGGATATTTTAAATGTTATTTCTTCCGAAATGGAAAAATTGAATATCAATTATCAATTTGAACGCTATAAAGGAACCGTTAAATACCCTTATTTTGTGGGTAGTGCGGATGCAGATGAATTTATATCCGAAAACGGTTATCAATCATACACGGTATCTGTAAACGGCTTTAGCAGGGGTTCAGTAATTGAATTGGTAAAAGCAAGCGAAAAAATCAAAAATCATTTTGCGGATTTCCGAACGATAACAAAAGGCGGCAACGGTATTTCAATTACCTTTGCTGCCTTAAATTTTATACCGCAGGAAAACGCAGAGCTTAAACGAATACAAATAACACTAAATGTTCAAGAATGGAGTGTGAAAAATGAGTAAAGCAGGTAAAAACGGCGTAACATCCAAAACACCGCAAAATATTCCTTTCGGTGCAGGTACAATTCACAAAAACCTGAAATATACCGAAGGTACAGGTTGGAATTTCGAGGAATCGTTGTATGGCGCAACTTCAGGTGGATCTAAATTCAGTTATGTTCCCGAAATAACAACTGTTGAGATTGACGGCGTGTTGGTTAAAGCTAAGCAGTTTGATAAGAAAACAGGCGAAACGGCAAAGATGGAAATCAACCTTGCCGAACTTTCGGCCGACACAATTAAAACAGCTATCGTCGGCAAAACAATAACATCGGAAGATGTAAAGTTTACAAAAATCATTTCCAAGGCGGATATTGAAACAGGCGATTATTGGGAAAATATCGCTTTTGTGGGTGAAACCCTTAAAGGCGAAAAAATCATCGTCATAATGGGCAATGCACTTTGTACTTCGGGATTTGAGATTGAAGGCAAGAATAAGGAAGCAGGTGTTCTTGCGGCTACCTTTGAATGTTCGGCAGATCCCGATGAAGAAAATCAAGAATTTAATGTTCTTCCGGTTCAAATCTATTACCCGGTTGCTGAGTAAGGAGTGTTAATATGACAGAATATAATTTCAGACAGTTAAATTCAACTGATATTTTTCCTGTTTGCACGATTTTATCAAAAATCGGAATCAGGGAATTTAAAGATTGTTTTGACGGCTCTAATGTGGCTGCCTTTTTTAAAAAAGGCAAGCGTGATGATAACAGTGAAATGGCGCTTGGGGCAAGCATAGCATTTGATGTTATCAGTGTTGTTCTCGGCAATATGGAAAAATGCAAAAACGAAATTTTCCGTTTTCTTGCTTCTGTGAGCGATAAAACAGAAAAACAACTTCGTGAAATGCCTCCGGCTGATTTTCTTAATATGTTGGTTGATTTTTCCAAAAAGGAAGAATTAGCGGATTTTATAAAGGTTGTTTCAAAATTCTTCAAATAGGTGAAATAAGATTTATGGACTTGATATTCAGCAGATATTCAAGTCCTTTTCTTTTTATCGACACTTTAATTCTGAACGGCAAGTTTTCGCAGGGAATTTCCGAATTATGGGATTTTTACGATGATGATAAAAGATGGGATTTCTATCTTCACAAGGTCTACGGAAAAAGTTATGAGGATTTCGTAACCGAAACACAAGCCGTTCCAAAAATGACAGAAGATGATTTTGAAACAACGGTTAACAATTCAAAATCTATGTTACAGGGCTTCAGCCCAAGCGGAGGTTGATTTAAATGGATATTTTTAAACTATTTGCAACCATCGCCATTAAAAATCATGATGCAAATAACGCCCTTAACGAAACAGGGGAAAAGGCAGAAAGCACCAAAAGTAAAATCGGAAATGCGTTTTCGAAAATCGGAAGCGCAGCTTTAACGCTTGGTAAAAGTATGGCTGTGGGGTTACTCAGCTCCGAAGGTGCAATTACTGTTTTAGCGAAAAAAGCCATTGATGCATACGGCGATTATGAACAGCTTGTAGGCGGTGTTGAAACGCTTTTTAAGGAAAGCGCAGGAATTGTTGAGCAATACGCAAATAACGCCTATAAGACAGCAGGATTGAGCGCTAACGAGTATATGGACACTGTTACAGGCTTTTCAGCTTCATTGTTGCAAAGTCTTGACGGTGATACTACGGCCGCTGCCGAAAAAGCCAATGTTGCCATTACCGATATGGCGGATAATGCGAATAAAATGGGTACTTCAATGGAATCCATTAAAAATGCTTATCAAGGTTTTGCCAAGCAGAATTATACTATGCTTGATAACCTTAAATTGGGTTACGGCGGCACAAAAGAAGAAATGGAAAGGCTTCTTTCGGATGCTGAAAAGTTAAGCGGTCAAAAGTTTGATATAAGCAGCTATGCAGATGTTGTTGATGCCATACATGTTATCCAAACCGAAATGGATATTACCGGCACAACATCTAAGGAAGCGGCAACCACAATTCAGGGTTCGGTTTCTTCTTTTAAAGCTTCGTGGGAAAATCTGCTTGTAGGTATGGCGGATGATACACAAGATTTTGATGCCTTGCTTACGAATGTTATTGACAGCGGCATAACTGTTATTGAAAACATATTGCCAAGGATCGAAATTGTTGCTAACAGCATACCAAAACTTGTTGCCGGTGTGCTTCCGCAAATACCGACGCTGATTGATAAGATTATGCCGCCTATATTACAAGCGGCGCTTAATCTGTTGCAGGGCATTGTAAATTTAATTCCAGATATTATTAACACAATAACAGGAATGTTGCCCACCATATTGACTGCGATAATCGGTATGTTGCCGACTTTGCTTCAGACAATTTCAACCATCGGAACCGATCTGATTAACGCCATAGTAGAAATGCTTCCGCTTATACTTAATTCAATAACCGATACTTTACCGCAATTAGTTATCGAAGTGTTGAATTTGGTTAATGATATCATCACTGCGTTAATGGATAGCATGCCGCAGTTGATAGACGCTGCTGTTCAATTCTTTTTGGGAATCGTTGAAGCAATACCACAGGTTGTAAATGCTATTTCGGACAATTTAGACGATATCATCAAAACGGTTGTATATAGCTTAATCAATGCGATGCCGCAAATCATTGAAGGTGCTGTTCAGCTGTTTATGGGTATAATTGATGCTCTCCCAACCATTATAGCGGCACTGAATGATAATGTTCCGCATATAATAACAACTATTATCAATGCATTAACAGATGGCAATAATGCCCTTCTTTCTGCGGCGGTTCAATTATTGCTTGAAATTGTTAAAGCTATACCTGACATAATTATATCTTTAGGTCAAGCTGTACCTGATATTATCATGTGCATTGTTAATTCATTGCTTAACGGTGCCGAAGCTATTTTCGGCGGTGCCGAAGGTATGCTTTCGCCACTTAAAATAGCGTTTGAAAATATCAGAATATTCATAGAAACTATTTTAAATCATGTAAAAATAGTTATAACAACAGCTATGAATGTTATTAAAGGTGTTATCAGCGTTGTTACGGCAATAATTAAAGGCGATTGGGAAGGTGCTTGGAACGGCGTTAAAAATATATTTGTAACCATTTGGAATGGTATCAAAAATGTTGTTTCTAATGTTCTCAATGGGATTAAGGGCATATTCAGTAATACTTTCAATGGTGTCAAAAATATTGTGTCAAATGTATTTAACGGAATTAAAAACACTATAACAAATGTTATTGACAATGCCAAAAATACCGTTCAAAAAGGTCTTGATGCCATTAAATGGTTTTTTGACAAGCTGAAGCTTAAATTTCCCGATTTAAAGCTTCCGCATTTCAAGGTCGACGGTGAATTTTCCTTAAATCCACCTAAAGTACCTAAATTCTCTATTGATTGGTATGCCAAAGCTATGGATGAAGGTATGATTATGAATAAGCCGACTATCTTTGGGGTAAATCCGAGTGGTCAGTTAATGGGTGGCGGCGAAGCCGGAAGTGAAACCGTTGTCGGAACCCAAAGCCTGATGAATATGATTGACAGGGCTGTATCGGATTCAAACAACAATATTTATGTGGTGCTTGATAAAATTCTTGCAGTGCTTAATCATATTGACAGTGAGCTGTATAACAGAATTGTTGCAGCGCTTCAAACAATGGGCATCGAGTTTGACGAAAGAGAATTGGCAAGGTTGGTGAAACGGTATGCTTGACAAATTTTATTACCTGAATAATTTTGGTGAAAAAATCAATTTCGGCATGGCCGGAATTTATGCCTGCTATAACGATTTACGGGATTATGAATGGAGTTATGAAAGTTCCAATAACATAATAACCGGTTTCATAAGGGGCATAAAAACAAAAAAATTGCCCGTGATTTTTTTATCAGAATCGGGCGAGAAAACCCGTAAGTTGCGAAATAAGGCATATGAGATCGCTGAAAAAGATATTCTTTCCGGTAAAAAAGGTAAGTTGTATGTTAACGGTTATTACATGGAATGTTGGCTTTATGGCGCAAAAAACACTAAGTATTTAAACAGTGAAAGCTATTTAAAAACAGAATTCTCCGTTGTAACGGATAAGTCCGAATGGGTTAAATCCACTGCTCTTCCGTTTGAACCGATAACAAATGTTGTCGGCGATGCAGATGTTGATTTCGATTTTGATTATCCTATTGACTTTCAGGTGCAACCGGTTGCAACAAATACCTTGATTAACCCGTACGCCTTTCCTTGTCAATTCATTCTTAATATTTATGGGGCTTGTGAAAACCCAACTGTGGAAATAGGTGATTACACTTATTCATTTAACTGCATATTAAGTGAGGGTGAACGCCTCGAGGTTAACAGCGCAACACGGAAAATTTACAAGTATTCGGCAAATGGCAATAAAGAGAATTATTTTAATTGCCGAAATAAGCAAGTTTCTGTGTTTGAACCTATTCCTTGCGGCAACAAACAGATTCATTGGAATAACAAGTTTTCGTTTAACCTTGTTATCGTTCAACAGCGGTCAGAACCTGAATGGAGTTATACCGTTGCAAGCGCATCTGATGTTACCGATATTGAGGTGGTAAACAATAAATATTACTTACTTGATGCCAATGGTGAATATATTAAAGATAGTGCTAATGAACCTATCAGTGTACAAACGGCAGGTGATTAAGTATGGATTTTCTAATTGCAGATGCGAACAAAAAAGACTTGTGCTTTCTTGATGACGGCACAAGTCTTGATTTTGATATTGGTTCGGAAGATGATTTCCAAATTTCTGTTCCGCTTACGGATTATGACGAAACCGTTCACACAAGCGGAAATATCTTATATTGTATAGGCACTGAATATGGCGGCGTTTTGGATGACCCTGAAATCAGCACCAAAGACAATAAAATCACGTTTACCGGCGATACCTTTAGGGGAATGATGAAGAAGAAATACATTGAACCGCCTGAAGGTGAAGATTACCGCATAATTAACGGTGAAGCAAACGAATGCATCAAATCGCTGATACAAATGGCGTTTACAAGCACAATTTTCAGCGTATCAAGCCTTGACACAGGTGCAGAAATTAAAAATTACAAATTTGACCGTTATTGTTCATTGCTTGACGGCTTAACAAAAATGCTTGCATCAGTCAATCAACGGTTGATTATTAAGGCGATCAGGACGAAAGATGATTTTTCAATTGAACTCTCGTCGAAACCGATTGTTGATTATTCACAAGATATTGAATTTTCGCAAGACAACAATATCAATTTCAAAATCAAAAAAGTTACAAACAAATATAACTATATGATAGCACTTGGCAAAGGTGAACTTCACGAACGCCAAGTGCTGTATTTTTCATCTGCTGACGGCAATGTAACAAGTGTTTCGTCAATTCCCAAAGGCGAAAATGTTAAAGTATATTTTTATGACAATTCTTCAACAGAGAATTTAGAAGAAGATGCGATTAACAAATTTGCAGAAATAAATTCAAGCGATGAATATTCAATGACAATTAAAGGTGATGTTGAATTAGAACTCGGCGATATTGTCGGTGGTAGAGATTATATAACAGGTATGAGTATTGCACAACCTGTTACAAGAAAAATAGTCAAAATAAGCAACAGAAATCACAGTATTTCATACGAAATAGGGGGTGGAAGCAATGGCTAAAATAATAACCGCACATACGGGAACACCGCATATTACTTCAGACGATGCAGCAGCATTGCAAAAAGCGATTATCGGCGATAATGATTATTTGGTTGGGGATAACCCTGCCAAATTCAAGGCAACATTGCTTGACAATAATGTAATTCAACTTTCGGAAGGGGAAGTTGTAATTCAAGGAACACATGTGAGAATTCAGGCAACTGATAAAGTAACAATCGCCGCAGGTCAAGCCGGATTAAACAGAATTGATATCATTGCGGTATGTTATTCAAAAACCGAAGCCGGTATTGAATCAGCAGAATTAAAAGTGCTTTCAGGCAAAGCAGCTGTTTCGCCAACTGCGCCAACAGTTACGCAAGCGGATATTCGCAATGGCGCATTATATCACGAAATGCCGCTTTTTACCGTTAATATTAACGGCACAGCGATTGACAGCGTAACAATGGTATGTGAAACGGTGCAGTCATTATCTGCGGCATTTAAGCAAATAACAAACAATGCTGATAGCATAAGAAAATTAAACGGATATGGGGCGGAAATCGAAAATCTAAAAAGCAATCAAATCCTATGGTCAGGTGGATATCATATGAGCGCATCACATGTAATTACATTACAGGCACCGATTAGTTCGCAACCTCACGGAATCATATTAGTATTTTCGGGATATGGGAGCGGAGGAGTAAATAATGATGATGTTCATTGCTTCGTATATCCCAAAGTTCTGTTAGGACAAGGAAAGATGAATGTTAAATTTCCGATGTTCGGTGGATTGGCTTCGGTATTTGGGTTGAAAGGCTTATATATATCCGATTCAACAATAACAGGTCATGCAAATAATACAGCAGCCGGTCATGGTGTTTTGTCTTACAATAATTCAGCTTTCGTTTTGCGTTATGTTATTGGATTTTAAGGGGGGTTAATTTAATATGGGAAAAATAAATAATTATCCTGAATTGTCATCGGTTAATGGTGATGAAGTGCTTGTTGCTGAAACTTTTAACGGGACAAGAAGTTTACCCATTAAAGCGGTAAATGGTTTCTTTGAAAAAGCAGATAATTGGCGCACGATTATTGATTATACGGTGCCGTCAGATGTTGCTTTTGTTGAGTTTAAGCAAGATAAAGATGGTAATCCGTTTGAGCTTAAGAAGTGTAAGGTGATCTTGTCAATTCCCATTAGCAGTAGCCTTAGTACAGGCATGCAATATCCGACTATTGCATTTCGCGATGAGATAGTAGCCGATCCGGAAGATACCGAATCCAAATACTATGCAACTTCAATTATGCTGTCAAACAATGCTTCATATTCGACATATTCACCGACATGCGAAACGCTGATTTCTGCTATTTCAATTCCATTTTTTGAGTGCCATGCTTTCATGAACGCCGCAGGGTTAAATTCTTATGGTGCACAAGGTGATTATAGCAAAAAAAGCGCAGCTCAAAGTGCAAACACGGCATATAATAAAATGAATTATTTTAGATTTTGGGATGATAACGCTTCAGCGGCAAAACAAATTCCAAAGGGGACAATAATTAGAATGTGGGGTGTTGATTATAATTATGATTAAAGCAGTCATAAATGGTGAAGTTGTGGAAGTCGATGAAAAAAACATACCACAAACATCTTCAAGGCATAGGGAGGATGAGGAATGACTGAGTGGAATATCGTAACGGTTATTGTTGTTATAGTTGGACTCATCGGCACAGTGGCGGCTCCACTAATGAAGAACACAAAAGCAATGACACAATTAGGCGGCGAAATTAAGAACTTAATTTACCGCATTGAGCAAAACGAAAAAGAGACGGACGAGCTCAAGGTCAAGGCTTCAAGCCGCCACAAGCAGATTTTTGATCGCCTTGACGAGCAGAGCGATCAAATCAGCAACCATGAGGGCAGAATTTCTGCTCTTGAACATAAGGAGAGAAAATAATGAAAATCAATTGGAAAGTCAGACTAAAAAGCGGCTCTTGGTGGCTTGGCATTATTTCTGCCGTAATTGTAGCCGTATTCGCTATTCTTAATCTGTTCGGCGTTAAAACGAGCGTGGCAGCTTCCGATATAATGAATGCAGCAACGCTTGTATTGATGATACCTGCTGCAATCGGTATTATATCCGACCCGACAACCAAAGGCGTAAGTGACAGCACACAGGCGCTTACATATGAAGCACCGAGAGCGGATGAAACGGAGGGTGAATGATGAATTATTCTGATTTTGTTAATAAGTATCTCGGAAAATCAACGGACTACGACGGCGCATACGGCGTGCAATGCGTAGACATTATTAAGGCTTATCTACATGATGTTTTCGGTGTCTCAGCAGGAAGCTGGGGCAATGCTCGGTTTTATTGGATAAACTTTAACCTCCGTGCACCGCTTAAAGCGAATTTCGATAAAATCAAAAACACTGCACAGCTTGTCCCGAAGCGTGGTGATATAGTTGTGTGGAATAACTCCGTAGGTAACGGTTGTGGACACATCGCTATTGCCACAGGCGAGGGTGACACGCGCAGCTTCTATTCATACGACCAAAATTGGAACGGCAAGCCGATGAAAAAGGTTAAGCACTCATATTCAGGCGTATATGGAGTGCTCCGACCGAAAGACCAAAGCAAGGTTGCACAAAGTTCCGGCAACACTTCAAGTGTTTCAAACGGAAGCTATCCAACACCTATAACTTGGCGCAATGGAAGCACACCTGAAACGGTTTATTCTGTTAATGATTGCACAAATAAAATCGGCACTGTATATGCAAAGAGCACGGCTCAGTGTTATAGCAAGGCAGGCAGCTGTTACTTAATTGTGTATTCGATTAAGAACGGCAAAGCGCACAAGGCGGGCTTTGTGGCTTATGCCGGTGGTGTGAATTACGCACCGCCGCAATCAAGAGCTTGGAAAAACGGCAGCACATCCGAAACAGTGTACGCTGACACTCGTCAAAACACAAAGGTAGGTACAATTGATAAGTATGAAAGCTGCTACTGTTTAGGTAGAATTGACGGAATGTATCTTGTGCTTTACAAGGTAAACGGAACGAGCAAGCAAAAATGCGGATTTGTAGGTTACCACGGTTAGCCGCAGACACAGAAAAAGGGCGGGGAGCAATCCCTGCCCTTTATTTTTTTTGTTTATTTTATGAAAATGAATTTTAAAAGTTATAATCGTAAAATTCGTGGCGACCTATTGAAATAGGTTTATCAAGATACATGAAACGACCATATTTCTTACTGAAATGCAAAGTTAGTTTCGTTCCGGATGTATTCCGTTCATAAGTATAACTTTGTTCATCTTGATTTATACAATGTCCAAGAAATCCACCGGGAATTATTTCGGGCTTGAAGTTAGGGTCTAATATAGCTTTATCTTGTTGTATTGTAATCGTACAAGCCGTTCGTTTAATTACGGTGTATGCATGTCTGTCAGTGTAAAGATTAACTGTTACACCATCGCCAACATTAAGTTCTGAATGGGCTTGCTTTGACAAATTATCAAGATCGATATCTCTTTGTCTAATAGATTTCCAATTTTCAAATATTTCTTTTTTCTTTATGTTATATTCTTGTTCCGTCATATCTAAATTACTCCTTTACAATTTCAAACTTTTATATTATAATAGTCTTGCTTACTTGTGGAGCAGTTATGGTACCGCTCCACTTTCAGCGTGACTAAATGATTACTCTATATATTCTAAATAATCATCTTCTGTTGCGAAGAGCATCGGCTCTCCGTCAACGATAGCCACATAACCTTGTGAGGTGTAGTAACTATCCATTTGCTACTCCTTTCTACCCTCGTTGTTACAGCAACGAGGGATTTTTATTTTATCAAGAAGTCTTATCCCTCCTGACACTTACTATTATACAGGAAAAGCTAAATGCTGTCAAGTATTTTCTTAATATTTTTCTAAATGATTTTAAATATTTTCTTGACATTATTTAGATTATTCTGTATACTTGCAATTAGGGGGTGTCAAAAATGACAAATGCAAAACTAATCAAATTAGCACTTGCTTATACCGGCAAGAGCGAAGCATGGCTTGCCAGAGAAATAGGCACATCTGCATCAGCATTCAATCAAAGAATGAAAACAGATAAATTTACTTCTGAGGAAATGCAAAATATAGCACAGGTGTTAGGTGGGGAATATAAGGCAAATATTATATTTCCTGACGGAACAAAAATATAAGGGGCTATTTAAATTTTAAGGCTATGTAAAACCGTTTAAAATCATAAGGTAGGAAACAAGTAGGTAACAAATATGCTTGAATTTATCGCATTTAAGCCATTCTCTTGATATTAGCTCCAAAACCTGCGTAAACACTGCGTTTTCGCAGGTTTTTTCTTTTTCTGAAATGAACTTCAAAATTCAATATGCAACAAAAAATCTCACTCTTTTTTACGGAGTGAGATTTTGTGATTTTTGGCGTTAAATATTTCGTGACCATCTATTGACCATTTATGAAATTTAGGATAAAAGCATTTGCCCAATAGATTAGAAATTTATAAACAAAGCTGTTACTTCGGGATTCGCATGAATAAATGCGCTTCATCTTCGCCCGCAATATAAGCCCCATTATTCAACATGACCTTCTGCGAAGCGATATTATCCTTATTTACACGAAGGTATATCTCTTCTTCCAAGATAATGCTTTTTGCTTTATCAATAGTAAGTTTCAATCCCTCCGTTCCATATCCTTTCCCTCGCTTATTTTTTTTGATGCTGTAGCCGATATGTCCAGCTCCTTCCCGAAGCGTTTCCGTTAAATAATGTCTTATTCTGAATTCTCCGATTAGACAATCTTGGTCCCACAAATAATAGTATGTTTCGGGAACAAACCAATTCGGCATGTTAACTGGATGCTCATACGAAATCAAGGTTGGCAGGATAGTTTCAATATAGTCCTCGTATGAAACACCATTATACTGATTTGTTAAGCCGTTTTCATCAACAGGCAATGCTGTTGTGTATTCCCATTGAGCAATAGCGTCCTGTATATTTATTTTTCGCAGTTCCATCACATTATTATCTCCGCAAATCGTAATTTATCAAATTTATTATACCATGCCTTAAAGCATAAACTCAACCGCCGATTATTCGGCGGTTGAGTTTATGTTGAAAATAGAATTTTCTTCGTATCCTTGCCTGCGCTTTCTATCAGATTACCCATTGTGTTTGCAATATTCTCTTGCATTGAATCCGTTACATGCATATATGTGTTCATTGTAAATCCTGCGTCTGTGTGACCGAGCATGTGCGATAATGTTTTAATGTCCATTCCTTGTTCAAGGGATAAGGTTGCAAAGCTGTGCCGTAAGTCGCGGAAACAAACAGTTCGGCGGAAAAGCGCACAACCAGGCTTGTAAAATCCGTTGAAACCCCGGCGGGCACATATTCGTATGAATATGATAAGCCGGGTAATATCATAAGCGTGGCAAACGGCATAAACACCGTAAGCTATGAATACGCCGGCCTCAATCAATTAACGAGAGTTAATGATAAAAAAGCCCTTGCAGAGCTTATTTATGCCTTCGGTTTTCCGGAGGCTTTGATTGTATTTATACCGTTGAAGCCGAGTTTTGAATAAACAGCCGTAGAAAGCTATATGCAGATTATGTGTTTATCGCTTGCAATTTTCTTCCAAAGCCAACGCCTTGAATTTTTTCTGCTTTTTCAAATATATAATTGCAAGCGGTATATCTGCAAGTAACCAAGCGGCCGGGGCAGCGTAGCACACAGCGTTGAAGCCTATAAGCGGAGTGAAAATAAGAGCTATTGCTATTCTGCCTATAAGCTCTCCTGCGCCTGCAATTGCATTTGCATATGTGAAGCCAAGCCCTTGCAGAGTGTTTCTTAAAACAAACAACACTGCCACAAGGCTAAAGCATTCTGCCGTGGCAATAAGGTATTTATGAGCCGCAAAAAGCACCTCTTCATTCGGCTCGGTCATAAACAACCTTACCATCGGCATACCTACGGTAAGCAGCGCAACACTTAAAGCAGCGGAAAGCATTATATCAAGCACAAAAATTTTCTTAACGGATTTTATTATTCTGTCATAATTTCCGGCGCCGTAGTTTTGGCCTACAAAGGTTTGTGTGCCCACACTGAGACCGCTCAGCGGTATATTGGCAAGATTTTCAACCCTGCCGGCTGCGGTGAATCCTGCTATTGTTGCAGTGCCAAATGAATTTACGGCGCTTTGAAGAATCATAGAGCCTATTGATGTAACCGTAAATTGAAGGGAAACGGGTATTCCCAATTTCAACTGTGTAAATGCCGTTTTGATATTTGGCTTAAGATTTTCTTTTGTGATATGCACATTTTTATTGTGCCTTAAAATATAGTTTCCGGTAAGCGCTGCTGCCGTTATATGAGAAATAAGTGTTGCAAGCGCCGCACCTTCAACGCTCCAATGAAAAACTATGATAAACAATAAATCAAGCAAAAAATTAACAAAAATGCTTATTATAAAATAGTAAAGGGGCTTCTTGCTTTCTCCCACAGCTCTTGAAATTGCCGTGAAATTGTTTGAAAGCATTTGAAACGGGATCGCGAAATAAAGAATGTTAACATAAGCAGAAGAAAGGCCGAGAATTTCGTTCGGTGTGCCGATAAGCTTCAAAAGGGGAGTGGAAATTGCATGCGCAATTATAACAAGTATAATTCCCAATATCAGCGATACTGTGATGCTGCTGCCGGAATACTTGTTGATTTTATCTTGGTTTTTTGCGCCGAATGCCTGTGCCACGGGTATGGTAAAGCCACTCGTTAGTCCCAATGCAGCACCTATGATAAAAGAGTTTATTGAGCCCACTCCGCCAACTGCGGCAAGGGCATCCGTGCTTACATATCGCCCAACAAGTATATTGTCTACCAATGTGTAGTTGTATTGCAAAAGTGATGAAGCCATAATCGGCAAAGAAAACTTAATGATGCTTTTTATTGGCTTGCCGGTAAGCATTAAATTTTGTTCCATGTTTGTTATTCCCGTTTTTTAATTTTATTATATACTCCTCATTCAATATTTCAATAGCAAACCGTGTTTTTATTATGCTTTTTTATTGGATAAATTCAAAAAAAAACAGCCGTTTCAACAAAAGTGGCTGCTTTGATTTTGTTTGGAAAAAGGGGTGATTATAAATTAAAAAAATCTTTAGCTCGCTGAAAATGAAAAACGTTCAAAAATGTTAACAAATCAGGATATTTGCTTGACATATCGCATAATATATAATTCATGTGAATAATATTAAATGGGCGTGGTGCGTTTTTTGCAAAATGCATGGTTTGCCGCAATATAGGAGGATGTTAAATGAAAAAATCTTTTCTTAAAAAGGTTTTGGCAGCTGCTATGGCAGTGTTGATGATCTCATCTTGCGTTCCGCTTGCAGCAGTTGCTGCAGATGAAGAAGTAAATTATTCATCAGCAATTGCCGCATATAAGCAAAAAATGAGCGAGGCGGCCGCATCCAAAACGGTTTATAAAAATATGGCAGAGTCATATACCTATTATATGGCAGCCGTAAAGTATAACGATGGCTATGATAGCTCAGATGCCAACAAAGCACTTGCGGATAAGCTTGCGCCCGCAACGGAAACAACTTTTGCGGAAAGTAATAAGTACACAGGCCCAGAAACGCTTTCGGATTTGATTTCAGAATGGAAATTTAACGACACGGGGAATGTTATCCAGCCAGAAGCATATCAAAATATGCTTTCAAAATCTGATTTGGTCAATTTCAAGATTAGCAATAAAAATGATAATTATTACACTGCTGTAGCTGGTGCAGAAACATTTGTATGGCTTTATGATGGCGATTTTTCTAATATGTCAGCACCTTTATCAGGTGGATACAAAGATTGGGCATCTAGTGCTAATTATTACTGTTTATATAAGTTTTATCCAACATCAAGCAATATAAAATTAAAAGATAATTGGTATTTTAATTGGGACGATACGAGTACAAACGATACCGCTAACAATTGGTGGTGGAACAATACTTCAGTTCGTATTAACAGCACAGATGTTGGTGAGTATAAGAACAGTGGCGGAAACACTGTAGACAGTAAAAAGAGCAGCAGTATATGGATTGTTGGATCTAATATAGTTCAGTATACTGGTGACGGGTTTGACAGTAATTCATATTACACAACATTACAAATGGGCTTTACTGCCTATAGATATTGGAAAGCTTGGGGTAACGGTAAAACACAAACATCTATAAATACCGGAAATACTTATATTATCAATTATAAAAAAGTTTCCGATGCAATTCAAAATGCAGCAAGCACTTACTTTGCCAATATAGACAGTTACACAGAATCTTCAATGATAACATTGCTTCAGGCAATTGATTCGCTCACAAGCCAAAAATATACTTTCGGCGTTCAAGATGGTGATAACGGTGCAGTAAGCGAAGCTAATGTGCAAACTCTTGCAAACACTTTAAGTTCTAAAGTTGATTCACTTAATTTAGCAGGTGCAGGTCTTGCCGACAGAGCCTATATTGCAGCTTATCTTGCAGCTTTCAAAAATGCCAAGGCAAACTTTGCAAACGGCAATTCGGTTGATTCACAGAATTGGACTTATTCAAGCTGGAATGCTTTTGTTGCCGATTATAATACATATTCGGTAATAGATCCTTATAACACTGTTAAATCTTCGGAAACCGAAACCGTAACAATGCCGCAAGCAATTTCGGCATATAATGCACTTAGCCCTGTTGCAAACTATGAGGCATATAATGCCATTGTAGAAGCCGTAAAGCAGCAGGATATGAATGCGTTCACTGAAAGCTATATTAAGAGCGATAGCTCTGTATATGGCTTAATCGGTCAGTACGGCACAAGCGCAGCAA
>ERZ779889.1394-NODE-1394-length-24187-cov-3.005884_pt1 | contig 24187 bp, 20 predicted proteins | sample MGYA00511030_ERZ779889 | MGnify/ENA primary metagenome ERZ779889 (study PRJEB29588, sample SAMEA2160616) | human gut metagenome | biome: human gut; feature: human-associated habitat; material: faeces | place: Denmark | collected 2008/2010 ...
GGAGAAGCCGCTCCAGGCGGACCAGTTGGCAGAGAATCTGCCGGCCCCGGTCGGTGCCCATCAAGGAATGCACTTCATCGATCACCACGAACCGCAGGTCGCCAAAAAGCCTCGGCAGGTCGTTTTGCCGGTTGATGAGCATACTCTCCAAGCTTTCCGGGGTGATCTGCAGGATCCCTTTGGGGTCCTTCAGGGCTTTGGCCTTGTGGGAGGAAGAAACATCTCCGTGCCAGTGGGTAAGAGGAATGCTGCCGGCTGCAAGAAGCTCGGAAAGCCGTTCAAACTGGTCGTTGATCAAGCTTTTCAGGGGAGCGATGTACAGCACCCCGAAACTGCCGGGCGGGTCGTTGAGAAGCTCTGAAATGATGGGGAAAAAGGCCGCTTCGGTTTTTCCGGAGGCGGTGGAGGAGCAGATGAGAAGGTGGTCGGCAGAGTCAAAAATGGCTGTTGCCGCCTCTTCCTGAACCGAACGAAGCTCGCTCCAGCCCTTTGAATAAATATAGTCCTGAATCAGCGGAGCATAGCGATCAAATGCACTCAACGGATACTCCTTTCCCCTCTTCAGAGAGGGCTTCCTATTTTTCCGGGCAGAAGTTCTCGCGGAACGGTGCGGATGGCCAAAAGATTGCGCAACTGCAAAAACACAGAGCAATCTGCAAAAACACAGAGCCGTTTGCGAAGCACTGCTTGCTAAAAGACGGTTCAGAGCCGTACACAGTCCCTTTTTTCTGTGGCATAGAGGTTGATGTCCCAGGCGGGGACGCCCCGGTGACGGCGCAGATACAGTCTGTAAAAGGGAAAGTGCTTTTTCACATACAAGGGCAGAAGGAACAGGTCCTCCGGCCGGTGGTAGCAGGAGATCAGCAGGTCGGGCTTGTCCCGGAGAATCGTCCCGGAGAGTCCCTGAAGGGCACGGAGTTCGGCACCCTCCACATCAAATTTGAGATAGTCGGCGTGCAGCTTTTCAAACAGCCGGTCGCCGCAGATGCCCTGCACTTCCGTCTGCTTTTTTCCGGGGGCGTCAACGCCGGAGCCCCGGTTGCCGCCGGAAGTAAAGAGGAGCGTTTCCTCCTTGTCCCAGAGAGCGGCGTGGATCGGAAGGACCGGAAGCCCGGCGGTGTTTTTTTGCAGGCGCAAAAAGGTTTTGGCGTCCGGCTCCACCGAAAGGATCTGTTGCAAAAGAGGACAACGGCGTGCAAGGTCCTTGGCCGTGTCGCCGCCGGCGGTGAAGCGGTAGTCTCCGGGGTGGAGAATGGTGTTGAAATCCTCCTCTTCCGTGGAAAGATTCCGGTCGAAAAAATGCAGTTCCCCATAGAGCTTGCAGGAAATCACGGTGTCAAATACATCTTTTGAAAGGTCATCTTCAAGAATTTCCCTGGCTCTTTTAAAATCCTGCATGTGGGCATCCAAGAAATCCTTGTCAAAAAGATTTTCGCCCGCTACCGGTACATCGGGGACATACAGGGTCCGCTCCCCGGCTACGAGAGAAATCGTTTCCAGAACCTCGGGTCTGGAGGATGCAAAGGAAAGAAGAACCCGGAAATCTCCGAAGCGCTCTTTGGCTTCCCGGAACGAGAGCACCGGCATTCCCCGGTAGAGGTTTCCTCGGGCAAAACCGTCGGAAGCAAAAACTCCGGAAATTTCGATGCCCTTTCGTTTACAGACAGAAAGAATTTTGTCCGCCCCGTTTCCCATGCCGTAAAGGAGAATGGGCGAGGAGTCTTTTTGCAGGGCAGTCCACAGGTCGTTCATTTTACGAAGGAAGAGTAGATGGCCCTTATGGCATCTTCAAAACGGTTTTCATCCACGCCCACGATGATGTTGTTTTCCGCAAGGGAACGGTTGGTCAGCAACACCGGAATGTTCGCGTCGGAAAGTGCGCTGAAGACGGTGGAAATGGGAGAGCTTCCGGAAAACCGTTGATTGTAGACACCGCTGCCCACCACGGCGATAAGGGCGATATGATCCTCAAAATAGGCGCATTCGGGCTTGGCTTTTCTGCAGATGTTGCTCAGAATGTTCATTCTCTTACCGGCCAACTGGGTCGTGGGGGCCACCACGGTCACCCCGTCGATACCGGTGGGCATGTGCTCAAAGTTCACATCGTTTTCTTCCAAAACCTGAAGAATCTTCCGGCAGAAGCCCAGCTCTCCGTTCATCATGTCCTTTTCCACGGTCAGAGCGGAAAAGCCCTTTCGCCCGGCAATTCCGGTGATGGGCAGAGCCGGCTCGCTGTCTCTTCTTGGGAGAATCAGAGTGCCGGGAGCAGAGGGATTGCAGGTGTTTTTGATGAGGATCGGAATGCCGGCCATCCGCACCGGCAGAACCGAATCCTCGTGCAGAACCGTGGCACCCATGTAGGAAAGCTCCCGAAGCTCATGGTAGGTGACGCTCTCCATCACCCGGGGATTCTGTACGATCCGGGGGTCTGCCATCAGAAAACCGTCCACATCGGTCCAGTTTTCATACAGGTCGGCATCCACCGCACGGGCCACGATCGAGCCGGTAATGTCCGAGCCGCCTCGGCTGAAGGTCCTGATGGTGTCGTTGGGCATGGAGCCGTAAAAACCGGGAATGACCGCCCTTCCAAGGGAGGTTAGAACCGAATGCAGGGCGCCGTTTGTGTGCTCGCTGTCAAAGGCGCCGTCGTCCTTGAAAAATACGCAGTCGGCAGGGTCCACAAAAGGATAGCCCAGGCATTTGGCCATCAGCTTGCCGCAGAGATACTCGCCTCTGGAAGCGGCATAGTCCTTTCCCATCCGGCGTTTCAGGCCGGCGCAGATGGTCTCAAAATCCTCGTCCAGAGAAAAATCCGGACACAGGGCATCCTGCAAAAGGAAAAAACGCTCCTTGATCCGGTCAAAAATCCGGTGAAAGGCCTCTTGGTTTCCGTTCTGCGCCGCATCGTAGCAGGCGTAGAGCAGATCGGTGACCTTTTCATCTCCCGAAAATCGTTTTCCCGGGGCGGAAACCACCACAAACCGGCGCTCTTCCTGGGCCTTGATAATGGAAATGGCTTCGCCGAACCGTCGGGGATCCGAAAGGGAACTGCCCCCGAATTTGGCAACCTTCAACAATTCATTGTGCATACTTCTGTTTTCCTTTCCGGAACGGTCTTCTGTAAAAAATATATTTGCGTATAACCATACAAATACCAGTATACACCAAAAAAGCCCGACTGTCAAATGCTTTTGCGTTTTTCCGGCCGACTTTTCCGCAGGTCTGCGCCTGAACCCGGAAACGCAGAAAAAAGGGGATGTAAAAAATTCTTTCGGAATTTTTTTACATCCCCACCGGCATTTTTTGGGGCTGTAAAAAACCTGCTTTTTACAGCCCCCTGTAGGAGTTAGTTTTCGGTCGCCTTGACAGGCTTATCGGTCTGGTGTTTCTTGATGTACTTGGTCCATTTGATGTAACCGTAGGTGGTGTTGGTCAGATATCCGGCCTTCAACACCAGCAGGATCCACTGTCCGGCAAGAATGTTGATGACCGTTTCAAGAAGTGCCACCAGATACCAGGCGATCCACTGCTCTCTGTAGCGCAGAAGGATGAACACGCCGTTGGCAATACCCAGAGCCGAAGCGCAGGCATCCAGATAGCAGACAATGTTTTTGAGCCGCACATTGTTGGCAAAGATTCCGCCCTCCACATCAATGAAGGTCAAAGCGTAGCCCACTGCCACGGTCCAGACGATAATGCCCAGAATCAGCAGAATATCCTGCTTGACGGTGAGCTTTTTCACCTCCGTCACCTCTTTATCTTCCTTGTCGGGATGCTTGTTCCAGACGATGAAGCTGATGATGTCGCAGGGGATCCAGAAGAGCAGTGTGGTTGCCAGCGTAGCAAAGCGGTAAGCGCAGAGAATGCAGATGAGAATTTCAATGACCTCCACAACCAGAGAAATGATGAAATTCCATTTGCTTTGCTTGGAGATCATCAATTCGCAGGCAATGTTGGTGATGACATCCAAAAGATACAGGATGGTGATGACATACACCGGCACGATGTAATTGAGGGGATTCTGCGCCACGCTGTAGCCGCTGCCGCTTTCGGTCAGGTCTACAGAGCCGGCAAAGAGACTGTTGCCCTCCCCGTCGCAGAGGCGGAGATGAAGCACGGTGCCTTCTCCGTCGGGATAGCACTCGATTTCAATCTCGTCCTCCGCACTCACGGCTTTTTTAAGGTTGAATTTCAGAGTTTCGGGTTCGTCCGGTGTGACGGTGTATTCGTCATAATCCAAATCCACCTCTTCGCCGTTCACGGTGATTCCGGATATGACGAAATCCTCCTCCGTGCCGGTGAAGTCCAACACGGTGTAGCCGGAACCAGCCCCGGAGCTATAGGCTGTTTTGTCGAGCTTGACCGTGTAAGTAGGATCGTCGGTTTCGGGAAACAGGAAGGAAAAGACAATGGCCAGCACCAGAATGCTGAAGAACCATATTTTTTCGTAGGTGGTAAATCGCTTCCAGAGGTTTTTGCACCTTCCGGAAAAGGTGGTTTTGTTTTTCATATTCAATGCTCCTTTGATTTGGAAAAATTCCGGCTTGCCATAGACAAACCGGACACATTTTAGAACAAAAGGGCGAATTTGTCAAGAAAAAATCAAGAAAAAACAGAAAAGCTCCTTCAAAAATTCAAAGTATATTCTGTGGCGATCCCGCCGTTGCCGGATGGGCGGGGCGGAGTGCTCTTTCGGGCACCGCAAAAAATATTTCGGAGTTTGCACGAAAAATGTTCCGAATTTCCCTTGACAGCGGGAAAAGACTGTGATACAATAGCGAGGATAAAGAGAGGCTTTGCAGTTTTTAAGTCGGTACAGAGATGCCGCCAAGATTGGAAACTCGGAAAAGGGACTGGAGCAGGGGTGTACCCTCCGGTTTCTGTGTTGTACCAGATCTTGCCGGCGGGCAGGATTTTTTTATGCCTGCGGCGTTTTGAAAGCTGGAAGTCCTTTGGGAAAGGAAATGCGGCATGACACAAATGCAAGGTAAAGCGTTTGAAAAGAAGGTGGCTCCCTTGGTGGAAGAATTTCTTCGTAAGGGGAGCGTTTCTCCTGTTGTTTCCGATGAATATATGGTTTTGCCCGGCTTCTGTGATGTGCATGTGCACTTGCGGGAGCCGGGATTTTCTTATAAGGAGACCGTGAGAGAGGGCAGTATGGCGGGGGCTCATGGAGGCTACACCGTGTTGTGTGCCATGCCGAATCTCTGTCCGGTGCCTGACAGCCGAGAGCATCTTGAGGAGGAATGGGCGATCATCAGGAGGGATGCGGTCATCCGGGTGTACCCTTACGGAGCCATTTCCGTAGGAGAAAAGGGGCAGACTTTGGCAGACCTGTCGGGCATGGCCAAGGCGGTCTGCGGCTTTTCCGACGACGGAAAAGGGGTGATGGATGAACACCTGATGCAGGAGGCCATGCAGAAGGCAAAAAGCCTTGGGAAGATCCTTGTCGCTCATTGCGAGGACGCAAGACTCATCGGCGGATGCATACACGAGGGACCCTATGCCAAGGCTCACGGGTATCGGGGCATTCCGTCGGCAAGCGAATATCTGCAGGTGGAAAGAGACCTGCGCTTGGCCAGGGAAACCGGGGTAAAGTATCACATCTGCCATGTGTCGTGTAAGGAGAGCGTGGAGTTCGTCCGGCAGGCAAAAAAGGAAGGGGTGGATGTAACCTGCGAGACGGCGCCCCATTATCTGCTTCTGACCGAAAAGGATCTAAAGGAGGAAGGGCGCTTCAAAATGAATCCGCCTTTAAGGGAAGAGGAGGACCGACAGGCGCTGATTGAAGGAATCTTGGACGGGACGGTGGACATGATTGCCACCGACCATGCGCCCCACAGCAGGGAGGAGAAAAGCAGGGGACTTGGGGAAAGCCCTTTCGGGATTGTAGGTCTGGAGACGGCCTTTCCGGTGCTCTACACGGGACTGGTGAAGGAAGGTATTCTGACCTTGGAAAAGCTGGTCGAGCTGCTTTCCGGCAATCCCAGAAGGCGCTTCGGGCTGCCCTTGGAGCAGGAGGAATATACGGTTTTTGAAATTAAAACACCCTATGAGATCTGCGGAAAGGATTTTCTTTCCAAGGGAAAAAGCAGTCCCTTTGAAGGGTGGACGGTTTACGGAAAATGCAAAAAAACGGTATGCGGAGGGAGAACGGTATGGCAGGAAACGGTGCAAGAAAACTGATTTTGGAAGACGGAAGCGTGTATTTCGGCAGAGGCTTCGGGGCGGAAACCGAAAGAGTGTTGGAGGTGGTGTTCAACACCTCCATGGCCGGATATGAGGAGATCCTTTCCGACCGTTCCTATACCGACCAGGCGGTGGTGATGACCTACCCGCTGATCGGCAACTACGGGGTGAATGCCGCAGATGCCGAGTCGGAATCTCCCACGGTGGGAGGGCTGATCGTGGGGGAATACAATCCCCTGCCGTCCAACTTCCGCAGTGAGGGCAATCTGTCCGATTGGCTGTGCCGCTATGGGATTCCGGGTATTGAAGGATTGGACACCCGGATGCTTGCCAGAAGCATCCGGGAGCACGGAAGCCGCAGAGGCATTCTGACCGACCGGAACACCACGATCGAGGAGGGTCTAAGGAAGATTGCCGAAACCCCGGTTCCCCACGATGCCGTGCGCAGAGTCAGTACCAAAAGGTTCTTCGCCGTCCATGCAAAGGTTCCCCGCTACAGAGTGGCGGCCATCGATTGCGGAATGAAAAGCAACATCGTCCGTTCCCTGAATCGGTTGGGATGCGATGTTACGGTCTTTCCCTATGACACCACCGCCGAGGAAATCCTGCGGTTTCATCCCGACGGACTGTTCTTATCCAACGGTCCGGGGGACCCGGAGGATGTGAAGCCGGTCATCGCTCTGGTGGCCGCCCTGAAAGGAAAAATGCCGATCTTCGGAATCTGTCTTGGCCATCAGATGATCGCCTTGGCCTACGGCGCCTCCACCTATAAGCTGAAATTCGGACATCGGGGCGGAAATCATCCGGTGAAGAATCTGAAAACCGGAAAGGTGGAAATCACCTCTCAGAACCACAGCTACGCCGTCAGAGAAGAAACCCTTGCAAACACGGGTCTGGTGGTGACCCACCGGAATCTGTTGGACGGAACGGTGGAAGGAATGGAATGCTGTGCGGACCATGTGTTCTCGGTGCAGTATCACCCGGAAAGCGCACCCGGTCCGGAGGACAGCGGGTATCTTTTCAATCGGTTTGTGGACGAGATGAACGCTTTTGGAGGAACGGAAAATGCCTAAGAGAAACGATTTAAAAAAGATTCTGGTCATCGGAAGCGGCCCCATTGTGATCGGACAGGGCGCAGAATTTGACTATGCAGGAACCCAAGCCTGCCTTGCCCTGAAGGAAGAAGGCTACGAGGTGGTGCTCTGCAATTCCAATCCGGCCACCATCATGACCGATCAGACCATTGCCGACAAAATTTATATGGAACCGCTGACGCTGGAGTATATTGCCAAGATCATCCGGTTCGAGCGTCCCGATGCCATCATTCCGGGACTCGGCGGACAGACCGGGCTGAATCTTGCCATGCAGTTGGAAAAAAAGGGTGTACTGCGGGAGTGCGGCACCGAATTGCTGGGCACACGCAGCGAAAGCATCGAGAAGGCCGAAGACCGGGAGCTGTTCAAAAAGCTCTGTGAAGAGATCGGGGAGCCGGTCTGCCCTTCGGAAATTGCCAAGAGCATGGAGGAAGGACTTGAGGCGGCCAGAAAGATCGGATACCCGGTGGTCCTGCGGCCGGCCTTCACTTTGGGCGGCACCGGCGGCGGATTTGCGGACGATGAAGAGAGCTTTGTGACGCTGATGGCCAACGCTCTGGAGCTTTCCCCCGTTCACGAGGTTCTGGTGGAAAAGAGCGTGAAGGGATACAAGGAGATCGAATATGAGGTGATGCGGGACAGAAACGACACGGCCATCACCATCTGCAACATGGAAAATCTGGACCCGGTGGGGGTGCATACCGGCGACTCGGTGGTGGTTTGCCCCAGCCAGACTCTGACGAACAAGGAATACCAGATGCTGCGCAACAGCGCCCTGAAGATCATCCGGAGTCTGGAGATCGAGGGCGGGTGCAATGTGCAGTTTGCGCTGGACCCCAACTCCTTTGAATACTTTGTGATCGAGGTCAACCCCCGGGTTTCCCGTTCTTCGGCGTTGGCCAGCAAGGCCAGCGGCTACCCGATCGCCCGGGTTTCGGCCAAAATTGCCGTCGGGCTGACGCTGGATGAGATCGTTCTGCCCAACACCCCTGCCTGCTTTGAGCCGGCCTTGGACTATGTGGTGACGAAAATGCCCCGGTTCCCCTTCGACAAGTTCACCGATGTGAGCAACCGGCTGTCCACCCAAATGAAAGCCACGGGCGAGGTGATGAGCGTGGGCAGAACCTTTGAAGAGAGTTTGCTCAAGGCCGTACGCTCTCTGGAGACCGGTGCTTTTCACCTGTATGCTCCTAAGTTCTCCGGGTGGGACATTCCCGCTCTGAAGGAGTATTGCCGCAACGCCACGGATGACCGGCTCTGTGCCCTTGCCGAGCTTTTAAGACGGGGAGTGGCCGTGGAAGAGTTGGCAAAGTTGACGGCCATTGACCGGTTCTTCTTAGACAAAATCGCCCACATTGTGCAGATTGAGAAAGAACTGTCCGACGCTCCCTTTGATGCGCAGGTTCTCAAAAAGGCCAAATACTACGGCTTTGGCGACAAAGCGGTGGCGCTGTTCTGGAACTGCCCGGAAGAGCGGGTGTACGAGATGCGGATGCAGGAAAAGCTCTTCCCGGTCTACAAGGCCATCGATTCCTGCGCTTCCGAGTTTGACGCCTATATCCCCTATTTTTACTCCACCTATGCCGGAGAGGAGAACGAATCGAGAGTCGGCGGCCAAAAGAAGAAGGTGGTGGTTCTGGGCGCCGGACCGATCCGGATCGGACAGGGCGTGGAATTTGACTATTCCACCGTTCATGCCATCAAGACCATCAAAAGCGCCGGATACGAGGCGATCATCATCAACAACAATCCCGAAACGGTATCTACGGATTACACCACCTCGGATAAGCTCTATTTTGAGCCGCTGACGGTGGAAAGTGTATTGGATATTCTCCGTCTGGAACAGCCGGAGGGGGTCATTGCCTCTTTGGGCGGACAGACTGCCATCAATCTGGCAGGGCCTCTTGCCAAATACGGAGTGAAGATCATCGGTACCGATTGCGCCGCCATAGACCGGGCGGAAAACCGGGATCTGTTTGAAAAGCTTCTGACGGAGCTGGGTATTCCCGAACCGAAGGGTCGGGCGGTGACCAAGATCGAAGAGGGTGTTGAGGCGGCCGAGGAAATCGGCTATCCGATGTTGGTTCGTCCCTCCTTTGTGCTGGGCGGCAGAGCCATGCAGATCGTGACGAACGAGGAGAGTCTGCGGCATTATCTGAAAACCGCCGTGGAGATCGGCGAAGAAAAGCCGGTGCTGGTGGACCGCTACATTTCCGGAAAGGAGGTGGAGGTGGACGCTATATGCGATGGCCGGGATGTGTTTGTGCCGGGCATTATGGAGCTGGTGGAGCGCACGGGAATCCACAGCGGAGACAGCATCAGCGTTTATCCGCCCTTCAGCATTTCCGACCGGGTAAAGGGCATACTGCTTCAGTATACCAAGCGTTTGGGCCTTGCCATCGGCATTGTGGGGCTGTTCAACATCCAGTTCATTGTGGACAAACAGGAGCAGGTTTACATTATCGAGGTCAATCCCCGCTCCTCCCGCACCGTTCCGTTCCTCTCCAAGGCTACCGGGTATAGTTTAGCCGACATTGCCACCCAGGTGATCTTGGGCAAGTCCCTAAAGGAACAGGGAATTTTCACCATCTATCCCGATGAGAAAAAGAGACATTATGTCAAGGTGCCGGTGTTCTCTTTTGCCAAGATCACCGGCGTGGATGCCGCTCTTTCCCCCGAAATGAAGTCGACGGGAGAAGCCATCGGCTATGACGACAAGCTGAACCGGGCGCTGTACAAAGCCCTGCAGGCTTCGGGCATGAAGCTGCACAATTACGGCACGGTCCTTGTGACGGTCTGCGACAAGGACAAGGAAGAGGCCTTGCCTTTGGTCCGACGGTTCTACAATCTGGGCTTCAACATTGAGGCCACCTCCGGCACGGCGGCGTTTCTCAAGAAAAACGGCATCCGTACCCGGGTTCTGAAAAAACTGAGCGAAGGGGACGACATTGAAAACGCTCTGCGCCAGGGGCACATTGCCTATGTGGTCAATACCGGAAATGCGGCGGACGCCGGACTGAATACCGACGGACACCGTATAAGACAGATCGCTACGGAAAATAATATCACCATGTTTACGGCGCTGGATACCGTGAAAGTCCTTCTGGATGTGTTGGAGGAAACCACCCTCTGCGTTTCCACCATTGACGCCTGAAACAGCCTTTGGACAGGAAAGGAGAACCGATGAAACAGGTTTTTTATACCGTGGAAGAAAACCGGAAGATTGCCAAAAATGTATATAAACTGCGGTTGCACGGCGACACTTCGGCCATCACGGCACCCGGTCAGTTTGTGAATCTGAAGATCGAAGGATGCTATCTGCGCCGTCCGCTGTCGGTCTGTGACACCGAGGGAGAGGAACTGACGCTCCTTTATAAGGTGGTGGGCAGAGGAACGGAAATACTGAGTAAGATTCCTGAGGGAAGGGAATTGGATACTCTGACGGGCTTAGGCAACGGCTTCGATCTTTCGGTGAATACAAAAAGGCCCTTGCTGGTGGGCGGGGGCGTTGGGGTGCCGCCGCTCTACAAGCTGGCAAAAGATCTGCTGGCAAAAGGAGCAAAGCCCACGGCGGTTTTAGGCTTCAATCAGGCAGAGGAGGTTTTCTACAGGGAAGAATTTGAAGCGTTGGGCGTGCAGGTGGTGTTGATGACCGCCGACGGAAGCGCAGGGCGAAAGGGCTTTGTCACCGATGCCATCGGCGACCTTTCCTATGATTATTTCTACACCTGCGGTCCGGAGCCCATGTTCCGGGCGCTGGAAAAGGTGGTAAAGGGTCCGGGGGAATACAGCTTTGAAGAGCGGATGGGCTGCGGCTTCGGCGCCTGCATGGGCTGTTCCTGCAAGACCAAGTACGGAGCCAAGCGCATTTGTAAGGAGGGGCCTGTACTGAAAAGAGAGGAGATCGTCTGGTAAAATGGATACGAAAGTAATACTGTCCGGCTGGGAACTGAGCAATCCGGTCATTCCCTGCAGCGGAACCTTCGGGTACGGAAAGGAATTTGCCGAGCTGTACGACCTGAATATTCTGGGGTCCTTCTCCTTTAAGGGAACCACGGTGGAGCCTCGCTTCGGCAATCCCACACCGAGAATCGCCGAGGCGGATGACGGAATTCTCAATTCGGTCGGTCTGCAGAACCCCGGCATGGAGCATGTGCGGCGGGTGGAATTGCCTGAAATAAAGAAATGCTTCGGGAAAAAGGTGATCGCCAATCTGAGCGGTTCTCTTGTGGAGGACTATGTGGAGCTGTGCCGCCAGTTCAATGAAGAGGAGCAGGTGGCGCTGTTTGAGATCAACATCAGCTGTCCCAATGTGAAATGCGGCGGCATGGGCTTGGGCACCCGGCCGGAAACGGCATACGAGGTGACCAAAGCGGTGAAGACGGTGGCCAAAAAGCCGGTGTATATGAAGCTTTCACCCAATGTGACCGACATTGCGGGCATTGCCAAGGCCTGCGAAGAGGGAGGAGCGGACGGCATCAGCCTGATCAACACCCTGACCGGAATGCGGATCGACCTGAAAAAGAAAAAGCCGGTCATTGCCAACAAAATCGCAGGATACTCGGGCAAGGCGCTGTTCCCGGTGGCGCTGGGCATGGTGTACAAGGTATACGAAGCGGTGAAAATTCCCATCATCGGAATGGGCGGAGTATCCACGGCGGAGGATGTGTTGGAAATGATGCTGGCCGGCGCCACGGCTGTGGGAGCGGCCAATCTTTTGGATCCCTATGCCTCCAAAAAGATCGTGGAGGAGCTGCCCGGGGCTATGGAAAAATACGGAATCGAAAATTTAAGAGAGATTATTGGAGGTGCACATGGCTGAGAACAAAGTGATCGTGGCTTTGGATTTTGACACTATGGACAAGGTGACCGGCTTCCTTGACCGGTTCCATGACCGAAAACTGTTTGTAAAGGTGGGCATGGAGCTGTTCTATGCGGAGGGTCCCGCCGTTGTGCGGGAGATCAAACGCCGGGGACACCGGATTTTCTTGGATCTGAAGCTTCATGATATTCCCAACACCGTGATGAAGGCGATGAGCGTGCTGTCGGGTCTGGATGTGGATATTTGCAATCTGCACGCTTCGGGCACGAAGGAAATGATGGAATATGCCGTAAAAGGGCTGACACGCCCCGACGGCAGCAGACCCTTGCTGATTGCCGTCACCCAGCTGACCAGTACCAGCGAAGAGAATCTGCACAGGGAACTGCTCATTGACCGTCCTTTGGAAGAGGTGGTGCGCAAATACGCCCTGCGCGCCAAGGAAGCAGGGTTGGACGGGGTGGTCTGTTCGCCCTTGGAGGCAGAGGCGGTTCACGAATACTGCGGAAAGAATTTCTTGACCGTCACCCCCGGCATCCGTTTTGCCGAAGGAGAGAAGGGCGACCAGAAACGGGTGACCACTCCGGCAGATGCCCGGAGAATGGGCTCGGATTACATTGTGGTCGGCCGTCCGATCACGGCGGCGGCAGACCCGGTGGCGGCCTACCTGCGGTGCGTAAAAGAATTTTCGGAAGGCTGAAGGGAGATACATACAATGGAAGAGATGAATGTGACGATCGCAAAGGCGTTGTTATCCATAAAGGCGGTATTTTTCCGCCCGGAGGAGCCATTTATTTGGGCAAGCGGCATCAAAAGTCCGGTATACTGCGATAACCGGCTGATCCTCACGGCGCCCGGGGTGCGCTCTGAAGTGGAGAAGGCCCTGGCAAGGACGGTGAAAAGAGAATATCCCGAAGCGGAGGTTCTGATGGGAACCTCCACCGCCGGAATTGCCCACGCCGCCATTGCCGCCGAAATACTGGGCCTTCCCATGGGCTATGTCCGGGGAGGAAAGAAGGATCACGGAAGACAAAACCAGATTGAGGGAAGGTTAGAAAAGGGACAGAAGGTGGTCGTGGTGGAGGATCTGATCTCCACCGGCGGAAGCGTTCTGGAGGTTGTGGAGGTTTTGAGAGAGGCGGGCGCCGAAGTGCTGGGGGTGGTCAGCATCTTCACCTATGGCATGAAAAAGGGCCTGGAACGGTTGAGCGAGGCGAGGGTACGGAATGTAAGCCTGACGGATTTCGACACCATAGCAAGAGTTGCCGGCGAGGAAGGCTATGTGAGCAAAGAGGATGTAAAAAGACTGATTGCCTTCCGGGACAACCCTTCGGATGAAAGCTGGATCGGAAAGGAGCAGGCATGAAGCATCTTCTGGATATTTTGGACCTGTCCACCGGGGAAATCGAACGGATGATGGATTTGGCGGAGCAGATGGACGCCCATCCCGAAAGGTATGAGGATTCCATGAAGCATAAGACCCTTGCCACCCTCTTTTTCGAGCCTTCCACCAGAACCAGACTCAGCTTTGAATCGGCGATGCTGTCCTTGGGGGGCAATGTGCTGGGCTTTTCCGATGCGAACACCTGCTCCGCAACCAAAGGGGAAAGTCTTTCCGATACCGTCACCGTGGTGTCGGGCTATGTGGATATTCTTGCCATGCGCCACCCGAAGGAAGGCGCCCCGGCGGTGGCTATCGGACATTCTTCGGTGCCCGTGATCAATGCCGGCGACGGCGGACACTATCATCCCACCCAGACCCTGGCGGACCTGCTGACCATAAAGAGAGAAAAGGGAAGACTGGACAACCTGACGGTGGGGTTCTGCGGAGATCTGCGTTACGGACGCACGGTGCATTCGCTGATCGGCGCCCTTTCAAGATACGAGGGTATCCGTTTTGTGCTGATTTCTCCCCAGGAGCTGTCTCTGCCGGAATTCGTGAAGAAAAGCTATCTGACCGAAGAAAATTACGAGGAAAGCACCTCTCTGGAAGAGAAGATCGGACAGCTGGATGTGCTGTATATGACCAGAGTTCAGAAGGAACGGTTTACTGACCTGGAGAAATACGAGAGCTTGAAGGATGTATATGTCCTGACGGAAGAGAAGATGCGGGAGGCCAAGGACGATATGATCGTTCTGCACCCACTGCCCAGAGTGAACGAGATTGAAGTGGCGGTGGACAAGGATCCCCGCGCCTGCTATTTCAAGCAGACTCTTAACGGGAAGCTGATGCGTATGGCGCTGATTTATACCCTTCTGAAGGAGAAGGACAAGCCCGATGTCCCCAGAGAAAAGGGGGAGCCGGCGGAACTGAAGAAAAAATGCACCAATGTCCACTGTATCACCGGAAGCGAGAGGGCCTTGCCCAAACGCTTTTATAAGGACCAGAAGGGAATCGTAAGGTGCTTCTATTGCGACGGGGAAGTGCGGAAATAAAAACCGAAACCCCAATGGAAAGGGCGAGGGCGCAGTTTTTTCTGCGCCCTCGCCAGCTTATATCGTTGTGAATAACATCCAAAGCCCCGCAAAAACTGCACTGGTGTCCGATTTTTTCCCAACCTAAGATTTCCGGATGTTATTTTGACAGCATCACCTTATCGCTTGTCATTTGGCTTCTGCTGGAGGCTTCAAACATCTGAAGAAGCTGTTCTATCGTGAGCTTCTTCTTTTCTTCGCCCTTAATGTCCACCACGATGCGTCCTTCATGCATCATAATCAGACGGTTGCCGATGCGAATGGCGACTGCCATATTGTGCGTGATCATAATCGTCATCAAATGGTCCTTCGCAACGATCTCCTCGGTGATATTCAGAACTTTTTTGGCGGTTTTGGGATCAAGTGCCGCCGTATGCTCGTCAAGAAGCAGGAGCTTGGGTTTTTTAAGCGTTGCCATAAGCAAGGTCAGTGCTTGGCGCTGACCGCCCGAAAGCAATCCGACTTTAGCCGTAAGTCTGTCCTCAAGTCCGAGGCCGAGGATTTTCAAAAGCTCTTTATATTCTTTCTTTTCTTTGGCAGTGATTCCGGAACGCAGTCCTCTCCGTGCGCCTCTGCGTGCGGCAAGCGCAAGATTTTCTTCAATCTGCATATCTGCCGCCGTACCGGTCATGGGATCCTGGAATACCCGTCCAAGATACTTTGCCCGTTTATGCTCCGGAAGCCTGGTGACATCAACGCCGTCAATGATAATGCTTCCGCAATCCACGGGATATACCCCTGCAATCATATTGAGCATTGTGGATTTGCCTGCGCCGTTCCCGCCGATTACTGTTACGAAGTCTCCCTCATCAAGATGAAGATTGATGCCGCAAAGTGCCTTTTTTTCGTTAACCGTTCCGGGGTTAAATGTTTTTTCAACATTTACTATATCAAGCATTTTTCTGTTCCCCTTTCGGTTTTTTTACATATCTTTGTGCATACTTTCTTTTCCAATACGGAATGGCCAGGAATATGGCAACAATGACCGCAGAAAGGAGCTTCAGAAGATTTGCATCGAATCCGACTGTGATGACCGCCTGAATGACGATGTAGTAAATGATCGATCCGAATGCAACGGACAACAGACGAAGTGCAAAATTCTTAAAGATCTTGCTGAACAGTGCTTCTCCGATGATCATGGCAGCCAGACCGATCACGATGGCTCCCTGTCCCATCTTCACATCGGCAAATCCCTGATACTGTGCGAGAAAAGCACCCGACAATGCAACAAGACCGTTTGAAAGCATAATGCCGAGAACTTTGTTAAAATTCGTATTGATGCCTTGTGCACGGCTCATATTCTGATTGATACCCGTAGCCCGGACGGAGCAACCCATCTCGGTACCGAAAAACCAATACAGAAGAGCAATCAGAACAATCAGAACAACACTAACGGTTATGATCGGGTTGTGAAAAGCAAACTCTTTTACCCAACGCAAAGAAACCAACAGATCCGTTTGGTTCACATTGATGGATTGGTTTGCTTTCCCGATGATTTTCAAATTGATGGAGTAAAGTGAAAGTTGTGTCAGATGCCCGCCAAGATCGGGGGGATTCCCATTAATGTGTGTAACAGACCGGTAATGGCACCTGCGACAAGTCCTGCAATAAATGCCGGCTCCAGGTATGCAAATCAGAAAAACCTTAGAATAGCGGATATTATGAACGAGCCCTTTATTCTTACCGAATGCGGTCAGGGCTATCGCCGCATTTTGGACGCAGAGCTTGCCAAGAAGTCTTTGGAAATTTCGCCGGTTCTTGAAATCGGAAGGACCGATATCATTACGCATTTTCTCACAAAAAGCGATATGATCTCCTATCTTCCCGATTTTGTAACAAAGGAAGGGACCAGATCGGGAGAGCTCTGCTATCTTGATGTTGTGGATGTAAACATCGATATTTGGAAACAGCTCATTTACCACAAAAACAAGTGGATGTCCAAAAGTTTGAAATCCGTACTCGAATATATTAAGTCCCACGAGTTTGCCCATTAAAATAGCACCTGTAACTTTTTGCGGTTGCAGGCGCTGTTTTGTGGTTCCGAAAAGACAGTGTCAAGCTTTCCGTCTTCAAGACCAATGCCACAGGGGAGGTTCCGGAATTCTTTCGGAATTTTTGAACCTCCCCTTCAGATTATATAAAGTCAGGAAAAGGAAATATCCGCCTGGATGAGATTGAAATAGCGCAGGCGTTTCATGCGCAGTGTGGAGCGCTGGAAGAAGAAAATATCGGCGGCCTCCCACATGAACACCCAGGCGACCACATCGATCATTTCCAGGAAAACCGATTGCACAGCTCTGTTTGTCAGAATCAGCGCTAAGGCAAAGGTCAGAGCCGCAAGGAAGGTCATCGTCACGGTCTGAATGGTGTTTTTCCTTATATTCCGCACGGTCTCGGAAAATTCGGCGTGGTAGTAGCTGCGGATGGCCTTTTCGTAAAGAATGCGCTCTTCGGCGTCGATACACTGTCCCTCGATTTCAATATGTAAAGGCGTGTCCGGACGCAGATGCTTTATACTGTGTTCCAAAAATTCTGCCGTCTCGGAGGACAACATGGGCAGACCGTTGGTGGAGAAGGGGGGAAAGAAAATTGCTGTCGTCCGAAACATGAATTTTCACCAATTGACGGCCGCTTTCGTCAAGGGGAGCCGGACGGGCGGTGCGAATTTCCCTTGTCAGGGATTGGAATGCGCGGAATCGTTCAAACATAAAATCCTCCCGAAATCTGCCGTCGGTTCAAAAGCGGCAGGAGTACGGGAGGATTATAGCACAGTTGTGGGCAGAATGCAAGAAATACCTGCAAAGTTCCGCAAAAAATCGGTTTTTTCGACCGGAAAACAGAATTCGGAAAAGCGGCTTCGGGCGGCTCTGCGGAAAGCAGAAAATCCGCCAAAGCGCCGAGAAGCATTCAACGATTCTGGCGCAACACCTCAAAAGCCAGGACTGTGGCGGCGGAGGCGGCGGACAGAGCGGCGTCAAAGTCTCTGCCGTAGTCCAGGCGTACGATCTGGTCGCAACGGTCTAAAAGCTCTCTGGTGATTCCTCTTTTTTCTCCGCCGACGATGAGCAGAAGAGGTTTTTTCAGGTCGGATTCATAAACCGAGACGGAATTTGGCTGGTCGGCGCAGACCACCCGATAGCCCCACTTCTGAAAGAAGTGCAGGCAGTCTTCCGGCTGTGCCATATAGATGGGAAGGTATTCGGATGCACCGGCCGAAGAGCGGCAGACCGTCCCATCCGCACCGTTTCGCCGGATGCCCGGCAGAATCACGCCGTCGCAGCCCGCCGCATAGACCGAGCGCAGAGAATAGCCAAAATTGAAGGGGTCCTCCAAGCCCTCCATCAGAATATAAAACCCTTTCGGGGGAAGGGTAAGGGCTGTTAAAGGCGGGTATTCCCGTTCGGTAGCCACAGCCAGTATTCCGCCGTGGCTGTTTCCCACGGCAAGACGGGACAACTCCTCTTCGGGAATCAGCTCTATCGAAAAGCCACGCTCCTCTGCCCGGTGGCAGAGGTAGGCATATTCCTTTGGATTTTTACTTTTCCGAAGGGGAGAATAGAGAATTTTTTCTATATGCCGGTTGTTGAATCCGCTGTCATAAGCGGAAAGCAGAGCCCGGACAGAGAGGATCCCTTCAAAAAGCGGAGGCTTCGGGATCGGATCGGTTTTTTTCATTCTTTCGTATACCCCTGTATTGCAAGTGCTTCAGACCGCAGATTCCGGGAAGAAAGCCCTCCCGGATACCGCCGGAGCAGATCACGATCTGCTCGGTGGAGAGTGTTTCAAAAATGCATTCAAAGGCGGCAGTGCCGGTGGATAACAACTGGTACCGGTCAGGGCAAAGACGCTTGGCCTCCTGCCACTGTTTTTCGGTTGGATTCCGGAAGATCCGGTAAAGGTCGGTGAAGGCGGTGCGCAAAAAGACATTTTCGCCCTTGGGAACGCCCAAAAGGGCGGTGGCCAATTTTCCGCAGGCCTTGGCGGTTCCTCCTACCAGCACGGCCGTTTTTCCGTGCTCTTTATAGGCAGAGCTGTCGGGCATAAGACCCTGCACAAAGGAGAAGAGCGCCTGATTTTCCTGTGCGGTCAGTCCCTTTCCCGGAGCAAAACGGTTCTTCAGAGAGAGTGCGCCGAAGGGACAGGAGTGGAGAAAGAGCGATTTTTTTTCTTCAAAAAAATTGAATTCGGTGCTTCCGCCGCCCATATCCAGCATCACGCCCCGGCGGGGCAGAAAAGGACAGGTCAGAAGCATCCCGGTGAAACTGCAGGCGGCTTCTTCTTCTCCCGAAAGCAGCCGGATGCTCAGCCCGGTGCGCTCCTTCAGCCGGTCAATAACCGGCTGTGGATCTGCAATTTTCCGCAGGCTTGCGGTTGCAAAGGCGGCAATGACATCGCAATATTCCTCTTCTGCCTCTTTTTTATAGCGCAGAAGCGTTTCACAAAGCAGTTCAAAGCCGGTTTTCTCCAGGACCCCCTCCTTTATGTAGCTGATAAAGCGCAGGGGAACGGAAGCGTGAGTGTCGGTCGTGAACTCAGAACCCTCCACAGAAAAGACATCGTACTTCACGGTGTTGGAGCCAATGTCGATCACCATACAGCGCATAGAACCACCATCCCTTTCCGATCTTTATCGCATTGTAGCATACTTTTCCTCTGTTGTCAAAGGTTTTTCATCGGTATGCTTCCTGTTTGGCCGATGTTTTCCGGTCATAGAACAAGCTTTCCCGAGCATAAATTTAGAAAACAGTCACCGGAAGGGAGAATAGCTATGTTCGGTTCATCGGTTTTTGCGATCCTTGGAGGATTGTTCTATTTGGTCCTGCATTTGAGCGACGGCAACCGCTTTCCGCCGCCTCTGTCGTCCGAAGAAGAGCGCACTTATTTCCGCAGGGCAAGGGCGGGGGACAGCAAGGCAAGGGAAAAGCTGATTGAACACAATCTGCGCCTGGTGGCGCACATTGTTCGCAAGTATTATTCCCAGAACAAAAATCAGGAGGATCTGATTTCCATTGGGTCCATAGGTCTTATAAAGGCCATCGACACCTTCAATATCAGCAACGGCGCCCGCTTCACCACCTATGCGGGCAAGTGCATTCAGAATGAAATCCTGATGTATTTCCGGACCCAGAAAAAGACCGGAGCGGAAATTTCCATCAACGAGACGATTGATGTGGATAAGGACGGGAATCCCCTGACCTATGAGGATGTGCTCTGCACGGAGGACCACATTGCAGAGGAGTTATTTACCAAAATCAGCTCGGCAAAGGCGGTGGAATTCATCATGAAGGAGCTGGAGGACCGGGAGCGGAGGGTGCTGGTCAAGCGCTACGGTCTGGACGGGCAGGTGCCGCTGACGCAGCGGGAGATCGCAAAAGAAATGGGCATTTCCAGAAGCTATGTATCCAGAATCGAGAAGGGGGCTCTTCAGAAAATTGCCGAATACCTGCGGCTTTGCGTTTAGGGAGAATACTTTCTTTCCGGCTTGCATACATATGCAATAAATGCTTGGAAAAAAGGAGTGGACGCAATGGATTATACAAGAAAACCCGACTTCCGGCGGGGGGAGGACGAGAATTTCTGCGGGGCGGGAGAGGTGTTCCGGGAGAAGCGGCTGAAGGAATCCTCCGAAGACTACATTCTGCCCGATTATCTGCCGGACATCAAAAAGGTGGCGGCTGTTTTCCCCGCGGCAACCATCAAAGGACGGTTTTTGGGCAGCGGCACGCTGGAATATGAGGGGGAAGCGTGCTACAAAGTGCTGTATGTGGCAGAGGATCAGACTCTGCGCACCGCTGTTTTTCTCACCGGCTTTGAGGACAAAATCGGCAATGAGGAGCTGACCGAGGACTGCGTGGAGCTTCTGACACCGCTTTGCGAAGGGGTGAATGTACGGCTTCTGAATCCGCGAAAGCTGAATATCCGCTCCCAGAACGGTGCCGATGTGGCCGTTTACAAAAGAAGATGCTATATGCCGGAGCTGTACGGTGCCCGTACGGTGGAGGACGAAAACAAGCTTCAATGCGAAACCGCAGAGATGGCCGGAATGAATGTGCTTTGCCTGCGGGAAACCGGACTGACTCTCTCGGAGGATCTGTCCTTTGAGGCGGCCCTATTCCGGCGGCCTGAAGCGGAACATCGTCCAGTGCCTGGAGGATTTCGACATTCCCCTGTATCTGTCCACCACCGTGGTGGACATTCATGGCCGCCCCAGCCACCAGACCGTGGATGACGCATTGAGCATTGTAGAAAAATTAGAGCACCGGGCCGGTAAGGACGCCGAAGGAAAAGAGGACTATTTCTGCTTGGAGCGCTCGCTGACCTTTTCCCAGACGGTGAAAAACAACTGTCTGCACGCAGGGGGCGTTTGCTTTGCCGAGCTGCAGCCGGAAGGAAGCGAATTCCGTCTGCGGGAGGATGAATTCGGACAGAAACGGGTGGTGGAAGCCGACCTGACCTACCTTTGCGACCTGGCGGTATTCTATCCGAAAAATATCTTTTTGATGACCGACGGCTTTTCCTTGGAGAGGGAAACCGAGCTGTCCACTTCGGAAAAGGAATTCTGCACACTTTCCTCTCCCCTGAAGGGCGGCTTTTCGGTGAACGAGACGGTGGGCGTGGACCTGCCGGAGGAGGGCGGCTATCGCCTGTTCCAGTGTGTGGTCGAACCGGAAATGCACCTATGCGAAGAGGGCGAAAAGGCGACCTTGGAGGGAACGGCCGAGGTGCTGATGCTCTTAAAAGACAGTGCCGGAGCGCCGGACGCCCGCAGGGTCAGTCTGCCTTTGCGCTTCCGCACGGAAATTCCCATGGAGGGAAAAGGGGAGGCAAGAGTTTGCTGCAGAGCCTCCGGCACCCGATACCGTCTTTCGGGCAACAGACTCTCTTTGGATTTTGAGGTGGATTTCGGCGGTTATCTTCTCGGAAAACAGTCCCGCCGGACCGTAGACACCCTGCGGATCCTGCCGGAACAGCGCAAAACACCCGGCAAGCGGGGAAGCATTCTTCTTTACTATCCGGACAAGGACGAATCGGCCTTCGCTGTGGCCAAGAAATACGGGATTCCTCCGGAGGAACCGGCAAAACAGCTGGCGGAAAAGCAGTCTCCCCTTTGTTTTTTCCGAAAATAAACCTGATTGCAGATTGCCGGGAATGTTCGGTTTCCGGCAACCTGCATTTTTATCGAGCGGGCACTGACAAGGAAAAGCAGCGATCGGCGGATGAAAAAAAGATCGGGGGGGTCGCCGGAATTCAAAGCAAAAATACCGGAAAAAAATGTTTTGAAAAAATAGCATTTTGCCGTTCGGAAAACAAATATTGCTTCACATAAGAGCGCGGTAAAAAGCAAAGCATAAAGATGCGTCGGAACAAAAAATTCAGACGCAGGATCAAACGATAAAGCAGATTTGAGGTATGCAGAATTGAATGAAAGCCAGAGAAAAAAAGGCGGCAGAAGGACCGCAATGCTCCTTCTTGCCGCCCTGTTTCTCGGGATATTTTCGGAATCCGGTTTTTTTTCTTACGCAATCGGAGGGAAGGAACCGGAAAAGGACAAGACGGAAGAAATCATGCTGATTCCGGGCGGTACACCCTTTGGCGTGCGGTTTTATACCGAAGGCGCTTTGGTGTACCGTTTGGAGGAAGGAAGCCCGGCGGAAAAAGCAGGACTGAAGGCAGGCGACCTGATCGTGAAGGTGAACGGACAGGAGCTTCCCAACGCCGGAAAGCTCCTGCTCCTTTTGGAAACCAGCGGCGATGCGGCGGACTTGGAAGTGCAGAGAAAGGGAAGAACGCTGTCCTTCAGGGTCCCTCTCCATGAGGAAAGCGGCAGGATGCTGGGCGTGCATGTACGGGACAGCGTGGCAGGCATTGGCACGATCACCTATTATGACGGGGAAAAAGGCGTTTTTGCAGGTCTGGGACACGGAATTTGCGACGGTGTAAACGGAAGCATTCTGCCCCTTTCTCACGGAAGCGTGACGAAGGTCCGGCTCACTTCGGTGAAGAAGGGCGAAAAGGGACTTCCGGGACAGCTGCGAGGGGTGTTCTGTCCGGCGGCTATCGGTGAGGTCACGGCCAACACCGAACAGGGAATTTTCGGAAAATGCGATCCGCCCAAGGGAGAAAAAGCGCTGCCTGCGGCACAAAAGAACGAAGTGCATGAGGGAGACGCCGAAATTCTTTCCACCCTGACCGACGGTCAGCCCGGACGCTATAAAATCCGGATCGAAAAAATTCTTTCCATGGACAGCCCGGACAAGAACTACCTGTTGCGGGTGACAGACAAGGAGCTTTTGGAGCTTTCCGGAGGAATTGTGCAGGGAATGAGCGGCAGTCCCATTCTTCAGGACGGACGGATCGTGGGCGCAGTCACCCATGTGTTGCTGGAAGATCCTCAAAAGGGCTACGGAATCTATATCGGAAATATGCTGGGAAAATGAAAATCCGGAAGAGGGGGCGTGCGCAGTGCTTTTTGTGCGTCCCCTTCTTTTTGGTTGACAAACAGAGGAAAAGGTTGTATACTGAAGCCGGAAAAAGAAGGGAATTATTGATATGAGAGCTTATGAAAGACTGTTGCGCTATGCAAAAATTTATACCGAAAGCGATCCCGCAAGCGAAAGCCATCCCTCCTCGGCCAATCAGTTTGACCTGGCCAGGATTCTTGAGGGGGAACTGAAGGAACTGGGAGCCGGGAAGACGGAGCTGACCGAACAATGTTTGGTATATGGTTGGTTTGAGGCCACCAGGGGAAGAGAAGAGGACGAAACGGTGGGCTTTATAGCCCACATGGACACAGCCCCTGATTTTCAGGGGAAGGAAGTGCGCCCTCTGATGCATGAAAACTACAGCGGAGAGGCGTTGCCTCTCGGAACAAGCGGTCGGGTGTTGGATCCGGAGGTTTTTCCCGAACTGAAGAAACTGAAGGGAAGGACTTTAATCACCTCCGACGGCACGACCTTGCTTGGTGCGGACGATAAGGCGGGCATTGCCGAAATTCTTACCATGCTTGAACGGTTGAAAAACGAAGATCTGCCCCACGGTCGGATTGCCGTCTGTTTTACGCCCGATGAGGAAGTGGGCAAGGGCACCGATTGCTTTGATATACAGAAATTCGGAGCGGCGTATGCCTATACAGTGGACGGAGGGGAAGAGGGGGAAGTGGTATATGAGAATTTCAACGCCGCATCCGCCAAGGTCTTTTTTGAGGGTGTGAATGTGCACACCGGAAGTGCATATGGAGTGATGGTGAATGCCTGTCGGCTGGCCATGGAATTTCTCGGCAGAATGCCCCAAACGGAAGTGCCGGAAAAAACCCGGAACTATGAGGGTTTCTTCCATCTCGGAGAAATGCAGGGCGATGTGGAAAGGGCCACGCTTTCTTTTCTCATCCGGGATCACGACCGGGTGAAGTTTGAAGAACGGAAGGCGCTGCTGCAGAGCCTTGCCGAAAGCATGAACGAGGAACTCGGAAGGCTCTTTGTGAAGGTGGAGATCACCGACTCCTATTTCAACATGAAGGAAAAGATCGAACCGGTGTTTCATGTGGTGGAACGGGCCTTTAAGGCCACCCGAAATGCCGGCATAGAGCCCATAACCAGTCCCATCAGAGGCG
>ERZ779889.1399-NODE-1399-length-24136-cov-2.469000_pt1 | contig 24136 bp, 21 predicted proteins | sample MGYA00511030_ERZ779889 | MGnify/ENA primary metagenome ERZ779889 (study PRJEB29588, sample SAMEA2160616) | human gut metagenome | biome: human gut; feature: human-associated habitat; material: faeces | place: Denmark | collected 2008/2010 ...
GGACGCTGTTCAGCCATTAACGAATCAGACCGCGCGTTGAGCGAGCAAAGAAATCGGCAAAGGCTTTCACTTCCGGATGCGTTTCCGCCAGTTCAGCAATTTCCGGTTTCACTTCATCAAGCGTTTTACCGCTGCGATAAATCAGCTTGTACGCATTGCGGATAGCGGTAATCGCCTCACGGCTGAATCCGCGGCGCTTCAGCCCTTCGATATTGACACCGAACGGCGTTGCGTGGTTACCCTGCGCAATGACATAAGGAGGGACGTCCTGTGCCACACCGGAGCAACCGCCAACCATCACATGCGCACCAATAATGCAGAACTGATGGACTGCGGTCATGCCGCCGATGATCGCAAAGTCGTCTACCGATACGTGCCCCGCCAGCGTTGCGTTGTTGGCGAGAATGCAGCGGTTACCTACCGTACAATCGTGCGCAATGTGCGCATTGATCATCAGTAAGTTGTCGCTGCCCACCTTCGTCAATCCACCGCCCTGGACTGTGCCACGATGAATGGTGACGCTTTCGCGAATGCGGTTACGATCGCCAATCTCCACACGGGTCGGTTCGCCAGCATATTTCAGATCCTGGTTAACTTCACCGATGGAGGCGAACTGATAAATCTCATTGTCGCGGCCAATTTTAGTATGACCATTCACGACAACGTGAGATTTCAGTACGGTATTCTCACCAATTTCGACATGGGGTCCAACGATACAAAAAGGACCAATGTGAGCGTTGGCACCAATCGACGCGCCCTCTTCCACAATGGCGGTTGGATGCACAAAGGCGGATTTATCAATCACGTATCAGGCCTCCCGGCTACGAGCACACATCATCGTTGCTTCGCAAACTACCTTACCGTCGACCAGAGCAACCCCTTTAAAACGGGTCAGGCCACGGCGCGTTTTTTCGAAAGTGACTTCCATGATCATTTGATCGCCTGGTACAACCGGGCGCTTGAAGCGCGCTTCATCAATACCGGCGAAGTAGTAAAGTTCACCCGGTTCCAGTTTTCCTACGCTTTTAAACGCCAGAATACCTGTTGCCTGTGCCATAGCTTCCAGAATCAGCACTCCCGGGAAAATCGGTTTTCCAGGGAAATGGCCCTGGAAGAATGGCTCATTGACAGAGACATTTTTAACTGCGCGCAGAAAACGACCTTCTTCAAAATCCAGCACGCGATCCACCAGTAAGAATGGGAAACGGTGCGGTAGAAGTTCTAAAATCTCTTCAATCTGCAGAGTATGAGTGTTAGTAGTCAAGATACTCTTCCTGTCAAAATATAAGAAACGATAATAATAACACGGCCTGCCGCAATCGTAAGAATGAGACAGGCCGTAAAGTTTGGCGAACAATAGATGGAACGTTAGTCTTGCTGATTAACCTTGCGCTCAAGCGATTTCAGACGCTTGCTCATATCATCAATGTTCATCACCAGTGCAGCGGTTTTGCGCCAGACTTTGTTGGGTTGCAGCGGAATGCCTGAGGAATAGACGCCAGGTTCAGTAATAGGACGCATCACCATACCCATGCCCGTAACCGTCACTTTATCGCATATTTCCATATGCCCGTTGATTACGCTGGCACCGCCGATCATGCAGTAACGACCAATTTTCAGGCTGCCCGCCATAATGACGCCACCGGCAACCGCCGTATTGTCGCCAATCACGACGTTATGTGCAATCTGACACTGATTATCAATGATCACGCCATTGCCGATCACCGTGTCATCCAGCGCGCCGCGATCGATGGTAGTACAGGCACCAATCTCCACGCGATCGCCAATAATCACGCGACCAATCTGTGGGATCTTCACCCAGTTACCACGATCGTTGGCATAGCCAAAGCCGTCTGCACCGATCACAGTTCCGGATTGGATCAGGCAATTCTGACCGATCTGGATCTCATGGTAAATGGTTACGTTCGCCCAAAGGCGCGAACCTGCGCCGATTTTGCTGTTTTTACCAACGAAGCAACCAGCACCGATAATCACGTTATCACCCAGCTCAACGCCGGACTCAATGACCGCGTTAGCGCCAATTGAGACGTTGCTACCCAGCTTCGCCGTTGCATCAATCACCGCACTTGGTGCAATGTTCTGCGCGGGCTGCGGCGTGGTATCTAAAATTTGCGCCATGCGCGCGTAAGTCAGGTAGGGATTCTTCACTACCAGTGCGGCACTTTTCGCGAAAGGAAGATCGTCCTGGGTCATCACAACCGCGGACGCCTGGCACAAGCCTAAATGTTCACGGTATTTAGGATTAACCATGAACGTAATATGACCTGTTTGTGCAGATTGCATGGACGCAACGCCGGTGATGACGATATCGCCATCACCGTGTAGTTCTGCATCCAACTGCTGCGCTAAATCAGCCAGTCGAATTGAAGGCATTACTTATTTAACCTGTTTCAGTACGTCGGCAGTGATGTCTTTTACATCGCTGCTGTTGTAAGCAACGGCGTTTGCATCAACAACCAGATCGATGCTCTGGCTGCTGGCAACGGATTTCACAGCAGTCTGGATACGAGTAACCAGTTTGCCGCGTTCTTCGTTGGAACGACGTGCGCGATCTTGTTCAAAAGCCTGCGCTTTCTGAGCAAAAGTCTGGCGCTGAGCCATCACGTCTTTTTCCAGCTTAGTACGATCGCTACCGGCTTTCATGGACTGCAGCTTTTTCATTTTAGCCTGCAGATCGGTTTCCATACGCTGCAGTTCGCTGGCACGGCCTTTGAACTCATTTTCCAGCGTGTTAGAAACACCGGTTTTCTGTGCTACCTGCTGGAACAGGCTACCCATATTGACGATTGCAATTTTGTCAGCCGCCTGAGCAGAAGTTGCCAGTGCTAAACCGAGACCTGCAGCTAATAACCACTTTTTCACAATAAACTCCTTACCATCCCATTTGCACCGGAAGGTGCAGTTCTTTGCGTGGCCCGGCGATCTTATAAAGATCGCCAAAAGTCATCGCTACACTACCACTACATTCCTTTGTGGAGAACACTTACCAGGTTTTACCAATGTTAAACTGGAACTGTTCTGCTTTGTCTCCATCGTACTTTTTGAACGGCTGGGCGTAGGAGAACACCAACGGCCCCAATGGGGACATCCATTGTAATGCGATACCCGCAGACATACGGATATTGCTTGGATCACTATAGTCCGGATATCCAGAATATTGGCTGGAATCCCAGTTTGTATCCCAAACAGTACCCATATCCCAGAAGAAGGAAGTGCGGACTGAGTTAGCATACTTGTCGCTAATGAACGGTGTCGGGGTGATGAGTTCGAGGCTGGCAACCGCCATGGCGTTACCGCCTACAGCATCATCCGATTTACACAGATCTTTTGCGCCGTCCTGAGTCGCACATTCGTAGTCGTAGTCCGGATCATAATTACTGGCCTGATGCGGGAAGTAAACCGCTTTCGGACCAATGGTGTTGGACTGGAAGCCACGCACGGTGCTGGAACCACCGGCATAGAAGTTTTCATAGAACGGCATCTCTTTGCCGCCTAAGCCATCACCGTAACCCCAACGAGTACGGCCCAGCACAACCCATTTGTGATCGTCGTCGATCGGCACATAGGTCGCCGTGTCTAACGTCACTTTGTAGTATTCGTTATCCGATCCCGGAATGGTCACTTTACCCGTCAGGTTGACACGCGAACCATCCGTCGGGAAGTAACCACGGTCGAGCTTGTTATAGGTCCAGCCATAGTTGAACGTGAAGTCGTCCGTTTTGAAGCTGTTATCTTGATCAGAGGTGCTCGGATGTTCACCCATAGAGTAGAGATAACGCCACATCGCGACCTGCGGCTGCATGTTAGACAAGGAGTTATGTACATAACCCAGACCTGCACGCAGCGAGTTGTATTCGTTAACCGGGAAGCCTAACGTCACGTCTGTACCATAACTCTTGTTGGTATAGTCGGACAGGTCGGCGTCATCTGCCTGGAAGTCATTATAGAAGACACGACCACCAAGGCTTACGCCATCTACAGTGAAGTATGGGTTGGTAACGGACAGTTCAGCATAGGTCTGGTAATCGTTTTTAGTACCGTTAATACCAACAGCATAACCCGTACCTAACCAGTTATCCTGCTGTACGCCCGCCTGGAAGCTCACACCACTTTCTGTACCGTAACCAATACCGAAGTTGAAGCTACCGGTGTTACGTTCTTTGACCTTGTAAACCACATCAACCTGGTCCGGACTACCCGGAACACGTTGGGTATCGGTATCAACCGTTTCAAAGAAGCCCAGACGATTCAGACGTTCTTTACCCTGATCAACCAGATCGCTGCCTAACCAGGCACCTTCCATCTGGCGCATTTCACGGCGCAGGACGGCATCTTTCGATGTGTCGTTACCTTCAAAACGGATCTTACGCACGTAGAAACGGTTACCCGCATCGACATTCACACGTAATTTAACGGTTTTGTCGGCATCGTTAATTTCAGGCATCGACTGTACGCGCGGATAGGCATAACCATAGCGACCGAGAAGCTTTTTAATATCATCTTCCATTTTGGTCACTTTGGTGCCGTTATACAGCTCACCCGGCTCGATTTTCGTCAGTTGCTCAATTTCAGCGGAGTGGCCGGCAAGATTGCCGCTCACTTCAACACCAGAGAGCTTATACTGATCGCCTTCGGTGATGTTCACCGTGACGTAGATACCTTTCTTATCCGGCGTCAGACTGACCTGAGTCGAGTCAATGTTGAAACGGGCATAACCGCGATCCAGATAGTAACTGCGCAGGGTTTCAAGGTCGCCCGCCAGTTTCTGTTTCTGGTATTTACGATCACCTACCACGTTCCACCACGGCACTTCGTCACGCAGTTGGAAATGAGAGATCAGTTCGTCGGTGGTGAAAGCATGGTTACCAACAATGTTGATTTGCTGAATTTCTGCTGACACACCTTCCTGGAACACCAGTTTAAGGTCAACACGGTTACGCGGCAGTGGTGTCACGACAGCTTTTACGCTGGCGCTGTATTTACCGACGCTGTAGTAGAAGTCTTCCAGACCTTTTTCGATATCAGCAATGGTGGTGCGATCAAGAGATTCGCCCACACGCACGCCAGAAGCCTCGAGGTTTTGCTTCAGCATGTCATCTTTCACCGATTTGTTACCGGAGAAAGTGATGCTGGCAATGGTCGGACGTTCTTTTACCTGAACCAGAAGGGTATCACCATCACGAAGGACGCGAACATCCTCAAAGTTGCCGGTAGCAAACAGAGCGCGAATGGTATTACTGATATCTTCATCATTAACCGTGTCGCCTGTGCGCACCGGCATACTGAGGAGGGCCGCACCAACGGCGACACGCTGAAGGCCTTCGAAATGAATGTCTTTCACTACGAACCCTTCAGCACCGTATACGGTGGCGCTGCTAAACAGCAGCGACGCTATGAGCAACTTTTTCATCGCCATCGTTATTATGCGTTCTTCCTAACTAACTCTCATAACCGAGAGAAATCATTGAAAAGTGCAAGCCCCATTAACAACACCAGCAGAATCGAGCCAATGCGATAACAAAAGTCTTGAACCCGCTCGGATACCGGTCCGCCCTTGATCTTTTCGATCGCAAGGAACAGCAGATGCCCCCCGTCAAGTACGGGCAACGGAAACAGGTTAATTATCCCTAAGTTCACGCTAATAAGCGCAAGAAACGGCAGATAATAAACAACCCCGAGTTCCGCTGTCATCCCAGCCCCCTTGGCGATAGAGATCGGCCCACTGAGGTTGTTCAGTTTCACATCACCGGTGATCAATTTTCCCAGCATACTGACCGTCAGCTTCATCAACTGCCACGTTTTGTCCGTGGCTTCGACGATGGCGTTGAACGGCCCATACTGGCGTACAACTTTATACTCATCTGGCAAAGGAATGACTTTCGGCTCAATACCGACAAAGCCAATCGCCTTGCCATTACCCGGTTTGCTCTCCGGGACTAATGTTAAAGACAAGGGACTCCCCTGCCTTTCAATTTCCAACGCTAAGGCTTTACCCGGGTTATCCCGGACAAGCATCACAAACGCCACCCATTGCGTTAATGGCTGACCATCGACTTTAACGATCCTGTCGCCTGCTTGCAAACCCGCCTTGCTTGCCGCTGAGTTTGGCTGCACATTTTCCAGTACAGGTTCAATTTGCGGCCCACGGGGACGAATCCCCAAAGAAGATACAGGATCTTCTTTATCAGGCTCAAACGCCCAGTGACGTAAATCGAGCCTTACATCGCGTCGCTGGTCGCTGCCGAATGGTGCTACGGTAACGGTGGTACTTTCATCGCCAATTTTATCGACCAACTGCAAACGCACAGCATCCCAATCAGGCGTTTCGATACCATCAACGGCTTTTAGTTCCGTACCTGGTGCAATTTGTGCTTGCGCAGCTATCGAGTTGGGCAATATTTCGCCAACCACCGGACGAACACCAGGCACGCCAATGATAAAAACCAGCCAGTAGGCAAAGATAGCAAAAATGAAGTTTGCAACCGGACCTGCGGCTATAATCGCCGCACGCTGGCCGACAGATTTATTATTGAAGGCCTGGTGGCGGAGTTCCGGAACAACCGGTTCTGCGCGCTCATCCAGCATTTTGACATAACCGCCCAACGGGATCAGGGCGATGACATATTCAGTGCCTGACTTATCAGTCCGGCGCCAGAGCGCCTTACCAAAGCCTATCGAGAATCGCTCAACGCGGACACCACAACGCCGGGCAACCCAGAAATGACCAAATTCATGCACGGTGATAAGCACACCCAGTGCAACGATGAACGAAGCCAAATCCCAGAGAAAACTCAGCATAATACCTTCCGTCAAAGCGTCCTGAATACCAGCAACAACAGACAAGCAAAGACCGGCACCGCAGCCGTCAGGCTATCAATACGATCCAAAATACCGCCGTGTCCTGGAATTAAATGACCGCTGTCCTTAATTCCTGCTTCACGCTTAAACATGCTCTCGGTCAAGTCGCCTAACACTGAGGCTAACGCCGCGACAATAGAGCAAATGAGTAAGGTGATAGGTGCAACGTTCAAATTCGCCCACATGCCGTAACCCCATGAGATTACCGCTGCGGTCGCGAGTCCGCCAATAAAGCCCTGCCAGGTCTTGCCTGGAGAAACCTTCGGTGCCAACTTATGTTTGCCAAACAATTTGCCAAACATATATGCGCCAGAGTCGGCTCCCCAGACCAGGATCATGACATAGAGCAGCCATATCGCGCCACTGTAATGATTCTCGTCATAGTGCCATGTCCGTAACGCCAGCATGCCCCAAAAGAAGGGAACAATAGTTAATACACCAAAGATAATGCGCAATGTTTTGGAGTTTCGCCAGATTGCCGCAGAACCGGGGTAGAATAACACCAATAACAACGCAGCAACCCACCAGCCAAGCGAAGCCCAAAGCGAGACTTCAACCAGCGGTTGATGGATATTTCGGTGATATTCTGGCAACAGAAAAAGCATCAGCGCCAGCAATAACCCGCACAGCACCGCCAGCCATACCCGCTGCGAGCGAGTGGTAAAACCGCTAAGCTGTCCCCATTCCCACGCTGCCAGCATACAGACCACCAGCGTAACAATAGCGAACCCCACCGGCGGCAACAAAAACAGTGCCGCGATGACTACGGGTATTAAAACAAAAGCAGATATCAGGCGATACTTCAGCAAAAGCGACCCCCATCAGGCTGTTTCATCACCAGGCTCGGTGCCGCCGAAACGACGCTCTCGATTAGCAAAGGCATTTAACGCCCCTTCAAAGTCTTGTTCATCGAAATCGGGCCAGAGAACATCTGTAAAGTAAAGTTCGGCATAGGCAATTTGCCAAAGCAAAAAGTTACTAATGCGATGCTCTCCCCCAGTCCTAATTACTAAATCTACAGGGGCCAGTTCATGCATACAGACATGCTGGTTTAGCATCTCTTCATCTATCTGATCCGGTTGCAGATTTCCTTGCTGCACCTTTTCAGCCAGTTGCCTGACGCCCTGGACTATATCCCAACGTCCACCGTAGTTCGCCGCAATATTCAACGTCAGACCGGTATTCCCGGCAGTTAACGCTTCAGATTTACGAATACGTTCTTGCAAACGCGAGTTAAAGCGACTGGTATCGCCAATAATACGCAGACGCACGTTATGCCGATGCAGGCTTTTTACTTCGCTATCAAGCGCCCACACAAACAGTTCCATTAACGCACTGACTTCCTGCGCTGGTCGGTTCCAGTTTTCACTACTAAAGGCATACAGCGTTAACGCCTCAATACCGTTGTTGGCCGCAAAAGAGACCGCCCGACGGACCGATTTAGCCCCGGCTTTATGCCCGAAGGCACGAATTTTCCCTTGCTTTTTTGCCCAGCGCCCGTTGCCATCCATAATGATCGCGACATGGCGACAGCCATGAACTGGCAATTTTTCGCTAAGTGGTTGAGTAGCAGACAACATCACGCGTTTCTTATTCCCTGAAAGGGTTTACGGTACTCAGGAATACTGAAGCCTATACAAAAAAAAGCCGTGTCAAACCACGGCATACCTGACCTTAGAAAGCCAACTACTTACGATCAGATGGCGCAGACTATATCACTGAAGCCCTACGCTAACAAATAGCACGACTCTCTGTAGCCGGATTATCCTCAGCTTGCGAGACGCATCACCTCTTTTCTGGCGACCTCGCGCGCATTGACATCAACAGACAACACATCGTCCACGCATTGTGGTTCGCGCATATCCATTTTTTCCAGCACGGATAAATTCAACGCGGCGATATCCGTAAAACGAATCCGTTGCGCAAGGAAGGCTGCAACACTAATTTCGTTTGCGGCGTTCAATGCCGTCGTCGCAGCCTGGCCTTGTTCAAACGCATCCATCGCCAGTTTCAGACATGGATAACGTTCATAATCCGGTGCGGAAAATGTCAACGCACTCAGTTTGCAAAAATCGAGCGGCTTCACGCCAGAGTTCACGCGATTCGGCCATGCCATGGTGTGGGCAATTGGCGTTCGCATGTCGGGTTCACCCAACTGCGCCAGAACACTGCCGTCCTGATAACGCACCATTGAGTGAATCACTGACTGCGGATGAATCAGCACTTCCATCTGGCTGGCGCAGGCGTTAAACAACCAGCGCGCTTCAATGTATTCCAGACCTTTGTTCATCATGGTGGCCGAATCGACGGAAATTTTACGTCCCATCGACCAGTTCGGATGACGACAAGCTTGATCTGGCGTCATTGTTGCCAAATCACGCAATGGCGTCTCACGGAAAGGGCCACCAGACCCGGTAAGTAAAATGGACACCACGCCATTTTGCTCAAGGTCAGCGTATCCCAGATTGTGCTGAATAGGTTGCGGTAAACTCTGAAAAATGGCGTTGTGTTCGCTATCGACGGGTAATAACTGCGCTTTGCTCTGCTTTACGGCGTCCATGAACAGACGTCCACAAGTGACCAGTGATTCTTTGTTTGCCAGCAGTATGGTTTTACCCGCGCGGATCGCGGCAAGCGTAGGTAGCAGGCACCGACAATCGCAGCCATCACCTGATCAACATCGTCAAGCGCCGCCATATCGCAAGCAGCCTGCTGGCCACTTAAGACTTCGGTGCGGCTACCTTGTTGTTGTAGCGTCGTTTTAAGAAGTTTCGCACTCGCTTCATCGTCCATAACAGCATAGCGGGGAGAGAATTCCAGGCACTGTTCTACCATGCGAGTGACATTTTTTCCTGCCACCAGCGCAACTACGCGGAAGTGTTCGGGATTATGGCGCACCACGTCCAGCGTGCTGCAACCAATCGAGCCGGTTGAGCCCAGAATGGTGAGTTGCTTCATGAAACATCCAGAGTTGAGACAGAATAAAAAGCAAAACGCCGCCAGCCGATCCGCAAGGATCTACTGAGCGGCGTTTTTGTCGTTCAAGAAATCAGAACTGCATCAGTTCTGCTTCTTTGTCTGCCAGCGCCGCTTCAATTTTCTTGATTGCAGCGTCAGTCAGTTTCTGTACATCGTCTTGAGAACGGCGATCATCATCTTCGCTGATCTCTTTTTCTTTCAACAGTGCTTTCACTTTGTCGTTCGCGTCACGGCGCACGTTACGCACCGCAACACGTGCTTGTTCTGCTTCACCACGAACGATTTTGGTCAGATCTTTACGACGTTCTTCCGTCAGCGGAGGCAGTGGAACACGAATGTCGCTACCCGCAGAATTCGGGTTCAGGCCGAGGTCGGACGCCATAATCGCTTTTTCAACGGCCGGAGACATTGAACGGTCAAACACGTTGATTTTCAGTGTACGGGAATCTTCTACCGTTACGCTTGCCAGTTGACGCAGCGGCGTCGGCGTGCCGTAATATTCCACGACAATGCCATCCAGCAGGCTGGGAGAAGCACGACCCGTGCGTATTTTGCTGATTTGGGTTTTGAACGCTTCTACGCATTTGTCCATGCGTACTTCAGCATCTTTTCTGATATCGCTAATCACGTTACGAATCCTTGAAAACTTGTCTCAGTCAGACCAGACAGTCACACACAGTGGAAGTGTGCTAAGTATAGCCCTGATTAAACATATTACGGGTAATCGTCTGGATTATTAGACTATTTTATTTGCCATTTTGACCCTGGGCAGTGCTCGCAATCCTCACGTACTTTTGTACGCTCCGGTTGTTGCGCGCTGGCCGTGACCAAACTGCCTGAAACAATAACGCCTTATAATCAGACTTACGCCCCCGCGATACTTATGCGGAATCTTACCCTTATTTATCCATTACGGGAATTATTCCGTAATCAAAGTCCCTTCTTTTTCACCCATTACCACACGGCGCAGCGCACCCGGTTTGTTCATGTTGAAAACACGAATCGGTAATTTGTGGTCACGAGCCAGCGTAAAGGCAGCCAGGTCCATCACTTTCAGTTCTTTCTCCAGCACTTCACTGTAGGTCAACTGCTCGTACATAGTTGCAGTTGGATCTTGCGCCGGGTCAGCGGTAAACACACCGTCAACTTTGGTTGCTTTCAGCACCACATCGGCTTCAATTTCGATACCACGCAGGCAAGCTGCAGAGTCAGTGGTGAAGAATGGGTTACCAGTACCGGCAGAGAGGATCACCACACGGTTATTACGCAACAGGCTGATAGCTTCGGCCCAACTGTAGCTGTCACACACGCCATTCAATGGAATAGCGGACATCAGACGAGCGTTCACATAGGCGCGGTGCAGTGCATCACGCATTGCCAGGCCGTTCATCACGGTCGCCAGCATGCCCATGTGGTCGCCCACAACGCGGTTCATACCCGCTTTCGCCAGACCAGCACCACGGAACAGGTTACCCCCACCAATCACCACACCAACCTGAATACCCAGTTCAACCAGTTCTTTGATTTCCTGAGCCATGCGATCCAGTATGCTTGCATCAATACCGAAGCCTTCAGTGCCCTGCAGAGCTTCGCCACTTAACTTAAGCAGAATGCGTTTATAGACGGGTTTTGCATTGGTAGCCATGTTTCTTTCCTGAGACTGTCAACGATTGAAATGAATTAATACTGGCGACATTGTACGTCGCTTTTCAGCGCAGCCCCATAAGGGTTAGCTGAATTTACAAGATGGGCGCAAAAAGAAGCCGCCCTCAGGCGGCTCCTTTTCGATAATTAAGACTGCTTGGACATCGCAGCAACTTCTGCTGCAAAGTCAGTCTCAACTTTCTCGATGCCTTCACCCACTTCGAAGCGGATGAAGCCAGTCACTTCAGCGTTATGCTCTTTCAGCAGTTGACCAACAGTTTTTGCCGGTTCCATAACGAACGGCTGACCGGTCAGAGAAACTTCGCCGGTGAATTTCTTCATGCGGCCTTCAACCATTTTCTCTGCGATTTCTTTCGGCTTACCAGACTGCATCGCGATGTCCAACTGTACCTGGTATTCTTTCTCTACCACTTCAGCGGATACGTCTTCCGGTTTGATGAATTCTGGTTTGCTTGCAGCAACATGCATAGCGATGTGTTTAACCAGCTCTTCGTCAGCGCCTTTAGCAGCAACCAGAACGCCGATACGCGCGCCGTGCTGATAAGAACCCAGAACGTCGCCTTCCAGCGCAGCAACACGGCGAATGTTGATGTTTTCACCGATTTTCGCTACCAGCGCAACACGTTCTTCTTCGAACTGTGCTTTCAGAACTTCAACATCAGTGATTTTGCCAGCAACCGCTGCGTCCAGCACTTTGTCTGCGAACGCCTGGAAACCAGCATCTTTTGCCACGAAGTCAGTCTGGCAGTTAACTTCCAGAATGATGCCGTAGTTGCCGTCGATTTTGGTTTTGATCACGCCGTCAGCAGCAACGTTGCCTGCTTTTTTCGCTGCTTTGATCGCACCAGACTTACGCATGTTTTCGATTGCCAGCTCGATGTCGCCGTTAGCTTCAGTCAGTGCTTTTTTGCAATCCATCATGCCTGCGCCAGTACGCTCACGCAGCTCTTTTACCAGGGATGCGGTAATTTCAGCCATTCTAAAATCCTCGGAGATGTGATCTGCCCGGAATTAAACCGCACAGATATAAAAGTGAAAAAGGGGGCCATATGCAGGCCCCCTAACCAAACGTGTACTACCTGGTCTATAAGGGCTCTCCCCTTCATATTTCAAGCTGCAGGCGCGTTGTCTTCGCTCGCTCACTCAGGTCACTTACTTAAGTAAGCTCTCTGGGATTCTCGAGCTTGCCGCCTTCCTGCAACTCGAACTATTTCGGGGGAGTTATCAAGCCTTATTACTCAGCTTCTACGAAGCTTTCTTCCGCCTGGGAAGCCAGATCCTGAGAACGGCCTTCACGAACGGTTGCAGCAACAGCGCCCAGGTACAGGGTTACAGCACGGATTGCGTCGTCGTTACCCGGGATAACGAAGTCAACACCGTCCGGATCAGAGTTGGTATCAACGATAGCAAATACCGGAATACCCAGGTTGTTTGCTTCTTTGATAGCAATGTGTTCGTGGTCAGCATCGATTACAAACAGAGCGTCCGGCAGACCGCCCATGTCTTTGATACCGCCCAGGCTGTTTTCCAGTTTCTCCAGCTCACGAGTGCGCATCAGCGCTTCTTTCTTGGTCAGCTTGTCGAAAGTACCGTCCTGAGACTGAGTTTCCAGATCTTTCAGACGTTTGATGGACTGACGAACGGTTTTCCAGTTAGTCAGCATACCGCCCAGCCAGCGATGGTTCACGAAGAACTGGTCGCAGCTCAGAGCAGCGTCTTTCACCGCTTCGCTTGCAGCGCGTTTAGTACCAACGAAAAGGATTTTACCTTTGCGAGAAGCAATCTTGTTCAGTTCAGCCAGAGCTTCGTTGAACATCGGTACAGTTTTCTCAAGGTTGATGATGTGAACTTTGTTACGCGCACCGAAAATGAACGGCTTCATTTTCGGGTTCCAGTAACGGGTCTGGTGACCGAAGTGAACACCAGCCTTGAGCATGTCGCGCATGGAAACAGTTGCCATGATTAAAACCTCTATATAAAAGTTGGGGTTATGCCTCCACGTATCCCATATTACCGACCCCAAAGGGCACCCCGGAATATGTGCCGATACGTGTGTGTTGTTACACAAAGTGAGATTGTCGCTTCCGTCCAGTCTGTGTATACGAAATGGATCGGAAGTCCGGCGCGCTTTATACCACAAATACGCCGTGGACTCCAATAATTGTTGGTGCGGTGTACAGCATCACACGATGAATTTTCTATTACAGGAAACCCTCGGTGGCACGTTTCGCGAAGTTCAGAATGATTCTCAATTTGGCAGGGTGTGATACCATTGACAGCACTTAAATATATATTGTCGGTATCACCGACGCTGATGGACAGAATTAATGGCTATCTCAATCAAGACCCCTGAAGATATCGAAAAAATGCGCGTCGCTGGCCGCCTGGCTGCCGAAGTGCTGGAAATGATCGAACCGTATGTTAAACCGGGCGTCAGCACCGGCGAACTGGATCGCATCTGTAATGATTATATTGTTAATCAGCAACACGCAGTTTCTGCCTGCCTCGGCTATCACGGTTATCCGAAATCCGTTTGCATTTCTATTAATGAAGTGGTGTGCCACGGTATCCCGGACGACGCCAAACTGCTGAAAGACGGCGACATCGTTAACATTGACGTCACCGTAATCAAAGATGGTTTCCACGGCGACACCTCAAAAATGTTTATCGTCGGTAAACCGACCATCATGGGCGAACGCCTGTGTCGCATTACGCAAGAGAGCCTGTATCTGGCGCTGCGTATGGTAAAACCGGGCATTAATCTGCGTGAAATCGGCGCGGCAATTCAGAAATTTGTCGAAGCAGAAGGCTTCTCCGTCGTTCGTGAATATTGCGGGCACGGCATTGGTCGCGGCTTCCATGAAGAGCCGCAAGTGCTGCACTATGACTCCCCAGAAACCAACGTCGTGCTGAAACCGGGGATGACCTTCACCATCGAGCCAATGGTCAACGCGGGTAAAAAAGAGATCCGCACCATGAAAGATGGCTGGACGGTAAAAACCAAAGATCGCAGCTTGTCTGCACAATACGAGCATACTATTGTAGTGACCGATAACGGCTGCGAAATTCTGACGCTACGCAAGGATGACACCATCCCGGCGATAATCTCGCACGACGAATAAGAGGAAGACAAACGCAAAATTGCCTGATGCGTCCTACCTTCTCCATTTGCAAGAAGTTGTAGGCAGGATAAGGCGTTCACGCCGCATCCGGCATGAACAAAGCGTACTTCGTCAACAATCTGAAGCCGGCGAATGCCGGCTTTTTTAATGCGATAATTTAATCTTATGGGTGGCGCACAATGAATACCCTTCCAGAACAGTACGCAAACACCGCTCTCCCCACCCTTCCCGGTCAACCGCAAAACCCTGGCGTCTGGCCCCGTGATGAATTAACCGTCTGTGGAATAAAAGCCCATATCGACACTTTCCAGCGTTGGCTGGGCGATGCCTTTGACAGCGGGATTTCTGCGGAACAATTGATTGAGGCGCGCACTGAGTTTATCGACCAGCTCCTGCAACGTTTATGGATAGAAGCGGGTTTCAGCCAGATTGCCGATCTGGCGCTGGTTGCCGTCGGTGGCTATGGTCGCGGCGAGTTACATCCGCTTTCAGATATCGATTTACTGATCTTAAGTCGTAAAAAACTCCCGGACGATCAGGCGCAAAAAGTGGGCGAACTGTTAACGCTGCTCTGGGATGTGAAGCTGGAAGTCGGTCATAGCGTGCGCACCCTTGAAGAGTGTATGTTGGAAGGGTTATCGGATTTAACCGTCGCCACCAATTTAATTGAATCACGTCTGTTGATTGGCGATGTGGCGCTATTTCTCGAACTGCAAAAGCATATTTTCAGCGAAGGATTCTGGCCTTCTGACAAGTTCTACGCGGCGAAAGTTGAGGAGCAAAACCAGCGCCACCAGCGTTATCACGGCACCAGTTACAACCTCGAACCAGATATCAAAAGCAGCCCCGGCGGCTTGCGTGATATCCACACCCTGCAATGGGTCGCCCGCCGACATTTCGGTGCTACATCGCTGGATGAAATGGTGGGGTTTGGCTTCTTAACGTCTGCGGAGCGGGCGGAATTAAACGAGTGTCTGCATATATTGTGGCGCATTCGCTTTGCCCTGCATCTGGTCGTTAGCCGTTACGATAACCGACTGCTGTTTGATCGCCAGTTAAGCGTCGCCCAGCGTCTGAATTACAGTGGCGAAGGTAACGAACCGGTCGAACGAATGATGAAGGATTATTTCCGCGTCACGCGTCGCGTCAGCGAACTCAACCAGATGCTGCTGCAACTGTTCGATGAAGCCATCCTCGCCCTCCCCGCAGATGAAAAACCACGTCCGATTGACGATGAATTTCAGCTACGTGGTACGCTGATCGACCTACGCGATGAAACGCTGTTTATGCGCCAGCCGGAAGCCATCTTGCGCATGTTTTATACCATGGTGCGCAATAGCGCGATCACTGGTATTTACTCTACCACGCTGCGTCAGTTGCGCCATGCCCGTCGCCATCTGCAACAACCGCTGTGTAATATTCCGGAAGCGCGAAAACTGTTTTTAAGCATTCTTCGACACCCTGGCGCAGTGCGTCGCGGACTTTTGCCAATGCATCGTCATAGCGTGCTCGGTGCCTATATGCCGCAGTGGTCGCATATCGTCGGGCAGATGCAGTTTGACTTGTTCCACGCTTACACAGTGGATGAACACACCATTCGCGTGATGCTGAAACTGGAAAGTTTTGCCAGTGAAGAGACGCGCCCTCGCCACCCGTTGTGTGTGGATGTCTGGCCACGCCTGCCATCGCCGGAGCTGATTTTCATCGCCGCATTGTTTCATGATATCGCCAAAGGACGCGGCGGCGATCACTCCATACTCGGCGCACAAGACGTGGTGAATTTTGCTGAACTCCACGGGCTGAACTCGCGCGAAACGCAACTGGTGGCCTGGCTGGTTCGCCAGCACTTGCTAATGTCGGTAACCGCTCAGCGCCGTGATATTCAGGACCCGGAAGTCATCAAACAGTTTGCCGAAGAAGTACAAACGGAAAATCGTCTGCGCTATCTGGTATGCCTGACGGTGGCTGATATTTGTGCCACTAACGAAACGCTGTGGAATAGCTGGAAGCAAAGTCTGTTGCGTGAGCTCTATTTTGCTACCGAAAAGCAGCTACGACGCGGAATGCAAAATACGCCGGATATGCGCGAACGGGTTCGCCATCACCAGCTTCAGGCGCTGGCTCTGTTGCGCATGGATAACATCGACGAAGAGGCGCTGCACCAAATTTGGTCGCGCTGTCGCGCTAACTATTTTGTCCGCCATAGCCCAAATCAACTGGCCTGGCACGCGCGCCATTTATTACAGCACGATTTAAGTAAGCCGCTGGTATTACTTAGCCCGCAAGCCACGCGCGGTGGCACCGAGATTTTTATCTGGAGCCCGGACCGCCCATACCTGTTTGCCGCCGTTTGTGCCGAGTTAGACCGTCGCAATTTAAGCGTTCATGACGCGCAAATTTTCACCACCCGCGACGGTATGGCGATGGATACCTTCATCGTGCTGGAGCCAGATGGCAGCCCTCTGTCCACTGATCGCCATGAAGTTATTCGTTTTGGTCTGGAGCAGGTACTGACACAAAGTAGCTGGCAGCCACCTCAGCCGCGTCGTCAAGCCGCCAAACTGCGTCATTTTACCGTTGAAACCGAAGTGACGTTTTTGCCAACCCATACCGACCGAAAATCATTCCTCGAGCTGATTGCTCTCGACCAGCCTGGACTGCTGGCACGGGTAGGGAAAATTTTTGCCGATCTGGGAATTTCGCTTCATGGTGCCAGAATTACAACCATTGGTGAGCGAGTAGAAGATTTATTCATAATCGCCACCGCTGACCGACGTGCACTTAATAACGAGTTGCAGCAGGAAGTACATCAGCGGTTGACAGAGGCCCTCAATCCAAACGATAAAGGGTGATGTGTTTACTGATATGAAAAGAGTTTAACAATGCAGCAGTTACAGAACATTATTGAGACCGCTTTTGAACGCCGTGCCGAGATCACGCCAGCCAATGCAGACACCGTTACCCGCGAAGCGGTAAATCAGGTGATCGCCCTGCTGGATTCCGGCGCACTGCGTGTTGCGGAAAAAATTGACGGTCAGTGGGTGACGCATCAGTGGTTAAAAAAAGCGGTGCTGCTCTCTTTCCGTATTAATGATAATCAGGTGGTAGAAGGAGCAGAAAGCCGCTACTTCGATAAAGTGCCGATGAAATTCGCCAACTACGACGAAGCACGTTTCCAGAAAGAAGGCTTCCGCGTGGTGCCACCCGCGGCAGTGCGTCAGGGTGCGTTTATCGCCCGTAACACTGTGCTGATGCCGTCTTATGTCAACATCGGTGCATACGTTGATGAAGGTACGATGGTTGATACCTGGGCCACAGTCGGTTCCTGTGCGCAGATTGGTAAAAACGTGCACCTGTCTGGCGGTGTAGGTATCGGTGGTGTGCTGGAGCCGCTGCCGGCTAACCATCATTGAAGATAACTGCTTCATCGGCGCGCGTTCTGAAGTCGTTGAAGGCGTAATTGTCGAAGAAGGTTCCGTTATTTCCATGGGCGTATACATCGGTCAGAGCACCCGTATTTACGACCGTGAAACGGGTGAAATCCACTATGGTCGCGTTCCGGCAGGTTCTGTAGTTGTTTCTGGCAACCTGCCGTCGAAAGATGGTAAATACAGCCTTTACTGTGCTGTTATTGTTAAGAAAGTTGACGCGAAAACCCGCGGTAAAGTCGGCATCAACGAACTGCTGCGTACCATCGATTAAGAGTATGTACACGGGCAGCATGATGCTGCCCGTTTTCTTTGCAGGGAAAGATGATGATTTCACGCCGACGTTTTTTACAGGCTGCCACCGCAACGTTAGCCGCAGGCTCAGGTTTCGGCTATATACATTACCTGGAACCCGGCTGGCTTGAATTAACCCATCAGCACATCGCCTTTTTTAAAGATAAAGCCGCACCGTTCAAAATTCTTTTTCTTGCCGATCTCCATTACTCCCGCTTTGTTCCACTCACCCTGATATCAGAAGCCATTGCCCTTGGAGTGGCGCAAAATCCCGATTTGATATTGCTGGGCGGCGACTACGTACTATTTGATATGCCGCTGAATTTTTCGGCGTTTGGTGGCGTACTATCTCCCCTTGCCGAATGTGCGCCGACATTTGCCTGTTACGGCAACCACGATCGCCCCGTCGGTACGCAAAAGAATCGCTTAATTAGCGAAGCGCTGAAATCGGCTGGTATCAAGGTGTTGTTTAACGAGGCAACGGTTCTCTCCACACAGAATCGACAATTTGAACTGGTTGGCACAGGGGATTTATGGGCCGGGCAATGTAACCCTCCCGGCGTAAACGACGCTAATCTGCCACGGCTGGTGCTGGCACATAATCCCGACAGCAAAGAAGTCATGCGTGATGCTCCCTGGGATCTGATGCTGTGCGGTCATACTCATGGCGGGCAGCTACGCGTGCCATTGGTTGGCGAATCTTTTGCACCAGTCGAAGATAAACGCTACGTCACCGGGTTAAATGCGTTTGGTGAACGAAAAATCTATACGACCCGCGGCGTGGGAAGTTTGTATGGGCTGCGGCTTAACTGCCGTCCGGAAGTGACGATACTGGAACTGGTGTAGAACGTAAAATCTATCGCCAGAATAAAGCAGGTAATTTTTTAATTTTTACGCCATGATAGAAGTCTGGAAAAAGGCTTTCTGCGATCACAGTCGAGCCGGGCGGGCCAGGCCAAATGCTAAGATAAGCACAATTTACTGACTCATTTTGAGGTAACGCTATGTACGACAATCTGAAAAGTCTGGGTATTACCAATCCTGAAGAAATTGATCGTTACAGCCTCCGGCAGGAAGCCAACAACGATATTCTGAAAATCTATTTCCAGAAAGATAAAGGTGAGTTTTTTGCCAAGAGCGTGAAGTTTAAATATCCACGTCAGCGCAAAACGGTGGTTGCAGATGGTGTGGGTCAGGGCTATAAAGAAGTTCAGGAGATCAGCCCGAATCTGCGTTATATCATTGATGAGCTTGATCAAATCTGCCAACGCGATCGTAGCGAAGTGGATCTTAAACGTAAAATTCTCGATGACTTGCGTCACCTGGAGTCAGTGGTGACCAATAAGATCAGCGAAATTGAGGCGGATCTGGAAAAGCTGACACGCAAATAATAGTAACTGATGTCATTCTGCGAGCCGGGTAAAGTATCACCCGGCTTTAATTTTGTTATGAACCTACCGCTCTTCATCCAGTTGCAACGCCACATACAGCAACAGCCTGTCATCAAAATTACCCAAATCCAGCCCGGTCAATTCAGAGATACGGTTGAGACGATACTCCAGCGTATTACGATGGATAAACAACGCCTTTGACGTTGCCAGCGGCTGCACATTATGGCGAAACCACGCCGCCAGCGTACGCCAAAATGAACAAGGCGAAGCTGCCCACCCATATTGAGATTGATGCATCGGCCTATGGAATTGAAAAAGATTCTGTAATTTTGTTAGAACAGCTTCGCACCATTGATAAGAAAAGACTCAAAGACAAGGTCTGTCATCTGGATCATCAGATCCTGATAAAAATAGCAGCGATTTTCTGGCATTCGCTGCTTACCGACGACCATCGTCGTTTTCGCCGTGCGATAAGAACGGGCAATACTGCCATGACCGGTAAAATAGTTACCCAGCGAAACGCGGAAACGTAACTGACCATACTCTTTCATGCGGGTAATGAGTTGTTCAACTCGCTTACGATGATCTTCCGCATCCCAGCGCCCAAACTGATTCAACGCCGGTTTTAGCACCACCATTTCAGTCAGCGAAACAATCGCAACCAGATTATTACGTTCCGGCATAGTCAGCGCGTTTTGCAGTTGCTGTAATTCCGCCATCGCGCTATCGACGCCAAGCTGACCGCTGTCGACCTCGACAATGGCTACTACGCGGGGTTGATTGAGATCGATGCCCAACCTCTGCGCCCATTCGGTTAATGCTGGCGTACTCTCCTCAGCCTGAATCAGATGCATCACCAGCTCTTCACGCAGTCGGCTATCCTGCGCCAGCAGGTGCATCAACCGTGACTGTTCCAGCATCATTTCTGCCGTCATACAGACCAGCTCGCCATATTTACGCAAATGCTCCGGTTCACCGGTCAGTCCGATCACGCCGACAATTTCGCCCTCAAGCCGTAACGGTAGATTGATCCCCTGTCGCACACCATGCAGATGGCGCGCCACGGCATCATCAATATCGACTACTCGCCCCTGCGAAAGTACCAGCAATGCACCTTCGTGCAATTCACCAATACGCTCACGATCGCCGCTGCCGATAATTCGCCCGCGAGCATCCATTACGTTGATATTGGTATCGATAATGCGCATAGTGCGCGCCACGATATCCTGCGCCATTTTGGTATCAAGATGCCAGCCAGCCATAAGCCCTCCGTTGAGCACGGTTTAGCATAAGGAAGTACGCAACGCACAGCATTGTGCAAATGCACAAAGGACAATGCAGAAATATGGAGTTGTGGAGGGAGTCACAAATTGAAAAGAGAACCCCTTCCCGTTTGCAGGAAGGGGTTGAGGGAGATTACTGCATTAACAGGTAGATGGTGCTGTCGCCGCGCTGAATGTTCAGTGCCAGAACAGACGGTTTGCTGTCGAGAACTTTACGCAGTTCAGCAATATTTTTCACTGCCTGCTGGTTCGCGCCAATAATCACATCACCTTTTTTCAGGCCGATCTGTGCAGCCGGAGTGCCCGTTTTCACGTTGTTCACTACCACGCCCTGATCTTTGCCTTTGTTGCTCATCTCTGCGCCTTCAATACCGTTGAAGATGGAGCTGGAATCAACCTGATTCTGGCTGCTCTGCTGCAGTTCCAGGTTCACGTTAACCTGCTTACCATCGCGCAGTAAGCCCAGGGTCAGTTTGCTACCCACCGGCATGGTGCCAACCTGGGCACGCAGCGCGGCAAAGCTGCTGATCGGTTTACCGTTCAGTGAGGTGATCACATCACCCGCTTTAATGCCAGCTTTCGCAGCGGAAGAGTTCGGCAGAACCTGACTTACGAAAGCACCGCGCTGGGCGTCAACTTTCATTGCTTTCGCCAGTTCAGAGTTCAGCTCGGTTCCCATAATGCCCAGCTCGCCGCGTTTCACCTGGCCGAATTCCACCATCTGCGAGGTCAGGTTTTTCACCATGTTACTCGGGATAGCAAAACCGATACCGATGTTACCGCCGTCCGGCGCGAGGATCGCGGTGTTAATGCCGATCAGTTCGCCGTTCAGGTTAACCAGCGCGCCACCGGAGTTACCGCGGTTGATTGCGGCATCGGTCTGGATGAAGTTTTCGTAGTTTTCGGCGTTCAGGCCGCTACGTCCCAGTGCAGAGACGATACCAGAAGTTACCGTCTCGCCCAGACCGAACGGGTTGCCGATTGCTACGGTGTAATCACCTACACGCAGCGCATCGGAATCCGCCATCTTAATTGCAGTCAGGTTTTTCGGATTCTGGATCTGGATCAGCGCGATATCAGAGCGCGGATCTTTGCCAACCATCTTCGCGTCGAACTTACGGCCATCGCTCAGTTGAACTTTAATGACCGTCGCGTTATCAACAACGTGGTTGTTGGTAACAACATAGCCTTTATCGGCATCAATGATGACACCGGAACCCAGCGCCATGAATTTTTGTTGCTGACCGCCGCCGTTACCGCCCTGGCCACCCTGGCAGAACGGAGAACTCTGGAACGGAGAACCGTCCTGGCAGAACGGAGAATCATCACCGAAGAACTGCTGGAAATTACGCGGCATACGCGGCGTATTAACAGTTGTGCTACCTTCTACGTTAATGCTGACCACTGAAGGCATCACCTTTTCGAGCATCGGTGCAAGGCTTGGCATCTGCTGGGCTGTCGTTGCTGAAGAAGTCTCAGCCGCCGTTGCAGAGAGCGGAGATAACGCCAAACCTAAACTCAGAGCCAGTGCACTCAGTGCTAATGTGGTTTTTTTCATGTATTTCAGTCTCGATTAACAGATAACGCAAAATTGCTGTGTTCTTCAGATTCGTTTTATAGCGCGAAGTTCCGAACTAAAGTTTCTGCAAAAAGTAAAAATTTATTGTCCGTCTTTACAAAAGCCTGGTTATTGTTCTACAGCCATCAGACGCCGGTATTCATCCCACGCATAGAGGTCTGTCATACCGCTGATATAATCCTGTAGCAGGCGGCAGCGATAATAATATTCCCATAGAGGAAATTCAGGAGAATCTGACGATAATTTACTGACGGCCTCGACATAGGCCAGCCGATGGCGCGTGGAGAGCTTGTGGAATAAGCGCGATTCAATCGGGAAACGTTTCACCCGTTCTTTTTCTACCAGTTCAGTAAAGTCTGATAACGACAAACTTAATAAAGGACGATAAATCTCTAATAACCCACTAATCACCCGGTAGCCCTGTAATTCAAGCTGCTCGACATCTGGATGGCTAAATACATGTTTTACGGCGACATTTTTATATAATTTCAGAAGATCGCTACATTCACTGGCATCTTCCAACAGCGCATGATTAAACGTTCCGGCAAAAATCGTCGGTAAATTATCAATAAATCGTTGTGCCGCATAAGGCACCAGTTTATTGAGAGTATTAACCCGTAAATACATAAAAAACTGATCTTCCGTGCTGCGACTTAAGCTATTTGAGCGTGATTTTTCCCAGGCATTTTCTACTACCTGTGCAAACAGCGAACCTTTCTCATGCTGACCCCATGCCTCGTGGAGATGATGATAAAGCTGTTCAACGGTAAATATTCTTTTCTCAACCGCATCTTCAAGATCAGCCACACAATAAGAGATATCGTCGGCAGCTTCCATAATCCACGTTAATGGAAAACGACTGTAAAGAGCCAAATTAAGTTCTTTACGCAAACGGGAAATATAGACTTCTTCGGAAAGATAATAGCCCGGCTTTTTCATTAAATAGTTATGCGTCTCAGGCGTATCACCACGCCACCACGCCGGACGGGTATATTTTAAAATACCGCCAACCTGCGCCCAGGTGAGATTCATCCGCATCAATGTATGCACCAGGCGAATCCCCTGCGCATTGCCTTCAAAATGACATAAATCCTGACGAATTTTGCGCCGCAATTCATTAAGCGGTTCCTCTCCTTCCCTTAATCGCAACGTTGCCACACGACAGCGATCATCGGTCAGCGGCTGACTTTCGGCATCCCCCGGGTACAAACGCTGGCGAAACCAGTCATTAATCGCCGCTTCGCCAAAATGACCAAACGGCGGGTTACCGATATCGTGCATCAGGCATGACATCTCGACAATGCTTTCAAAGGGGCCGGTCAGCTCGTCCAGACCATACTCCTCCAACAATTTAAGCTCTTTCAGACGACTTAATATCTCTTTGGCGATATAGCGCCCTACCTGCTGCACTTCCATAGAGTGGGTAAGACGCGTGCGCACGGCGGCATTACGCTCAAGTGGGAAGACCTGGGTCTTTTGTTGCAGACGGCGAATTGCCGGGGAGTTGATAATACGT
>ERZ779889.1402-NODE-1402-length-24120-cov-4.147974_pt1 | contig 24120 bp, 21 predicted proteins | sample MGYA00511030_ERZ779889 | MGnify/ENA primary metagenome ERZ779889 (study PRJEB29588, sample SAMEA2160616) | human gut metagenome | biome: human gut; feature: human-associated habitat; material: faeces | place: Denmark | collected 2008/2010 ...
AAAAAGGCTTCTAGCCGCAGAGCAAACCACCCGCTATGCGGGTGGTTCTGATTATCAGAAATTATTCGGCAACAAACGGCACAACGTCTTTAACAGCTTCGGCAAGAGTAATTTCTTTATCGCCGTTGTCGATATCGATTAATTTATATTTATCGTTGCCCATGCCGAGTTCTTTCATGTAAGTAAGCTGGCGCAATCCATGGCGCGTTTCCATTCGTTCAACAAGAGCATGGCGGTCGCTTTCCTTCATAGCATAAATGAGGTCAACGCTTGCCTGGTCAATTGCAAGGATATCAAGAGATGCCAAAATACCGACATTAGGTGTTACAACCGGTGCCGCCGCTGTTCCTTCGCAGTCACACGATACGGACATATTGCGCATTACATTTATAAAAGCAATATTTTTGCCAAAATGGTCGACAACTGATTTTGCTGATTCAGTCATTCTTTCCATAAATTCTTCATCGGAAATATCCCACATATCGGAAGAACCTGGTGTAGTATGAATGGCTTTTTTACCGATGCGCCCATCTGCACAGCCGATGCCGATATTTTTATCGCTTCCGCCAAAACCGCCTTTAACATGCCCTTTAAAATGAGTTAGAACAAACAACGAATCATAGTTGAGTAAATTTTTGCCAACATGCATTTCAGTAAACCATTTGCCGCCTTTTACAGGCAAAACGGCAGTGCCGTTTTCATCCATAATATCAACCGTGCAAAAATCCCAGCCGTTTACTTTTAAAGTTTCGCGGTGCAGTTTTGTAGTGTGGCGCCCGCCTTCATAATAAGCGTTTGTTTCTACAACGGTTGCATCAGGCAGGGCTTTTTCCATTAAATTTTTAACCCACGGGGGGGGAATGATATTTGGCCCATGAGGTTCGCCTGTGTGTAATTTAATGGCAACTTTGCCGTTAAGGCTGCCGCTGATGCGCTTAAAAATTTTCAACATGCCTTCTGCAGATAAATCTCTGGTAAAATAAACAATGGATTCTGCTCCGGTGCGTTCAGCATAAGGAATGTAAATATTGCCGCCGGTACCTGGTTTTGGTGTAGTCATGCTTGCTTCCTCCTTTTAAAATACAGTAAGTGGTTTTATAAAACCTATGTGCAAAATAAATGCTTATTTCTAATGCTTGACACAAATATATACGCTGATTAAAATAGTAAATAAATGTTTTTATGTTACAGCTTTCTAAAAATATTATATCAGTATTTTATGGTAATTTAAACAAGTATTATTGAGAGGGATTATATTGGAACAGGTTAAGTTAAAGGCGTTTAAGGCGGCGTTTCCGTATACGGTGCCGATTGGCGCCAGTTTTATATTTTTAGGCGCTTCTTACGGATTTTTGATGGTAAGCAAAGGTTTTTCGCCATTATATCCGTTTTTTATGAGCCTGTTAATTTTTGCCGGTTCAGTGGAATTTGTGGCTGTTAATATGCTTTTAGGGGCATTTGAGCCTCTTGCTGCGTTTTTAGCTGCTTTTATGCTTAATGCAAGGCATTTGTTTTACGCCATTTCCATGCTGAAATCATACGGAAGCACAGGTTGGAAAAAGCTGTATTTGATTTTTGGCATGTGTGATGAAAGTTTTGCCATTAACAGTATGACTAAGGTGCCGGAAGGGATTGACCACGGTTGGTTTATGTTTTTTGTAACATTATTAAACCATTTTTACTGGGTTGCAGGTGCAACTTTGGGGGCAGTTATCGGCAGTGCGCTTGATTTTCCGACCGAAGGCATTGAGTTTGTGCTGCCTGCGTTGTTTGTGGTAATATTTGCGGAGCAGTGGCTTAATGCCGATGCCCACGGTGCAGCATTAACAGGGCTTGCAGCATCGGCAGCCTGCTTGCTTGTATTTGGCACAGAAAATTTCATGATTCCTTCCATGCTGCTGATATTGACTATTTTTGCTGTAATTAAAAGGAGGATGGACGCATGACTATGACAGTTTGGCAAAGCATTGTGATGATTGCGGCTATTGTAGCGGCAACAGTACTTACACGCAGCCTGCCGTTTATAATTTTCGGCGGGGGGCGTTCCATTCCGCCTTTTGTAAATTATCTTGGCAGGGTTTTGCCTTTTGCCGTTACAGGTATGCTTGTTGTTTACAGTTTAAAAGATGCGCCGTTTAATGTCTGGCATGGTTTGCCGGAATTTATTTGCGTTGCACTCACATTGGCGTTGCATTTTTGGCGGCGCAGCATGCTTATCAGCATAGCCGGCGGCACATTTGCCTATATGTTTTTAATGCAAAAGGTGTTTTAAAATAGCATTGCAAAATTTAAAATAATTAAGAAGACAAAAAATCCTGCGGAGCAAACCGCGGGATTTTTTATTACTTAAAGGCATGGTGTAATACAGCAAATAAGCATTGGACTGGTGCTGTTGGCCACAATATAATTTAATTACAGATAATTTTACAGGAGGCAGGCTATGAACCGCAGAGAATTTTTAAAAGTAAGCTGTTCTGGTTTGGTTACGCTCTTTTTAAGTGGTTGTGGATTGAACATGCTTGAAAAAGGCAGCACAGTCAACATAGCAGACGCAGAGAATCAGAAGGGAAACGAAAAAATGAAAATAGTAGTTGTTACCGGCAGCCCTCATAAAGCAGGCACATCTGCATTGCTTGCAGATAAATTTATAGAGGGAGCTGAAAGCAAAGGGCATGAAATTTACCGTTTTAATGCGGCATTTAAAAATATCAACCCTTGTATAGGGTGCAATGCCTGCGAAATGGATGGTCCTTGTATTTTTAAAGATGATATAGAAAGAGAATTAATGCCGCAGCTTTTAAATGCAGATTTAATTGTTCTTGTAACACCTTTGTATTATTATGATATGTCTGCTCAGTTAAAAACAGTTGTTGACCGTATGCATGGCAGATTGCGGCGTTTTGATGGCAAAAAAAGCATTTTGATGGCAACTGCGTGGAACAGCGCCGGATGGACTTTTGATGCGCTGAAAGACCATTATGATTCGCTGGTTCAATTTATGAAGTGGCAGGATATGGGAATGGTTTTGGCTTATGGCAGCGGTACACGCAGAATGATTGAAGCAACAGAGTTTCCAGAGATGGCAAAACACCTTGGCATGAGTATATGAGTTTAAAGTAAAAGAGGGATAGTATGAAAGTAGTAGTTCTGACCGGCAGCCCGCACAAAAATGGCACAACTGATTTGCTTGCCGGTAAATTTATTGAAGGTGCGGAAGCAAAAGGGCACGAAATTTACCGCTTTGATGCGGCGTTAAGAAATATTCATCCGTGTCTTGGATGCGATGCCTGCGGTATGAGCGGACCTTGTGTCCATAAGGATGATATAGAAAACGAAGCTGTTCAAAAATTTATAGAAGCTGATGTAATTGCACTTATCAGCCCTGTTTATTATTTTGCTTTCAGTGCACAGCTTAAAACGGTAATAGACAGATTTTATTCACGCACATACGATATCAATAATAAACAATCGGTATTATTGGCTGCTGGCGGCGGTGATACACCTTTAACCATGCGCAGTATTGTTAAACATTACGAGACGCTTGCCAATTATATGCACTGGGAAGATAAAGGGCGTGTGCTTGCTGTCGCCTGCCTGACACGCGATGCGATTGCTAAAACTACATATCCGGAAGATGCGTTTCGTTTAGGACAGAGTTTGTAATGTAAAAACGCACAAAAAAATCCTGCACTTTTTCAGTGCAGGATTTTTGCTTGTAATAATTATAAATCGTTAATATGTTTTTCAGTAGTTTCAAAATCTTTAATGATAGAATCAGACGGTTTTTTATCAAGCAGGCTGACAATAAAGATTGCCAGGCAGGAAACTATGAAACCGGGGATGATTTCATACAGGCCGGTATAAGCAAAGCATTCTTTCCACACAAGAACAGTGCTGCCGCCGAAGAATACGCCTGCAACTGCGCCTTTTAAAGTCGTGCGTTTCCAGAACAGGCTGAACAGCATCAGCGGACCGAAGGATGCGCCGAAACCTGCCCATGCGTAAGCAACAAGGTCAAGAATATAGTTGTTAGGATTATATGCCAGTGCGAGTGAGCAGGCAGAAACTAAAATGACTGCAACTCTGCTGACGAAAACAAGTTCTTTCTGGCTGGCGTTTTTGCGGAGCAATGCCTGATAAAAGTCAGTAGAAATGGCAGAAGCCGTTACCAGAAGCTGACCGGAAGAAGTACTCATAATTGCGCCCAAAATAGCGGAAATAATAATTGCTGCCATGAACGAATTAAAGAACTGCTCGTTCATAACCATAAAAACGGTTTCGGCATTAACGCCTGTTAAAATATCGCCAAGAACAACTCTGCCTACAAGACCGGAAGCAACTGCAAAAAACAGGGAGAAAATTACCCATACCATCGCAATGCGTGTTGCCTGCGGAATTTCTTTGGCGGAAGTGATGCTCATAAAACGTACCAGAATATGCGGTTGACCAAAATAACCAAGGCCCCAGCCGATAAGGGAAACAATAGCTGTAAAGCTGAGAGTTAAGCCTGTAGCATCGGTAAGCATATTAAAATAGTTAGGATTTAAAGCATGCAGATGCGAGATTGTAGCTGCCGGGCCGCCGGCAATCATAATACCGGTAACAGGTACAACAATGATGGCAAAAAACATTAAAGTGCCCTGAAAAAAGTCTGTGCGGCATACGGCAAGATAACCGCCTGTAAAGGTGTAAAAAATTACAATGCCTGCCGTAATCAGCAGTGAAGATAAATAGGAAATATCAAAAACAGTAGTGAACAATCTGCCGCCGGCAACAAAACCGGATGCGGTATAAATTAAGAAGAAAATAAAAATAAATACAGCCGATACGATACGCAAAATTTTGCTTTTATCGTTATAGCGGTTTTCAAAAAAGTCCGGCAGAGTAATGGAATCGTTGGCTATTTTGGTGTAAATGCGCAGCCTTTGTGCAACAAAACGCCAGTTAAGCCAGGTGCCGAGCGCAAGGCCAATGGCAATCCAAAACGCGCTGACGCCTGCAACATAAGCGTAACCCGGCAGGCCCATCAGCATCCAGCCGCTCATATCCGAAGCTTCGGCGCTCATCGCCGAAACCCATGGGCCTATTTTGCGGCCGCCAAGCATATAACTCTGCATATCGCCTGTATCCTTCATATGATAAAGCCCTATGGCAAACAGTACAATAAAGTACAGCGCATAGGCTAAAATGCTGCCCAAATCCTGTTCCATAAAACATCCTCCCATAATGGTTTTTGTAAATAATATATTAATTATACACTTCTTTATTAGATTAAAGCAAGCAAAATCGTTGCAGCTATAATTATATGCGGTTGACTGTACCGTGACGGTGAGATATAATATTTAAGAAGTTTTGGCAGTTTTTGAACCGTGATAAAATTGTTGAGGAGCTTGCTTCGTTTTTATAGTTGAAGGAAACCTTAAAGTGAAGCAGGCTCCGGCCATTTTTGGAGTGCTTTTTATGGAAATGAAGAAAGTAAAAATTCACGTTAAAAGTTTTGAAAAAAGCAATAATGAAAAATCTGCCATAGAGACAGTATCTTTTGGAAAAATGGCAGAAAAAAACGGCAGGTTTTATGTTTTTTATGATGAAACAGAAGCCGTTGGCATGAAAGGTACAAAAACTACCATCAAGTGGAATTATGATAATGTTGTTATTATCCGCAGCGGTACTGTAGAATCGCGTCAGGAATTTGCCAAAGGGCTTGAATGCATAAGCGTTTATAAAACGCCGTATATGACTTTTGGGTTAAAAACAAATACCGAATACCTTTATGTTTACTGCCGCAATGGCGTATGGACTATTGAGCTTGAATATATGCTGGAGCTGGCGGAACAGGAAAAGAACGAAATGAAAATACAGATTGTTATCGAGGAGGATGCGCATGGATATTAAGGAAATTTTGGCAGGCGCTGTAAAAAAAGCAGCCCTTACCGCTATTGAAAAGGGGACTGTAAAAGAAGGTGAACTGCCGGAGGTGCTGCTTGAAGTACCGCCGCAAAAGGAATTTGGTGATTTTGCAACCAATTTTGCCATGCAGTCTGCCAGAACTTTAAAGTGCAATCCGAGAATCGTGGCACAGGCGGTAATTGATAACCTTGATTGTGCGTATGTAGAGAAGGCTGAAATTGCAGGCCCTGGTTTTATTAATTTTTACTTAAAAGATAACTGGCTCAGCGATATGTTTGCAAATATTGTAAAAGCCGGTGAAAATTACGGCAATTTGAAAGCACCGACCAATGAGAAAATTCAGATTGAATATGTAAGCGCCAATCCGACCGGTCCGCTGCATGTAGGTCATGGCCGCGGCGCCGCTGTGGGAAGTGCTCTTGCAAATCTTATGAAAGCCGCAGGCTATGATGTAACGCGTGAATATTACATCAATGACGCCGGCAACCAGATTAACAATCTGGCGGCTTCCGTAAACGCACGTTATCTTGAAGCATTTGACATTGATGTGGAATTTCCGGAAAACGGTTACCACGGACATGATATAATTGAAACGGCTGAACGCATTAAACGTATTTATGGCGATAAATTCCTGCATATGGATGAAGAAAAGCGTATTGAGGAATTCCGTACTATTGCGTTAAAGGAAAAACTTGCCGCGCTGAAAGAGGATTTGGAAGCATTTAACGTAACTTATGATGTATGGTTCAGCGAGCAGACTTTACATGACGGCAATAAAATTAAGGAAGCCTGCGATTATTTGACTGAACGCGGCTATATGTATGAAAAAGACGGTGCGCTGTGGCTGAAAGCGACCGAACACGGCGACGATAAAGACCGCGTTGTTATCCGTGATAATGGCGTGCCTACTTATTTTGCCGCTGACATTGCTTACCACCGCAATAAATTTGAACGCGGATTTGACCGTGTTATTAATCTGTGGGGCGCAGACCACCATGGTTATATTGCCCGTATGAAGGCTGCTGTTGGTGCGCTTGGCTACAATCCTGACCAGCTTGAAATACTGATTTTGCAGATGGTAAGCCTGTACCGCAACGGCGAACTTGTAAAAATGTCCAAACGCACGGGCCAGAGCGTAACCTTAAACGAATTGATTGAAGAAGTAGGAACTGATGCAGCAAGGTTCTTCTTTGTAATGCGCAGCATCGACAGCCAGCTTGATTTTGATTTAACACTGGCTACCGAAAAATCTAATGAAAACCCTGTTTACTATATTCAGTATGCGCATGCGCGTATTTGCAGCATTTTCCGCCAGCTTAAGGAAGCTGGTATTGAAGAAGCTGAAAACGCAGATTACAGCCTGCTTGCAGAACCTACTGAAACCGAACTTATTAAAAAACTGGGCGAATATCCGGAACTTATTGCATCTGCTGCAAAAGAGCGCGCGGTACACCGCGTTGCCCATTATGTGCATGATTTGGCAGGTTTGTTCCATTCCTTCTATAACCAGTGCCGCATTTTGGGCGTAGACCCTGAATTGCAGCAGGCCCGCATTAAACTTGTTAAAGCTACGCAGCATGTTCTGCGCCACGCACTTAATATTTTAGGCGTATCCGCACCGGAAAGAATGTAATGCAGTTTTAAATAAAATTATCGAATGGAGGCAAATTATGACTAAGTATATTTTTGTAACCGGCGGTGTTGTTTCCTCTCTCGGCAAAGGTATTACTGCTGCTTCGCTCGGCAGATTGTTAAAAAGCCGCGGTTATAAAGTTACCATCCAAAAGTTTGACCCGTACATTAACGTAGACCCGGGTACAATGAGCCCGTACCAGCATGGCGAAGTTTTTGTAACCGATGACGGTGCGGAAACTGACCTTGACCTTGGACATTATGAACGCTTTATTGACATTAACCTGTCTAAAAGCTCTAACGTAACTGCCGGCAAAATTTATCTTTCCGTTATTAACAAAGAACGCCGCGGTGATTACCTTGGACGTACCGTGCAGGTAATTCCTCATATTACCAATGAAATTAAAGAACGCGTTTACCGTGTCGGCCGCGATGACAATGCCGATTTTGTAATTACCGAAATCGGCGGCACCGTTGGCGATATTGAAAGCCTGCCGTTCCTTGAAGCAATCCGCCAGGTTAAAAAGGAAGTTGGCAAAAATGATGTTTTATACATTCATGTAACCCTTGTTCCTTATATTTCCGCAGCTGGCGAGCTAAAAACCAAACCTACCCAGCACAGCGTAAAAGAACTGCGCAGCATCGGTATTGCACCGGATATTTTGGTATGCCGCAGCGAAAAGCCTATTTCTAAGGAAATGTGCGAAAAAATGGCTATGTTCTGCGACGTAGACCCGGAAGCCGTTATTCAGAACCTGACTGCCGAAAGCATTTATGAAGTTCCCATGATGATGGAAGAACAGGGACTTGATACTGTTGTTCTGAAAAAACTGGACATGGAAGATAAACCGAAGGATATGGTACAATGGCACGAAATGGTTGCCCGTATCCTCAAAAAATATGATAATAAAGTAAAAATTGCCGTTGTAGGTAAATATGTAGAACTGCATGATGCCTATATCAGCATTGCCGAAGCGCTTAAACATGCTGCCGTTGCAAACGAAGCAGAACTGGAAATTAAATGGGTAAATTCCGAAAAAATGGAAGAAGACAACAATGTTGCCGAAATGCTGAATGATGTTGACGGCATTCTTGTTCCCGGCGGTTTTGGCAACCGTGGCATTGAAGGCAAAATTATGGCTATTCAATATGCAAGGGAAAACAAAATTCCTTTCTTTGGCATTTGCCTCGGCATGCAGTGTGCGGTTATTGAATATGCACGCCATATGTGCGGCATGGAAGGTGCTAACAGCGCTGAATTTGACCCGGATACCAAGTATCCTGTTATCGACCTTATGCCGGAACAGGTTGACGTTGAGGAAAAAGGCGGCACAATGCGCCTTGGCCTGTATCCGTGCAAGGTTTATCCCGGCACGCTTACAGATAAAGCATACGGTGCAGAACTGATTTATGAACGCCACCGTCACCGTTATGAAGTTAATAACGCTTTAAGAGAACAGATTGTGGAAAAAGGCCTGCGTATCGGCGGCACTTTGCCTAATGGACGTCTGGTTGAAATTGTGGAACTCCCGGAAGATGTGCATCCCTGGTTCCTCGGCGCTCAATTCCATCCGGAATTTAAATCTCGCCCGACCAATCCGCATCCTCTCTTTAGAGAATTTATTGCCGCTGCTTTGAGGGAACAGAAATAAAGCCGGTAAAATAACCAAAAAGCAGACTGTAAAACGGTCTGCTTTTTGTGTATAAGGAGATGAAAAAATGCTTAAAAAAATTTTTATAAGTGCAGTTTTGCTGATTGCAGTTTTATCTTTTGTCGTATCATTGTTGGGCGGCAACAATAATGGCGAGCCCAAAGCCGTTGTCGGCGACAGGGTTGCTGTTATCAATATTAACGGAGCTATTGTGGATGGCGCAGGCGTTGAACAGACATTGCTCGGCGGCACGCAGCAGGCAACAAGCGGACAGCTTATGAAGGAAATACGTGATGCTGCGGCAGACAGCAGTGTTAAAGCGCTGGTGCTGCACATTAATTCTCCCGGCGGCAGCGTAACTGCGGCTGAAGAAGTAGGCCGCGAACTGGCACGTTTTAAAGAAACAACCAAAAAACCGATAATAACGTCCATGGGCGACCAGGCTGCTTCCGCTGCATACTGGCTGGCTTCTTACAGCGATGTTATTTATGCCAATTCTTCTACGCTGACAGGCAGCATAGGTGTATATATGCCTTATATGAATGTTGAAGATTTGTATAAAAAAATTGGCGTATATACCGGAAAAATAAAAAGCGGCCCGCATAAAGATATTTTATCCCCGGACAGGGAAATGACTGCTGAGGAACGGGAAATGCTGCAAGGCATTGTAAACCAGCTTTACGATGAATTTGTTGCGGTTGTTGCCAACGGACGCAAAATGGATACGGCTGTTGTGCGCAAACTTGCCGATGGACGTGTTTATACCGGCAAACAAGCCAAAGAACTTGGTTTGGTTGATGAAATTGGCAACTACTATGACGCACTGGAAGCTGCCGGTAAACTTATTGGCGTGAACGGCATACCGGAAATTAAAGAAAAGCCTGTTGCCAAACCCTGGCAAATTTTGTTTGAAGCACGTTTGCAGGAACTTATTTTAGGCAGTTTGGAAACTGCTTTAAGCGGTGCTGCGGCAGAAGTGCAGCAGCCCATGCCCAAGGCTGAGAGGTGATGCCTTATGAGGCGCAAAACTTTTGATGTGCTGTTTTCGACAAGAGACGGCATGGAGCTTTTGGTAAAACAGCCGTGCCTGTGGCGCAGCTTATGGTATTTTACCATGAGCATAGGCCTTTTCAGCGGCGTAATTACCAATCAACTGTTTTTGGAAGAGCCGCTTACAGTTCGTTTCGGCATTATTGCGGTTATTCTTGTTATCAGCGGCGTGTGCCTTTCGATGTACGGTTTTTTGCTGCATGGTATTTTATGTACTATGGGAGCGCTTGCCGGTGATGCAGTAGGTTTAATTTGCCTTTTGGGCTATACTACATTGCCTTTTTTGGTATTGACGCCTGTGGCGCTTTTAAGTACCAAAATGTCATTTACAGGCATTTTTGTGCTGGCGGCAGCGATACTTGCGGGACTTTTGTGGATGCTGTACCTTTTGATAAGGTCGCTGCAATCAGTATATTTAATCGATTTTAAACGTGCGTTGGCTACGGTGCTGTTCAGTTTTCTGCTGATTTATACGGCACTTATACTGCCGTTTCAATTTTTGTTTAAACTTTTGGTGCTTAAATTTTCTTAATGTGCCAAAACAGTTTTTTGCTTGCAGAAACTACGTTAACGTGGCATAATTGTTATATAGTATAAAAATTTAAAGGAGTTGGGGTAGGAATGAACAGAGAATTATCCATGGAGTTCGTCCGCGTAACTGAAGCTGCCGCTATTGCCTGCGGCCGCAGTGTTGGACGCGGTGATAAAAACGGTGCTGATCAGCTTGCCGTTGATGCAATGAGAAAAATGTTTGATACGGTAAATATCAGCGGTACGGTTGTAATTGGCGAAGGCGAGATGGACGAAGCGCCGATGCTGTATATCGGCGAACATGTAGGCGCCGGCGGACCGGAAGTTGATATTGCGGTTGACCCGGTTGAAGGCACAAACCTTGTTGCCAAAGGACAGCCCGGCGCTATTGCCGTAATTGCCATTGCCCCCAAAGGATGCCTGCTTCATGCTCCTGATATGTATATGGACAAAATTGCCGTTGGCCCGCGTGCCAAAGGCTGCATTGACATTAATGCGCCTGTAAGTGAAAACTTGCAGCGCGTAGCAAAAGCATTAGACAGAAAAGTAAGCGATTTGACTGTTGTTTTGCTTGACCGTGAACGCCATTATGGCCTGATGGATGAAATCCGCAGCGCAGGCGCACGTATTCATCTTATTACCGATGGCGATGTTAACCCGATTGTTAATGCCGGCATCGAAGGTACCGGCGTGCACATGTATATCGGCAAAGGCGGCGCGCCGGAAGGCGTACTGGCAGCAGCTGCAATTAAATGCCTTGGCGGCGATATGCAGGCCCGTTTGTGCCCTGAAGATGAAGCACAGGTAAAACGCTGCATTGATATGGGCATTACCGATGTTAACAAAGTGCTGACCATTGACGATATGGTTAAAGGTGATGACTGCATGTTCACATCTACGGCTATTACCGAATGCCAGCTTCTGCACGGCTTACGTTATTTTGGCGGCGGCGTGCGTACGCATACCGTTTCCATGCGTTACAAAACCGGTACGGTACGTTTTGTAGATGCCGTACACAGCTTTGACCGCAAAGATTTTGCAGTTAAACTTTAATTTTAGTTTGGTGGCAGGGTTTTGGCGTAATGCTGAAACCCTGTTTCATTTTAGTATTTTACGGGATTGCTTATGAAAAACATATTGCTTGACAATGTAGCCGCTATCAGCGAAGTGCGGCGCACGGCAGAAGCATTAAAAACCGGCGGCGTAAGTCTTAACGGCGTCAGCGGCACGGTAAAAACGGTTATTATAGCAGCTCTGGACAGAATTTTTTCTGAACAGGGCTCTTTGGCGTTTCTTGTAAGCGGGCGTGATGAAATCCGTGAATACCGCCGCAGTTTAAACTGGTTTTATCCCAATTTGCCGATGTATGAACTTTATCCTGCTGATTTGCCGCGTGTCCATGCAGATGCCAAAAGCCGCGAAGTACAGGCTGAACGTGTTGGGGCATTACGCTTTTTGCGCGGCGAAGAACGCGGCATTGTTTTTGTAACAGCAGAAGCATTGCTGCAAAAACTGCCTGATAAAAAAATGGCGCAGGACGGCGTGGAAATTGTTTGCGGCAATGTTGCCGACCAGCAGGAACTTATTGCTATGTTTGCCGGCTTTGGGTATGAACGTACGCAGCAGGTTGATGCTATTGGGCAGTTTTGCGTACGCGGCGATATTCTTGATATTTTTCCTATCAACAGTAAGCTGCCGCTGCGTATAGAATGGTTTGATGATACAGTTGACGCTATCCGCAGTTTTAATCTGGAAAATCAGCGCAGCGTTGAAAATTTGGAAAGCATAAAAATTGTGCCGCTGGAAGAACCGGAGCAGGAAAGTTTTAATGCATCTGTTTTTGATTATGCCGGTGAAAATACACTGCTGTTTATTGACGAACCTTCACATTTATGGGATTTGGCAGAAAAAATTTACAGCGAAAATAAAGCCTATGCCGCGGAACTTTGGAACGTTGCAGAACTTACTGAAGCATGCGGCGGAGTTAAGGCAGTTGCCCTTGCGGCGCTGCAGCATAATTATTTGTGCAATTATACGCAGATAAATATGCCGGTACGAACCGTTGCGCCTTATAACCGCAATACAGAACTTTTGGCTAACGATTTGCAGGGATGGCTTGCTGATGGCATTAATCCTGTAATTATGATGAGCAGTGCCATTAAAGCACGCGGTATTGCCGAAACTTTAAACGGAAAAGGCATTGCAGCGGAATTTGTCAATGAAAAACCGCTTTTACGTTTGAACAGCGTAAGTGTTATCAGTGGTGAACTGACATCAGGTTTTAGATTTTGGAACGAAAACTGGCTGCTTTTAACGGAAAGTGATATTTTCGGAATGCAGAAAAGGCGCCGTTTGCATAGTAAAAATAAAGGAGCGCAACTACAATATTTTTCGGAAATTAAAGCCGGCGATTATGTTGTCCATTCCGTTCACGGCATTGGCCGCTATATAGGCGTGGAAAATGTTGAAGTTGACGGCAGGCACCGTGATTATCTGCTTTTGCAGTATGCAGGCGATGACAAACTTTATGTACCTGTTGAACAGGTTGGCATGCTGCATAAATATATAGGCAACGAAGGCCAGGCGCCGCGTTTAAGCAAAATGGGCGGCAGCGACTGGAGCCGTACGCAGAAACGTGCCCAGGCAGCAATTACCATTTTGGCTGAAGAACTTTTGCGTTTGTATGCACAGCGTAAAATTGTACAGGGTCATGCTTTTGCGCAGGATACCGAATGGCAGAAAGAATTTGAAGAAAAATTTCCATACGAAGAAACTCCTGACCAGTTAAAAGCAATTGCTGAAATAAAGGCTGATATGGAAAAACCGGTGCCGATGGACAGGCTTTTATGCGGTGATGTTGGTTACGGAAAAACAGAAGTAGCCATACGCGCGGCATTTAAAGCGGTTATGGACAGCAAACAGGTAGCTTTGCTTGTGCCTACTACTGTATTGGCGCAGCAGCATTTTTTGACTTTCCGCAGCAGAATGGAACCTTTTGGCATTAGGGTTGAGTGCATCAGCCGTTTTACTTCTGCCAGGGAGCAGAAACGTATTTTAACAGCGCTTGAAGAAGGCAATGTTGATGTATTAATCGGCACGCACCGCCTTTTGCAGTCTGATGTGCTGTTCCGTGATTTAGGGCTGTTAATTATTGATGAAGAGCAACGTTTTGGCGTAGCTCAAAAAGAAAAAATAAAAAAATGGAAAACGGGTATTGATGTTTTGTGCCTTTCCGCAACGCCGATACCGCGCACGCTGCATCTGGCGCTTGTAAACGGGCGTGATATGAGCGTTATTGAATCGCCGCCGGAGGACAGGCTGCCTGTAGAAACTTATGTTGTAGAATATGACAGCGGCATGATTAAAGAGGCATTAGAGCGTGAATTGAGGCGCGGCGGCAGAATTTATTATGTGCATAACCGCATTACGGGTTTGGAACGCATTGCCGAAGAAATACGCAAACTTGTGCCGGGCATCAGCATCCGCATTGCGCATGGTCGCATGAGTGAAGAAATGCTTGAAGATGCGATGATTGATTTTTACGAAGGAAATTGTGATTTGCTGCTTTCAACAACCATTATAGAAAATGGCCTTGATGTGCCGCTGGCAAATACAATTATCATAGATGGCGCTGAAAACTTCGGCCTTTCGCAGCTTTATCAGATGCGCGGCAGGGTAGGGCGTTCTGCACGTTTGGCATATGCTTACTTTGTATACCGCCGCAACAAACAGCTAAGTGAAATAGCTGAAAAACGTTTGCAGGCCATACGCGATTTTACGGAACTTGGTGCAGGTTTTAAAATTGCCATGCGCGATTTGGAAATCCGCGGTGCGGGCAATTTGCTTGGCGCGCAGCAGCATGGGCATATTGCCGGCATTGGTTTTGCCGCTTACTGCGAGATGCTGGAAAGCACAATTAAACGGCTTAAAGACGGTGCCGAAAAAGGCACTCCGGAGCCGGACCCGATTGTAGAAATTAATGTTGATGGATACATACCTGATACTTACATCAGCGACCCTCGCTATAAACTTGAACTTTATCGCCGTTTTGCAGAGCTTGATTACAGCGACAAAGATGATTTGCTTGATGAAATTACAGACCGTTTCGGGGAACCGCCGGAAGAAATTATTAATTTGTGGCGTGTAGCAGCAGTCCGTGGTTTGTGCCGCAAAATACGCATTTTGGGCATCAGCACGCGTGGCAGTGAATTACGTATTACCTTTGCGGAAAATGCCGTTCTTGATACGGATATATTACTGAAAATGTTAAATACAAGCCGCAACGGCTTGCAGCTTAAAACAGGCAAACAGCCGCAGTTATTGGTAAGGCTTAATGTTTTAAAAGCTGAACCGCTTATTTGGCTGGAGAAAAATCTGCCGCTTTTGGCAGGAGAAAAATAATAAGAAAGGAGGCATCGGTAAATGGCGGATAAATTTTTGCGCGGCGCAATGATTTTAACTATGGCAGGTTTAATGGTTAAAATTTTAGGTTCCGTTAACCGTATTTTATTATCACGCTTTTTAGGCGGTGAGGGCATTGGGCTGTACCAAATGGCTTATCCCGTATTTTTGCTGATGCTTTCCGTTTCTTCGGCCGGCATACCCATTGCTATTTCAATTATAGTTTCCGAAAAAGTTGCCAAAGGGCAGTTTAAAGCAGCAGAAAAAGTATTTAAAATATCGCTTTGGCTGATGGTGGTAACCGGGCTTTGCTTTGCTTCTTTGCTTTATTTTGGGGCAGGATGGCTTGTGGAAAGCGGTTTCGTGCGTGACCCTCGCGCGTATTACGGGCTTATCGCTTTAACGCCTGCGGTGTTTTTCTCAACAATTCTTGCCAGCTTCCGCGGATATTTTCAAGGTTATCAGATGATGACTCCGCCTGCCGTATCGCAGATTTTAGAGCAGTTTACGCGTGTTGTCACAATGATTGCACTGGCTTATATACTTTTGCCTTACGGTTTGGAATATGCTGCTGCCGGAGCGGCTTTTGGCGCTGTGCCGGGAGCAGTTACCGGTTTAATAGTGCTCAGCTTTTTTTACAGGCGCCTGCGCAGAAACTTTCAGGCAGAACCGCAGCTTGTACAGCAGGAAGTTGAATCTGTCGGCGCTGTTGCCAAACGCCTGGCCCTTCTGGCATTGCCTGTATCATGCGCCAATATTATGGTGCCGGTAACAAGCAGTATTGATATGCTGCTTGTGCCGAACTGCCTGTATGCCAGCGGTTACGAAATTGAAGAAGCTACAACTCTGTTCGGTTATCTTGCAGGCATGGGCATGCCGCTTGTCATGATGGCAACCATTGTAACGCTATCGCTTGCGGCAGGTATTGTACCTGCTATTTCAGAAGCACATACCTTGGGCGATAAAATTACAATTATAAAAAAATCCCGTACGGCTATGAATATTTGCTGTTTGATAACTATGCCGGCAGCTGCCGGATTATGGGTATTGGCAACGCCTATTGCACAGATGATTTATAATGCTCCGCAAGCAGGCGAGGCAATCCGCCATCTGGCGCCTTCGGCTTGCCTTTTGGGCATACACCAGGTAACAACAGGCATGCTGCAAGGCATAGGAAAAACTGCTGTGCCGATGTGGAATATGCTTATCAGCGCGCTTGTAAAAATTGGTGCGGTAATGCTGCTTACGGTTACTCCGCTTAATATTGTCGGTGCGGCGTGGGCTTCAAACATTAATTTTGGCTTGGCGGCAGCGCTGAATATAATTTTTCTGCTGCGTAATGGAATTACTTTTGATATTAAAGTGCTGGCCAAATTGCTGGCTGCAACTTTGCTGATGGCTGCTGCATCAAGTATGGCATACAGTTTTACAAATGCTTTGTTTGGCAATACAATTGCCATTTTTGGCACAATTTTGGCAGCTGTTATAATTTATATCGTGCTGCTGTTTATGTTAAAAGCTGTCAGCAGAGATGATTTGGAAAAAATACCGTTTATCGGTTCTAAAATAAAACGGAGGTGACAAAATGCAAAAAATTACAGTGGTAGGGCTTGGGCCAGGCAGCGCAGGACAGCTTTCTGTTGAAACCATGGAACTTTTAAAAAACGGTGAGTGCGTAATTCTGCGTACGGCAGTGCATCCAAGCGTTGCAAGGCTTGTTGAAGAAAACGTTAATTTTATAGCCTGCGATGATTTTTATGAAAATGGCGCATCTTTTGAAGATGTTTACGACAGCATTGTAAAATTTGTGTTGGAAAAAGCTGCGGAAAAAGACGTTGTTTATGCTGTTCCCGGCAGCCCGCTTGTTGCGGAACGCACCGTTGTGCTGCTGAGAGAACGTGCTGCTGCCAATAATATTGCGTTAAAAATACTGCCTTCCATGAGTTTTCTTGATTTGGCTTATGTAGAGCTTGGCATTGACCCGATTGCCGGGCTGAGAATTATCGACAGCAGCGATTTTGAGGCTCTTGCCGATGCCGGAAAATATCCGCTGATGATAACGCAGGTATACAGTAAATTTGTAGCTTCTGATGTTAAACTGGCGTTGATGGATGTGCTTGACGATGAAACTCCGGTGTGGTTTTTGCGCAATCTCGGACTGCCGGATGAAGAATGCCGCACCGTACCGCTATATGAACTGGACAGACAGGAGAATATAGACCATCTTACCAGTGTGTTTGTGCCTGCGCAGGAACAGGTTTCTGTAATGGATGTGCAGCCTTTGACTGACGTTATGGCAACGCTGCGTTCTCCGGGCGGCTGTCCGTGGGATATGGAACAGACGCATGCAAGCATCCGCAAAAGTTTGATAGAAGAAGTATATGAACTTTTGGAAGCCATCGATAACATGGATTACGAAAATATGAAAGAAGAACTTGGCGATGTTCTTTTGCAGGTTGTTTTTCATGCCCGTCTGGCGGAAGAAGCTGGTGCCTTTACCATGCAGGATGTTGTAGATGAAATAGTAAATAAACTTATCCGCCGTCATCCGCATGTTTACGGAACGATTGAAGTTGGCAGCAGCAGTGAGGTATTGCAGAACTGGGATGCCATTAAACAGGAAGAAAAGAAAGAACGCACCCATGTTCTTGATGGCGTAACCAAAGGACAGCCGGCGCTGATGCGCGCTTACAAATTAAATTCCAAAGCAGCTAAAGCAGGGTTCGATTGGCCCGATAATGAAGGCGTATGGAATAAAATTAAAGAAGAACTGGCTGAATTGCAGGAAGCTGTAACAAACGGCAATGCAGAAGAACAGGAACACGAACTTGGCGATTTGCTGTTTTCCATAGCGGCTTACGCCAAACATATCGGCTTGGAGCCGGAAACTGCTTTAAACATGGCCAATAACCGTTTTGTAAAACGCTTTGCCCATGTAGAAGACTGCGTTGAAAAATCAGGCAAAGACTGGCATGATTTTTCTCTGGAAGAGTTGGATTCTTTTTGGGATGAAGCAAAAAGATTAGAAAAAACTTGTGAAAAAAATTAAAAATATGATATTAATGGCAGGAGTTCTTTAATTAACGGCGAACTAACAAGCATATAAACTTCTATGGGTGGACTATGTTTATCCTGCCATAGACAAAATAAAAACCTTTAAGGGGGATTTCCTGTGAACAAAACTGAACTCGTTGCTGCAGTAGCAGAAAAAACTGGCTTAACTAAAAAAGATGCTGAAAAAGCATTGGGCGCATTGCTTGAAACCGTTAAAGAAGCTGTAGCAAAAGACGAAAAAGTACAGCTCATCGGCTTTGGTACTTTTGAAGCACGCAAACGCAATGCACGTACCGGCAAAAACCCGCAATCCGGCGAAGCTATTGAAATTCCGGCAGCTACTGTTCCGGCTTTCAAAGCAGGCAAAGCTTTTAAAGACATGGTTAACGCAAAATAATAATTTAAAAGCATTTAAATGCCGGGCTTTTTCAGCCCGGTATTTTACTATGTCGTTGTTATTGGGAGGTACTTATGCCACGGCATGCCAAAAACAAAAAACGCAGCAGGCATGATTTTTTTTGGATTTGCCTTTTTATCATGGCAATTTGCGGTGTTATAATTGCCCGGCAGGAGTATAAAATCTATCAGGTAAACAAGGAACTTGAAGCAACCACACAGCGCGTGGAAAATTTGAAGAAAGACCATGCAGAGTTGGAAGCAGAGAAAAAAAGGCTTGATGATTTAAAATATATTGAAAAACTGGCGCGTGAAGACCATAACATGGTTGGTAAGGATGAAGTGCCGCTGTTCATTGTTGATGAAAAGGAAAAGGGGCAGGATAACGCCGGCGAAGGTAAAGACATAAAAGAGCAGGCTAAAAATGATGATGCCAAATAAAAAACAGATGAATTATCAACCGATTATTCGTCTGTTTTTATTTTTTTGTTGACACTTTTAAAAAAAGAAAGGTATAATGTTCCTATATCAAGTTAATTTAAGGGGGACCGTCTGCTTTATGTCACTTGAAGTAGGTGCAATAGTTGAAGGCGAGGTAACAGGTATTACCAATTTTGGTGCCTTCGTACAGCTGCCTGAAGGCAAGGTAGGGCTTATTCACATATCCGAAGTTTCCAATGTATATGTGAAGGACGTACATGATTTTTTAAAGGAAAAGGATAAGGTGAAGGTTAAGGTCTTATCTATTGATGAGCGCGGAAAAATCGGCCTGTCTATTAAGCAATTGACTCCGCCTCCGGCTCCGCAGCCTAAACCGCAGCGCCCGGCAGGTAATCCTGAACGCCGCAGCTTTAAACCGGCTCCGGCACTTTCTTTTGAAGATAAATTGTCTAAATTTTTGAAAGACAGCGACGACAGGCTGCTGGACCTGAAGCGTAATACCGAATCTAAACGCGGTGGACGCGGCGCCAGCCGTGAAAGATAAGAGCATAACGGCACTCCTTGGTGAGTGCCTTTTTGTTTTAAGGAGCGGAAATGGGCAGTGCGGTAAATAAACTGCTGAAGGAAATAAAAAAATACGTTGAGCCGAATGCAGGCCTGCTTATTGCTTGCAGCGGCGGTGCAGATTCAATTGCGCTTACTGATGCTTTGAGCCTGCTTAAAGATGAATGCGGATACAAACTTGCTGTAATGCATGTTGAGCATGGCTTGCGCGGAGAAGAAGCACTGCATGATGCGGCTTTTGTTGAGAGTTTTTGTCAAGCGCGCGGCTTAACTTTTGTATGCCGTCATATAAAGGCAGGCGAATATGCCGCTAAGCATGGTTTGTCCATAGAAGATGCAGCACGCAGGCTGCGTTACCGGGAATTATGGAAGTATTTTGACGAGTTGAAAGCAGATTATCTTTTAACCGCCCACCATGCAGATGACCAGGCGGAAACAGTATTAATGCAGCTTTTACGTGGCAGCGGCACAGCAGGTATTGGTGGTATGCGCATAAAAGGCGGCAGGCTTTTACGCCCGTTTTTATTTGTGCAGCGCTGCGAAATAGAGGCTTACTGTGCTGAACGCAATTTAAATTTCTGCACAGATTCAAGCAATAGCGATGTGCATTATACACGCAACCGCATACGCATGGAACTGCTGCCATATTTAAAAACGCATTTTAATCCGCAGTTAACAACAGCTTTGGGGCATACCGCCCGGCTTGCCAAAGCAGATAGTGATTTTGCTTTTTGGCATGCTGAAAAGTTTTACCGGGAACATGTTCAAAACAATGGCGTGCTGCAATGCAATGCCAATGCTTTAAACAATGCTTTTGCCGCTGTCAGCACGCGCGTTATTCGTATGATGTGGGAACAAAAAGCAGTTCCGGGAAGCGAACTTGGCTTTGAACATGTAGGCGATGTTTTGCAGCTCTTACACAAAGGAATCAGCGGCAAAATGATAATGCTGCCGGGCAGTGCAGCGGCAGCATATGCTTATGGAAATTTTTATATCGGTACTCAAAGCGAAATTAAAAGCATGCTAAGTGCCGCTGATGATAAGCAAACAGAGGATGAAATTATTATTCATACTAACAGTATCAGCCCGTTTGCTGAATTTTGCCTGCCTGATGGCAGCACGCTGCATATCAGCATAACTGATAATTTGCCAAAAATTACAAATTCGCAGGCTGCTGTGCCGCTGGAACTGGCAGGGAAAATTATAACAATACGCAGACGCCGCAACGGAGACAGGTTTTATCCTTATGGCGGCGTTGGCGCTAAAAAATTAAAGGACTATTTTATTGACAAAAAAATACCGCTTGCTGAGCGTGACAGCAAACTGCTTGTTGCAGCAGGCAATAATATTTTATGGATAATCGGCATGAGGCAGGCCGGATGGAAAACAAAGCCGGAAGGAAAATGGCTTGTAATGAGGTTTGCCAGAAGAAAGGATGAATAAAATGAACGAAGATATTGCAAAAGTTTTATTAACAGAAGAAGAAATAAAAAACCGTATACAGGAACTTGGTGCACAAATCCATGAAGATTATAAAGACAAAGACAAAATTGTAATGATTGGCCTTTTAAAAGGCGCAATTTACTTTTTTACCGACCTTTCTCTGGCTATTGGCCTGCCGATGCGCATTGATTTTATGGTGGCGTCTTCTTACGGCAACGGCACGGAAACCAGCGGCAATGTTGATGTACGTTTAAGCTGCTCTGAAAATATTGAAGGCTGCCACGTACTTTTGGTAGATGATATCATTGACAGCGGCGTGACCATGGAAGCAATTACCAGGCTTTTGCAGACGCGCAAACCTGCTTCTATAAAAAAAGTTGCTCTGTGCGATAAGCCAAGCCGCCGCGTAAATAAACTGAATGCCGATTATGTAGGCTTTGAAATTCCTGACGAATTTGTAGTTGGCTATGGGCTTGATTACGCAGGAGATTACCGCAATTTGCCCTTTATTGGCGTGCTTAAGCCTGAAGTTTATGCCAAATAATAACTATTGTAGAAATACAAAGATTATATTATAATATAAAAATGGCATTGAACTATTTTACAGCAGTTAAGGAGGGAAGTCCTTGAATAAATTTTTGAAAAATGTTTTTGTTTATCTGATGATAATCATCTGCGCTATCTGGATGATTGATTCTTATACTGCCAATACTGCTCCCAAAACGGACATCACTTATACCGCGTTTATGAAGCATGTACAGCAGGATGAGGTAAAGCAGGTAACAATTGTTGAAAATGTTATCAGCGGTAAGCTGAAAGACGGCAGCGATTTTACTACCGTTGTGCCTAATGATGAAAGTTTAATACCGACTTTGAGGGCGCGCGATGTTGAAATTAAAGCCGAACTTCCTCCGGAGCCTCCGTGGTGGACATCTGTTTTGAACCAGTTGCTGCCGATGCTTCTGGTAGTTGCCGTATGGTTCTTTATGATGCAGCAGATGCAGGGCGGCGGCGGTGGCCGCGGCGTGATGAATTTTGGCAAAAGCCGTGCACGCCGTTATGACGAAGACAAAATTAAAGTAACGTTTAAGGATGTTGCCGGTGCCGACGAAGCAAAGCAGGAACTAGAAGAAGTTGTTGAATTTTTAAAACATCCTAAAAAATACAATGACCTTGGCGCTAAAATACCCAAAGGCGTACTTTTATACGGTCCTCCGGGTACAGGTAAAACATTGCTTGCAAAAGCTGTTGCCGGTGAAGCAGGCGTACCGTTTTTCAGCATCTCCGGTTCTGATTTTGTGGAAATGTTTGTTGGCGTAGGCGCTTCGCGTGTGCGCGATTTATTTGAGCAGGCTAAAAAGAGCGCGCCGTGCATTGTGTTTATCGATGAAATTGATGCTGTCGGCCGTCAGCGCGGAGCCGGTCTTGGCGGCGGGCATGACGAACGCGAACAGACTTTAAACCAGTTATTGGTTGAAATGGATGGTTTTGGCGCCAACGAAGGCATTATCATGATTGCCGCAACCAACCGTCCGGATATTCTTGACCCTGCGCTTTTGCGTCCGGGACGTTTTGACCGCCAGATTGTTGTTGACCGTCCGGATATTAAAGGGCGCCAGCAGATTTTGAAAGTGCATGTAAAAGGCAAACCGGTCGGCAATGATGTTGAACTGGATGTTATTGCAAGGCGCACACCTGGTTTTACCGGTGCGGATTTAAGCAACCTCGTTAATGAGGCTGCTTTAATGGCGGCTCGCAAAAACAAAAAGCAGATTAACATGCCGGATATGGAAGAAGCGGCAGAACGTGTTATTATGGGTCCGGAACGCCGCAGCAGAGTTATCAGCGATAAGGAAAAACGCCTTACGGCTTATCATGAAGGCGGGCATACGCTCATCGGCATGCTGCTTGATAATGCCGACCCTGTACATAAGGTTACCATTATACCGCGCGGCAGGGCAGGCGGCTATACTTTAAGCCTGCCGAAAGAAGACCGCTATTATGCAACCAGGAGCGAAATGCTTGATGAACTGAAAGTGCTTTTGGGCGGACGCGTTGCAGAAGCATTGGTGCTGAAAGAAATTTCCAGCGGCGCAAGCAACGATTTGCAGCGTGCTACTTCACTGGCACGCCAGATGATTTGCGAATACGGCATGAGCTCAGAACTTGGCCCTGTAACCTTTGGTCACCGTCAGGACCAGGTATTCCTTGGACGCGATATTGCCCGCGATAAAAATTACAGTGAAGAAATTGCAGCTAAAATCGACAAGGAAATCCGTAAATTCCTTGATGAAGCTTACCAGAAAACAGAAGAACTGCTGCAAAACAACTTGGATAAGCTGCATTTGATTGCGCAGGCGCTGATTGAAAGAGAAACGCTTGAAGGCAGCGAAATTGAACAGCTTATGAAATACGGGCGAATTTTGGATAAAAATGAACAGCCGCCTGATGATAACAGCGGCACGCCCGCAGTTATTCCGCCGGAGGCAGTTGCCGTACCGGCAGAAGAAGCACAGCCGCAGCAGGCTCCTCAGTACCAGGAAGTTCCTGGTGTTGTTGGTACAGAAGAAAAACATGTCATTAACTAACAAAAAACACCGGTTTAAAAGCCGGTGTTTTTTATCGCTTGACTTTAGGTTAACAAACTGATACTCTTAGGATAACGAGGAGTGTGATTTTATGCGCGGACGCATTTTAGAAATTTTACGTGCCGGCGGGCAGGAACCGACTTCCGGAGAGGAACTCTCCAAACAGCTTTCGGTATCGCGCACTGCCGTGTGGAAACATATTCAGGCATTGAAAGCAGAAGGCTATGATATTGAATCAGTACCCAAAAAAGGCTATGTTTTAAAAGCAGCCCCTGACAGATTGAAACCTGCGGAAATTATAACCCATTTAAAAACCAAATGGCTTGGGCACAGCATTCATTATGTGGAAAGCGTTGATTCTACCAATAATCTGGCAAAGCGCCTGGCAGAAGAAGGCTGCGACAACGGGCTTGTCGTTGTAAGCGAAGAACAAAATGGCGGCAAAGGCAGGCTTTCCC
>ERZ779889.1405-NODE-1405-length-24091-cov-5.967008_pt1 | contig 24091 bp, 22 predicted proteins | sample MGYA00511030_ERZ779889 | MGnify/ENA primary metagenome ERZ779889 (study PRJEB29588, sample SAMEA2160616) | human gut metagenome | biome: human gut; feature: human-associated habitat; material: faeces | place: Denmark | collected 2008/2010 ...
TCCCCACCGCATTCGTCAGCTACACCGGCGAGGCTCTGGATAAAAAGACCCCGCTGCTGCGTTCCATGAATGCACTGTCCAATCAGGCAATTCGCATCCTGAAGCTGTTCGGCAAGGATGTGGATTACGTCTCCACCACCGTCGGCCCCGAGCAGGAGTACTTTCTTATTAAGAAGGAGGATTACGAGGCCCGTCAGGATCTGATCCTCACCGGCCGCACCCTGTTCGGTGCCCCCTCTGCCAAGGGTCAGGAGCTGGAAGAGCACTACTTCGGTGTCATTCGTCCCGAGGTCTCCGAGTTCATGAAGGAGCTGGACGAAGAGCTGTGGAAGCTGGGCATTCCCGCCAAGACCAAGCACAACGAAGTTGCTCCCTGCCAGCATGAGCTGGCTCCCATCTTCGACACCACCAACGTTGCCATCGACCACAACCTGCTGACGATGGAGATGATGAAGAAGATCGCTCCCAAGTACGGTCTGGTCTGCCTGCAGCATGAGAAGCCTTTTGAGGGCGTCAACGGCAGCGGCAAGCACAACAACTGGTCCATGTCCACCACCCACGAGAATCTGCTCGACCCGGGCGACACCCCCATGGAGAACCTGCAGTTCCTTGTGTTCCTGGCTGCTGTCATCAAGGCTGTTGACGAGTACGCCGATCTGCTGCGCACCTCCGTTGCCACTCCCGGCAACGATCACCGTCTGGGTGCCAACGAGGCACCTCCGGCTATCATTTCCATCTTCGTGGGCGAAGAGTTGGAAGCTGTCATCGATGCTATCGCATCCGATTCCCCCTATGCCGGCCCCGTCAAGATGAAGATGGATCTGGGTGTTGATGTCCTGCCCAAGTTCAGCAAGGATACCACCGACCGCAACCGTACTTCTCCCTTTGCCTTCACCGGCAACAAGTTCGAGTTCCGTATGCCCGGTTCCGCTGAGAACCTGAGCGATGCCAACACCATCCTGAACACCGCCGTTGCAAAGGAACTGAAGGGCTACGCCGACGAGCTGGAGGGCGCTGAGGACTTTACCAGCGCTGTGATCGCTCTGGTCAAGCGCACCATCCGCGACCACCGCCGCGTCATCTTCAACGGCAACGGCTACACTGCCGAGTGGGAAGAGGAAGCTGCAAAGCGCGGTCTGCCCAACAAGAAGAACACCCCCGCTGCCCTGCCTGCCCTGATCGAGCCCAAGAACATCGACCTGATGGAAGAGTTCGGCGTGCTGACCAAGGTGGAGATGGAGAGCCGCTACGAGGTGGAAATGGAGCACTACTCCAAGATCATCAACATCGAGGCTCTGACCATGCTGGAAATGGCCCGCAAGCAGCTGCTGCCTGCCGTCAACTCCTACATGAGCGAGCTTGCCAATACCGCCGCATCCAAGCTGGCCGTCAGCGAGAACATCAGCGTGCGCAGTGAGACCAAGACCCTGACCAAGCTCTCTGCCGATGCCGATGCTATGAGCGACGCCGTCGATACCCTGCAGGATGCAGTGGATGCTTCCAAGGCATTGCCCACCGAGGCAGAAAAGGCCGTTGCTTTCCACGACAACGTGCTGCCTGCAATGGATGCTCTGCGTGCCGCTGCGGACGACGCCGAGACCATCTGCGGTGAGGATTATTGGCCTCTGCCCAGCTACAGCAAGATGCTCTACTACGTCTGATCTTTCATCAGCGTAACAGCAGAATAGCATCCGTAGGCTGCGGAATTTAAAATTGCCATTCTCCTTTTCCTATTTCTTACACCAGCCTAAAGACCTGCTCCCATTCTGAGGGCAGGCCTTTAGGCGTTTTATTTGAAAGGGAAACCATTATGAGCTATTCGACCCAACAGGACATCCTTGATTTTGTGGAGGACAACAACGTCAAATTTGTGCGCTTTGCCTTCTGCGATATCTTTGGCACTCAGAAGAACATTGCCGTGCTGGCAAATGATCTGCCCAAAGCTCTGGAAGACGGTGTCTGCTTCGACGGCAGTTCCATTGCCGGCTTCATGAAGGTGGAGGAAAGCGACCTTGTGCTGCGGCCGGATCTGTCCACCGTGACTATCCTTCCCTGGCGCCCTACCGAGGGCCGGGTGATGCAGTTCTTCTGTGATGTGGAAAAGCCGGACGGCCAGCCCTTTGGCGGCAACTGCCGCGGCTTTCTGCGCAGCGTGAACCGCAAATTCAAAAAGCTGGGCATCACCTGCAACGTGGGCGCAGAGTGTGAGTTCTACCTGTTCGAGAACGATGACCGGGGCCGCCCCACCCGTATCCCCATCGACTTTGGCGGCTACTTTGACGTGGCCCCGCTGGACGCAGGCGAGAACCTCCGCCGGGACATCTGCCTGACCATGGAGCAGATGGGCATGAGCCCTCAGCACAGCCATCACGAAAGCGGCAACGGCCAGAACGAGATCGACTGCCACCACGCAGGCCCCCTCAAGACCGCCGACAACGTGATGATGTTCAAGCAGATCGTGCGTGCCATTGCCACCCGCAGCGGCATCCACGCAAGCTTCCTGCCCAAGCCCCTGCCGGATCAGGCGGGCAGCGGCCTGCACATCAACCTGTCCCTTTACATGGATGGCCGCAACCTGTTTGAGGGCGACATCGCCCCGGACAGCATTGCAGGCAGCTTTATGGCCGGTGTGCTGGCCCACAGCCGGGAGCTGACCGTGTTCACCAACCCTCTGCCCAACAGCTATCAGCGCTTTGGCTGCGATGAAGCGCCCCGCTATGTGAGCTGGAGCCGCCAGAACCGCAGCCAGCTGGTGCGCATCCCGCAGGTAAAGGGCGACAACTGCCGCATGGAGCTGCGCAGCCCGGACCCTGCCTGCAACCCCTATCTGGCCATTGGTCTGGTGCTGGCTGCCGGATTGGACGGCATTGAGAACCGCATGGTGCTTTCTGCCCCCGTGAACAAGAATCTGTTCGACCCCTCCATGGCTGAGGGGCTCGGTCTTGAGACTCTGCCCGCCAGCCTGGAAGAGGCCGTGCAGGCCGCGGAGGAGAGCGAATTTTTGCGCCGAGTGCTGCCCGAGCAGCTTGCCACCCGGTACTTTACGGAAGAACTGAAGCGCTGCGAAGCACTGAAACACGCGTCCGACCCTGTTGAGTACGAGCGTACCCATTACTTCAACGCCATCTGACCCCTGCAGAAAAGAGTGTGTAGGAGAAAGGAGCGAAGGAAATGGGACGTGCACTGATCGTAAGTGCCGGTGCAAGCTCCAACGAGTATATCGCTGCACGGCTGACCGAAATGGGCTACAGCCGCCCGGTGATCATTCCCAGCGGAGCCGAAGCCCGGCGTCGCATGACGGAATCGGATTTTGAGCTGATCGTGGTCAACTCTCCCCTGCCCGATGAATTCGGGCATGAGGTGTGCATCAATGCTGTGGAAAAAACAGATGCCGGCGTTGTGTTTCTGGTCAAAGCCGCACAGGCTGAGCAGCTGCTGGGCCCTTTGAGCGAGCAGGGGGTATTGCTGCTGTCAAAGCCCTTCAGCACTTCCCTTTTTGTGCAGGCCATGCACATGGCGGCGGCGGGCAACCACCGCCTGCTGCGTGCCCGGCAGGAGAACGCCCGCTTACAGGAAAAGATCGCACAGGTGCGGTTGGTCAGCCGGGCAAAATGCTGCCTTGTGGAGCACGAGCACATGACCGAAGCCGAGGCACACCGCTACATAGAAAAACAGGCCATGGATACCCGTCGTGACCGCACAGAAATTGCACAGGAAGTCCTTGAAAATTATGAGGACATGGGTGTATAATATTGGATTGGGAAAAGTATCCTTGCTTTCACCGGCTCATTTTTGGAGAGGCAGAGAGCAAGACATTTGCCTGAAAGAATTTACAAAGGTTTATAAGGGAAAGAATTCAGAAAAGCAAAAATAGAGGAGGAAATTCTATGGCAGAGAAACAAACCAAATTCATCTTTGTCACCGGCGGTGTCGTTTCCGGTCTGGGCAAGGGCATCACGGCCGCATCGCTGGGCCGTTTGCTCAAGTGCCGCGGTCTGAAGGTGGCCAGCCAGAAGCTGGACCCCTATGTGAACGTAGACCCGGGTACCATGAGCCCGCTGCAGCACGGCGAAGTGTTCGTGACCGACGATGGCACTGAGACTGATCTGGATCTGGGCCACTACGAGCGCTTTATCGACGAGAATCTGAACAAATACTCCAACCTGACCACCGGCAAGGTGTACTGGAACGTACTGAACAAGGAACGTCAGGGTGCATACCTGGGCCAGACCGTGCAGATCATTCCCCACATCACCAACGAGATCAAGAGCTACATCTACAATCTGGCCTCTTCCACCGAGGCTGACGTAGTCATTACTGAGATCGGCGGCACGACCGGTGATATCGAAAGCCAGCCCTTCCTCGAGGCCATCCGTCAGGTGGGTCTGGAGCAGGGCCGTGACAACTGCTGCTACATCCATGTGGTGCTGGTGCCCTACATTTCCGGCTCGGACGAATACAAATCCAAGCCCGCACAGCACTCTGTGAAAGAGCTGCAGGGCATGGGTGTGAACCCCGACATCATCATCCTGCGCGCAGACGGCAGCGTGGGCGGCGACATCCGCCGCAAGATCAGCACTTTCTGCAATGTGAAGCCGGAGTGCGTGATCGAGAACCTGACCATGCCCAGCCTGTACCAGTGCCCGCTGATGCTGCACACCGGTGGTCTGGACGAGGTCGTGGTGCAGAAGCTCAAGCTGGATGTGCCCGCTGCCGACCTGACCGAGTGGAAGCAGGTGGTCAGCCGCATTGCTACCCGCAGCAAGACCTGCAGCATTGCACTGGTGGGCAAGTACGTCAAGCTGCATGATGCTTACCTCTCTGTGATGGAAAGCCTGTACCATGCCGGTTTTGAGAACGACAGTCAGGTAGAGATCCGCTGGGTGGAGAGTGAGGACCTGACCGATCAGGCCGCCTGCCGGGAGGCCTTTGCAGATGTGGACGGCATCATCGTGCCGGGCGGTTTCGGCGACCGCGGCATTGAGGGCATGATCCAGGCTGCACAGTATGCCCGCGAAAACCATGTTCCCTACTTCGGCATCTGCCTTGGCATGCAGATCATGGTAATGGAGTTTGCCCGGGGCGTTCTGGGCTACAAGGACGCGAATTCCAGCGAATTCACCCCCGATGGCAAGCACAATGTGATCGCGCTGATGGCCGACCAGCAGGGCAACATCCCTAAAGGCGGCACCATGCGTCTGGGTAAATATCCCTGCAAGGTTGCACCCGGCACCAAGATGGCCGAATGCTACGGCGAGGCCGAGATCTGGGAGCGCCACCGCCACCGCTACGAGTTCAACAACGAATTCCGTCAGGAAATGCAGGATGCCGGTCTTGTCATTTCCGGCACCAGCCCGGACGGTCGTCTGGTGGAGACTGTGGAGCTGCCCGGCCGTGACTTCCATTTGGGCGCACAGTTCCATCCGGAGTTCAAGAGCCGTCCGAACCGCGCTCACCCGCTGTTCAAGGCCTTTATCGCTGCTGCGCTCAAGTTTCGCGCCAGCGAGCAGCGCAGCCTGCTGCACATGTAAAGTCTCCAATAAATGAGGATTGCTGCGGCATAGCAGCCCCTCAAGAACACACCGCACAAAACCCGGAACCCTTTCAAAGTCAAATGACTCAGAGGGTCCCGGGTTTCTTTTGGTTTTTTATATGGCTGACAACAAGATGGCGTAGGCACCAGCGAGCAGGTCTCACTTTTTTCCGGCGTGTCAGTAAAAAAAATCAAGCTCAGCGCCTATGCCGTCTGCGGCATGATGGCCGCTCTGGCCGGTATGCTCTACAGCGGCAAGCTCAGCCAGCTCTACCTCGGCATGGGCGACACCTACCAAATGGCTTCAGTCTCCGCCGTTGCCATCGGCGGTATCTCGCTGGTGGGCGGCAGCGGCAGCTACATCGGTGCCATTGCCGGCAGCTTCGTCATCATCATTCTGGATGGTCTGCTGGCTGCCATGAGCCTTTCACAGGGTGTACAGAAAATCATCTACGGCATCGTGTTGTTCTTCGCCGTGCTCATCTCCTCCCGCAAGAAGAGCACCCGTTGAAAAAATACTCTCCTCCATTTCGGTTCGTGCACCTTCCCTTTTTGGTCTGTTGGTATGTTCTCCCATCCGACCTAGCAGGCCAACCGCAGTAAAAAGCACCGGACGGCGATTTCCCTGCCGCCCGGTGCTTTTCTTCGTGTATTGCAGCCTTTTGCTCAGCAGTTCCAGCTACAGGTGTGGGCCTTGGTGCTGGACACCAGCGTGCCGTCCCGATAAAGAGTTGACCCGCTGCACCTGAATTAGCCACGCCAGCGATATGTACTGGGCAGCTGCCACAAGGCCATAAGCCCACCGGAAATCACGCCGGCCAGCGTGTCCAGCAGTCCAACAACGACCCAGCCCATCACGGTCAAATGCCTTTCTTTGCGTTTCATTTCAGGTTTGCCCCCTTCATGTAGGTTTCGATCAGCGCCCACTTGCGAACATCCATCGGCTGGCGAACAGCATCTTCCAGTGCTTCTTCGGTTCCGCAGCGGTCACAAATCGTGATGCCCGGAACTTGACGGGAAAGAGCATTGCTGTGCAAGCGCATCCAGATATTTTTGGAATGGATGGATCTCTTCCTCGTCTGCCTCATCCACTTCCAGATCAAGAGTAAGCTGCTGGTCTATAAAAAACAATCTGCCTGCATTCTCTGCGGTAATCTCAGGAGCAATATCAGTATATTCGCCAAATGAACGAGCGTCCTTCGGAGCGCTTTTTTTCTTTTCTGCGTCTGCAACTTCAGTGATGATTGTTATAAACAATTCGGCAAGTTTATCGCCGGCATTGTCATACTCGATATCTGGTATGTCCTTTTCAAAAATGGAGCAGAGGTTTTCAACGGCGGCATCAGGAAATGTGTAGATGTAAGCTGAAAACTCCATGGGATCCATATGGGCATTTATCTTCTTGGCAATCCCTGTAATGCAGATGCCTACCTTGAAAAGTACCCGGACTGGAAGGACTGTTCCCTGCTCCCGACCTCTTCAAGGGAGAGCACTGTCCGTGAGTCTACCAAGAAGCCGCAGGAGGATCCGCTGACAAAACCGGGGACGGTCGGTGTGTTCTGCCGCGCCTATGGTATCTCTGTAGCTATCGAGAAGTTCCTCTCCGATGTTTATACCCCTTCTGTGGTGGAAGGCAGATTTGATTACATCCCCGGCGAAGGCTGTGTTGGTGTAGTCATCTATGATGACAAGTTCACTTACTCCCACCATGCTACCGATCCCGCCTGGGGAAAGCTGGTCAATACCTTTGACCTCGTTCGTATCCACAGGTTCGGAAACGATGATGGCAAGAAGTCATTTGCGGATATGTGCGAGTTCGCCATGCAGGATGATGCTGTGAAGTTGCTTGCTATGGAAGAGAAGCTGGCACAGGCAGAGACGGATTTTGCAGTTACAGATACAGACTGGATGACGAGACTCCATTATCAGCCGAGGACCGGCATCCTGGAAAACAGCGTTTATAACCTGAACCTCATTCTCAATAATGACCCGGACTTTGCAAACTTCGCCTTTAACAAGCTGGCGAACCGAATCCAGATCACGGGTCCGCCGCCCTGGGAACGCCCGGACGGAAATATGTTCTGGCGAGATCGTAGATGAATCCGACAGCGGTGCTGATATCGGGGATATCCGTGCAAGGATGTATGTGAACTGCCTTTCAAAGCCCCATGGCATTGACGGCAGATACCTGGTGGTGAACCGTACAAGGGATTACCTTAATCCGTCCGGCAATACCATCACCATCGGAGCAAGCGGTGTGACCCTGACATCCGTTGCGGCAAAGCAGGATAAGAATCTGTCTGCTCTAGAGGATGACATTTTTGGGCAGACCACAAAAATAGAGACGATCTCCGGCAAGGTGGATACCATCAATGATTGCTTTCCCGGAAGAAATGCCCGCAGCCGTTACGGAGTACAGCGAAGCCCTCACCAGAAGGCTGGTCGACAGGATCACCATTTTCGATGAGAAGATTGTGGTGGAACTGAAATCATGACTTCAGATGGAAGTGGAAGAGTAAAGAAAATATGGACACAAAACGAAACCCGGAGCCGACTTTTCATGTCAGTTCCGGGTCATAATTATTGTAGATATATTGATTTTCTTGACGAGCGATGTTATAATAAAGCAACTTGAAGTTGCTTTTTTCGTGGGAGAATACTATGAGTTTTGGTAAAAATCTTAGATTGGCACGTAGGGAATCTGGAAAAACACAAGATGAATTAGCTGAATGTTTAGCCGTTACGAGACAATCCGTTTCAAAATGGGAAACTGGAGAAGGATATCCAGAGATAGAAAAACTAATACAAATAGTGGCTGTTTTGGATGTTTCGTTGGATGAATTGTTTTCAGATGAAATACATACGAATTGCAAACTTGAGACTACCCGATAAGTGAAATTTATAAAAAGTGGGAGTATTGTTTATGACTTTCTCAAGATATTATAGGCATAAACTTACTGCACAGCAGAAGGCAATATATGATGACTTAGTTGCTGGGATGGAGAACAGAGTTTATGAAGTACAAACAAATTATGTATCTAACCAAGATATATCTGTAATTGCACATGCTGTGAACTTTGATAACCCTCAGTTGTTTTATGTTGATTTCACTAGAATAACGGTGATTCATTTTATGGGAACTAGCAAGGTGCTTGTTTCCTATCTATTCGATGAGTTTTTACAAAGAAAAATTGAGCAGAAGCTGAAGACTATTACCTCTAAAATATTGAATAGCGTTGTTGGAAAAACAATGAAGGCTGCATCGTTGATCCTGCATGATTGGTTAGTGTGTAATTGCAAATATGGAGAGTGCAATGATGTTCCGAATGCATCACATAGTATCGTAGGAGCATTGATTTATTCCAAATGTGTATGTGAAGGATATGCTAAAGCGTATAAATACCTTGCAGACCTCATTAAAATGAGGTCCATAGTTGTAGTAGGTAAAGGCATACATCCGGATGGAACATCAGGCGGTCATGCTTGGAATATTGTTATGCTAAACAAACAATGCTTTCATGTCGATGTAACTTTTGATTTACTGTTTGCGGGCAAATATTGCTCGAGGGCATATTTTCTATTGTCTACAAAAGAGATACTCTATGATCATAGCATTGGTCCGACTTTTGATATGCCTGAGTGCTCAGTTGATAGCCAGGTTTTACCAGTGGTATCGGGTACTGCTGAACTTATCAATTATTTAAGCATCCAATATAAAGCACGAGTGACTCACTCAGAAGTAAGGCTAACAAAAGGTTTTCCGAAGCAAAAGTTATTTACAATGATAAAAGAAAAAATGGCAGCAAAAGATGTCGGCTGGTATAACCAGATAGATTCATTTTGGTATGGAGATAAGAGCCGAACATTATTTGTTTGTTGGAAATAAAGAGGTAATCTATGGATAAACAAAGTACGCATGGCAGTATTTTATCGGCAAATCACCCGCCTAAAAAAACACCTAATAACAAAGTTATTTTGCATGGTACACACAATGGGGTAACTTGTTCTTTTGGGTTAACAGAGGAGCACTTGGACAAGCATTCTTTATTGATTGGCTCAACAGGATGTGGAAAGACAACATTATTAAATAAAATGATTGATCAGATCCAAAATCAAATGACCAAAGATGATGTAATGATTATCTTTGACAGTAAAGGCGATTTTTATTCGAGATTTGGTTATAAGCCGGGTTCTGTATTACTGGGAAATTCGAGACAATATTATGATAAGTCTGTTAGGTGGAATATTTTCAAGGAAATCTGCGCAGACGGCTGGGATGACAGAAGTATTATTACAAATTCGCAAGAAATCTGCAAAAATCTGTTTGCTGAACAGGAAAAAAGGACTAATAACCCTTTCTTCCCCAATGCGGCAAGAGATTTACTGGCTTCTCTTTTGATATTCTTAGTTAGGACTGGAGAAAAAGATATTCAATTTAGAAAAGACTTTTTCTACAATGACAAATTTAAAAATATTATGGATTGCAGCGACGTGGATCAGTTGTTGACATTCTTGAGTTTTGATGACGATGCAAGAAGCGTAGCTTCTTATATCGATGGTCGTGGCGAACAGGCAAATGGTGTGCTCGCCGAAATGTATTCGATCGTTCGTGATATCTTTACTGGTATTTTTGCAGAGCATGGAAATTTTTCAATAAGAAACTTTGTCAGAAATAAGGGCTGCAAAACATTGTATGTTGAATATGATTTGTCTATAGGACAAACATTGACTCCAATGTACAGATTGTTGTTTGATCTTGCACTGAAAGAAGCGTTGGGACGCCAGAGGCAGGAAGGAAATGTGTATTTGATTTTGGATGAATTCCGCCTTCTGCCTCATCTTCAGCACATCGATGATGGAGTAAACTTCGGCAGGAGTCTTGGGGTAAAAGTATTTGCTGGTGTTCAGAATGTAGAACAGTTATTTGAAACATATAAAGAAAACAGAGGTCGGAGCATATTAGCCGGATTCTCTAATCTCTTTCTGTTCCATAATGATGACCCTTCTACGCTGAAATATTTGACGGAGCGTTCTGGACGTAATGTTGTTTTAGATGATTACCTTGACGTGAAAGGACAGGTGGCTGACGCTAAACCAAGAACAGCTCATACTATAGAAGATTGGGATTTGGTTTCTCTGGAACAAGGTGAAGCTGTTGTGTCTTTGGCATTTAGCAAGCCATTCAAGTTTAAGTTTAAGAAGTAAAATATAGTGATGATATATGGGATTACTAGATATTATTTCAGATGCTATTCGCAATCGACAAGTTGCGAAAACCAATAGTAGCAGAAGAGGAATAACAGAATACCAGCCTTCTCAAATTGGAGGATTTGTAGAGCAGAATATTTATAATACGAATGTTATCTGCTCTGGCGATTCAAGCGATCTCCGCAGTGAGACGTTGGTTAGTTTATGTGTTGTTGCAACCAATGCGAATATACCAGTGATAGTATTGCATCAGGGTGATGTTGATTTGACAAATGAATTTCGGAAGGTGTATCAAAATCATCCTTCGTACATTGAAGTGGGACCTAACTCGTTTCGGTTTGATCCCTTCTATCAATTAAGCAACAATCAGATAAGTAAAATGATTGTAGATACTGCACCGCAGAAGTATGCTCTTACTTGTGATGGAGAAGCATATGTAGATGTCTTGACCGGATTCCTTACTGGTAAAGGCCGCATGATTACATTGAAAGGACTGCACGAATGTCCTCATAGTAGAATGCCCCTGTTATTGAATTCAGCAGCGAGTAAACAAACATTGCCAGCAACTCTAGTTCAGGATTTGCAATCCAACTTGGCGCAGGGACAAAAAGAAGCTCATAAAGTCAAGGCATATCTCAATGAATTGTATGACGAGTGTATTCCAATGTTGCCAATTAATAAAGCTGATTATCGTAACTGTATCAGCATTTTTCAAGCGGTTAAACAAAAAGCTATTATGAATATTAATATTGTTTCAGAGAGCAACACGCTTCTTCTGAAAATTATTGCAGAACAGTTACTAATGCTGACAAGACGCTGTGTTCCCTTTTTCCTGATAGTTGATAATATTTCCATCAGAGATGATAATGCCATCAAGGCTCTTTCGACAATTAAGGCTCAGGGATTTGGATGCGCAATTGCTGGTGACGATGTGTTTTCTTTGTGCGAAGGTAATGAAAAACTTTTTAGTGCATTGCTTGGAAACAGTCAGAAATGGTTTGTCTTTCATCATAGCTCCGGTATTAGTGCCGAAAAATGGTCTAATGCTTTTTCAAAATATCAAAAGATAGATGCTACATACAACTATGGCAGAGGATACGGGAAAGGCTCGGGATATGGACTTTTTGGCAGTCTTACTCATGGGAACGTTAATTGGAATCGAAATAAAACAAATCAGCAAGGTTACTCATATGTTAATAAAGATGAAGCAGTAATTCGCGCGGAAGAAATTCAGCGGTTGCCTAATCGCAGCGGTTTTATCTACTCTGGAATGACAAGAGAAATTGCTCATGTGGCAAATTTCCTGCCACAATGATGCAAGGAGGGTATTAATCATGACATTGACGGAATCAATGAAAGCTTTTTTAGGAAAACAAGAATTGTTATACAAGAAGACTTTGGGTACTCTGCCGACCATTTCGTGGGATGAATCACTGCCTCAAAATCTTTTTGTTGGAACACCCGATGAGGATGATGAGATACAGTGGACTCCTAAGGCAGCTAATCAGGAATCCTATCCAGAATTGTGCAAAGAACTAAACTTATTCTATTGTACATTTTATTATTGGACTCTGAGGGGAAAATTCCAGGACTTTTTGCTGGATTTCCCACCTGTTCCAACATCTTCTGATAGGAAAAAAGTTATCGAACAGGCAGTGAAGGATGGCAATTACTATTTCCCTGGTCAGAATACGGTGTTGCTTGCCTCCTGCTCTAAATCTGGGAATGATGATTTATTGCTATTTTATCGTCAAAAAACAGGCAAGGTATTTATTTATGACACAGACAAGCGATTCCTCTATCCACTAGAAGTATCTCTTGTTGATTTGATTGGTTCTATGGAGGCAGTGATCTAATGAGTTTTTATTCTTACGAAGGCGTTTCGGATGACGTGTTAGATAAAGTGCATACCACTTCAACGGGTGAAACTTATACATTAAGACATAACGAAAGTTTAAAAGTTGAGATGCAGTATCTTGGTAAGGGTAATTCAAATGCAAATTCTCAGGGGTGGGAGCGAAATAGTGCAAAGTACTTTGATTCTCTTTACCAAAGCCATCCGGAAATGTTCAGTAAGAAAAATGCGGCACGAGTAAAAGAAGGACATGCCCCTATTGTAGACGCAAAAATGATTGCTCACAATCCCAGATGGGAACAATACAGAAATCAGCTGTTAGTTCATCATCATATTGGAGGTGATGGAGAAGCTGTCGCAGTACCAAAAAACGCACATAAAGGGCAAGGAGAAATCCATAATCATGAAAAAGCCGCAGGTATAACAGACAATTGCAAAAGCTTTTCCAAGACCTGTGGAAGTCAGGCGGATTCTGTCGGCAAAACAACCTCACAGTTACATTCACAGTATGACAGCAACAAGAATAGCGGTTCGACACACAAGAGCAGAACTCAAACGAGCAACAGTGCCAGCAATAAAGGAACAGCGGTAAAATCAGGCTCAAGAGAAGCTGCTGTAAGAGATAGTGTACAGACAAATAGCAATACTTCTTCTTTGAATGAGCGTAGCGATGCTGTGAGAACAGCGACATCATCTAGTAATTCTAGAACTACTGGAGATAGAAGTGACGCTGTGAAGAGTTCGTTACATTTGGGAGCTTCATCGGGACACGGTCATGGCTCATCATCAAACACTTCCTCGCATTCTGCATCGGTTTCCTCATCCGGAAGCAGTGGGCAGTCATCGAGTGGTAGTTCTTCTCATGGCAGTTCTTCAAGTGGAAATAGCCAGAGCAAATAAGTTGGGAGTTTGTTATGGAAAATCCCGCTGGGCAGGCAACATTATGATTGAGCGGTGGTTCCGCAGTCTGAAAACAGAGCTGATCTACATCAACGAATTTGACTCGCCAAAACATTTATGATGCTCGATTCGCAATTATATTGAATTTTACAACGCTCAGCGTCCACATGAAGCATTAGAGTACGAGACACCCGATAAAGTCTATTGCAGTTGCTTTCCGGGCAGCAATGTAGTAATTGGAAAGGCAAGGTAGTATCCAGCCGTCAGCCTATCAAGGGTGAAATGAACGGCGGCGGGCATTGCCCGTCCTCTCCCAAAAGTTGGGCATAGTTTATAGTTGTTATCTTAACTGGTAAATACTGATTCACGCGTTTTTTCAAAATGTGGTCTTGACTTGGGGACCATTATAATTCCGTCAGAAATCATGTAAAAGAATTTATGCCAAGAATGAATGAACTTCAAACACAACGGTGGGATGCTACTGACGATAGAATAAAGAAGTGCTTTATTCAGACTTTTTCTAATGGCTTGCAAGGCAATAGTAAAAGGAAAAGAACTACCGATAAAGAGTGGATGCAAGTTTTTAAAGTGGCAGCAAAGTCTGGCCTAAAAAAGTGCCCTATTTGTCAACGGAGATTATTTGTCGGAAGGTCTGTTTGTCCTTGGTGCAAATAAATTTTATATAAGATTGGAGAATGTCAGTATGAGCGACAAAAATAGCTTTAGAGATAGTCTTCGGGTTGATTCCGAGACCATGGCTAAACTTGATAGCGTGAGCAAAAACTATAGCACCAAAAAGAGTTCGAACTCAAAGGCAGAAATCTCTGGTGGAAGAGAAAGAGGAGATGAAGGACCAGGACGTCAGGGGCGTGAACCGGGTTATAAATCCGGGAATAATGCTAGAGCCAACGCGGTGAAGAATGCTTCGTCAAAAGCAAGCAATGGGAGCAGCAGTAGCAGAACTGCGGCAGTGAAAGGCTCTGTATCTTCAGCAAATAGCAACGGAATAGGATCCACGACTGCTGGTCAATCGAATGGCTCAGGACAGGCTGGTTCGTCATCTGCTAGTAACGGATCTTCTGGACACGGACAAGGAAAGTAAAATAGCAAAAGACACAAATGTTTAGGCGGTACAAAAAGGATTACTATATACCTTGCTCTTTTTATGCAGAAGAGAGAAGTTTTTGTTTTATTGTGTTGCATCTTGTGAATTTGTGTCGAATGTGATATGATGTAAAAGGGTACATATAAACAAAATGCACTGGAGGAATTTAAAATGTACGATGAATTTGAAGCTGGTACTACCAAATATCAGTTAAATCTTATATACCTTCTTGATACTTCTGGCTCCATGTATGGTGAGCCTATCAATCAGCTTAATGTAGCAATGGCTGAAGCGATTCAGGTGGCTGAAGAAGCCGCAATGGAAAAGGAAGTTCAGCTGTTAATGCGTGTTGTTGAATTTAATTCTGTTGCAAAATGGCTTATCGGAGATACTCGTCAGGGTGTTGAGCATATTGACTGGATGCCGCTGAATGCAAATGGTGGAACTGATACTGCGGGTGCTATTGATCTCGCTAGAGGTGTTATGCATCGTGAATTTTTGGGAGAGAGAAATTATCGCCCTGTTGTCATCTTGATTACTGATGGTGAAAGTAACGATCCCCAGCAGACAGTAGAGGCTGTAGCTAAACTTAAAGCTTCTTTGAAGAGTTCTACTGATCCGAACAAAGATAAAATCACAAGAATTGCCATTGGTGTTACCGGCGCGAACCAGACGGAGCTTAATAACTTTGCATCTGTTGGTAACATTGAGCGCGAAGATGGAACAATGGACGAGAACGTTCCGTTCGTATTCAATGTTGATGATGTACAGATGCTTAAAGGACTTCTGAAAGGTGTAACGGTAAGTAGTATTGCTTCTTCTATTGGTGGCGGTGTTGGCGGCGATGGAGATGACACTCCTGTTATTACACCGACATATGAGGACGATGACGAAGGCGATTGGGAAGAATAATTAATTGAATAGTTTTGACCAAAGAACAGCGATATAAACGGTCCTGCCCTGGTCCTGCCTTTGATTTCAACGGCGGGACCATTTTTTATTAGGAGAATATAATATGGATGATAAAACACAACAGGAAATAGTAACCTGTGTAGTAGAGAGTATTCTAAGTCAACAAAGTGTGATTGATTCTGTGCAGGGAGTTGATGATGTGTCAAATGAAAAAAAAGCAGTTTCAAAGCTTGATAAACACCTGCGAATAATTGAAGAGCAACTTGAGAAAGCTAAAGATCCATCTACTTATGAAACATATGATTTTTCCGAGTCAGCAGCTGATAAAAAGATAAAGCTCTTTACTGCACGGAAAAAGGGCACAAAACATGTATTAGAAAAAACACCATGCCAGGATTATTGCTTAGCCACTTCTGTAAATGGGTGTACAATACTTGCAGATGCTGATGGTGTTAGCTCTTGTGAACATAGCGATGTGGGTTCGAAATTGGCGTGTGACGCAGTTGTTAAAACGGTCGCAATGGCAAGTAAGTCCTGTCGAAGCGAAGCCACTTTGATTGAGCGTCTGATGTCAGTATCGTTTAGAGAAAAGTTGGTTTCCATATGGATTAAGCTGGTAATGGAAGAAGTCGGCAAGAAGAATATACAATCGTCTGCTGAACAGTTAAAAGAGTTTAGTAAATATGGTTCGACCATTATGTTTGCTGTAATCACAGATAATTGGATTGTTGCAGGCAATCTTGGCGACGGGCAGATATTAGTGTTCAATGATTCTTATGGGGTAAAGCTGAGAGTGCATGCACCAAAAGACAGCAGCAGAGTGAGATGTTTAGCGAATGAACGTTGCGCAAGAGAAGACTTTCAAATAGAAAAATACCCAAGAAATCTTTTCAATGGCGTACTGTTAAGCACAGATGGAATGTACGAGAGTTTGGATAAGGGTACCCATTTTTATGATTATGCTATTCAAATGAGACATCGATTCTTTGATCGTACATCACCTGAACCATATCAAGCATTTTGTTACAAAGAGACCGGGGAACCCTACAAGGATTTTTCCGCCATGAGAACTCAAGATGACTGTTCGGTGGCATTGGCTTTTGTCGATTCGAGCGTAGAAGTTGATTATGATAAAGTTGAACAGTGTATCCTTAATCATGCACAAGCGGCTTTTCTTCGTAGACAAAATGCTGACTGTATGTTGTTCTATGTAAAACACGATAGCGGGTATGCGGACGCTGTTGTTTCTCCCCTGTGCGGAGGTATTGAGAAAGAATTATTAAAAACAGCAGAAGTTGAAGATGCATTGGATGCATGGTGTGATGACAAGTATTCCTATGCCTTATATAGGAATCAGCAGGCATGGACTCTTGAGTTTATGCAATGTACGGGAATGCTGAGAATTGATAAAACCAGACCATATGAATCTGGGCAAATGATAATGAACCTTCTTGTTCAGTTGAGCGAACTTAATAAGGAATTATCGGGAAAAGGGTTATGCTTAAACTTGTCAGCGCTCTTTAACATATCATTTGACGGAAGAAAGCTTTATGTAAAAAGAGAGGCTTTGTCTAAGGATACAACTCAGGCAAGTAGAGTTTACACAGAAATTATTGACAGATGCTTTAGTCATGTACTTGGAATTTTGGAATGTTCTGAAAATAAACAGCCATTATTTGATATTGGCTACATTGATCGTGGTCGTAAATACTTTATGTCGGGTAACCTCTCTGATAAGGAGTTAGGACAGTTAATACGCGATAATCGTACTACACGAATTAAAAATACAAGCAGCTATAATTGGCAGCTGAATGGCGGAGAAAGAATTCAGCCTGGAGAATCGGTTGAATTGATTTCTAATCTTTCATTTAGCGTGCTTGATGATAAAGATAATAGAATTCAAGAGTATAGCTATACATCAAAGGAGAACTTATGATATCTGGAGATTATACTGAACGAAAAAGAAAAGCACAATCGGGGAAAATGGTGACCGATAAGATTGTGAAATCTACGACTGGCGTAGAGTATGCCATTGGGAAAAAGCTCGGAGCAGGTGGCGTTGCGAAGGTATATAAAGCACGTAGATTAAGCGATAAGAAGGAATGTGTGTTCAAGGAATATGTTCCTTCTCCCGAATCGCGTAGAATGCATAACGCCATAAAAAGAAATATCCAGAATCTCATGAAGAATCCGCTGACAGAGGATGATGGAAAGACACCTTTGCAATCATTTATTGGACCTCTTGATAAGGACAGTTTAATAGAGCTGCCTCAAAGCAAAGGTTTTGGCTATGTAATGGAATTGGTTGATACCAAATCGTTTCTGCCGGTTCCTAATTTGTGGCACCGCGACGCATATCCTGATGCACTTATTATTTGCAAAGCTTGCATAAACATCGCTCATTTGTTTAGGCGAGTTCATTTTAAAGGATGGTGCTATAAAGACATCAACGAGGGCAATATTTATATCAACAATAAAACCGGAGATATTAGAATTATTGACTGTGATAACATTAGCGTTCAGTCAACAAAAACTATTAAAGGTACAGACGGCTATATGGCGCCAGAAGTCTATGTTACAAGTACACCTGATACTTATACTGACTATTTTTCAATGGCAGTTTTGTTTTATCGGTTACTTGTAGGCGGGTACCCTATGGACGGCAAAAAAACACGTCAATATCTGTTGAATAACAATTTATCCGTACAGGAAGCTGCATCAACGATATATGGCAGTATGGCCGTTTTTGCATTTGATCCAAAAGACCATTCTAACGAAATTCGCAAACTGGTAGACCCATTGAATCCTCTTCTCTACGAGATTCAGACAAAAAGATGGAATCGCTTACCGAGTGAAATTCAGCAAACTTTTTGTCAGACTTTTTCAACCGGTCTTACCAATACCAATAGGAATAAAAGAGCGACAGACAGAGATTGGATGAAGACTTTTGAGACGCTTCAAGCTACTGGACTGGTAAAATGTAAGTGTGGAAAACTGAATTTTGGAGATAAGCAAAAAAAGGTTGAGTGCAATTTTTGTAAAGCAAAATTACCGCTGTTAAAATCAGCTGGAACACAGCCACCGAAGCCTATCATTCCGGTGCATAAACCGCCAGTGCAGAAACCGCCGGTACAGAAGCCACCGGTACAGAAGCCACCGGTGAATCCTCCGATTTCTACAGCAGAGCTTACAACAGTAACATTTAAAGCAAGAAGAGATATTGCTCCTACTCATTTGGATATTGTTGCAAAGCGAAAGCAGCAACTGCAGGGAAAAGCAATATATGCTGGATTAAATGAAGGCTGGATGAAGATAGAATACAGTAAGTCAAAGAATATGCTGTCTGCAGTAAATTTAAGCAATTATACTTGGACAATATCTGATAGCGGTAATAAAAAAGCCTGTGCCCCAGGTGGAAGAGTTATCCTGAAAAAAGGACTCGTCATAACAGTTTTAAAGCGTCAGTTGCAGCTTACTGTGGCAGAGGTAAAGTAACATGGAGGTTAATCGGATGAGTGATACTTATGATAATGATATGACCGAACAATGTGCTGAAGCAGTAGTAACGACATCGGATGTGGCTTTGCCTGAACAATTTAAGACGGTGTTGGGAAAAATGGTTAAACTGGTAGGCAGACCATTTAATGATGTGTTGGCATTAATTACATATAGCACCTCAAAGATGCAAGGCAATGTGCTCTTAAATTGTGCAATTCAAGATGTGGAAGTTCTGTTGGAAAATACAGAGAACTTATATGAGGAAGGCTTTTTAGAAAATGAAAATTTTGAAGAGTGTGACTCAATTATTCTTCCCCTTGATGGAGTGAATATATCCGATGCGTTAAAAGGTGTTATTATTGATCGCGATTTAAGAAGTTATACCAATGGGGTTGAATGGCTATTGGATCCTGATTCAGATGTGCTTCGTAACTCATGCAATATTGAAAATGTTTTACGCTCCGTTTTGGGGTTCGTAAGAACAATGAAGCATCTCCATAACAAAGGCATCGTTTTTGACAAAATAGACGGGCACCAATTCTATTTCAACGCTGAATATGGTGAGTTTCAATTTGTGTTTGATGGTGTAGATATTGCCCAGGCAGACAACATTGAAGATAGCTATGATAATTTGTATCAAAATGCGATTTCCTGTTTGCTTCTATATTTGTTAACCGGAGTAAAATCTGTTGATCCTGACAATACACTAGTGGTACTAGAAGAAGATGACACAGAAGAAGGTCTTGTATGGGATGAAGAGACAAACACAATTAGCGGGTCGCAACCGGCATTGTTGGTTTGGAATTCACTTCCTGAGAACATAAGATGTACGCTTTTTGATATTGCTTTTGCCGAAAACGGAAGAGTTGTGACTCTTGACGAATGGGAACTCCTGTTTTCCGAAGCTATACCAGACATTGAAGTATGTCCTTTTTGCGGTCATTACGCTTTTAAGACAGCAAAAAACTGTATTTACTGCGGTAGTACAACAGAAAAAGCTGATTTGCTCACCAAATGGTTGGTGGAAAGCAATAGTCAGCCAAACTACTTAAGAATTGCTTTTGGGCGTGGGACAACCTTGCCGGGAGAAATCTTGGGCATCAAGTTAAAAACACCTGAGTCTATGCGTTTGATGTATAATTCAAGAACAAATGCATTGGGACTCAAAAACTTAAGCAATATATCTTGGTTTATCACGAAAGACGGAAATCAAACAGAAATCGTTCCGGGCAAAGTAGTGTTGATTGAAGATGGATTAGAATTAACTTTTGATGGATATCCGGACATTTCTATGAGATTTCTGGGGTATGAGACAAAGTAAGAAAAGGGGTGTGAATTATTATGAGAACGGAACCCTCTTCACTGGATATTTACAATAAAATTCCAAGAGAGTTTAGTTTCAGCAGAACGAAGCCTACGGTGAAACATGTCGAAGACTTATTGGAGACAATGAAAGCTGAATTGATAATTAGTAGCTATTCGCCATTATTGGACGCTTCTTTTAATGAATGTTCTTATTATTGTTCAAATCATAGAATTGCAACAATTAAGTTTGATGCGAACAATTATTACATTACGGAAATGCGCAGGCGTAGTGTGTTGCCAACATTTGATGCTTGGCAGTTCCCGATCCTTCTTTCTGATTATTTGAACGGCAGTTTATCAGCGAATACTATTGAAAATCTGTTGCCATATTTTTGGGGAAACTATGTACCAAAGGATCCTGATCCAAGGCGCGTGTTGCAGGCATTCAAGGCAATCGACACTTTGATTGTTGAACTCAGACGAAAAATGTATACAGGAATGCCTGTGAATAGCATGGATAGTAAGAGCGTTATTCCAAAAGACTTTGTCATTACTGAGCTGGTTAAACAAGAAATAGCTGATAAAGTAAAAACTCTCATGATGGAAGCAGAGGAAGAAAAGAAGTCTATTATTGCACAGGCTCATGTTCAGGCAGAGTCCGAGGCAAGAGAAATCGTTGAGTCAGCACGCAGACAAGGTGAGAGTGAAAAGCAGAGTGTACTTGATGCAGCACAGGAACAAGCAGATAAGATTATTCACAATGCTTCTATTATTGCGGATAAAAAAATAGCCGAAGCCAAAAAACGCATCTTAGATCTTTCTGCAAATAAACGATTGAACGAGTATGCCGATGAACATAGTAGCACTGAGGAATGCTTTTCCGCAGTGAGAGAAGCCTTGGTTAAAGCGAATGAAAGTATTAAGCGTTTAGAAGACTCTGTCTCTGAAAGCATTACAAGAAAAGCCTATACTCAGCTGATAGAATTGTATAACTTAATCGCAGACACTAAAGATTCTACATTCTCTCTTGCGTTACAAACGAATAGTCAGGACCTCGAGAATGTGGCTTATAATATGGATGTTTTCCTAGATATGCTAGTGGAGTATCTGGCAGATTACGGTGTTCAGACTATTGCCAGTTTCCAAGGGGATGCTTTTTCTGCTAAACATCATACATTGGGGAAAACGGGCATTCAGTTTGATCCTAGGAATGCGCGTATTTCACGTAGCCTAAGAAATGGATTTATCTGGGGTGAACAGGTACTGCAGAAAGAACGAGTAGAAATAGAGGGAGATAAACATGTTTCTAGGTATTGATTTTGGAACTTCTTTTTCTCAGGTTTCGACAATGTATCTTGGGCAACCATTATTATTGTTGAATCCGGGAGAATATGGCATACCGTCAGAGTTCTATTATGATAGAGACTGCGGTATACTAATTGGACAAGATGCATTAGATGCTGGACAGGGAGAAGCTGCAGCTAACTTGGTTACAGAGGTAAAAATGGCCATCTTGTCCGGAAAGTCTTTTGTTCTGGATGGAAAAACTTTTAGTGCGAAAGATATTATTAAGGAAATATACAAAACCTTAATTTTAAAGGCTGTGCAGGTGGCAAAAAAACGCTCTATAAATACTAACATTGAAGGAATTGTTATTTCAGTACCTGCAAAATTCGGTATGCAGGAAAGAGGGTTAATCTCTGAAGCAGCAAGAGAGTGTTTGGGAACTACGAAGGTTCCTATTAAAGCGATTATTAAGGAACCCGTAGCTGCTGCAATTTCTTACTATAATACCGAGTTAGAAGATAACAAATATATTTTGGTATATGACTTGGGTGGCGGAACATGCGATGTGGCATTGGTGCGCTCCGATTCTAGTTCAGCTGAACATTATACAGTAGTTGACTCAGACATGGTACGTCTCGGTGGAAGAAACTGGGACGAAGAATTGGTGAAGTATATCACCCAAATTATCGAGAATAAATCTGGTATTAGGATTAAAGGAAATGTCGGATACGAGGAAAAAATACGTCGTACAGCCATTACAGTTAAGCATGATTTATCGGATCCAACCAAAAGCAGGTCAATCGCTAGAGTAGAACTTAATGGACGCATTTACACAACTCCAATTTCAAAGACGGTCTTTGATGAAATTACAGCGCATTTACTGAGACAGACTTTAGATTGTCTGCAGGATGTGTATGATAAGCATTCAGTATCCTGCAAAATTGATGAAATAATCTGTGTTGGTGGAAGTTCCAATATGCTTCAGGTCGAAGAAGGACTGCTCAAGCGCTTTCCAAAGTGTAAGATAAGGTTATATGAACCGGAGCATGCTGTCGTAAATGGTGCAACGATTTATGCAAATATGCCTCAGATCAATGTGCTGAAGGATGTTGCAAGCTTCTCTTATGGAACTGACTCCAACACGCATTATGGATACCCTGATAATAAAGAAATCATATCAAACATTATTTTTAAAGGCTCTAAATTGCCAGTCACTCAGAGCAAAGGGTACTGTCCGACAAGAGACGGGCAAGAAATGGTCGCATTTCGTATTTTTGAATCTGAATATATGGATGATGAATACGATCGTACAAGGCCAGAAAAACGTTTTATTGGCACCGTTGAATTAAGATTACCATCGAATTCGAAAAAAGATCTTAGCTTGCGTTGTCAGCTCAGTTTAAATGCTGAGGGAATGTTGGAAGTGACAGCGAGTGAGCCTTCTGGCAAGCGGGTTATGTCGACTTTTAAATTGCAGGCACTGTAAGACCCTATTTACTACTAAATCCTGTGGTATTCTGGTTATCTATGATATCGGAATGCCATAGGACTTTTGAAATTCAAGATGGAGACAGTTACGATTTATCAGTCAGGTCATGCACATTTTACTTTGGATACAATCCGAAAATGTTATGAGGAAATAAAGGACCCAAATGGTCTTTGTTTTGCTTATTATATTCCGGGCTTCTTATATTACGCAGAAGGCGGATGGGGACATCATATGTCTGAATTGTCGAATCATCCTGAGTTTATTAGTCCAGTATCTCTGAAGATTAAATTCGAAGATTTTGATCATACAATTGTATTTGAGGGAACGCATTCTCATAAACGCCTTTTTGAATTCATGGGCGCGGCTATTATTTTTGTTATGTTTGGCAGCACATTACTTATTAGACCCAAATCGTAAATGGAGTTCTATCGGCTTATACCTGTTCTGCCGACCGTTCACTGGTCATGCACTTCCCTTTCTGTCATTCTTCTGGATACTTTTTCAAACAAAAAGCAAAGGTAGCACGTACTTTTTAAGGCCGCACTGCCTTTGCTGGTTCTATTATAAAAATCCGCAGGCTGCTTGTCAACGTTTCATTTAGTTCACCAACGGTGCGCATAACGATCCCTAGCCTGCATCCATCGGATGCAGTTCAAGGCACTCCCCCAACAAGTATTTTGCAGCGCAAAAAAGGTCTTTGTATATACGAAGACACTACTTGCTGGCGCTATGAAGCCTCTCAACGTGCTTCCCGTATTTGAAAAAAGGACGCCTGTCCCCGGTTTTTCCCGAGGGCAGGCGTCCTTTGATTTTTGCGGACAACGAAATTTTTATCAGGACAGGATCATGCGGTCGTTTGCAAACTCACCGCCGCTGGCGATCTGGAATTTGGCCAGCAGGTCAGAAACATGCAGGTTCTTCTTTTCCTCACCGGCCACGTCATAGATGATGTGGCCCTCGTGCATCATGATGAGGCGGTTGCCGTACTTGATGGCATCC
>ERZ779889.1416-NODE-1416-length-23915-cov-3.359933_pt1 | contig 23915 bp, 21 predicted proteins | sample MGYA00511030_ERZ779889 | MGnify/ENA primary metagenome ERZ779889 (study PRJEB29588, sample SAMEA2160616) | human gut metagenome | biome: human gut; feature: human-associated habitat; material: faeces | place: Denmark | collected 2008/2010 ...
CTCGTGGGCCACGGGACATACACCCCCGCCACGGCTCAATATGCCATGCTGGACTACATGCTCCGCGCCGAGGGGCACGACGACTTCACGGTGGGCACCGTGGAGGGATACCCTTCGGTGGACGATGCCGTCCGCACGGTGAAGGAACGTGAGAAGGTACGCCGCGTGCGCCTCGTGCCCTTCATGTTCGTGGCCGGCGACCATGCGAAAAACGACATCGCGGGCGACATCCGTGAGCGCTTCGAGCGCGAGGGCTACGAGGTGGAGGTGGTGCTCGAGGGGCTGGGACAGCAGGAGGCTGTGCAGCGCATCTTCGTGGACCACGCACGTTTCATGCTGGGCCACCGCCTCCAGGACATAGTGGCTAAGAAGAAGGCCTACGCCGCGGGCATGGAAAAGGCGGAACATTGAGCCGTATGCCTGCGTGCCCGCGCGCCACACTGCATGATAAGGTGTGGCGCGCGGGCTGCTTTCGAGGGCGCGAGATGGGGGAGATTTCTTGAAAAAAGTGTAAAACCTTCCCCCTCTTTCGATAAAAAGTGCCATCTTTGCAGCATGAATCTACATTACGCCTGGTTAGAACAGTTTTCACTTCTGGAGTTTCTCGTGAAGGGCTTCGTCATTGGAGTTGTCGTGTCCGCCCCGTTGGGCCCGGTGGGAGTGTTGTGCATCCAGCGCACGTTGAACAAGGGCCGATGGTATGGCTTCGTGACAGGCGTGGGGGCTGCCTTGAGCGACATTATCTACAGTCTCATAACGGGTTATGGTATGACGTTCATCTACGACTTCCTCCAGCGCCCGTCCAACATCTTCTACCTCCAGCTCATCGGCAGCGTGATGCTCTTCTTCTTCGGGCTTTACACGTTCAGGAGCAACCCCGTGCATGCGCTCCGACCTGTGTCGGCCAACAAGGGGACGCTGGTCCACAACTTTGTCACGGCGTTTTTCGTCACGCTGTCCAATCCGCTCGTCATCTTCCTGTTCATCGGTTTCTTCGCGCGTTTCTCGTTCGTCCTTCCGGGCATACCGGTCTACGAGCAGACGCTGGGCTACCTTGCCATCCTGACGGGTGCGCTGACGTGGTGGTTCTGCATCACGTACTTCGTCAACAAGGTGCGCACACGGTTCAACCTGCGCGGCATCTGGATTCTGAACCGTGTCATCGGCGGGGTGGTGATTGTGGCGTCGATAGCCGGATTCTTCGGCACATTGTTAGGTAAATCCATATATTAGAGTGTGAAATGTTTATAGCGAGACAACTGAAGGAATCAAATATCGCCGAGTATCTGCTCTACATGTGGCAGGTGGAAGATTTGATACGGGCCAACGGCTTGGACATCGAACGGATAAAGGCGACCGTCGTCCCCCCCTATCCTGCCGACGAGGAAGGGCGGAAGGCTCTCACGCAGTGGTACGAGGAGCTCATCGACATGATGCACCGCGAGGGGGTGGCCCGTAGCGGGCATTTGCAGATAAACAAAAACATCATCATCCTCCTGACCGACCTTCACCTGCGCCTGATGCGCTCCCCGAAGGTGCCCGCGTATGCCGCGGCATATTATAAGGTATTGCCCTACATCGTGGAACTCCGTGCCCGTGGCGACCGGAAAGACGTCCCGGAGGTGGAAAACTGCTTTGACGCGCTCTACGGGGTCATGCTCCTGCGCCTGCAGAAGAAGCAGGTGAGCCGGGAGACGGCCGAGGCCGTGGAGGCCATAAGCCGCTTCATAGGCTTGCTGGCGGCCTACTACAAGAAGGACAAGGACGGGGAGCTGGACGACTTGCTCGGCGACTGAATTTCATTGACAACAAACACCTGGCTGACATGAAACGTATATTGGTGACGGGGGCTGGCGGACAGTTGGGCAGCGAATTGCGTGCCCTTTCGGCCTCCTGTCGGGATTTTGATTGCGACTTCACCGACTCGTCCGTGCTCGATGTGGCAGACCGCGGGTCTGTCTTTGCCTACCTGGATACGCACGCGACGGATGTCATCGTGAATTGTGCCGCCTATACGGCCGTCGACCGTGCGGAGGATGACGTGGAGGCGTGCCGCCGTGTCAATGCCCTTGCGCCGTCTTATCTGGCCGAGGCTGCCGAGGCACATGGGGCCGCGCTGGTGCATGTCTCGACCGACTACGTGTTTGACGGGACAAACTCCCGTCCTTACGTGGAGACAGACGCGACCTGTCCGGCAACCGTCTACGGGCAGACGAAGCTCGAAGGCGAACGTCGTGTGCTGGAGGGTTGTTCGCGGGCGATGGTCGTCCGCACGTCGTGGCTCTATTCGAGCTATGGTCACAACTTCGTGAAGACGATGTTACGCCTGGGGCGTACGCTCCCGGAGGTGGGAGTGGTGTTCGACCAGGTGGGGACGCCTACGTATGCTGCCGACCTCGCGGGGGCTATCTTTGCCGCCATCCGCCGGGGTGTTGTGCCCGGCTTGTACCACTTTAGCAATGAAGGTGTATGCAGTTGGTACGATTTTGCCAAGGCCGTGCACCGTTTGTCCGGCATCACGACGTGCCACGTCCGCCCGCTGCACACCGAGGAGTACCCGACCCGTGCCCTTCGTCCACACTACTCCGTGCTCGACAAGACGAAACTGAAACAAACATACAGCATCGGCATTCCTCATTGGGAAGAATCCCTGGAGGTGTGCCTCAAGATACTTAACACACAAGAATGATGAACGAAATAGAAAGAAGACGTACCTTTGCAATCATTGCCCACCCTGATGCGGGTAAGACATCGCTCACCGAGAAGCTCCTCCTCTTCGGAGGTCAAATCCAAGTGGCCGGAGCCGTGAAGTCGAACAAAATAAAGAAAACAGCCACGTCCGACTGGATGGACATCGAGAAGCAGCGTGGTATTTCCGTCACGACTTCGGTCATGGAGTTCGACTATCGTGAATACAAAATCAACATCCTCGACACGCCGGGCCACCAGGATTTTGCCGAAGACACCTACCGCACGCTTACGGCTGTCGACAGTGTCATTATCGTTATCGACGGGGCCAAGGGTGTGGAAACGCAGACCCGTAAGCTGATGGAAGTCTGCCGTATGCGCAATACGCCCGTGATTATATTCGTAAACAAGATGGACCGTGAGGGTAAAGACCCCTTCGACCTGCTCGACGAGCTGGAAGAAGAGCTCCATATCGCCGTCCGCCCCTTGTCGTGGCCCATTGACCAGGGACAGCGTTTCAAGGGGGTATACAATATATATGAGGAGAATCTCAACCTTTTCCAGCCATCCAAGCAGGTGGTGACCGAAAAGGTACAGGTGGACATACACACCGAAGAGCTGGACAACCATATCGGTGCGCCTCTTGCTGAGAAGTTGCGTTCCGACTTGGAACTTATCGAAGGCGTTTACCCGGCTTTTGAGGTCGAAGATTATCTGAAAGGCCAACTGGCTCCTGTGTTTTTTGGTTCGGCACTGAACAACTTCGGTGTGCAGGAATTGCTCGATTGTTTCGTGGAGATAGCTCCTTCTCCCCGTCCCGTGATGGCCGAAGAGCGCGAAGTGCGTCCCGACGAATCTCGCTTTACGGGCTTCATCTTCAAAATTACGGCCAACATTGACCCCAACCATCGTTCGTGCGTGGCTTTCTGCAAAATCTGTTCCGGTCGCTTCCAGCGCAACACACCCTACCTGCATGTCCGCCACGGGAAGACGATGCGTTTCTCTTCGCCTACACAGTTTATGGCCCAACGCAAAACTACGGTGGACGAAGCATGGGCGGGCGACATCATTGGCTTGCCCGATAATGGCACGTTTAAGATAGGAGATACGCTCACCGAGGGTGAGAACCTGCATTTCAAAGGGTTGCCCAGCTTCTCGCCCGAGATGTTCAAGTATATCGAGAATGCCGACCCCATGAAGGCCAAACAGCTTGCCAAGGGCATCGACCAGTTGATGGACGAGGGTGTGGCACAGCTCTTCGTCAACCAGTTTAATGGGCGTAAGATTATCGGCACTGTGGGGCAGCTCCAGTTTGAAGTCATCCAGTATCGTTTGGAGAATGAGTACAACGCCAAATGTCGTTGGGAACCTCTGAGCCTTTACAAAGCATGCTGGATTGAGAGCGACGACGCTGCCGAGCTGGAAGCCTTCAAAAAGCGCAAATACCAGTATATGGCTTGCGACCGTGAAGGCCGTGATGTCTTTCTGGCCGACTCGGGCTACGTCCTCCAGATGGCACAGAACGATTTCAAGCACATTCGTTTTCATTTCACGTCGGAATTCTAAAGCCATTGCATGTGACAAGAGCCGGAGCAGAATAAAAACTCCGGATCTTGTCGTATATTTACCTGAAACCTGTTAGCTGCAAATGGGTATTCTTTCCGTTGTAAAACCACTATAAATAGGTATTTCAAAGAAAGCATCTATATCTTTACTTTGCAACATCGAAACTTTTAATGTAAAAACGGATATGAAAAAGATTGGTTTATTTTATGGTTCCTCCACAGGAACAACGGAAAGTGTGGCAAACAGCATCGCAAAAAAACTGGGAGTGCCGGCTTCTGACGTGCATGACGTGGCAAAGCTGACTCCCGATATGGTGGTTGCTTACGATTTGCTTGTACTTGGTACGTCTACCTGGGGAGATGGTGAGCTACAAGATGACTGGTACGATGGTGTGAAGATACTTAAGTCATGCGACTTGAAATCAAAGGAGATAGCTCTTTTTGGTTGTGGAGATTCCGAGTCATACGGAGATACTTTCTGCGATGGTATCGGTGTGCTTTACGAAGAGTTGAAAGACACAGGCTGCACTTTCGTTGGCAATCATGTATCTTCGTCGGACTACAGTTTTTCTTCTTCCATTTCCGTAGTCGACGGAAAATTTGTAGGTCTTCCTCTCGACGAGATGAATGAATCTGACAAGACTGAAGCTCGTATTGATGCTTGGGTGAAAGACTTAGCTGTTTGATTATACTTTCAGGAACACTGCCTATGATGACTTCTGACACATTTCCTGCCGACTTAAAGGTGTTTTTGAACCATGTTTATGAGTTTAAGAAAGGTGTGCGCAATATGGTGCTCTACACTACGAACCGCAAATATGAGCCTTTCGCCGTAGCCCGCCTGGTCAGTCAACACATTGCCTACTGTATCCAACCTGTAGATAGTCGGCGTATTAATCTCTTCTTTGGCCGTCCGGAGTGTATCAATGCCATCCGTCACATGGCTATTCGGCCACTCAATGAGTTAACACCTGAAGAGGATTTTATTTTAGGAGCGATGTTAGGCTACGACATTTGTGGTCAGTGTCGACGCTATTGCGAACGTAAATCAAAGGTTTGATTTTATGATTTTTACGTATTCTTTTTAGCATGAATCCATGTGGACGCCTTGAAGACGGTTGTTCACAGCGTAGGCCGTGCATATTCCTAGGTGTGTACGGCCTTTCCTCTTTTTATGAAATGGAGGTGTTGTGTTGAGGGATTTTTTAAGATACCATTGATTGTTCGAACTGGAGTAAGTTTGTTTGAGGCAATATTTGGAGCAGAGAAAATGATCGCGATTGATGTTCTTGCTATTGCGACATATCGCAAGGGTTTCGAGGACAGGGGGGGGGAGATATTATGTTTTTTTAGTATGATGTTGTCTGGGCCGATATATCTTGCTACTTTTGCACGTCATCAAAAAAACAATAACATGAAGACTGTGAATGTGAACGAAGACATACGCAATGCCTGTGCCGTCTTGGAACGTGGCGGAGTGATTCTCTATCCCACGGATACGGTGTGGGGCATCGGGTGTGATGCGACAAATGAAGAAGCTGTTCGTCGAGTATATGAAATCAAACATCGGGCCGACAGCAAGGCCATGCTAGTGTTGGTCGATTCGGAAGCAAAAGTTGAATTTTATGTGCGCGAAGTACCGCCTGTGGCTTGGGACTTGATAGAACTTTCCACACGTCCTCTTACCATCATTTATGACGGTGCACGCAATTTGGCTCCTAATCTTTTAGCAGAAGACGGGAGTGTGGGTATCCGTGTTACTAATGAACCGTTTTCCAAGCAACTTTGTATGCGTTTTAAGCGTGCCATAGTGTCTACTTCGGCCAACATCAGCGGTTGTCCTGCTCCTGCTATTTTTGCCGACATTGATGAGGAAATCAAAGCCGCCGTAGATTATGTGGTCGAGAGCCGTCGTGACGAGACCGACCGTCCTTCTCCTTCGAGCATCATCAAGTTAGGTGTGGGTGGTACCGTAAAGGTAATCCGTGAATGAGGAGGAAACGGGCATGAACATGACTGAATATCGGAACTCTCTCTATCATCGCGTTTTGAGTTGGCGTGAGGCGCATATCAGCGAACGGCGTTTTATACTTGTGCTAAGTTTTCTGGTAGGTATTTTTACGGCTCTGGCTGCATGGGTGCTGAAATGGATAATCCACTTTATTGAAGCGTTTTTGACAGAAAACTTTGATGTAACGCAGGCCAATGGGCTTTATTTGCTTTATCCTGTGGTCGGTATTTTCCTCACAGGACTGTTTGTGCGGTATATCGTGCGCGATGACATTAGCCACGGCGTGACAAAGATTTTGTATGCCATTTCGCGACGCCAAGCACGTATTAAACGCCACAATGTGTGGTCGTCGGTTGTGGCCAGTGGCATCACCATTGGTTTTGGTGGCTCTGTGGGAGCTGAGGCCCCCATTGTGCTTACAGGGTCGGCCATTGGGTCAAACCTTGGACGTGTTTTCCACATGGAACACAAAACATTGATGTTGCTTGTGGGCTGTGGGGCTGCGGGAGCTGTAGCCGGCATATTCAAAGCGCCTATTGCTGGTCTGGTGTTTACACTGGAAGTGTTGATGATAGACCTTACGATGGCTTCTCTGCTTCCGTTGCTCATTTCGTGTGTGACGGCGGCAACATTTTCCTACATTACGACTGGCACGGAAGCGATGTTTAATTTTCACTTAGACAATCCATTCATGATGGAGCGTATTCCTTATGCCATTCTTTTGGGAGTTGCTTGCGGATTAGTGTCACTCTATTTCACGCGGGCGATGGATAAGGTGGAAGATGTATTTCGTCGGTATAGTAATCCCTATATAAAGCTGGCCATTGGCGGTGTGATGTTGAGTGTGCTCATCTTTCTGTTTCCCCCGCTTTATGGTGAGGGCTATTCGACAATAAATCTCCTGCTTAACGGAACGACGCTGGCCGATTGGGAGAGCGTGATGGACAATTCGCTTTTTTACGGGCATGGTAGTCTGTTGCTAATATACTTGTTATTGATTGTCCTCTTCAAGGTGTTTGCATCAAGTGCGACCAACGGCGGAGGCGGCTGTGGAGGTATATTTGCGCCCAGTCTGTTTCTTGGTTGCATCACGGGCTTTATTTTTGCCCGTTTCTGTAATCAGTTTGATCTCGGTCCATACATTCCGGAAAAGAATTTTGCTCTTTTAGGGATGGCTGGTTTGATGTCTGGTGTCATGCACGCTCCGTTGACAGGCATTTTTCTGATAGCAGAACTTACGGGGGGATATAATTTGTTTTTGGCATTAATGATTGTTTCTGTCAGTGCTTATCTGACAATTATTGTTTTTGAACCTCATAGCATTTATTCCATGCGTTTAGCCAAGCGGGGGGAATTGCTTACTCACCACAAGGACAAGGCTGTGCTCACATTGATGAATGTGGAAAATGTTGTGGAGAAAGATTTTGCCAGTGTCAGTCCGGATATGGATTTAGGCCAAATGGTACAGATTATTTCAAAAACCCGCCGCAATTTGTTTCCAGTGGTTGATGGTAAAGGCATCCTGTTGGGTATCGTCCGTTTGGACGATATACGCAACATCATGTTTCGTCAAGAATTATATCATCGTTTCAAAGTGGAAACGTTTATGGTGTCGCCGTCTGCTAAAGTACTTAGCAGCGACTCGATGGACATTGTCATGCGTAAGTTTGACGATACGAAAGCCTGGAATCTTCCTGTGGTGGATGAGGAAGGAAAGTACATAGGTTTCATATCAAAGTCGAAGATATTCAACAATTATCGTCAGGTGTTGGTTGAATTTTCAGCAGAATAATATATGTAAAGATAATATTTTATGGAAAAGCAAGATTTAAGGATAGTCTACATGGGAACGCCGGAATTTGCTGTTGAAAGTTTGCGGCGTTTGGTCGAAGGCGGATACAATGTGGTTGGTGTCGTGACCATGCCCGACAAGCCTGTGGGGCGTCATGGAAGTGTGTTGCAGGCAAGCCCGGTGAAGCAATATGCAGAGTCGCAAGGGTTGAAAGTGTTGCAACCCGTCCGTCTGAAAGATGAGGCTTTCGTAGAAGAACTCCGTGCTTTAAGGGCCGATTTGCAGATAGTGGTGGCTTTTCGCATGCTTCCAGAAGTGGTGTGGGCTATGCCACCGTTGGGTACGTTCAATCTCCATGCTTCGCTTTTGCCGCAATATCGCGGTGCAGCTCCTATCAACTGGGCTGTTATCAATGGTGATAAGGAGACAGGCATCACGACATTTTTCTTGCAGCATGAGATAGATACGGGAGAAATCATTCAGCAAGTGCGCATCCCCATTGCTGATACTGACAATGTGGGTATAGTGCACGACAAGCTTATGATGCTTGGCGGACAGTTGGTGGTCGAAACCGTTGATGCGATATTGGCCGGCACTGTGAAATCTGTACCTCAAGAAGAATTGATACCGGGAGATGGAATCCTTCGTCCTGCGCCGAAAATATTCAAAGACACTTGTCGCTTAGATTGGAGAAAGACGTTGAAGCAGGTTTATGATTTTGTGCGCGGCTTGTCGCCCTATCCTGCAGCATGGACAGAGTTGGTGCAACCCGATGGAAAACGGCTTGTGCTGAAGATATATGATACGGCCAAGGTTTATGCCTCACATACTTTGCCATGCGGCAGTGTACATACCGACGGGAAGACATACTTCCATATAGTTGTAGATGGAGGGTATTTAAGTTTGGAAACATTGCAGCTGGCCGGAAAAAAGCGTATGGGAGTGGCCGATTTCCTGCGTGGCTACCGGCTTACGGAAGAGCATCATGTGGAGTGATCGTTTCATTAATAGATAGAAAAGAGAAAAGCCCTGTTTCACAACAGGGCTTTTCCGTTTCCATCGTGCCCATTGCTGGGCCAATGGATAGTTTAGTAAGTGAAAGAGAGTATTAATTATTTAGTTTTTGTGTTAGAAAAGTCTGAAATGTTATACATCTCTGCGTTCTGCTTATCTTGAGTATTATTATCGTTTTCATTTTCTAAATCATACGTGATGAGGGTAACTGTGTTGTTGCCTTCGTTCACTTTGATTGATAGTCTTTTAGTCTTTCCTTCGCTATATCCAGGAATGCTCTCCAGCGGGAAAGCAGCCCATCCCCATTGGCGGAAACGCGGGTGGTCTCCTTCATTATTGTGGCGTAATTCCACGTGGAGCGTGCCATCGGCGTCAGGTTGTGCGTTGTCACCCACAGCCACTAGGTTGATGAAGTGTTTGATGTCGGAATTATTTCCAAGTACAGTGAAACAGAAATTAATGTGTTTTGGGCTTGTCATGATCCGTTTCACGTAGATGGGGTCGTTTCCGATGCTGTCGTTCTTTTCCTCGTCATTGGCCGGCATCAAATATACGTCTTTAGTCACGACACGATAGAGGTCATAGAGTTCGACACCATAGTTGGCGCGGTTGTCTTTGTCGATGAAATTGAATGCAGCGATGATGCGTTGATTTTCGTTGTCTGCATCAAACGTGGCCAGCAGTCCTGGGTTTGCCGGAATCAGTTCGCCACAGTTATCGCTTTGCAATATCCATCGTCCATCTTCTTTTTCCACGGTTGCCATGTCCGTGTAGTAGACAAAATTGTCGTCATCGTCACACGCAACGAAGGTCGGGAGAGCCAGCAGGCTCAAGAGTCCGATTATTAAATGTTTTGTTTTCATAAATCTGTTGCCTTTCATTTTTGTGTTGTTTTTGCTTTCTGTCCTAAAAACGTAGTGTGACTAGAAATACTGCATTCGGAAATGTTAAAGCTTGTCAATGAAAAAAAGTTCCCCTTTTGACGCAGTATTTTTGCACTCTCATCATTTACCCATAAAAAAGAAGGAACACGTGTTGCATAAATTAAGTGAAACGGAGTTGGCTGAGGGCTGTCGGCAGGGTGACAATGTTGCCCGAAAACAGTTGTATGAGCAATATGCCGATTTGTTGATGGCAGTTTGTTTGCGCTACTCAGGCGACCGTGACACAGCGCAAGACATTCTCCATGATGGATTCTTGAAAGCATTTCGCTCCTTCGGACAATTCCAATATAAAGGTGAAGGTTCACTGCGAGCCTGGCTGACCCGCATCATGGTCAATGGGGCTTTGGAGGTGTTGCGTAGGCGCAATGTGCTTAATGAGCAACCGATAGAGGAACTTCCCGGCGATATAGAAGATGAAGAAGAGTTGGAATTGATTCCCCAATCGGTGTTGATGCAATTTATCCAGGAGTTGCCGGATGGCTATCGTACCGTGTTCAACTTATATGTATTTGAAGAAAAAAGCCATAAAGAAATAGCTGAAATCTTAGGTATTACGGAACATACCTCCTCATCCCAGTTTTTTCGGGCAAAAAAGTTGTTGATGAAAAAGATTTCGGAGTATTTAAAGCATGAAGACTTATGAATAAAGAAAAAGATAAATGGGTAAAGAACTGGAAAGAGCGGTTGGGTGATTACAGAGAGCCTGCTCCTGCCGATTTGTGGACAGAATTGGAAAAGGAACTTAATGCTCCTCGCACTATTCCGTTCTATCGCCGATATGCAGCGGTGGCAGCCGTTGTTTCAACCATAGTGCTTTCCGGAGTTGCTGTTTGGTGGTTGAAAGGTTCTTCACCGGAATATGTCGAACAGATGGCGGGCGAGATTGCTGCCGTGGTTCCTGTTCCCGATTTTGAATCGGTGTCTGCAAAACCGTCTGTCATCACTCCTGACCGGATGCCACAGTCGGCAGCTTTCCAGTTTGCCAAGGCGGAGCCTGTGGCTGCGACAATGTTGGCTGCTGTCTCGCAAACACATGGAGACGATTTGGCTACAAAGGCGGTTGAGACTCCGGAAAAAGTACGCCCGCAGTCGAAGGCCGTTCCCAGCAATCGGATGCGTGCAGCACGTAAAGGGCAATACACCTATGATTTCAGTTCGCCTGACTCTCATGTAAACACATCTAAAGGCAGTTTTCAAAATAAATGGTCGGTTGGTCTTTCTGTCGGCAATGCGCCTATAGGAGCAAGCACCAACGCTTTCGGATATAGAAACTTGTCGAAAGAACGCAGTTTGATGCAAAGTCTTCCCAATGAACTGATGGCTGCAAACGCCTACACACAACTGTTGTCTCATAACTTGGACAACACGGTGCATTCCAAAACCAAGCATAAAATGCCTGTGACGGTTGGCGTTTCTGTGCGCTGGCAGTTGAACAATCATTGGGCGTTGGAAAGCGGATTGACTTACACGAAACTTGTTTCCGAACTATGGTCGGGGACGGAAAACGATTATTACGAAAGCGACCAAAAACTACATTATGTCGGGATTCCTTTGAAGGCCAGCTACAAAGTGTGGGAAAACAAATACTTTTCCTTCTATGTGTCGGCCGGAGGAGCTGTAGAGAAATGTGTGTCGGGCAAGCTCAACACAAACTATATAGTCAACGGCCTGCCGCAAGGACACGAGCAGGAGAGCCTGAACGTGAAGGATTTGCAATGGTCAATTTCCTCGGCGGTGGGAGCACAGGTGAAGCTGACCCCTCATATCGGGTTTTATGTTGAGCCTGGTGTGAACTATTATTTTAAAGACGGTAGTGCGGTGGAAACTGTCCGTAAAGAACATCCGTTGAACTTCAATTTGCAGACCGGACTTCGTTTGTCTTACTAAAAGAATACATATATTTGCAAATAAAAAACTGCAAATGTATGGCTACATGTAAAATTGCCCCTTCTCTTTTGTCGGCTAACTTTGCCAACCTGCAAGCCGATTTGGAGATGATAAACCGGAGTGAGGCCGATTGGCTTCATCTGGATGTGATGGACGGAGTTTTTGTCCCCAATATTTCTTTTGGTTTTCCTGTATTGAAGCATGTCGCCCGGCTATGTACCAAGCCGCTTGATGTGCATCTGATGATTGTCAATCCTGAAAAGTTTATTCCGGAAGTGAAGGCACTCGGTGCTTATATGATGAATGTGCACCAGGAGGCCTGTCTGCATTTGCATCGCACAATCCAGCAAATCAAGGAAGCCGGCATGAAAGCCGGAGTTACCCTGAACCCGGCAACGCCTGTTTCTGTGTTGGAAGACATCATCGGAGAGGTGGACATGGTGTTGCTGATGAGTGTCAATCCGGGATTTGGCGGACAGAAGTTTATTGAAAACACGTTGAAGAAAGTACGTGGCCTTCGTGCATTGATGGAACGTACGGGAACTCGTCCGTTGATAGAAGTCGACGGGGGAGTCAATCTGGAGACTGCCAAACGACTGGTCGAAGCCGGAGCAGACATGTTGGTGGCCGGGAATGCCGTGTTTGGGGCAGCAGACCCGGAAGAGATGATTCGTCAGTTGAAAAACAGTTAGCACTATAATCCCGCGTGTCTACTGCCGTAAGCTGGCTGGAGAAATATCCTTTCTTGCGATTTGATATTCCGTTGATACTCGGCATTGCGTCGGTCAATGCCGGCGGGGTGTTTTGTGAGAGGACGCTGCTTGCTGTCATGGCAGGCTGCGTCCTCTTTCTGCTGTTGTCGGTCTGTTGGCGCGGCGGGCGTGTGGCTTATCGTTGCCGTTGGGTCTTTGGGGCCGTGTTGGCACTCACTTTGTTTTGTCTTGGGGCATGGAGGGCCGGCGACCGCTACCGGGAAATCCGGGTAGAGTGGAGCGCAGACGAGCAAGCCTATCGCGGATGGGTGTCGGGCATTCCGGAAGAGAAGAAAAAGAGTCGGATGGTGCCTGTGGAGGTAGATGGTAAACAAGTGTTGCTCTATTTGCCCAAAGACTCCTTGTCGGCACGCCTGGCATGTGGCGACGAGGTGCTTTTCTACACTCGCATCCGCCCACCTCATAATTGGGGCAACATCGGTTTTGACTATGCGGCCTATTTGGTGCGTCAAGGCGTCAGCGGGACAGCATTTGCTGCCGAGGGACATTGGCTGAAAGGTACTGCCCGGCGCGGACTTACGTGGAAACAGCAGGCTCTGTTGTTGCGTGAAAAGCTGGTGGCCCACTACCGTTCGTGGGGATTGGAAGGCGATGAGCTTTCTGTGGTTGCCGCTCTTACGTTGGGCGACAAGAGCGAACTGGATGCCGACCTGAAGCAAAGTTATTCCGTATCCGGAGCCAGCCATATTTTGGCCTTATCGGGTCTTCATCTGAACATCGTGGCAGGATTGTTGAGCGTGTTGTTGCTCTTTCGTGTGGGGCGGGGATGGAGCCGGTGGCTGCGCGGCCTGCTTATTTTGGTCGCTTTGTGGGGCTATGCCTATGTCACCGGCTTGTCCGGGTCGGTCGTGCGTTCGGCCGTGATGTTTACGGTGTTCATCGTGGGCCGTTGCCTGGAGCGCGATGGACTGTCGCTCAACACCCTGTCGCTTGCAGCCTTTGCCATGTTGCTCTACGACCCGTTCTATTTGTCCGATGTCGGTTTCCAGATGTCTTTTCTTGCTGTTGCCGGCATTGTTTTGTTTATGCCCGTGTTCCGGCAATGGATGTTCAAGCCCCATATACGTCCCTTGCGCTACGTGCAAGAGCTGGTGTGGGTGTCCGTTGCGGCGCAGTTGGCGGTGGCTCCGCTCGTGGCTCGCTATTTCGACAACTTTCCGCTCTATTTCCTTTTGACCAATCTCATTGTCGTGCCGTTGTCGGGCGTGGTGCTTGTCGTGTCGCTGGCCTTGTGGTTTGCGGCTTTGTTTCCCGGCTTGCACGAACTGGTGTCCGGCCTGCTCTGCTTCCTGCTTCGTCTGATGAACGATGTGGTCGTCTGGGTCAGCCGTTTGCCGGGAGCTTCGCTTGAGTGGACTCTTTCCCCGCTTGGCGTGTTGCTGTGCTATTGGGGCTTGGCCTGCCTGCTTGTGTTCCATTATAACCGTTCGGCCCGTGTCTTGGTAGTGTTTCTGGCAGGCGTTTGTGTTTGCTTGTCCGGCCGGATTTTGCAACAGGTGCTGTTGCCTTGCTGAGTCGCAGATGCCGCATTTAATGCCCGAACCGGGATATGCCCACACACCTTTCACTTCCTGCCCTTGAAGCAAACCTTCTGCCCGGCATGCTGGATTTGAATATGTCGCCGCAACGTGCTGTAAGTTAGCATTCCGGGTAATGAATTGGCAGCCGTTCCAATTACTGTGGTCTGGTCTGTATCGTTTTGCTTGTTCGGATAACTTTCATACACAAAGAGAGGGCGGACGAAAAGAAGAATGTGGCATTCCTTTCGTCCGCTTCACATTTAATCCTTGATTTCAAAACGTACCAGCATGGAGTAGCTTTTCTTGATGGTGCGGAAGTTGTCGAATGCGGAAGCATCGGACGACAGTACGTTGCTTTGCGCAAACGGATAGGCGTTGCCGCTGTCTTTTTCCACAATGCGTACCACGTTGCCCAATTTCTTGCCCAGCGCCTCCACCAGATAAGCGGCTTTTCGTTGGGCGGCTTTCAAGGCTTCAATCTTCCCCTTTTGGTGATAGGCAAGCATATCTTTGTTCTCCAATTCGCCGATGCGCATGGTGTGGATGCCTTTCGTATCAATGTGTTTGATGATTTCGTTTATCTGATCGAAGTTGGTCAGCGTAATGTCGAATTGTTTGGAGACGAGGAAGTCCTGCCCTTGTTGCCGCCAATAGTCGCCTATTTCCTGTGTGCGGATGGCCTTCTGCGGAATGCCTGCTTGGGTGAGGGCCTCTCTTAATCCTTGTTCTATCTTCGGCAAAGGTACTTTGGTACGGTATTCTTCGGGCTTCGATTTCCCGTCGAATTCTTCCTCGAAATATTCACGTATTTCAATCAGATAATGAATCTTGTCGGGCACAATCTCTATTTCCGATGTACCCGTCACTTCAATGTACCGTTCGTTGGTTTGCGCTTGCAGCGAGAAAACGGCCAGCAAGCAGATTGCGGACAATAAGACTTTAGTTTTCATATTTCATCATTTTACTTCAAATACTGTATCCATATAGATTTCCAATTGTAGACCTATTTTGTATCTCCCGGGGAGTAGCTTCCCCTGCTGAAACTGCTTTTTATAGTTCTTGTCTGTTATTCGGTTTACATCCCACGAAACCGGAATGGTGAACAATATGGCTTCTCCACCCTTCAAACGGGCGCGGCTTCGCATGTAATCTGCTTCTCCTATCCATCCGGAACGGGCAAACGGATGCGCCATATACAACTCGTCCGTACCTACGCTCGGCAAGAAAACAGGCTGAACATCCAGATTCGTATGATTTTCAAACAGAATGCGAATAGAGTCGTTGGCCGATGGCAATACCTTGAAGACAAAAGCCCCATTCATTTCTGTTTCCTCAACGGGGGTTATGTTTTCGTTTGTCAGATTGCAATAAGTATAGATGTTGGCAAACACATAGAAGCTGACTTGATACTTATTAGGCCTCAACGGATATTTGAATTCGGACATATGGATGTATTCGGGCAGTGTGTCTCCTTTAGACAAATATTGGCCCACTCCTGCAAAAGCAAGGTTGTCGATAAAAGGAAAGTCGACCCATTTCCCGTCTTTCCATTGTTTCAGTCGGTGGTCTTCTGGTTCGGCTGTCGGTCCATCTACATTGATTACATCAAGCACAATTCGCTTTGTTTGTGGTGAATAAACGGGCTGCTGTGTTTGAATGCGATAAGCATCTGCATGGGTAATGCTGACATCGGGAAGCCGTTGCATACGGACGCGGTTTTCATATTTCTCTATTTCCGATTGCGATAGAGGAAAATCGATGTCTTGGGCCTGCAGCGAGAAAACGGCCAGCAGGCAGATTGCGAAGGTGAATAGTTTTGTTCTCATACGGATAGTTTTTAGGTTATCTGATTTCGAACTCTGCGTTCAATTCCATTTTCTTGTTCTTGGCATAGAATGATTTACATATTCGATATTTTCCTTTAGTAAGATGATAGTACCTGCCTACGGGGAAACGGAAGCAATACAATAAAGGCGCTTTTTGCTTGTTAAACCCATCATCAAACCAGCTTCTTTCACCTTTTGTTTTAGCTATAACCCATTCTTTCCCGTTCCATTGTTCTACAACCCAAGCTCTTCCATACATCAGCGAGGTTGATGCCGGGTTTGCAACAAATACATTAACGACTTGTACATTCTCCCAATAAACAGGATGTTCCGTCCACATGGAAACAGTTTGGTTTTTGTGTTTGTCCGGCAAGTCTTCGACATACCAAAGGCAACACTCCGGTGTATCATAGATGATGGTATCTTTATCCGTCGATGTAACTTGAATGCTTGTAACCGTATCGCTTCCACCGATGATAGCCGATTCCTTATCCCGCGTTGCTTCCGGTTGGAACTGTTGCCGTTTGTTGGTGCAACTCAAGCAAACGGCACTTAATAAGATTGCGAATAGAATAATTGTTTTCATGGTATAAGTAGTTCTCTTTCCTTCTTAAATAATATAGGTATAGTCCACACGGATTCTCGGTATTCTCCTTTCCCATAATAATTGATGGTAGGCATCCAACGTGGCATTTTTCTGATGATTTCCAATACTTGGTTGTCCCAATTCTGTATGCCGCAACTTCGTAAAACTTTGGCTTCATACACTTCTCCATACGAGTTAATCCGTATCGTATAGATGCCTCTCACTTGTTGTTTATCACCCAATAATGCAGGGTCATACTTTAAGTGTTGGGTGATGTAGTTTTGCACAGAACACGGCTTGCCGTCTTGGAAAGAAGAGACAGCCTCCCATTCTACAAAACTGTGTTTCTGTTCTTCTTCCTCGATACTGTCCATCTTCACCCTGTCGCGGTAATGTTGTGGCAGGAAAGGCACATAAACCGCATAGTAACATTTCATCCGCTTGCCGTCCTTGTCCCTGCATGGCAGGCAATGTGGCAATTCTTTGGTCAGCCGGATAACCTCTTTGTCGAATTCTTTATGTTTAGAAGCCAAAATGTAAATGCCGTGTGGCAACCCTAATGTGTCGATAGAAAACATGACTACGGAATATCCGGCTTGGTTCTTTTTCAACAGCTCTTCGGGATATACCATTCGGGAAGTATAATACTTTTCTAAATCGTAATTCCATTTTGCCCAACGGGGTGGTTCAATGGTTGATAAGTCTTTAATTGGACTCCCCGACATGTCCAAAACACCCAAGTTCCAACCTATTTTCGCACGCCAAATGCTGTCCAAGCGGTTCTCATTCTCCCGTTGTCCTTGCAGGCTGTTGTCAGTCATGCATCTGACCGTACCAACACCAATGGTCAGTGTGTCGGGCAGATACTGAAAATACAATGTGCTGTCGGTCAGTTCTTGGATAATGTAATTTTTCCCCGATTCAAATACTTTAATCGTATCGTCGCATAAAGAATAAGAATAAAAAGTTTCCGTTCTTTTACCATCATATAAAAAGACGCGTCTCCACCCAGCATCGCGAAATTCCATTTCCATAACATATTGTTTGTCGTGGGGTAATTGCACTTTCCATATCTTATTTTCCAGCAATGCAGACATATCCGCACAGTTTTTATTCTGGGCAAGAAGCCCATCTATAACAACCCATGAAAGCAATATAAACAGAAACTTTCTCATAACTATCATCTAAGACATTCAAAGATAGCGAAACCCGCCCAAATGCGGATAGAAATCGGAGAAATAATGTAAACAGTCGGAAATGAAAGGTGTTGGAACGGTGGATAGCGTGTGTCAAAACATGAATATCTAAACATAGAGGCGCAAAGGCACAGAGGAAAGATGTTGGAAATTAAGAGTTTAATAATCTACGTCTTCGTGTCTCTGTGTTTAAACTTGGCTTTGACGCGACCTTTGGTCGCCTGCTTGCGCCACTACTTGTTTGCCTCTTGGATAAAACCTTCGTTTGTAGCCTCTTAGCTGAAGCCGACCTAGGCCTCCTTTCCGCTCATGCACGGCCTCCTATCCGCTCGTGCGCGGACTCCTATCCGTGGTCGGCTACCTTCCTTTCCGCTCTCCGGCGAGCTTTAACCCCAATCAATCAAAAAATCGCCTTAAAGGCTAACGGCCGGTTGGGTTTAAGGGAGGGAAATGAAGTTTCCCGGCTTGTTTTTTTCCGGGCGAAAGGAGGGACGCCTGCTGCGGAAAGGCGAATATTCTGCATGTGGCAACTCTGTAATGCCGAAAAATACTATACCTTTGCACACTAAAAAATAGAACAAGAAAACTATGCTGACAAAAGTGATTCCTCAAGCCAAGATAGACCATTTGAAGAAATGGATGGAGCGTGCCGACAAGGTGGTCATTGTGACCCATGTGTCGCCTGACGGCGATGCCATCGGTTCGTCGTTGGGATTGTATCATTACCTTGAAGCGCAGGGCAAGACGGTGAATGTGATTGTGCCCAATGCCTTTCCCGATTTCCTGCGTTGGATGCCGGGAGCGAAAGATGTGTTGCGCTATGACAAATACAAGGAATTTGCCGACGAGCTGATAGCCGGGGCCGATGTCGTTTTCTGCCTGGACTTCAATGCGCTGAAACGTTTGGACAAACTGGCCGATGCCGTGGCCGCTTCGCCTGCCCGCAAGGCGATGATAGACCATCATCCTTACCCTGAAGACTTCTGCCGCATCACCATTTCGCATCCTGAAATAGCTTCTACTTCGGAACTTATTTTCCGTTTGATATGCCGGATGGGCGACTTCGGGGAGATGAGCAAGGAAAGCGCCGAGTGCATCTATACGGGCATGATGACCGACACGGGCGGATTTACCTACAATTCAAACGACCGGGAGATTTATTTCATCATCAGTGAGCTTATATCGAAAGGAATAGACAAGGACGCCATCTATCGGAAAGTCTACAATACTTATTCCGAAAGCCGCCTGCGCCTGATGGGGTTCATCTTGTATGAGAAGATGATGGTGTTCCATGAGTTTAATGCCGCACTCATTACCTTGACTTACGCCGAACAGCAACGTTTCAACTACATAAAGGGAGATTCCGAAGGCTTCGTCAACATTCCCCTGTCGGTGAAAAATGTGCGCCTTTCGGCTTTCTTGCGCGAAGACCGCGACTCGGACATGATTAAGATTTCGCTCCGCTCCGTGGGCGATTTCCCGTGCAACAAAGTTGCTGCCGAATTTTTTGGCGGAGGGGGACACTTGAACGCTTCCGGCGGAGAATTTTACGGGACGATGGACGATGCCATCGAGCTGTATAAGAAAGCACTGGTGAAATATCAGGACGAGCTGACGAAAAAATAGTTATAGAAGTATAATAGTCATGGAGAAGAAAGACGGGAAAAGCCATGATTTATTACTTTTGTGCCACTAAACACTACATGAATGAAAAAGTTAAGCTACTTATTGTTTGCACTCTTTGCCTTGGGCTTTGTGTTCCAAGCATGTGACGACACGGAAACTTATGCAGAGAAACAGGAAAAAGAGCGCAAATGGATTCGTAATTACATTTCGAGAAACAATATCAATGTCATCACCGAAGAGGAGTTTTTTGCCAACGACACGACGACCGACGTGGCAAACAACGAATATGTGTATTTCGACGACAGCGGCGTCTACATGCAAATCCTCAAGCGGGGAGAGGGCGAGTTGATGCAAAACGGTGAGCGTGCCGAGTTCCTGCTCCGTTTTATCGAAGGATTGGTGGAAACGGGCGACACGCTTTCCACTTCCAACCTGATTGGAACCAATTCATACGACGCCATGATTTGCACCAAGAGCGGCGGGGAGTTTACAGCCTCGTTTACGCAAGGCAATATGTATGCCCAGTATGGCCAGACTGTCCCGACGGGTTGGCTCGTGCCGCTGAGTTACATCAAGCCGGCTGTGCAGTTGCCCAATGCTGAACTGGCACGTGTGAAACTCATCGTACCTCACAGTGCAGGGCATCAAAACGCTTCTTCTTACGTCACTCCTTATTTTTACGAAATCACTTACCAGAAGAAAAGATGACATTGATTAAATCCATATCAGGTATCCGGGGGACGATTGGCGGTAAAGCCGGCGACGGCTTGACACCGCTGGACGTCGTGAAGTTTGCCTCGGCATACGCCACATTGATTCGCCGCACAAGTACGGTGAAAAGCAACAAGATTGTCGTGGGCCGCGATGCACGCATTTCTGGAGAGATGGTGCGCCGTGTGGTGTGCGGCACATTGATGGGAATGGGCTTTGATGTGGTCGACATCGGGCTGGCTTCGACGCCGACCACCGAATTGGCCGTGACGTTGGAAGGCGCGTGTGGCGGCATCATTCTGACTGCCAGCCATAATCCCCGCCAATGGCACGCGCTGAAACTGCTCAACGAGCATGGCGAGTTCCTGAATGCGGCCGAGGGAAACGAAGTGCTCCGCATTGCCGAAGCGGAAGATTTCGACTATGCCGGCGTGGATGCCATAGGCCGTTATCGGGAAGACCATACTTACGACCAAAAACATATAGACCGCGTGCTGGCGCTGGAGCTGGTCGATGTGGAAGCCATCCGCCGGGCCAATTTCCGGGTGGCCATTGACACGGTCAACTCCGTGGGAGGCATCATCCTGCCCCGTCTGCTGGAAGCCTTGGGCGTGCAGACAGTGCAAACGCTCTACGGCGAGCCTACGGGCGATTTCCAGCACAATCCTGAACCGCTGGAAAAGAATCTGGGCGACATCATGGCCCTGATGCGCAAAGGCGACTATGACGTGGCTTTCGTCGTAGACCCCGATGTGGACCGTTTGGCCATGATATGCGAAAACGGTGAAATGTTTGGCGAAGAATATACGTTGGTGTCGGTGGCCGACTACGTGCTGAAGCATACGCCGGGCAACACGGTCTCCAATTTGAGCTCCACACGTGCGCTCCGCGACGTGACGGAGCGATATGGCCGCCAGTACTATGCTGCTGCTGTGGGCGAGGTGAACGTGGTGTCGAAGATGAAAGAGACTGGCGCCGTCATTGGCGGTGAGGGCAATGGAGGAGTAATCTATCCCGAATGCCACTACGGACGTGATGCTTTGGTGGGCATAGCCTTGTTTTTAAGCCATCTGGCACATGAAGGGAAGAAGATGAGCGAGCTGCGTGCCGTTTATCCGGCCTATTTCATGGCCAAGAACCGCATAGACCTGACACCGGGAACAGACGTGGATGCCATTCTCGAAAAGGTGAAGGAGATTTATCGGGAAGAAGAGATTAACGACATCGACGGTGTGAAGATAGATTTCCCCGACAAGTGGGTGCATTTGCGCAAGAGCAACACAGAGCCTATCATTCGTGTGTATTCGGAAGCCAAGACTATGGTTGAGGCCGACGAAATCGGCCGGAAGGTCATGGATGTAGTCTATTCGCTGACAAAATAAAGTATGAGAACATTGTGGAGTCCGTGTAGCCGGAAGTCGGAAACGATGCTGGCTGCACGGATTTCTTTTTGTTGCTAGGATAACATTCCCAGGACAGAGAAAAAGAGACCGGAAATACAATAACCTGACCGTCTGCGAAGCACCTTGGACGGCCATCGCGCTTATGGTATGCTTATTATCGCACGTATGAAGGTCTCATGTTCGCGATAGTAAGGTGTTCATATTCGCTATTGTGAGACCTTTATATTCGCGATTCTAAAGGTGTCACGACAGACCTTCCACATATGGTTGACAATTAGAGCCTTGTCATGTCGTATGGAAATTTTCTCTTAGAATGGGAAAGGGCAGAGGGGAGAGACGATTCGGACGGTTTGGTAATTCATAGAAAATAAGAATCAGACAATATCCCCTTGCTGGTTTATAGCTGAACGTTGTGTCCGCAGTTTGGTCTCCTTCCGGGCGTAAGAGCGGAAGGGGAGGCTGTATCCACATGCAAAGTCAGGTATGTCAGGCTATGTTTTCTCCGTCTTCGAGCAGCTTTTCTTTCAGGAACTGTCCCGTATAAGACGCTGCGCAGGCTGCAACTTCTTCAGGTGTTCCGGCTACGACCAGATTTCCACCTTTGTTTCCACCTTCCGGTCCAAGGTCGATGACATAGTCGGCACATTTGACGACGTCCATGTTGTGTTCAATGATGACTATCGTGTGTCCTCGGTCGATGAGTGCGTCAAAGGCTTCGAGCAACTTCTTGATGTCATGGAAATGCAGTCCGGTTGTGGGTTCGTCGAAGATGAAGATGGTGGGCGATGCCTTCTCGATGCTGAGGAAATAAGCCAGTTTCACTCGTTGGTTTTCACCTCCCGACAGGGTGGACGACGATTGTCCCAGTTTGATGTAGCCCAGCCCGACACTTTGAAGCGGGAGTAGCTTTTTGGCTATTTTTGTTTGTTTATGGGTGGTGAAAAACTCGATGGCCTGGTCGACGGTCATGTTTAGTACGTCATAGATGTTCATGTCGTGGAACTTCACTTCCAACACTTCCTTTTTGAAACGTTTGCCATGGCAAGATTCGCACTCCAAGACCAAGTCGGCCATGAACTGCATCTCCACGGTCACAGTGCCTTCCCCCTTGCATTCCTCACAACGTCCGCCGTCGGTGTTGAACGAAAAATAGCCGGCTGTGTATCCCATTTGTTTGGCAAGAGGCTGGTCGGCAAAGAGCTTGCGGATTTCGTCGTAGGCCTTGATGTAAGTCACGGGATTACTGCGTGATGATTTCCCGATGGGGTTCTGGTCGACGAACTCAATATCTTTTACGGCCTTGACGTCGCCCTCGAGCGCGATGAATTCTCCCGGGCGTTCGGCCCCTTCACTGTATTCGCGCTTCAAGGCCCGGTAGAATATGTTGCGCACCAAGGTAGATTTGCCTGAGCCGCTTACGCCGGTGACGACCGTCATGACGTTGAGCGGGAATTTCACATCAATGCCGCGCAAGTTGTTTTCCCGTGCTCCTTTGATTTCAATATAGTTGTTCCACGGGCGGTGGCTATGTGGCAGGGGGATTCTTTCTTCGCCCAGCAAATAGCGTACTGTGTAGCTGTTGCTGCCGGGATGCAGGTCGTTCATGTCGCCTTCGTAAACCACTTCTCCACCCAGTCGTCCGGCCTTGGGCCCGATGTCGATGATGTAGTCTGCCGCACGGATGATTTCCTCATCGTGTTCCACCACGATGACCGTGTTGCCTAATTGCTGTAATTGCCGGAGCACGCGGATGAGCTTGTCCGTGTCGCGGCTGTGCAGTCCGATGCTCGGTTCGTCCAGGATGTAGAGCGACCCCACCAGGCTGCTGCCCAATGACGTGGCCAGGTTGATGCGTTGGCTTTCGCCGCCCGAAAGCGTGTTGCTCAGGCGGTTCAGGGTGAGGTATCCCAGTCCTACGTCGAGCAGGAAACGGATGCGGTTGTTGATTTCGGTGAGCAGGCGTTTGCCCACTTCCGCCTCGTGGGCGGTGAGTGTCAGCGTGTCGAAGAATTTCTTCAGTTCGGTGACGGGCAGGTCTACCAGATCCGAAATGGCCCGTCCGCCCACTTTCACATATCCGGCTTCGGGGCGCAGGCGCGTGCCGTGGCATTGGGGACAGATCGTTTTGCCCCGGTAGCGTGCCAACATGACGCGGTTCTGTATCTTGTATTGGTCTTTCTCCAACATCTTGAAGAAGTTGTCGATGCAGATTTCCTCTTCGGGCGATGAAGCACCGGTCTTTCCGTGCCATAAATAATCCTTTTGCTCCCGCGTCAACTTGTAATAAGGCTCGAAGATGGGGAAGTCGGCCTTCTGCGCCCGGCGGCAGAACTCCGTTTTCCATTCGCCCATCTTTTCTCCCCGCCAGCACAC
>ERZ779889.1419-NODE-1419-length-23862-cov-6.995169_pt1 | contig 23862 bp, 25 predicted proteins | sample MGYA00511030_ERZ779889 | MGnify/ENA primary metagenome ERZ779889 (study PRJEB29588, sample SAMEA2160616) | human gut metagenome | biome: human gut; feature: human-associated habitat; material: faeces | place: Denmark | collected 2008/2010 ...
TCCTTCTGAGCCTTTGAACAGTCTCCAATCAACAGATCAACTTCACTAGGACGGAAGTACTTCGGATCAATGCGAACAATCACATGTTCAGGATTTGCCTTATCAACTCCAATCTCATTGACACTTCCCTTCTCTCCTCTCCATCTATCCTTTCACCAATATCATCCTTTCTTACTCTACCTCTATTCCAACACGATTAAATGCTTTCTCACAGAATTCACGAACAGTATGACCTTCTCCAGTTGATAACACATAGTCTGAAGGTTTGTCTTGCTATCACTTATCTATCTCTAAAAACACATACTTGAAGAATTAACCACATTCCATATACATAGTCACGAGCATGACCCCAATCACGAATCGAATTCAAGTTACCCAAATACAAGCAATCCTGAACTCCCAACTTGATACGAGCAACAGCACGAGTGATCTTACGAGTCACAAAAGTAGGACCACGACGAGGCGACTCATGATTAAACAGAATTCCATTTGACAGGAACATACCATATGCCTCACGATAGTTCTTAATGATCCAGAACGCAAATTGCTTTGCCACACCATAAGGAGAACGAGGATAGAAAGGAGTTGTCTCACGTTGAGGAATCTCTTGAACCTTTCCATACAATTCACTTGTTGAAGCCTGATACAAACGAGTCTTATTCGCTAAACCACACGTACGAATTGCATTCAATAAACGGAGAGTTCCAATTCCATCAACTTCAGCACTGTATTCAGATAAATCAAATGAAACCTTCACATGGCTCTGAGCGCCCAGATTGTAAATCTCGTCAGGTTGGATTTGGGCCATCAACCCACATAAATTCGATGAATCCGTCAAATCACCATAGTGAAGGAAGAAGTTTACACCCTGTGTATGAGGATCCTTGTACAAGTGATTGATTCTTTTGAGAATTTTAAATAAGAGCCATTCATACCAGAATGGCTTTTTGTATAAATAAAACATCAAATAAACAAAAACAAACAAATAATCATTGTTTAAAACCTAAATTTAACATCTGTGTTTAAATTGTTGTTTGAATATGTTGACACAGATAAAGAAAACGCTTACACTAAAGTTAAATGGGCAAATCTTACATTTATAACCGCATCTGCAAAATATTGATGATGAGCCGTATATAAATAAATGAATAATTGATCATTATTTTTGTGGGTAATGTAGTTGGAAAAAGGATTTGACTGTGATAAAAATGATTGATTTTGTTTATATATAAGGAGAACAAATGAACACAAAAATTAACCAGTTATTAGAGTATGCTCTAAAAAATGGAATGATTGAAGAGTATGATTATGATTATTCTGCAAATTTATTGATTGACCTATTTGGTATCTATGAATTTAAAAGAGAAGAAGTAGAAGACTGTTCTATCTATGAGATTTTGGATTTCATGTTAGATTATGCAGTTGAAAAAGGTATGATTCAAGATACTGTAACTGAAAAAGATTTACTAGATACGCGCATTATGAATTGTGTAATGCCTAGACCTAGTGAAGTGGTGAATACTTTTAAAAGTTTATATTCTTTGAATCCTAAAGATGCAACAGATTACTTCTATAAGTTAAGTATGGATTCAAACTATATCCGTAAATCAAGAATTGATAAGAATATCAGTTTTGCACATTTCTGTAAATATGGCGATATTCAAATTACGATCAATTTGTCAAAACCAGAAAAAGATCCAAAGGAAATTGCTAAAGCTAAAAATGCCGTAAGCACTTCATATCCTGCATGTTTATTATGTAAGGAAAATGTTGGCTTTGCCGGAAACTTAAATCATCCAGCTAGACAAACACATCGTATTATTCCATTAGATTTAAATGGACATACATACAATTTACAATATTCACCATATGTGTACTACAATGAGCACTGTATTGTATTTAATAGTGAACATACGCCAATGAAGATGGATCGTTCTACATTTGAGCATTTATTCGCATTTATTGATAAATTCCCACACTATATGATTGGAAGTAATGCAGATCTTCCTATTGTTGGTGGATCGATTTTAAGTCATGATCACTATCAAGGTGGAAGATACCATTTTCCAATGGAAGACGCAAAAGTTGTTAAGAGCTATACATATAAGGATGTACAAGTGGATATGCTTTACTGGCCACTATCAACACTTCGATTAACATCTGAATCGAAAGAAAACGTATTGGATCTAGCTACTAAAATCTTTGAAACATGGTGTACATATAATGATGAAAGTTTAGATATCATCGCCAATGAAGATGGTGTTCGTCACAATACAGTAACGCCAATTGTAAGAAAGAAAGATGGCAAATATCAAATGGATGTAGTTTTACGAAATAATCGTACTACAGAAGAATATCCATTAGGTATCTTCCATCCTCACTCAGAGCATCACCATATTAAAAAAGAAAATATTGGTTTGATTGAAGTTATGGGACTTGCAATTTTGCCAGCACGATTAAAGACGGAGTTAGAAGAAATTAAATTATGTTTATCTGGAAAAGCTGATTTTGATTCTGATCCAGAACTTGAAAAACATAAAGACTGGTATGAATACTTAAAGACATGCTCTTATACAAATGTGGATACATTCATGGAGATGGAAGTCACAAAGAAATTCGTATCTGTATTAGAGAATGCCGGTGTATATAAAATGGATGATGAAGGGATGGACGGCTTTAGCCGATTTGTGAAGACATTATGGTAGAAGTAAAAGAAAGATTAGAAAATGGAATTGATGTATTATCGATTTCCAATTCACATTTAACTGTAGAAGTTACAAACTTTGGTTGTACTTTATTAAAAATCGTAACAAAAGATAAGAATAATCAAGACTGTGATTGTATCTTAGGATTTGAAAATGTAAGTGACTATCAAAAACGAGATGGAACTTATTTAAATGCCTTAGTAGGACGAGTATGTAATCGTATTGAAAAAGGTACATTCACAATAAATAATACAGAATATCATGTACCTATTAATAATGGACCAAACTCACTACATGGAGGTATTGAGGGATTCTCTTATAAAGTGTTTGATTATTCTTTAATTGAAGATGGCGTTAAATTCCACTATGTATCAAAAGATGGCGAAGAAGGCTATCCTGGAACATTAGATTTCTATGCGATCTATTGGTTGGATGGTGCAAGTTTGCATATTCAATATAGTGGAGTTAGCGACAAAGATACGTTGATCAATATCACAAACCATGGCTATTTCAATTTGAATGGACATGCATCGAATATTGATGATCATACGTTACAAATTTTGGCATCTAAATTTGGTTGAGTAGATCCAGATGGATTATATACAGGTGAATTAAAAGATGTTAAAGAGACTGCATTTGATTTTAATACAGAAAAAAGAATTGGAGATTTTATTCATTCAGAGGATGAACAATTAATCATCGCAAGAGGTTATGATCATCCATATGTATTTGATACAAAGGAAAATCAAGTATGTCTATATAGTCCATTAAGTGGTATTGAATTAAAAGTATCCACAACATATCCAACGGCACAAATTTATAGTGCGAACTACTTAGATGGGCAGACAGATAAATATGGAAAGATTATGCATCCGCAAGATGGATTGTGTATTGAAACAAGCTATATCGCCGATTCGATTCATAAAGAAGAGAATCCAAAAGTTTTATTAAAAGCAGGACAAGTATTTGAAGAAGAAACAACATATACATTTGAGGTAAGAAAATGAAAACAACAGAAATTAAAGAACAAGTATTATCAGGTAAATATGATGCATTAATTGAAGATCTATATGCAGATTCAAGTTTATTAGACTATCAAAAACAACGTTATGCAGCTGCATTAGATAAATACCAAACTTTATTTGGAGATGATGAAGTGAGCATTTATAGTGCGGCTGGAAGAAGTGAAATCTCAGGAAATCATACAGACCACCAACATGGTTGTGTGCTTGCAGGATCAATCAACTTAGATGCGATTGGAATTGTATCTAAACAAGATCATGTCATTAAAGTGATTTCAGATGACTTTGACATCAAACCAATTGATTTAAATGATTTAGACAAAAAAGAAGATGAACTAGGAACAAGTGAAGCTTTGATTCGTGGAGTCGTTTCTAAATTAAAAGAATTAGGCTATAACGTTGGTGGATTTAAAGCTTTTATTACGAGTGATGTATTAATGGGGGCTGGACTATCAAGTTCTGCAGCATTTGAATCTATTATTGGTACAATTATTGATGGATTATACAATGATATGAAGATCGATATGGTAACGATTGCCAAAGTGGGTCAATATGCAGAAAACGTATACTTTGGAAAACCATGTGGATTGATGGATCAATGTGCATGTGCTGTTGGTGGACTTATTTCAATTGATTTTAAAGATACTTCAAATCCAATTGTAAATAGTGTGAATGTTGATTTCTCAAAATACGATCACAGTTTATGCATTGTAGATACAAAGGGAAGTCATGCCGATTTAACAGATGCCTATGGTGCTGTACCACAAGAAATGAAAGAGGTAGCTCACTATTTTGGTAAGGAAGTTCTTCGTGAAGTGGATGAAAATGAGTTCTACGCAAATATCGCAAACTTAAGAACGGCTTTAAATAATGATCGCGCTATCTTAAGAGCCATCCATTTCTTCAACGAAAATAGACGTGTTAATACAATCGTAGAACGATTAAACAATGATGATTTTGAAGGCTTCAAGACATTGATTCAAGAATCAGGAAACTCAAGCTACAAATTCCTTCAAAATGTATATGCAGACTTTGACTATAAGAATCAAGCTGTATCATTAGGTTTAGCTATGTCTGAAATGATTTTAAAAGATCATGGCGTATGTCGTGTTCATGGTGGCGGTTTTGCCGGAACCATTCAGGCCTTTGTTGAAAATAGCTATGTAGAAACATATAAAGAAGAAATTGAAAAAGTATTTGGAAAGGGAAGTTGCCATATCTTAAAAGTCAGAAAATTAGGTGGCTGCAAGGTTATTGACTAATGAATATTTTAGTAACAGGTGGAACCGGATATATTGGTAGTCATATTTGTGTTGAATTATTAGAAAGTGGTTATAACGTTGTCGTGATCGATGATTTCTCAAATTCAAAACCAGATGTATTGGATTCAATCTATAAGATTACAGGAAAACATGTTAAGTTTTATGAATTTAATGTGTTAGATGAAGAAAAGACAGAGGCTGTATTTAAGGAAAATAAATTGGATGCGGTCATTCATTGTGCTGCTTTTAAAGCGGTTGGTGAAAGTGTTCAAAAACCAATTGAGTATTATACAAATAACTTGATGACTACTTTAGTGGTTGCCAAGATGATGAAAAAGTATCATGTACCTAGTATTGTGTTTAGTTCAAGTGCTACTGTTTATGGAGATCCTGAAGTGGTTCCTTTAACAGAAGATTGTAAGCTAGGTGAAACTACGAATCCATATGGAGCTACAAAGGCGATGATGGAAAGAATTTTAACGGATGTGCAATTCGCAAATCCAGAAATGAGTGTAACTTTACTTCGTTATTTTAATCCCATTGGAGCGCATGAATCGGGTTTGATTGGAGAAAATCCAAAGGGAATTCCAAATAACTTGATGCCTTATATTATGAAGGTAGCTACTGGTGAACTTAGTGAACTTGGTGTATTTGGCAATGATTATGATACGCCAGATGGAACGGGTGTTCGTGACTATATTCATGTGGTTGACTTGGCTAAAGGACATGTATTAGCGATTGAAAAATACAATACGCCTGGTGTTCATATTTGTAACTTGGGAACAGGAAAAGGGTATAGTGTATTAGATATTGTACATGCGTTTGAAAGAGTGAATGGTATTAAGATTCCTTATGTCATCAAACCTAGACGTGCAGGTGATATTGCGACTTGCTATGCAGATCCTACAAGAGCAAAGGTTCAGCTTGGTTGGGTAGCTGAAAAGAATTTAGATGATATGTGTAGAGATACATGGAATTTCGCAAAACAGTTTATAAAATAAATTAAAGAAAACAGGCAGCCAATGATTTGGCTGCCTTATTCAATGAAGCATTGATATTGATTTAAGAAAGTTTCTACATTGATTCGAACGAGTTTATATGTGACTTTCTTATCGATTGTTAGAATGATATAAGATCCATGCCAATCATCTCTAGGTAAAGTGATTGAGCCTGGATTTAAAATCAGACAATTGTTGTAGATTTGTTCTTTGACTAAATGTGTATGTCCATAAAGATAGATATCGGGATGATGTTGATCGATATCTTTTTTTATTTCATCCAAACCTTCATCTCCATGTGAGAAATGGATGCGTTTGTCTAAAACAGTTAATCTTTGAAATTTAGGTAAATCTAACGTATCATTATTTCCTTTGACACATATAAAGTTATTTAAATCATTGATATTTGTTGCTTGAGAATCTCCTAAATGAATGAATTTCACATTGTCTTTATAGAGCGAAGAATAGATGTGATAAAGAATTTTTAGGATATCTGGATTGCCATGATTATCCGAAACAATTACGATTCGCATGTGTAGGCATCAAAATAGTCTTCATAAACTTGAAGATTATCTTCACTATGAGCTAGAGCTGCAAAATAAGTAGACTCTTTGATTGCGTCTAATTCTACATTTTCCATTGGTTCTTGAAGTTTGTATTCACCATCTTTTCCTGTTGCCCATATGTTTTCGTTGTGATGATCTACATTTGAGAATTTATGTAACATTGTCGCAATGGCCATTTCTTCTGGGTACAAACACATTTTAAATGTATTTGAACAATAGGCTAAATTGTCTGCCAAGGCTTTTGCGCTTTCATGCGTTAGTACAAACCAAGGATAGCTGATATAGATTGTGTCTTCAATTTCACGTTTTTTAAAGGAATGAACAAGACTGGATGTCATTTTATTCATGGCACGAATGGTTTTTGATTTTTGGAAATCATAAGAGTTTGTAAAGAAGGCATAGTTTTCAAATCTTTTCTTTACTTCTTCATTATCCTCTGAATTATCCACTTCATAATAGATATCTTCATCTTCATGTGCCTCTAAATATTCTACAAGTTGTGCTTTTGATTTTGTAGGGATCATACCATCTGTCATTATGATGAAACGATCATAAGTAAAGGAACCGTCTTCTTTTTCATATTCCAAAGCATCTTTCATCAATACAATAAAGCCTCTAGGTAGTGACATATCGGCTGGAAGGGCAGTTTGTTGGTGGTGAGCCACATGTAACTGTGGTGTATCACAATAGGATAGAATCAAATCATCACGTAGATCATCATCGTTTACCATCAAGTAAACATCATCGCCTTGGTTGATCAATATATCTAGGTTTTCTGTTATTTCTTCAAAATTATTTTTCATATAGTGCATTAAATAAGCAATTTTCATGGAATTCACCTCATGAAATATTATAACATTTTAGCATCGTATGATAAAATACATTTATGGAAAAAGCAATATTGATTGGTGTACAAACATACACAAGCCATTCTTTTGAAGAAAGAATGGAGGAAATGAAAGAATTAGCTCTAGCCTGTGATATTGAGATTTGTATGAGTGTATCACAAAATTTGGAGCATCCTCATAAAAAATATTATATGAATCCTGGTAAGATTGAAGAGGTCAAACGCATTCTTGAAGATCAAGAATGTAGTATGGTTCTTGTATTAGAGGCTATTTCGCCTTCTGTACAAAGAAATCTATCGGACTTTTTTGATTGTGAAGTCATGGATAAGAGTGCTTTGATTTTAGAAATCTTTGCATCTCGTGCTAAGACAAAAGAGAGTATGCTTCAAGTGGAGTGTGCAAGACTGAAATATTTATTGCCAAGACTTCAAGGAAGCTACAAACATATGGATAGACAGCGTGGTGGTTCAAAAAATAAGGGAACAGGAGAAAAGAAGATTGAACTGGATGCGCGAAGAATTGAAGGTAAAATTCATTTTGTGGAAAAAGAATTGGATAAGATTCATACGCAAAGAAGTGTGCAGAGAAATCAGCGTAAAAAAGGCATGGTGAAAAGTGTAGCATTAACAGGTTATACGAATGCAGGTAAATCAAGTATTATGAATGGGTTTGTGAATGAAGATAAGTCGGTATTTGAGAAGGATATGTTATTTGCGACTTTGACAACTTCAACACGTCAAATTGAAACAGAGAATCATAATGTGTTTACTTTAAGTGATACAGTTGGATTTATTAGTGATTTACCACACAGTTTAGTACAAGCCTTTCATTCTACACTTGAAGAAGCTGTGGTTTCGGATTTGATTTTAAAAGTCGTGGATATTTCAGATGAACATAAGGACAGCAAACTTCAGGTGTGTGAGGAAACATTAAAAGAAATTGGTTGTGAGAAAGTCCCATATTTGTATGTCTTTAACAAGTGTGACAAGACAAATATCGAATATCCAAAACGTGTAGAGGATCGTATTTATATTTGTGCTAAGGAAAAGTCGAGTATTGAATTTTTAAAGCAGGAAATTGAAAAGGAATTATTTCATATGGAAACTTTACATGTCGTGATTCCTTATGAAAAGGTAAGTGTACTTGACTATATTCATACCAATGGTAAGGTGCATAAGCAGGAATATAAAGAGGATGGTATTGAGGTTGATTTTAGTATTCAACAAGATTTGATTCATCGAGTAGACAGGTTATTACGAATATAAGAAAAGAGGAAGAATCCTATAATAGGTGTTCTTCCTCCATTGTTTTTTCTAGAGCTTTTGCCGCTAATAAACAAGTGTTCATACATTTGATGTTTGGATCTGTACTGTGATGTACAGGTTTGATGTGTGCACAATCTAAATTGCCTAATAGTTCTTTAAAGTTACGTGTATGTTTTTGAATCAACGGTCTTAATTCTGGTAACATTTCATGTGCTTTTGTCTTACATACCATTTTTGATAGGGCCGCAATCGATCCGACTAATGCACCGCATGTACTTCCAATAAACATGCCACCACCAAATCCAGCCATCATTTTCATGTCTTCTTCTGAAATATCTAATTGATATGTTTCATTGCAGGCATGAAGTAGCGTTTCTGAACAATTGTATCCGCTTTGGTAATATTTTTTAACGTTTTCCTCAAGTATAGTCATAAATAGCCTCCTACAAGCTATTTTAACTTTTCTTCCATCCAAAATCCATTAGAATTTCATTTACATCTTCTTCAAATGTCGCAAAATGAATTCCTAGACTTTCTAGTTTTTCACTATCTAAACGATAATCTCTGAATCGATCTTGGTAGCGTTCGTTGTTTGGTAAAATGATTTCTTCAATGAGTTCATCACTTGCGCCTAAAGCTTTAGCCACAAATTTTGCAGATTCATATGTGGTCATAGTGTTCTTTGATGCCACATGATAAATGCCTGGTTCAAGTTCTGTGATTTTATCAAATTGTGTTGCCAAATGTTTGGCATATGTCATACCACGTTTTTCATTCACAGTAAATAATGTTGGTGTATGGCTGATTAGCGCATTCATAACATTTTTAATAATACTTGGACTTGCCTTGATGTTTGGATAGCTTAGTCCCATCATCCATGTAAAGCGTAAGATGATCGCATCATCCAATTGTTTTTGAATCAACTCTTCACATTCGATTTTATTTTGTCCATATACAGTCACAGCACTTAATGGTTCGTCTTCTTTAAAAGGACCGTGATTTTCTTTTCCATTGAAGGCTTGTTCGGTTGAACAGAAAATTAATTTAGCACCTTTTTCTTTACAACAATCAATGATAGCTTGTGTACTTTCTACATTGATTTTATGAACTAAATCTGGATGTTCATTGCAGAAGGCTGTAGTTGCATTGGCAGCTGTGTGAAAACAAATGTCAAAATCTTGAGAAGCTACAAATTTTTTAACATCTTCAGGATTTGTAAGGTCTGCATCCTTTCTTGTCATGCAGATCCAGTTAAAGTTATCTTTTTGATACGCTCTTACTAAGCTTGCGATATAGCCATTGGCTCCAGTAACTAAAATGGTTTTCATAAATTAGTCCTTTCTAGGATTTGACACTAATAGGTGTGCTCCTTGTTTGATTGTGATTTTTTTGGATGCGAATGGTACAAATAGACTGTCATATTGTGGTAATACAATTTCTTCACTGTTCCATACAATCGTACAATCTGAATCAATATTGGATAGAATCATGTAATGTTTATCACATGTTAAGGTAATATCAGAATCAGCATAAACTTCATCTACAGTAAAATTAGGACAATCTCCAATTCGGTGTGTTTCCTGTTTTTGTGGAACAAAAGTAGGTTTTAAATTGAAGTTTGTGACATCAAATGATTCCTTGACATGTAAAGGACGTGTTTTTCCATCTTTTCCTTTACGGTTGTAGTCATAGAAACGATAGGTTGTGTTCGAGTTTGTACCTACTTCTAAAGCTAAGATGTCTTTTCCTAATGCATGAAGCATACCACTAGGAATGATGATATAGTCTCCTTTATGTACTTCAACTTTATTTAGATATTTTTCAACATCGTTGCTCATTAAGGCATTTTTGATTTCATCTGCATCATTGATTGTGGTTCCGGCAACTAGAGTAGCGCCTGGTTTAGCATCTAGAATATACCAGCTTTCATATTTTCCATAATCATTTGAATGTTCTAAAGCATAGTCATCTTCTGGGTGAACTTGAATGCTTAAAGCATCCTTTGTATCTAGATAAGCCAATCGTAATGTTTCATGAAGCGTATATCCTTTACCTAATACTTCATCCGGATTTTCTTGGATGACATCCATCAATGTTGTATTAGTTCCAACAATTTTATTGGAACAATAGGGGTGGGCACTGACTTCCCACCAAGTCCCATAGTCTTCATCGATGCCTCTAGCTTTAGAGATATGATTGGTTCCCCAAATTGTATAATCAGGAATGGGTTCTAATAAAAATGGTTTCATGTTATTTTGCCTCGGCTTCAAATTCTTCTAAGATTTTTAGTGATGAGCTTGTTCCAATTCTTTGTGCACCTGCATCGATCATGGCTTTACATGTTTTCCAATCACGAATGCCTCCGGCCGCTTTGACTTTCACTTGTCCTTCGACAGTTTCAACCATTAATTTTACATCTTCTAAAGTGGCTCCACCAGTTCCAAAGCCTGTGCTTGTTTTAATGAAGTCTGGTTTTACTTCTTTGGCAATTAAAGCAACTTGTTTGATTTCATCTTTTTCTAAATAACAATTTTCAAAGATAACTTTAGAAATAACGTTGTGTTCTCTACAAATAGAAACAATACTTTCCATTTCTTCTTTAATGTAGTCCCAGTGGTGCATTTTAGCTTGTCCAATATCAATGACATAATCGATTTCGTCAGCTCCATCTTCAATCGCAATCTTTGTTTCGGCAATTTTAGATGCTAGGCCAGCTTGTCCTAAAGGAAAGCTAATGGCAGCTCCTACATGTACGCTTGTTCCTTTTAATTGTTCTTTACAGAATTTAGTCCAAGTTGTATTGATTGCAACCATAGCGGCTCCGATTTCTTTGGCTTCGTTACATAATTTTGTAAGATCTGCTTCAGTTGCATAAGGTTTTAAAAATGTGTGGTCAAAATAATTTGCGAGTTGTGTTTTGTTCATAATTGTTTACCTCTCTTTTACGTTTTCATTCTAGAACGTAAAAAAAGAGAAGTCAAGTAAATGTTATAACATTTAAAAAGAAATTGTTATATCATTTAAAATGTACTCCATTATGATATACTAATTTTAAAAGAAATGGAGAATTATATGACAGTATTAGATACAAGTATACCTTATGAAAAAGTATTGATGGTCATGGCACGCAAGACCATTCGTAAAGAGATCGAATTAAATCCAAAATTTCATTACGTTGAATTTGATGAATCATTAAAAGAAGCTTGGTGTAAGCTACAGACGGAGGTTTGTTTATTTGAAAATATAGATGAGGCAAGAAAAAAGTGGGATAGTATGCTTACTAGAGATAGGGATTTCTTTTCTAAACATTTTTTATTTGTCGCAAATGAAAAGGATGAATTAGTGGGTAGTGCAGGTCTTTGGTATGGAAATGATTTTGAAGATAGTAGACTTCGTGTTCATTATGTAGCGGTAAGTTTATCGGCTCAACATAAAAAGATTGCGCAGGCCATGCTTACAAAACTTTGTATGATGTACGATACAATTCCAAGTAAGTATCCATTGTACTTGGCAACTCAATCGCAAAGTTATGGAGCTATCAAGCTATATTCAAGACTTGGTTTTACACCCTATTTAGGGGCTTATAAAGGTTGTACAGAACAAAAGAGTAAGAATGCATGGCAAAATGTCACAGAGATCTTGCGTTGTAAAGCTTAATTGATAAATTGGAATTTGGAGGGAATAAATTCATGGCATTAAAATTAATGAGAGGCAGTTTGCAATACAAAAATCAAATTATAGAAATGATTAAAGAGTGGAAATCGTATAACGATACCCATGACGCAAATACTTCGCCATGGGCTATATTTAAAAATGATTATGATGATTTTGAATATTATCTAAATAATTTAGAAATATCAACTACGGATGATGGATTTGTTCCTGATTCTACTTTCTTTTGCTTAGATGAAGACCGGGATACCATGGTTGGTGCTGTTAATATCAGACATTACTTAAACGAATATTTATTGAAATATGGTGGTCATATTGGAGATGGTATAAGACCAAGTGAAAGAAGAAAAGGTTATGCAACCAAAATGATCAGCTTGGCTTTAGAAGAATGCAAGAAACTTGGTATGGATAAAGTTTTATTGGTTTGTGATAAAGACAACATTGGTTCTGTCAAATCAATTATCAATAATGGCGGAGTATTAGAAAACGAAGTTTTAAAAGAGGGTAAGCTAATACAAAGATATTGGATCATGTTGTAAATGTAAATTCCAGTTTGTCATTGTAGATAGTTTTGAAAGGAAGAGTTTATATGGATAGTAATGTTGCAGAAAATATAAATACACTCGCAAAGTTTTTGGGAACACGAGATATTGATGCGTTAAATCAAGAAGAGTTATTTAAACGATATGGAATTCATCAGGTGGATGTGATGGTTTTATTTGGTGGAAGTATTCTTGAAGGTGGCGATGTTTTAGCTAGTGGAATTAAAAACTTCGTTGCGAAAAAATATATTATTGTTGGTGGAGCAGGACATACAACAGATACACTACGTCAGGTTGTTCATTTAGAATATCCAGATATTGAGATAACGGATTTATCAGAGGCAGAAATATTTCAAAAGTATATTAAACATGTATATGGATGTAAGGCGGACTATCTAGAAACCAAGTCTACAAATTGTGGCAATAATATTACGTATCTTTTGGATTTAATGAAAGAAAACAATATTTCTTTTAATAGTATCATTCTAAGTCAGGATGCTTCTATGCAAAGGCGTATGGCGGCAGGTTTAAAAAAATATGTCAATAATGATGTGACAATCATTAATTATGCTACTTATTGTGCTAAAGTATTGAACCAGAATGATGAATTAGTTTATAAAGAAAATATACACGGCATGTGGACAATAGAAAGATATGTTAATTTGTTGATGGGAGAAATTCCTAGACTTTCAGATGATGCGAATGGCTATGGTCTGAATGGAAAGAATTATATTGCGCATGTTGATATTCCCGAAAAGGTAAAGGTGGCTTTTGATGAATTGAAGTTGGTTTTTGGAAGTGAAACAAGAGAAGCCAATCCATTGTATGCATCAAAAGTAATTAAAAAATAGTTAACAGTATTATTTGAAAAATGGGTAAAGAAGCTAAGAATTCGGTTAGTCGAATTCTTTTTTTGTGTTTAGCACACAAATGTTGACACTGCTAAAAAGGTGTTGTATAGTATTAGCAGGCAAAATATTAGAGTGCTAATGAAGGAGTGGTATTATGGCTAAGAAAAAACAGTTTAAAGCGGAGTCAAAACGTTTATTGGATTTGATGATCAATTCCATTTATACACACAAGGAAATCTTCTTACGTGAACTTGTATCGAATGCGAGTGATGCGATTGATAAATATTATTATGAAAGTCAAGGTCATGCAGATGCAAGCCAATTTGAGATTCGTATTGAGCCAAATAAGGAAGCTCGTACTTTAACAATTTCGGACACTGGTATTGGTATGTCAAAGGAAGAGTTAGAGGAAAACTTGGGTACAATTGCGAAGAGTGGTTCTTTGGCTTTTAAAGAGGAAATGAAGAAAAAAGAAGAAAACAACAATGAAGATGTCGATATCATTGGTCAATTTGGTGTTGGATTCTATTCTGCATTTATGGTCGCAAAAGATGTTCGTGTTATTACGAAAAAAGCAGGTAGTGATGAAGCTTATGAATGGGTAAGTGCTGGTGAAGATGGTTATGAAATCACACCTTGTACAAAGGAAACAAATGGTACAACAATCATTTTAACTTTAAAAGATGATACAGATGAAGAAAACTATTCTAAATATTTGGAAACTTATGAATTAAAAGAATTAATTAAAAAATATTCAGACTATATTCGTTATCCAATCAAGATGAATGTAGAAACTCAGAAAATGAAAGAGGGTACGGAGGAAAGTGAAAAGCCTGAATATGAAACAGTGGTTGAAGATCAGACTTTAAACTCAATGGTTCCTTTATGGAAACGTCAAAAATCGAAGATTACAGATGAAGAATATAATCAATTCTACAAAGATCATTTCTATGATTATCAAGATCCTCAAAAAGTGATTCATTTTAGTGTAGAAGGAAATACAAGCTTTACAGCCTTACTTTATATTCCATCACACTTACCTCAAGGATTCTATTCACAAGACTATAAGAAAGGTCTTCAATTATATTGTAGAGGCGTATTCATTATGGATCATGCCGAAGAATTGTTGCCTGATTCATTGCGTTTTGTGAAAGGTCTAGTGGATTCTCAAGATTTATCTTTAAATATTTCTCGTGAAATGCTTCAACATGATCATCAATTAAAATTGATTGCGGGTCGTATTGAAAAGAAAGTATTGAATGAACTTGGAAATATGCTTGCCAAAGATCGTGAAGCGTATGAAAAATTCTTTGAAGAATTTGGTGTAAACTTAAAATTTGGTGTCTACAACAACTATGGAATGGATAAAGATAAATTCCAAGATTTATTATTGTTCTACTCTTCAAGAGAAAAGAAATATGTTACTTTAAGTGAATATGTTTCTCGTATGAAAGAGGATCAAAAAGACATTTACTTTGTATCTGGTAAAGATGTTGAATTGATTGATAAGATGCCAGTTGTTCAAACATTGAAGAATAAAGAATTTGAAGTTCTTTATTTAACAGATGAAGTGGATGAATTTGTGATGCAGACATTGATGAACTACAAAGAAAAGACGTTCAGAAATGCAGCTCAAGGAGATTTAGATTTAGATTCTGAGGAAGAAAAGGAAGCTTTAAATAAATCAAAAGAAGAAAATAAAGATTTATTGACATTTATGAAAGAGGCTTTAGGCGATGAGGTTGCTGAAGTGAAATTGTCAAATAAATTAACAGAGGATCCAGTATGCTTAACGGCTGGTGAAGGTATTTCTTTTGAGATGGAAAAGGTTTTCGCAAATATGCCTAACCAAAGTCCAATGCCTATGAAGGCAACGCGTATTTTGGAAATCAATCCAAATCATCCAATCTTTGAAACATTGAAATCTTTATATGCTTCTGATAAAGATAAAGTTAAAGAAGTTGCTGAAGTATTATACGATCAGGCTTGTTTAATTGAAGGCTTCGCAATCAAAGATCCAATCGCATATTCAAAGAAGATCTGTGAATTGTTAGTGAAATAATTCTAGGCACAAACTTTCGAGTTTGTGCTTTTTTTTCATTCATGATACATTTAATTTAGGTGAAGATTATGAAGTATCAAGAATTAATGAAAGAAGTAGAAGGTGTTGGAAAACTAAAGTTAAGTGAGCAGGAAAACTTTTATCGTGATGTATTAAATGAAAGTTCAAATGATTTAGAAGCTATAATTAAGTGGCTTTCATCTCCATAGCTTGCTGTAGAGATGAAAGCCACTTTTTGTATTGTATAATGCGTATAAAAAATATATAATATATGTATAAATAGTTCGGAGTTGATATCATGGGTAGACCTAGAACGAACAATGTTCAGATTAATATTGCCATTCCTAGCGAATGGAAAAAAGAACTGGAAAACCTTGCCAGAATCTATTCGGTCGAAGAAGGTAAAACGATCACTTTTCTAGATCTGATGCGTAGAGGTATCCAGGAAAAGTATCAGTTAAAAGATGTGAATGATCATGAAGAATGAGAATTATCATCGTGCTTCTCATTGTAAGTATTTAGTTCAGTATCATATTATATGGTGTCCAAAGTTCAGATGTGATGGTATGGATGAAACCTTAAAGAAGATTCTTTCTGAAGTTTGTGATGCGTATGGATATATTATAAAAGCTTTAGAGGTCATGCCTGACCATATACATATTTTTGTGGACTGTCCTGTAACGGTTGCACCTTGTGATGTTGTTCGAACATTGAAATCTATGAGTGCAATCCAATTGTTGAAGGCGTATCCGGAATTGAAGAGATTCTATGCGAGATGTGGAAAATTATGGTCAAATGGATATTTTATATCTTCTGTAGGGCATATCAGTGAAGCTGCAGTCAAGAAATATATCGAGGAGCAGAAAAATGATACAACCCGAATTGAAAGCCTATCGTAGATGTTCAGATAGACATGTATTAGTATTGGAAACGAATCTGACTTATGTAGAAAAGTGTCAGATTTTTCATTATGCCGATTTGATTCGTAAGGCTGGTAATGAACTGACTGGAATCATGAAAAAAAGATATGATCAGCTTGTTCGTACAAAAAGGTATCGTAAGCTAAAAAGTCTTTATAAGAAATATACGGATGCCGATAATAAAAAGGCATTAAAAGAAGTATGTGATCAGATGAAGGAAATGCAGAAACAGTATGATGTAACATGGGATTACTGCAGAACTTCAATGATTCCCATTGGAAAGAAATATGGAATCGATGCCGTATTTGCACTAACGAAAGCGGAGGATGTATTTCGTGGAATCGACAAATGTCTTTATTCGGATGGAGAAACAGTTCATTTTAAAAAGCGTGGAGAGCTTCCATGTATTCGTGCTAAACAGATCAATCGTGGAATCATAATGAAACAAATGATTTTCAAATTCAAGAATATAGAGTTTGGTGTAAAAATCAAAGACCGCTATGAACAAGAGGAAGTGGAAGCTGTATTGTATTATTTGAAGAATGCAGAATTAATGGATTCTATGGCGGCAAATACATACAAGGAAACTGATATCTGTGTATCAACATACAGACCTTGTTACGTGAGTCTTGTATGTAAAAAGATCCGTGGTAAGTTAAGAGTCTATGTACATATCACAATCGAAGGTGTATCTAAACCGAAACAGGATCGTTTTGGCAATTTTAAACATACAAGAGGAAGTGGCATTGTTGGATGTGATATTGGAACACAGACAATTGCGTATACAACAGAAACGAAAGCTGGTTTAAAGAATCTAGCAGAAAGAGGAAGTTCGATTGAAGTCAATGAACGAAAAGAAAGACGGATCTATCGTGCAATGGACAGAAGTCGTAGAGCAACGAATCCAGACAACTATAATGAGGATGGAACTATCAAAAAAGGAAAGAAGAAGTGGATCTTGTCAAATCGCTATAAGAAATTGAGAACGAAACATACAGAGCTATGCAGAATCAATGCGACCAATCGACATTTAGCTATCAATGAAGATGTAAATGAATTAAGAAGCTTAGGGGATGTTTTTGTGACAGAACCAAAAAATGCCAAGAAGCTGCAGAAGCGTGCAAAAACTGGAAAGCGAAAGAAAAGATTTGGAAGATCTATAAAAAATAGATGTCCAGGCTATTTTCAGAGTCAGGCTAAGAGAAAGTTTAGAATCTATGTTGAAGTGCCAAATGATTATAAGGCAAGTCAATATGATCATACGAGTGATGAATATATCAAGAAGTCGTTGTCACAAAGAATGTATAAACTTCAAGATGGAACAATGGTACAAAGAGATCTATATTCATCCTTTCTTTTGTACTGCATTGATTTAAATACAAACAAAATCGATAAGAATAAGTGTATTCATGAATTTGAGAAACAGTATAAAAATCAAAATGAAACGATTGAATATATCCAAATGAATCAGATCAAAGTCATGAACAGTGGGATTAAGGTAAATTAAATAAATGTTAAATTGGGAGATTGACTATGCTTCCATGTAGAGATACAGAAAACAATCGCTAATGTGCTAAATGTAGTGCTTGATTGTAGAGTTCACTGCTCCAACAGAAAGACAGGAATCCAAAGTTTGAAAATAATGTACGACTGCTGCATAATGTTGTCAGTTCAGAACCCTCACTGCTTGCGGTGAGTAGTAGTCAGGAATACAATAATATTTCAATTACGTATGTAAAGCAGGAAAAGTATGAAGAGGCTTTAGATAGTATTTTAAAAGCCAAAGAATACATGCCTTGTTGCGTTGAAGATATGGGTGCCTATGTCTATTTGAATTTAGCTTTGATTTACAATAGCCTAAATCAAGTGGATAAGGCTTTAGAAGCATTTAATATGGGTTTAGATGAGCATGATGGCAAACACATTATTTTAGAAGATTATTTGAATTGTGGTATTGAATTATTTAGTAAAGCCGGTATGGATTTTGAATTAAATAGATGTGCTGATGAACTTGAAAAACGTATTGAGACTATGTATGCGGTAGAATATATAGATGCTTGTATTGCTTTATTTGATTATTATTTAGAGCAGAAGATGTTTGTTCAAGTCAAAGCCATCTTACGATATATGGATTCATATATGGCTAAACATCCGGATGAGATTCGTTTAGGTTTAATGGTTGAATCTTCTCGATATAAATATGGCAAAGTTATTTGTGATTTGGATGTCATAATTTTGGCATTAGAGAAAAAGAATGCATATTTTGAGAGGATTTTTGAGGAGGAACAAGTTCGTCGTTGTCATGATACAGAGCGCTATTTTGAAAGGAATCGAAAGCTTCAACTCGCCTTAGAAAATGAAACAAAGGCCAATCAAGTTAAGATGCGTTTCTTGGCAAGTATGAGCCATGATATTCGTACACCAATCAATGGGATTATCGGAATGCTTCAAGTGATTCAAAGATGTGGCGATGATAAGAAACGCATCAAAGATGCCTATGATAAGATGTGGATATCAAGTACGCACTTGTTGTCTTTAGTAAATGACATATTGGATATTCGAACATTAGAAACGGATTCGGTTGTGTTGGAAAATAAATCGTTTAAATTAAGTCAATTATTAGGTAGGGTTCAAACTATTATTGATCTACAGGCATCGAATTCTAAGATTGAATTGTTTATGAAGACGCAAATAGAACATAATCATTTGATGGGCAGTCCTACACATATTGAGAAGGTCTTGTTGAATCTTTTAAGCAATGCAATCAAATACAATAGACCTGGTGGTAAAGTGTATTTATCTGTTAAAGAAAAAGCGGATTGTTTTGAATTTGTTGTCGAAGATACAGGAATAGGAATGAGTGAAGAATTCATTCAGGATAAATTATTCAAACCTTTTGTTCAGAAAAATACACGTATAGATGGTGCTGGTTTAGGTATGAGTATTGTGCATGAACTTGTAAAGAAGATGAATGGCACAATCAAGGTGGAAAGTAAAATTGATGAAGGTACTCAATTTATTGTTCAACTTCCTTTAGAGATTGATTTGAATCCTGTTGAGAATAAATCTTTAAAAAATGAAACAATGTCCATTGAGAATCTATCTATACTTGTCGTGGAAGATAATGATATCAATATGGAAGTGATTGAGTTTATGCTTCAAAGTGAAGGGGCCATTGTGTACAAGGCTAGAAATGGTAAAGAGGCGGTAGAACAGTTTGGTCAAATCAAGAATTTAGATTTGATTCTAATGGATCTTATGATGCCTATTATGGATGGGTATGAGGCCACTTTACAAATTCGAAAAAAAGATAAAAAGATTCCAATTCTTGCGATGAGTGCCAATGCGTATATGCAAGATATACAGAAATGTTACCAGGCTGGTATGAATGGGCATATCAGTAAACCTTTATATTTAGAGGATCTAAAAGATCGAATTATTCAAATTCTATAAAAAGCCAGGTTTTTCCTGGCTTTATTAAATGATGATACCATTGCAGTGATCAATTTCATGTTGAATGATTTGGGCTACAAAACCAGAATAGGATTGTTTGCATTTTTTAAAAGATTCATCTTGATATTCAACAGTAATATTTTCATAACGAGTTGTATTTCTTTCACCCTCTAGTGATAAACAACCTTCTTTGACTTTGTAAGGTCTAGATTTCTTCGTGATTTTTGGATTATACATCACAATTTGTGCAGGTCCAATCGCAAAGATAATAATATTTTTAGAAACACCAATCATATTGGCAGCCATGCCTACACATTGATTACTATAAGCTTGTAATGTATCTTTTAGATCTTGAGCCACTTGTGCATCCATTTTTGTAGCTGGAGCTGACTTAATAGCTAAGAAAGCTTCATCTTTCATTATTGGTTTAATCATAACATACCTCTTTTCTTCAAAAATCATATTTGTTTTAGATGTTTTTTTCAAGTATAATTGGCATATGCTGAAAAATATAGTATTTGATTTAGGAAATGTATTGGTTAAATTTGATTCAAATGAATTGATTTATAGCTTCTTTAATGAAAGACAAGAGGAAGTGAAATCATTCTTTTTTGATTCTTTATGGAATGAGTATGATCAAGGACTTTATTCAGTGGAAGAGATGATTGAAAAGGGAGTAAAACAATTTCCTGAATTAGAGTTAAGTATCAAAAAGTTGATGTATCATTGGACAGAATTTGTGATTCCACTAAAAGATAACGTTGCGTTTATCAAAGATTTAAAACGATTGGGATACAATGTATATATTCTTTCAAATATTCCAGAAGATGACACAAAATATTTGAGAAGTTGTGGTGTGTTTGATAATATAGATGGCGGTGTTTTTTCTTATGAATATAAGAAAATTAAACCAGATCCAGAAATATTTCATATATTGTTAAAAAAATATAATCTTAAGGCATCGGAATGTTTATTTTTAGATGATCGAAAAGACAATGTAGTTGTAGCAAGTAATTTGGGATTTGAAACAATTGAAGTTAAAGATTCAAGTAAAGTCATTGACTTAATAAAGGAGAAAATTAGTGAAGTGTAAAGTAGAAAAAATATGCGGTGGATGCTCACTTTTAAAACTGAAGCCGAGTATGCAGGCAGATAAAAAGAAAAAAGATGTGGAAGCTTTAGTTGAAAAAGCACATTTAAAGGTTCGTGTTGGCGATGTGCATATGGCTAAAAACGATACGCATTATCGTAATAAAGTCATTGTTGGTTTTGCGAAAGATAAAGGAAAAGTATATTCAGGTTTATATGCTTCGCATTCGCATCGTGTTGTAAAGACTGAAAATTGTATTATGCAGCCAAAATTGGTAAATGAAATTATCAATAAGATAACAGAACTTGTTGGTTCTATGAAATTAGAATTATATAACGAAAGAACAGGAACGGGTTTATTGCGTCATGTATTGATTCGTTGGGGACATAAAACAGATGAAGTGATGGTTGTGTTTGTCACAAGTCAAAAAATGTTTCCTTCAAGAAAAAATATGGTGCGTGTATTAACGAGTGAATTTCCACAAATCAAGACAATTGTACAAAATATCAATCCAAGAAAGACAAGTATTGTTTTGCAGGATGAAGCCATTGTTTTATATGGAAATGGTATGATTCATGATGAGTTATGTGGTTTAGACATTGCGTTTTCACACAATTCGTTCTATCAAATTCATTCTGAGCAATGCGAAGTATTGTATGGCTTAGCTAAGAAAATGTTGGATTTAAAAGAAACAGATACTGTACTAGATACATATTGTGGTGTTGGTACAATTGGTTTAACGATGACAGATTCTTGTAAGAAAGTTATGGGTGTAGAAGTGAATCCAGATGCGATTGAAAACGCAAAATACAATGCGAAACAAAATAAAATCAAAAATATTGAATTTGTTGCGATGGATTCAACAGAATTTATGCGCCAGGCAAGAAAATATCACAATCGTTACGATGCAATCATTTTAGATCCACCTCGTGCAGGTACAACTAAGGATTTTATTGAGTGTGCAACCGCTTTAAATCCAAGAAAGATTCTGTATATTTCTTGTGATCCAAGAACACAGGTTCGTGATTTAAACCAATTTAGAAAACAGGGCTATGTCACAAATAAACTAGAATTAGTGGATTTATTCCCTTATACAGATCATATTGAAAGTGTTTGTGTATTAGAAAAGAAACAATTCAACCAAAAGCCTACAAAAAAGGCGCAAAGACAAGCGCAGTTCAGATCAAGTAAAATGAGTAAGAAAAAAACGTTAGGAAGCTAGTATGCTTCCTTTTGTGCATATGGGTATGTTTAAATTGTTTGGAATGTTATAATTTGTGTAACGAAACGGAGAATATATATGTTAGAAATTGGAATTCAAGCACCGGATTTTGAATTGCCTGATCAAGATGGTGTGATGCACAAATTGAGTGATTATAAAGGTAAAAAGGTCATCTTATATTTTTATCCAAAGGATAATACGTCTGGGTGTACAAAACAGGCTTGTGGTTTTTCTGAAAGATATCCACAATTCTTAGAAAAAGGAGCTGTCATCTTAGGGGTCAGTAAAGATACAGTGGTTTCTCATAAGAAGTTTCAAGAAAAGTATGGTCTAGCCTTTACGTTGTTGGCAGATCCAGAAAGAAAAGTGATTGAAGCTTATGATGTGTGGAAAGAAAAGAAAAATTATGGAAAGGTATCTATGGGTGTGGTTCGTACAACATACTTAATAGATGAATCAGGAATTATAGTTCGTGCTAATGATAAAGTAAAAGCGGCAAATGATCCTGAAAACATGTTGGAAGTAGTTTAGACACTGCTTCCTTTTTGTCTTTGTATTAAAGTGGTTAGTGGTATATCATTTTGTAGGGTGATACTATGGTGCGCCAGTTCGGTGCAGTTGATTTAGTTAGGTGAAACTCCTAACCTGGTAACTCTTGGAGCAAAGAGGCCAGTATCTAGTCCTTGGGCATTGTATCGTGAGGTACAGTGTTAAGCGTAGGAAGGAAAGACTTAGAGCCCTAAAGCGAAAGCCTGAAGCAATCTAGCGTCGTTAGTCACGACAAAGTGGTGGGTGATGCTCTCATATAAGCCGCAACCAATATAGGTTGAATCGTTATGCCAGATTCAATCGGACGCCACCGGCGTTATAAAGCAGGGCGAGAAGTCAAGGTATCAACTGCATACCTGGGAGGTCTTGCAGTTTCCGATAAACACGGTACTGTTGTTGCAAGTGCCAATACCACAAGAACAACGGGATGAACTGCAAGAAGTCCGATGAGGTCATATTGTAGCTATGAAGTGTATGAAAGTACATGGAGCGAAGGACCGAAACACAGTTACGTTTCTTGAAGGGAAACATGTTGAAACACTGGAGGTTCAGACAAACATGGGAACAAAACGACAAGATATAAGAACATTGTCAAAAAGACATCCTAAACTGGAAACGTTGATGAATCGAGTAGACAAGGAATCTTTACTAAGACAACATCGTCTACAAAAGAAAGACAAAGCTCCAGGAATAGACATGGTAACCAAGGAAGTGTATCAGGAAAATCTGAATGAAAATATAGATGACTTGATGCATAGACTTAAGAGTTTTAGCTATAAGCCACAACCCGTAAGACGAGTTGAAATCGACAAGGGAAATGGTAAGAAAAGACCTT
>ERZ779889.1421-NODE-1421-length-23851-cov-4.120146_pt1 | contig 23851 bp, 21 predicted proteins | sample MGYA00511030_ERZ779889 | MGnify/ENA primary metagenome ERZ779889 (study PRJEB29588, sample SAMEA2160616) | human gut metagenome | biome: human gut; feature: human-associated habitat; material: faeces | place: Denmark | collected 2008/2010 ...
AGCGTTTCTGGGCAAAGGGAATGGAGCAGGATAAGATCAATGCTTACATGACTCTTTACACAGCACTGGTAACTGTTGCAAAGGCAGCAGCTCCGATGATCCCATTCATGACAGAGGATATCTACCAGAATCTTGTAAGATCTCTGGACAAAAATGCTCCTGAGAGCATCCACCTCTGTGACTTCCCGGAAGTAAAAGAAGAGTGGATCAACAAAGATCTGGAAGAAAATATGGAAGAAGTTCTGGATGTTGTTGTTCTTGGCCGTGCATGCCGTAACACAGCAAACATCAAGAACCGTCAGCCAATCGGAACCATGTATGTAAAAGCTCCGAAGGTTATGGATAAATATTTCACAGACATTATTGCAGACGAGCTGAATGTAAAAGAAGTGAAATTTGCAGAGGATGTGGAATCCTTCATTTCCTACAGCTTCAAACCGCAGCTTCGTACAGTTGGACCGAAATATGGCAAGCTTCTTGGCGGAATCCGTACTGCACTTGCCCAGATCAACGGAAGCCAGGCTATGAATGAGCTGAAGACAAACGGTGTTCTTGTACTTGATATCGATGGAAACAAGGTTGAGCTTACAGAAGAAGATCTGCTCATCGAGACTGCACAGACAGAGGGCTATGTAACAGAGACAGAGGGTGAGACCGCTGTTGTTCTGGATACCAACCTGACACCTGAGCTGATCGAAGAGGGATTTGTCCGTGAGATCATCAGTAAAGTACAGACCATGCGTAAAGAGGCTGGCTTTGAGGTTATGGATAAGATCCGCGTTTCTGTAAAAGATAATGACAAGATTATCGAGACTATGAAAGCCAATGAGGCAGAGATTAAGTCTGAGGTTCTTGCTGAGGAAGTTGTCTATGGTGAGACAGACGGTTATGTAAAAGAGTGGAACATTAATAAAGAACATGTAACACTTGGAGTTACCAAATTGTAATAAAAAAATGCAGGGGCGAAATTTTGGCCCCTGCTATCATGATAGTTTGCAGTACAACCGAATAAGATTGAGACTCTGGCAGCTGTGTTTTCATAAGAAAACAGGCTCGCCTGAATCATACATTACAGGAGGAGCAAAATGATTGACAAACAGTTTGATAAAGAAACCTTTAAAAAAAGCGTAAAAGATAATGTTAAATTTCTTTACCGCAGAAAGCTTGAAGAGGCAACACAGGAGCAGCTTTTCCAGGCTGTAAGCTACACAGTGAAGGATGTTATCATTGATAACTGGCTTGATACTCAGAATGCTTATGAAGAGCAGGATCCGAAGATTGTATACTATATGTCCATGGAGTTTCTTATGGGCCGTGCCCTTGGAAACAACCTTTTAAACCTTGGCGCATACGGTGAAGTGAAAGAAGCTCTTGAAGAGCTTGGAATCGACATCAATGCACTTGAGGATCAGGAGCCGGATCCAGCACTTGGAAACGGCGGTCTTGGAAGACTTGCAGCATGCTTCCTTGATTCCCTTGCTACACTTGGATACAGTGCATATGGATGCGGAATCCGTTACCGTTATGGTATGTTCAAACAGGAAATCAGAGACGGATACCAGGTTGAAGTACCGGATGCATGGCTTGAGGAAGGCTATCCATTTGAGCTTCGTCGTCCGGAGTATGCCAAAGAGGTACATTTCGGCGGATATGTAAGAGTTGAATATGACCAGGCTACAGGTCAGAACAAATTTATCCATGAAGGATACCAGGCTGTAAAGGCTATTCCATACGATATGCCGATCGTTGGATACGAGAATAATGTAGTAAATACACTTCGTATCTGGGATGCAGCTGCTATTGAAGAGTTTGGATTTGATTCCTTTGACAAAGGTGATTACAAGAAAGCTGTTGAGCAGGAGAACCTTGCAAAGGATATTGTAAACGTACTTTACCCGAACGACAATAAGATGTCCGGTAAAGAGCTTCGTCTGAAACAGCAGTACTTCTTTGTATCTGCAAGTATTCAGGCTGCAATTGAGAAATACAAAAAGACACATGATGATATCAAGAAGCTTCACGAGAAGGTTGTATTCCAGATGAATGATACTCATCCGACTATGGCTGTTGCTGAGCTTATGAGAATCCTCATGGATCAGGAAGGTCTTGGCTGGGATGATGCATGGTCTGTAACAACAAAATGTGTTGCTTACACAAACCATACTATCCTTGCAGAAGCTCTGGAAAAATGGCCGCTCGATTATCTGAATGAGGTCGTGCCGCAACTGGTTCCGATTATTGAAAAATTAGACGCTAAAGCAAAAGAAAAATATAAAGGAACATTTATTTATATACCTCTTGATGACAGGCCTGTTACCTACACCTACCCTGTCGCCAATTTACAGGCGGCCGGTTATGAAGTGCTTACCCCGCCGGAAGAATATCTGGCATCTGCCGGGCGCAACGGCGACCCTGACAAAATATGGCAATGGCTTGTAGAAAACGCCCCCGATGCCGATGCAGCAATAATAAGCAGCGATGCTTTAATTTACGGCGGGCTTGTTGCCAGCCGCACGCACTTTTATGACAACACTACATTACAGTCACGCGTACAACGTTTAGAACTGCTGCGCGAAAAACTGCCGATGCCGCTTTATATCTACTCTACCCTTATGCGTACACCACGCGCCAGCTTCGGCAACATGGAGCCGCCTTATTACAGCGAAATCGGTCCCGCCATCTTCCGTTACTCCGAACTTATTGACAAAGAAGACATCAGCGGTTTAACGCTGCGTGAAAGCCTTACTAAACAGGCAATAAAAAATAATCTGCCCCAGCAGGATTTAAATGACTGGCTGCAAAGGCGCATCAAAAACTACAATGTCAACAAATCGCTTACAGACCTTGCCGCACGTTACCGTTTCCATTATCTTGCCATAGGCAAAGATGACAATGCTCCGCTTTCAGCAACGCATATGGAAGCACGCTACATCAAACGCGAAGCGTATACGCTTTCAGACCAGATTTTTCAGATTATCCCCGGCGTTGACCAGCTTGGCATGCTGCTTTTAACTCGCGCAGTTAACGAGCTGAACCATGCTCACCCTCAGGTATATACTTATTATGCCGAAGGTACCGGACGCATGACTGTACCTCAGTATTCAGACAGCACACTTGGAGAATCCGTTCCACAGCAGATACTTGTGGCCGACGCACGCCCCACCACCGATATTGCCGCAGCAGATTTTGTATTAGCCGTAAACACACCCAAAGACGGTGTAATGATGGACAGCACTGCCCCCAGCAACCAGTTTTTTGCCTCTCCGCGCGACAAAAAATATATTACGGAACTTGAAGGCTTTTTAAATAAAGGTTACAAAGTTTCTTTAGCTGACGTAACTTATTCCAACGGCGCAGATAATGGCTTTATGAACGAACTTGCCAACCGCGGCAATTTGCCGAAGCTCACTGCGTATAACGGTTGGAATACTGCCGATAACACTATCGGCTTTGCCATCGCCCAGGGCATTTTGGCACCGCAGATAAGCAGCAAAGACAATGCTGCTTTAATGAAAATACGCCTTATTGATGATTGGTTCTACCAATCCAACGCACGCCGCGATGCTACCGATTATTTGGAAAGTTCGGGCAATGATGCTGCTGTTTACAAACTTGGTACGCTGCAAAAACCGGTCGCCGCTTTAGCGCAGGATACCTGCAACACTTTAAGCCGCAAATACGAATTTACACGCGACTTTAAATTTAAAATCAGCTTTCCGTGGAACAGATTGTTTGAAATCAGCGTAACTCCCAAAAATAAAAAATAAATAGCGCAGACAGCAAATAACCCCAAATCCGCAATGGATTCGGGGTTATTTTTATTTAGGAAAATTCTTCTCTTTATATGGACACAAATCAAGCAATACACATTCACTGCACAAAGGCTTACGGGCTTTGCATACTTTACGCCCGTGCCAGATAAGCCAATGATGGGCATCGCTCCATTTTTCCATTGGTATGGCTTTTTGCAGTTCTTTTTCCGTAGCCAGCGGGTCTGCACCCTTAGCAAGCCCTAAGCGGTGCGAAACACGGAAAACATGAGTGTCTACCGCAATAGCCGGCACATTATAAATAATGCTGGCAATAACATTCGCCGTTTTTTTGCCAACGCCGGGCAAAGTCATCAGTTTTTCAATGCTGTCCGGCACAATGCTGTTATATTCCTGCACCAGCATATGGCAGGTAGCCAGTAAATTTTTGGCTTTAGCGCGGAACAGACCGCAGTCACGGATTTCATTTTCCAGTTCTTCCTGCGTCAAAGCGCCCATTTTTTCCGGAGTGTTATATTTAGGAAAAATACGCGCCGTAATTTTGTTAACACGCTCATCTGTACATTGCGCCGACATTATTACAGCTACCAAAAGTTCAAACGGGCTGTTATAATTTAAGGCCGTTTTGGTATCTTTATAAGTTTCTTCCAAAACTTTCAGTATTTCTTCTCGCTGTTGTTTGCGCATCAGTTGGTCAGGCTCCTTACCGGCGCAGGAATTCTGCCGCCGCGGGCAATAAACACATCCGGTTTAAACTTGCTTACGCCAATAACAGGCGCATAACCCAAAAGCCCGCCAAACTCTACCCTGTCGCCAACTTTTTTACCGGGAACAGGAACAAGGCGCACTGCTGTTGTTTTATTGTTAATCATGCCGATAGCTGCTTCATCGGCAATAATTGCAGAAATTGTTTCAGCAGTAATATCACCAGGCACAGCAATCATATCAAGACCAACAGAACAAACGCAGGTCATAGCTTCCAGTTTTTCCAGTGTCAGGCTGCCGCGTTCAACGGCGGCAATCATGCCTGCATCTTCGCTGACCGGAATAAACGCACCGCTTAAACCGCCAACATAACTTGATGCCATCAAGCCGCCTTTTTTTACTGCATCGTTAAGCATAGCCAGTGCCGCTGTAGTGCCCGGTCCGCCAGTGCTTTCAAGACCGATTTCTTCCAGAATATGCGCCACGCTGTCGCCAACTGCCGGTGTTGGCGCCAGAGAAAGGTCAATAATGCCAAACTGCGTATTCAGGCGGCGTGCTGCTTCCTGCGCAACCAACTGGCCAACGCGGGTAATTTTAAAAGCAGTCTTTTTTATGGTTTCAGCCACAGTGCCGACATCTGCACCGCGTACAGCTTCAAGCGCATGTTTTACAACGCCGGGGCCGCTAACGCCGACATTAATTACGCTTTCAGGCTCAGTTACACCATGAAACGCGCCTGCCATAAACGGATTATCCTGTACTGCATTACAGAAAATTACCAGTTTAGCGCAGCCAATGGCATCACGGTCAGCTGTAAGTGCAGCAGCCTGTTTTACAACGCGGCCCATTTCCGCAACAGCATCCATATTAATGCCGCATTTGGTAGAACCAACGCTTACTGACGAGCAGACAATCTGTGTTTCAGCAAGCGCTTCCGGAATAGAGGCAATAAGTTTACGGTCGCCAATGGTATATCCCTTATCTACAAGTGCCGAAAATCCGCCTACAAAATCAACGCCTACAGTACGTCCGGCTTCATCAAGCGCTTTTGCCAACGGAACATAACTTTCGGTATCACAGCTTTCGCCAACAATTGCAATCGGCGTTACGGAAACGCGCTTGTTAATAATGGGCACGCCAAGTTCTGTTTCAAGTTCCTGCCCAACTTTAACAAGGTTTTCTGCCTTTTTGGTAATTTTATCGTAAATTTTCTGCGCTGTTACCTTAATATCAGGATGAGCGCAATCACGCAGGCTGATGCCCATGGTAATGGTGCGCACATCCAGATTGTTTTCGGTAATCATGCGGTTTGTTTCCAAAACGTCTTTAATTTCAAACATAAGCGCAGCCTCCTAAATGCGGTGCATTGCAGTAAAAATATCTTCGCTCTGCACGCGGATTTCCACGCCAATTTCTTTGCCAAGCTCATTAAAGACAGCTTTTACCTTATCAAGCTGCAAATCAGCGTTTTCCATATTAGCGATAAGCACCATGTTGAAAAAACCGTCCATAATATTTTGGTTTATATTAAGGATATTAATGTTATGCTCTGCCAGCACGCTGCTGACGCGGGCAATAATGCCAACTCTGTCCTTGCCTACAATAGTTAAAACGATGCGCATTTGATTTCCTCCTTTTAGGCTGCTGAAAATTTATAAAGTTTGTTTTATTTTATCATAAAACTTGCAAGTTTTGCTTATTTATTTAAAAATTTATGCTTATTTCTGTACACTGGTACGTAATTGTATTGCTTCTGCAATATGCGCGGCGCTTATTTCCTCCGCGCCGGCAAGGTCAGCGATAGTGCGCGCTACTTTTATAATGCGGTCATGCGTGCGCGCGCTTAAACCAAGCGCTGCAAAATATTTGCCGAGCAAAACTTCAGCCTGCGGCTGCATTTTGCAATATTTATTAAGCTGTTGTTTAGTCATCTGTGCATTGCAGTGTACCTTGCTGCCTTCAAAACGCCTGCGCTGCACTTCCCTCGCTTTTACCACCCTGCTGCGGATAGCTTCTGAACTTTCACCGGCTGCTTTATCTTTTAAATCATCATATTCAAGGCGTGGAACTGTTACCTGAATGTCAATACGGTCTAAAAGCGGTCCGGAAATTTTACGCTTATAACGTTCAATTTCATGTGGCTTGCAGGTACATTCATGCAGTTTATCTCCTAAAAAGCCACATGGGCAAGGATTTTGCGCCGCCACCATGACTATCTGTGCCGGGAACGACATGCTTGCCTGTACGCGGCTGATTGTTACAACGCCATCTTCAAGCGGTTGGCGCAAAACCTCCAAAGTTACACGTGAAAATTCCGGCAGTTCATCTAAAAACAATACGCCATTATGGCTCAGCGTAACTTCACCCGGACGCGGTATACTGCCCCCACCAATCAGCGCGCTTGCAGATACGGTATGGTGCGGACTTCTAAAAGGACGTTCCTGTACAATTTGCTTTTTGCCGTTTAAAAGCCCTGCTATGCTGTAAATTTTGGTAACTTCCAGAATTTCGTCTTCCGTCATTGGCGGCAATATGGTAGGCAAACGGCGTGCAAGCATCGTTTTGCCGCTGCCGGGCGCACCTACCATAAGCACGTTATGCCCGCCTGCCGCAGCAATTTCAAGGGCACGTTTTACAACCTGCTGCCCGCGCACTTCTGCAAAATCCACATCATAAGCCATGTCTTTATCCACACATAACTGTTTTTTTGGCAATGGTGTTAAACGCTCCTGCCCTTTCAGATGGCTTACCAGCTCGCCTAAATTATGCGGCGTGTAAACATTGATGCCTTCTACCAGCTCTCCTTCCGGTGCATTTCCCTCCGGTATATAAATCTCATTCCAGCCATGTTCCCTTGCATATAAAATCATCGGCAAAACTCCGGCAACCTGGCGTATACTGCCATCAAGCGCAAGTTCGCCAACAAAAATTTTGCCTTGGGTTTCTTCCTGCAATAAATTTGCCGCTGCTGTCAGAATGCCAATGGCAATAGGCAAATCAAGGCTGCTGCCATCTTTACGCAAATCTGCCGGAGCAAGGTTAACTGTAATGCGCGCCATCGGAAAAACCAGCCCGGAATTTTTTAATGCGGCCCGCACGCGTTCGCGTGATTCCTTTACCGCTGTATCTGGCAGCCCTACAATATCAAAACCAGGCAGTCCGTTTGATATATCTACTTCAACAATAATCTCTTCCCCATTGATTCCACAAACAGTTTCCCCAAATGTTTTTGCGTACATTCTATCTCCCCTAAAAACAATTTCGCAGATGGCGCAGTTTTGCTTTGCCGTCATCTGCCAAAATTTCTATTACATCAAAACTTATATTATTGTATGCACAATGCTGCTCCTGTAAATAATGCAGTGCTGTGGTGCGTATTTTTTGCTGTTTGGCATAAGTAACTGCCATGCCAGGCGTGCCAAACCTTAAACTTTGCCGTGTTTTTACCTCAACAAATACTAACGTATTGCCATTAACTGCTATAATATCAATTTCTCCCCATCGGCAGCGGTAGTTGCGGCAAACAACCTTATAGCCGCACCGTTCCAGATAACTGCATGCAGCATCTTCGCCACGCCGCCCCAAATCGCTGCGTTTATCAGCCATTATCTTCTTCCGGCAGTCGGATTAATTTATTGGGCATTGCTTCCACATCGGGCAAGTGCATGCTCTTTACAGGCTCATAACTGCGGCGGTGCCAGCATGTTGCTCCATATTCCAAAATTGCCTGCATGTGTGCCCCGCTGCCATAGCCTTTGTTATGAACCCAATCATACTGAGGAAATTCTACAGCCAGTTTTTCCATCATGCGGTCACGCGTTACCTTGGCTATAACAGAAGCAGCAGCAATAGAGGCACTTAAAGCATCGCCATGAATTACAGAATATGTTTTTATGCCCTCAGCCTGTACCGGCATGGCATCAATCAGCGCCACCTGCGGGCGTATTTTAAGATTTGCAAGTACTTCAGCCATACCTTCCTGCGTTGCACGGTAAATATTCAAACGGTCAATATTATATACGCTGACTATATTTACAGATACTGCCAGTGCTTTTTCCAGTATTTCATCGTAAAGCTTTTCACGTTTGGCGGCAGTAAGTTTTTTGGAATCATTAAGGCCTTTTATAAATACATTCTGCGGCAATATTACAGCGCCTATAACCATCGGCCCGGCTAAAGGACCGCGCCCTGCTTCATCAACACCGGCAACATACTGCGCGCCTTGTTCATAACACTGTTTTTCATACAGCAGCATTTTGTTAAAACGTTCATATTCAGCTGCTTCCGCCTCTTGTTTTTTATAATATGCCGCCAGTAATTTTTGTACCCCGCTGCGCTCATCCTGCGCAAGCTCTTCTAAAAACTGCGCACAGGGATTATGGTTAAGCGCCTCTTTTATTTCTGCAATTTTCATAACAACAGCTCCTCAAACAAAAAGCCGCTTAAAGCGGCTTTTATTATTTCTCTGGTTCATCTAAAGTTATTCTGCCAATTTTTCCGCTGCGGAAATCACGCAGCACCAATTGAATCACCTTATCAATATCAAGCTGGCCGCCGCCTTTTAAGCAGCCCCGGCTTACAGCAATCTTTTCAAAAACTTCCCGTACGCCTGCATCCTGTTCAAAATTAACAGCGTATTTTTCCTTCAGCAATTCAGGATAATCAATTATCAGTTTTTCTGTTAAAAGCTCCGTTGCCTGTTCACGGTCGTAAACTTCTTCTTTAATCGCACCAGTTAAAGCAAGGTTCAAACCAATCTGCGGGTCGTCAAATTTAGGCCACAGCACGCCCGGAGTATCTAACAGCTCCAAACCTTTGGCAATGGTCACCCACTGCTGACCGCGCGTTACACCCGGTTTATCAGCGGCAACCACTTTATTTCTGCCTACAAGGCGGTTAATAAGCGTAGATTTGCCAACATTAGGTATGCCTACAATCATTACACGGATAGAACGGTTTTTTACGCCGCGTTTCAGCCATTTATCAAGCACGGGCTGAGCAGCTTTCTGCACTTCAGCGATAAGCTGTTTTACACCTTTGCCTGTATTGCAGTCAACTGTACATACCGGCAGACCATTATTTTTAAAAATATTTTTCCATGCTTCCGTTTTGGCAGGGTCTGCCATATCAACTTTGTTCAATGCTATAATTTTCGGTTTCTGTCCCAAAAGCTGTATCAGCATGGGGTTGGTGCTGCTGCGCGGCACACGTGCGTCTAACATTTCAACAACAACATCAACCAGCTTAATCTGCTGTTCCATCATGCGTTTAGCCTTGGTCATATGCCCGGGAAACCATTGTATTTTAAAGTCCATTTGCAACACTTCCTATCAGGGCAGCATACGCCATCTGTCAAACGGCCAAAATGCCATGCTTGCCTTACCTTTTACCAAATCAAGCGGCACAAAGCCTACATCTGCAAAACGGCTGTCTTCAGAGTTATTTCTGTTGTCGCCAAGTACAAAAATATGTCCTTCCGGCACAACAGATTTTCTGAAATCAGAAAGATTAGGACCTTTGGGGTCATCTTTCCAAACATAATTTTCTTCAATTTCCGTACCGTTTACAAGAACTTTCCCGCTGCGCATTTCTATTGTATCCCCGGCAGTTGCAATAACGCGTTTAATGAAATCGCGGCTCTCATCTTTAGGATAGCGGAATACAATAATCTCGCCCTTTTGCGGGTCATTAATAAAATAGGTAAATTTATTTACCAACAAACGCTCATGATTCACTAAAGTAGGGTACATCGAAGACCCTTCAACCATGTAAGGCTCTACAATAAAAGTTCTGATGCAGAAGGCCAGCGCCACCGCAACAATAATAGAAACCAGCCAGTCGCTGACTGTATCCTGCCATGTAGTTTTTTGTTTGCTCATTTATATTACTCTCCTTTTTACCATTTTATTCAACCTGGAATTGTTTATTATCCATACTTTTTTATACTAACAAACATTGCCCTTTTTGTCCATACACTTCACGTTTTTGCCACACAAAAAAATATTATTATATTAATGTTTTTACTTGCAAAACCATGTGCATTTGTTGTAAAATTTTTTTGTTATGCCGTGCATTATTTGTTGTAAAATTTGCACAATTTCCCGCTTTCCGGCAGGATTTTTAAATTGAATAGCCAATATAATAATATTGTACACTATTTCTCGTATGTAAATTTAACATTTTACCGGTTAAAGGAGCATGAAAATATGAAGAAGATTAATATTGCCGTTATCGGCAGCTGCAATATTGACGTTGTTGTTGAAGCGCCGAAACGCCCGCTGGCAGGCGAAACCATTTTAGGCAACCGCCTGATTATTGCTCAAGGCGGCAAAGGCGCCAACCAGGCTATCGCCGCAGCACGCCTCGGTGCAAAAGTATATATGGTAGGCTGCGTTGGCGATGATGATTACGGCCGTTCCGTAATAAAAAACTTTGAAGCTAATGGCGTTGATGCATCTTATGTTAAAACCATTCCCAGCGTAACAACCGGCACAGCACATATTACACTTGCCGAAGGCGACAACAGCATTATAGTTATTAAAGGTGCCAATGATTTGGTAACACCGGAACTTATTGACGAGGCATGGCCGCAAATTGCCGAATGCGATATGGTAATGCTTCAGCATGAAATTCCGGCGCAAACCATTGCCTACGCACTAAAAAAATGTGCACAAAACGGCGTAAAAGCACTTTTAAACCCCGCACCTGTACTTGACGGAGCGCAGGAATGGGCACAGGATGCAGCTTTTGTTACCCCTAACGAACACGAAGCACAGGCTTTATTCCCCGGTAAAACCACCGAACAGATTTTGCTTGAAAATGAAGACCGCCTGCTGATGACCCTTGGCAGCAAAGGCGTGGCTTATGCCGAAAACGGCGTTATAAATACCGTACCTGCTTTCAAAGTAGAAGCAGTTGACACAACAGGTGCAGGTGACACTTTCAACAGTGCCTTCACCGTCGCCAAAGCTTCCGGCAAAACAATGGCGGAAAGCATTACTTTTGCAAACGCGGCAGCAGCCCTCTCAGTACAGAAAATAGGCGCGCAGGGCGGCATGCCTTATTTAGAAGAAGTAGAAGGGATGTTATCTAAATGCAAAAAATAGGAATTTTGAACAGCGAAATAGCCAAAGTACTGGCTGATATGGGCCATACGGATACCATTGTAATCGGTGACTGCGGCCTGCCGGTACCGGATGGCGTAAAAAAAATTGACCTTGCCTTAAAGCTTGGCACACCCCGCTTTTTAGAAGTTGTTGAAGAACTTGCCAAATATATGGAAATAGAAAAAATCCACGTTGCAGCTGAAATGCAGAGTAAAAATGAATCCTGCTGGCAGGAAATGCACAAACTGTTCGGCGACAAAGAGTGGATTGTTACCGACCACGAACACTTCAAACAGGCAACCAAAACGGCTAAAGCCGTTATCCGCACCGGCGAAACCACGCCGTTTGCCAATGTAATTTTACATTCCGGCGTAATATTCTAATAAAAGGAGCACTGTCAGCTATGGAAATTGCCATGCAAGGTATTTCAAAGGCCTTCGGTTCCAATCAGGTTCTGCGCGCAGTAGATTTCACACTGCATTCCGGTGAAATTCACGCGCTGATGGGCGAAAACGGAGCCGGCAAATCAACGCTGATGAACATTCTTACCGGTATTCACAAAGCTGATGCCGGCAAAATTCTCGTTGATGGCCAGGAAGTACATTTTAAAAACGCACGCGATGCCGAAAATCACGGCATTGCATTTATCCATCAGGAACTGAACATATGGCCTAACCTGTCGATACTGGAAAACCTGTTTTTAATGAAGCAGATTACCAATTCCTTCGGCATGCTGGATACGAAAAAAATGCGGCAGATTGCAGAAGAAAAATGCGCGCAGATTGGCATTGACCTTCCGCTTGATGCTGAAGCAGGCGAATGCAGCGTAGGCCAGCAGCAGATGACGGAAATTATCCGCAACCTGATGCTTGACGCTAAAGTTGTTATAATGGATGAACCGACAGCAGCGCTTACAGAACGCGAAACGGCCAAACTCTTTGACGTTATGCATGCCTTGAAAGATAAAGGCGTAGCAATCGTTTATATCTCTCACCGCATGGAAGAAGTGTTTACGCACTGCGATACCATCACCGTTATGCGCGACGGCTATTCCATAAGCAGCCGCCCTACCCGCAGCACCACGATGGAAGCAGTTGTACAGGATATGGTTGGCCGCGCCATTACCGAATATTATCCGGGGCGCATTACTACTCCCGGCGAAGTTGTGCTGGAAGTTAAAAACATGTGCCAGCCCGGCGTATTTGACCATGTATCCTTCAACCTCCGCAAAGGCGAAATTTTAGGCGTTGCCGGCTTGATGGGCGCAGGCCGTACGGAAATTATGCGTGCGCTGTTCGGCATAGACGGATGCAGCCAGGGCGAAGTTTATCTGCATGGACAGAAAATAAACATTAAAAAGCCGGAAGACGCAATTAAGGCCGGCATCGGTTTTATTACAGAAAACCGTAAAACCGAAGGTTTGATTCTTGATTTTTCCATTTTGAAAAACATTGCCCTGCCAAGTGTTGATACTTTTGCACGCAAAGCAGTTATCAACGATAAAAAGGAATTTGATTTTTCCAATGACCTGTCGCATAAGCTCGGCGTAAAAACGGCAAGCATCGAATTGCCTGCTGGCGCACTCAGCGGCGGCAACCAGCAAAAAGTCGTTATAGCCAAATGGATTGGCATGCACCCATCCATCATTATAATGGATGAACCTACCCGCGGCATTGATGTTGGCGCCAAACGCGACATTTACGATTTAATGAACGAACTTACCGCACAGGGCGTTGCTATTATCATGGTATCTTCCGACCTGCCTGAGGTAATTGGCATGAGCGACCGCATACTTGTTGTACACGAAGGCAAAATTGCCGGAGAAATACCGCACGAAAAAGCAACCCAGGAAAATATCATCACCCTTGCAACAGGAGGAATATAACAGATGAACGTTTCTGCCTTAGTTAGAAAAATGGGCCCATTAATCGGGTTAATCGTACTTTTTGTTGTTATCTCTGCTTTAAACAGCAGCTTTATCGACCCTTCCAACTTAAAAAACCTGCTGCGCCAGGTTTCCATTAACGCACTTATTTCTTTTGGCATGACTTTCGTCATCCTTACCGGCGGCATCGACCTTTCAGTAGGCAGCACGCTGGCACTTTCCAGTGCAATTATGGCCAGCCTCATTAAAGGCGGCATGGACCCGATTTTAGGCATTTTGCTTTCCGCAATTATCGGCCTTCTTTTGGGCACCATTAACGGCGTTGTTATCTCTTACGGCAGGGTTGCACCTTTTATTGCAACTTTGGCTACCATGACCATTTTCCGCGGGCTTACTCTGGTTTATACCGATGGCAACCCTATCAGCAGCCTTACCGATGACCCGCTCTTCCACATGTTTGGCCAGGGTTATTTTGCAGGCGTTCCTGTACCGGCAGTTGTAATGTTAATTGCTTTTGCATTGTGCTGGTTTATTCTTAACAAAACTCCGCTTGGGCGCAAAACTTATGCTGTAGGCGGCAACGAAAAAGTTTCCTTCATTGCCGGTATTAAAATTGAACGCATTAAAATTTTTGCTTACGCCATTACCGGTATGTTCTGCGCACTGGCAGGTTCTATTTTAACTTCCCGCCTCAACTCCGCGCAGCCTACTGCCGGCACCGGTTATGAACTTGATGCCATCGCAGCAGTTGTTCTCGGCGGCACCAGCCTCTCCGGCGGCAAAGGACGTATTTTAGGCACGCTTATCGGCGTACTGATTATCGGCACGCTGAACAACGGCCTTAATATACTTAACGTATCCAGCTTCTATCAGCAAGTTGTCAAAGGTATCGTTATCTTACTGGCAGTCCTTATGGACCGCAAAAAATCGTAGGAGGTTATGTTTTAAATGAAAAAAACTTTATTAGCTGTTATGGCAGTTCTGATGATGTCGGTAATGCTTATCGCAGGCTGCAGTTCCGGAGAAAAAGCTGCTCCGGCTGCCGATAAAAAAGACGGCGCTACCACTATTGGTTTCTCCATTTCCACTTTAAACAACCCGTTCTTCGTATCTGTTAAAGATGGCGTTGAAGCACAGGCTCAGAAGCTCGGCGTTAACGTAAAAATCGTTGATGCCCAGAATGACCCTGCAAAACAGGCTAACGACGTTGCCGACCTTATTCAGCAGGGCGTTACCGTTCTTTTGGTAAACCCGGTTGATTCCGCTGCCATTTCCACTTCTGTTGAAGCTGCCAATAAAGCAAACATTCCTGTAATTGCCCTTGACCGCAGCGCAGATAAAGGCACCATTGCTTCCCTCGTTGCTTCCGATAACGTAAAAGGCGGCGAAATGGCTGCTGAGTACATTATCAAAAAACTGGGCGAAGGCGTAAAAGTGGCTGAACTCGAAGGCATTCCCGGTGCTTCCGCAACCCGTGAACGCGGCGAAGGCTTCCACAAAATTGCTGACCAGAAACTGAATGTTGTTGCAAAACAATCTGCTGATTTTGACCGTACCAAAGGCTTAACCGTTGCAGAAAACATGCTGCAGGCAAATCCGGACATTCAGGCAATTTTCGCTCAGAACGATGAAATGGCTCTCGGCGCTATCGAAGCTTCCAAGAGCGCAGGCAAACAAATCTTCATCGTTGGCTTTGACGGCACCGATGACGGCATTAAAGCCGTTGAAGGCGGCACCATGGCTGCAACCATTGCTCAACAGCCCGAACTTATGGGTCAGCAAGGTGTAGATGCTGCTGTAAAACTGGCTAAAGGCGAAAAAATCGAAGCTAAAATCGCTGTTCCTCTCAAACTCGTTGAGAAAAAATAACTAACCTTCCTTTGACAAATTGCGTACAAAAAAATCCCGCTCTTATAAGAGCGGGATTTTTATTTTGCATTTAAAACATTATATCACCGGGTTCGTAATCTACAGTAGTTTTTACAAAAGCAATTTCATTGCAGTATGGATACTGCGGGCAATATACACATTCTTTCCAAACCTTCTGTGGCAATTTTTCCTTGGCTGTTTCAATATAATCGCATTTGGCAAAAAAACCGGGCTGGTAAGTAAGCGTAAAAAACATTTTTACGCCGCGTTCAATGCCTTCTTTTTCAAGGCGTTCCACAATGCTGCGCCCTATGCCGCTGGTTTTGCGCTCCGGGTCAACCGCCAGCGAGCGAATTTCCGCCAGCCTGTCCCAAACAAAGTGCAGCGCTCCGCAGCCAACCAAACGGTTATTTTCAATAGCTACAATATAATCGCGCAGATTTTCATAAATAGCATTGCGCGCACGCGGAAGCATCAAACCCTCATGCGCATAATCATTCAGTAATTTATGAATATTTTCAACATCGTCAAACGTCGCCTGACGGTAAGTAATCATGCATATTGCCCCCTCAAATAACTGTTAAGCCATATCCTAACACTCATTTAATAAAAATGCAATACTTAGAGTAAATTTTTTCAAAAAATTTCCGTCCCCTAAAGGGGATTTTTGCTTAAGAAATGATGATTGGGTTCGTTAATTAAAACGGCTTCCGTCCCTGCATTCAGGGTAAAAAATTAATAAACACTCCGCCCATGCCCAAAGCCGGCTTAATGCCAATACCCGCATATTCGGCATATGCAAGGAGTAATGCAGCAATCCTGTTCTGTGCTTCGGTGCCTTTAAAAAACAGACTGTAGCGGCCTTTAAATGCGTCTATCGGTGCTCCGCCTACTGAATACTGCTGTAAAGACAGATTATACGCGATAACTTTAACAGCATCTGCCAAATGCTGTTCAATATTTTCTTCCTGCAGCAGCAGTCCCTCGCTGTACATATTCCAACGTGCAAGAAGGCTGCGGAAAATATAGGCGTTATCCGGATAAATTTTATAACTTCCGTAAGCCTTAAAAGAAGCAGGCGACACAAAAGTTATTTCAGCTTTACGGGGAAGCTGCGGCATTGTAAAAAACTGCTGCGCTAAATCGGCATAACCAATTTGCTTTACAAACTGCGGCTTACTTAATTGTACCATATATCCCTTTTGCTTTAAATATAAATTTTGCGGAATTTTGGCTAATGCATAATCAAGTTCTTCCGCAGTACTATCATTAAGCGCCGCAATACGCCATATTGCCTGCATTGCATGTTTATTAAAATATACAAACTGGCTGAAAGGCCTCACACCTGCCTTATGCATGGCGGCAGCAAAATCCTGCCTGGCGTACTCCATTAAAGCACCATGCAATACGCTGCCCATACTTTGATGCAGCTTTTGTCCCTCTGGCAAAGCCAAAGCAATTTCAATAATTTTAGGCACAGTTTATTCCTCCTCAATGGCGCAAATTCCCATCAGTGTTGTGCCCTGATTTGTTTTTGCTGTCTGCAAACCTCGCGGCGCCGTAAATCTGTCAAGCCGCAAATGTGCATGCTTATAAAAATTATCATGCAAAATCATTGCTGCCGCAGAAATATAGGCCTTTTCATCCGGAGCCAGTACAGCAAGTAAAGTTTTACTGAAAAAACCACTGCCGCTGCCTAAAAAGATATTGCCATGCTCGGCTTTTGCAAATTCCCGTTTTAAAAGAGTACCAAAAATTTTCTTTTGGCGCGCTAAAATAAACTGCGTAAAATCCTTTTGATGCCTGATAAGTTCAGATGCTGAATTTATACCGGCACTGGCAAACACAGACCTGTCCAAGGTAATGCTGAAATGCTGGTTTGTTCCCTGCGGCAGGCATTCACGGAATGTATTAAGGTTCTTAATTTTTACCTGCCCTTCTTTTTGCATGAACACAGCCTCACGCTTTTGTACAACTACAGGCACAATCCGCCCATTGCCATACGCATCGCTGACAGACAGCCCTTTCATGACACTGCTGTTCATACCTGACTGCGGCAAAACTTCACCGGCTGCATTAGGTATTTTTAAACGGTGCAGCAGTACGATTTCCATTTTTTGCGCTAAACGGGAAAGCGCAGCATTTTTGTCACGCAGGCGTTTATCCGCCAAAATACGTGTAACTTCCTCCCACAACTGTGTGCGCAGTTTATCCTGCTGCAAAAGCAGACTGAACAAAAGACCTGTACGCAAAGCTCCTTTGATGCTGCTGCCGGGTATATACGGCTGCCCATCTACTGAATGTACAGTACGTACAATTTCCGTAAGGCGCGATTTATTTGCAGCCAAAACTTCAGGAGGCACCGCAACATTTGCATATTCCGTTACAGCTCCGTCCAAAGCTTTAATATCAAAACCTTTATCAAGCAGCCACTCGCATAATGTGCCTGCACGCATTTTGGTAGTTATTAATTGTTCAAACTCTGCCAGAAGATTATGTTCGTACAAAAATTTAACCCACAGGCGTTCGTTTAAAAAGTACACCCTCTGGCTGCGTGCATCATACAAATACTGATAGCTGTAAACAGTACCGACTTCATCGGTAATATGCACCGGGCTCAAACATTTTATAACCATTTTTTTATATTCAAAATTACTGATACTCATACCGGCAACCCCATATATAAAGCCTTACCATAGCGGTAAATCTTGTGTCCTACGCCCTCAGCTTCAAATTCAAGCACCTGTCCGTCAACTCTTTGGGCAAAACAGGCACCTGCACGTATCATATATACGGTACTGCGTTTTTCATAACTGTTTTGGGCTTTATTATGCACAAAACCGCTGCGCCGCATAAGGCTGAATGTCCCTTCCTTAACAATGCCAAGCTGTTCTTTAACCGGACATAAAGCAGAAAGTGACATTTGCAAACCGCCCGCACCATTATTAAGCAAAGCATATAATATGCCTGCATCATCACTGCAGCCTGCATTTAATTCTACAGGAGCATTTTTTATTACAAACTTGCCAAAACCGCTGCTGCGCCTGCCGCCAATACCGCCCAAACCCAACAGCTCCACAGTTTTTATAAAACTTTTCAGCAACATTTCATCTTCAATTCCAACAATGCAATACAATCCGGCGTTTTCAGAAAAATGGTAATTGCTTACATAATATGCGCTGCCGCTGTTTCTAAAATCCATACGCCGCTGCACACCGCGCCAGCCAAAATCACGCTTTTCCGTTTCCTGCGCAGCCCCCTCTCCAAACGGCTGCAAATAAGCTTTTAACCCGCTCACACGGATATAAGCAAGATTTTCATGGTCACGCCTTGCTTCGTATTGCAGGCACAAATCTTTAAAAGACAGAGAAAAATCAGGGGTTCCCGGGTTTTCCCTGCGGCAGTACGGTACAGGAACATACAATTCTTCCGTCCTGCTGCTGTAATACGGCAGCAAGTCACTGAAAAGCAGGGTGCTGTTTTGTGCTGCCGCTATAAACTGATAGCAGAGCGTTTCATCAAGCGCCGCCGCCTCCGTCACAAGCGCGCTGAAAAAGGTATCGGCGCAGCAGCTAAACGATTCCCCACCCTTTTTATTTTGCGCCATACCAAAATGTACCGGCGTTAAAAATTTAAACTGCAAAAGATAATATTTCATTGCAGACAGCTTCCTTCAAGCACAGCTTTTAATTTATCCGTATAGTCTTCGAGGCCTTTATTTAAACCGGCATAACGCACTGAAAATCCGCTGAAAGCAACTCTTCCATAACCGCGTGAACCATGTCCGCCAAGATAATCCATTTGCAGCATCATCAAGGCTGCTGCCAAAGTTGCAAAATCTTCCTCAATTTCTTCTTCATTTTCAATGTTATATACCAGTTTAAAGGCAAAATCCGTTCCAGCCGGCACTCTTTCAATCTGACGCGGTATTGCGGTAGCTGTTAAGCGGGTAATGGAATTTTCAAATTTAACTTCGCCCATGTAAGTATCTGTATCAAGGCGGCTGATTTTTTCAATGCTTTCAGGCGTTACAAACACATCATAAAATTGCAGGCGCGCACCAACCACGCCGTTTTTGGATGTAGAACCAAATAAACGGCAGATAATGGCATCGTCATCTTCTATTTTATTAAGAACGTAACCAGGAGAACGCATTTTTGCAAGCAATGTACGCAGCTTGCCTTTAAGCGAACTACCAGGAATAATCGGGACTTTGGTAAAGTGGTCACGCACAAACGGACTTTCTACTGCGCCAATCGGTGTAAAATCGCTGGATGTGCCGATATGCAGCCCTGTTACCAGCGTAATAACAGCTTCTATTAAAAACTTTCCTTTTAAAACTGCCTGCTTCATTATTTATCCTTGCCTCCGTAAAATTTATGAAACGCACCCAATGCCTGTACATATTTGGCAAACTCAGTAAAACGCTCTGTGCTGTCGCCGATGCCGTCAATTATTTCTATCAGCCTTGATTTTTCAACAAACGCACCGACAATATTTTTTTCGCGTCCGGCCAGATACATCAGCTTAACTTTTAAAAATTTTACTTCCGCCACCAGTTCAGGCGGCAATTTTTCCGGTTCTGTGCTCTGCATTTTATAAACCTCAATGCGGTCACGCACAAGGTTTACCGAAGTTAAAAATTTGCGTATGTGGCCTGTCTTTAAAAGCAGCACATTATTATTAAATTTATCTTTTACCATAATGCCTTTAATGGCATTTTCCGCCTGGGTTATAATATCCATCAAAATTCCTCCTTGGGAGCATTGGGCAGGCTGTAAATTAAAAGTTCCAGTGCCGTCAAAAGCTGCCTGCGCCCTTCTTTATCAAGCGCCCATTCATACAAAGCATTGCGAAGGCACATATAAACTTTTGCCGCTTCTTCGCTTTCCTGCCTGGGTTCCAGCAATGCTACAGCATAAGCAAACTCAGCCAGGTTAAAATTATTACCGGAAGCAGCCAGCACTCCGTGCAGCTTATACAGCGTATTTCTGTCTGCCTTAATCTTACCCGGTACAGCAACAAGCCCAAAATTTAATTTATCCGTTAAAAAGCGTAATTTTTCTCCGCACACCTGAGCTTCAAAAACATCCCAGTCATATACATGGGTAAGATTTCCACCCGGTCCGCTTACAAAATCAGCACCTTGCCCAAACAAAGCAATTTTGCCTACACCGGGAACATTTTTAGCCGTTTTTTTAAGCAACGCTGCCTGAACGAACATCTGGCTCATTGGATAATCCGGAGTAAACATGCCTATACCGGCAGAAAAAGCCAGTTTGCCGCTGGTATAGGAACTAAAGGCACGATGAATATCTACTGCCACTTCTACAACATCATCCCATGCACCCAGCAAAAAGATATTATCACTGCCGCTGTAAATAACAAGAATGTTACGCCATGACTGTTTTGCCTTGTTAAAAAGGCGGAACAATGCATTTTCTTTACCGGCTGCCGTATGTATTTCGCCTTTTAAAATTTTATTTACTATAACCTTAAAAAAGAATGATAAACGTGAGGAAAGCGTAATCTGCCTTGCTGAAGTAAGGTAGTGCAGCGGGGCATCCAAATCGCTGCGGTAAAAGCCTGCTTTTAACGCCATGCCTATGCCGTCGACGTCGGCCATAAGCACGCCAAGGCGTTTGACGCCTGTATAAGTTTCACCCATGCTCATACCGGCAAGTTTTTCCATATTCATTATGCGCCCGTTTTTAGCATCGCGCACAAAATAATCGCAGCGGCGCATACGCAAAACCGGCACACCATTTGCATCAATTTCTTTACTGCTGTAAATATTCAAAACTTTATTATGCGCTTTGAATTTTTCCAAATCTTTTACTGCAACCAGTTTTAAATACAGCACACGGTTATACCCGGGCAGCGGTGCGCTTCCTCCGGCATGGTTTGTACATACGGCAAGTACCTTATCTTCCATAAAAGATGCTTTGCCAAGGTCTACCAGCGAGCGGCAGAACCAGCACAATCCATCATTACGGTTTGCATCGTTCTGGGAAAGTTCACGGTGGCATACGCCACATTCAACCTCGCCACCTGCTGCATTAAAACCGCTGTGCGGGTCAAATAAATCAGCCAGCACATCTTGGGAATAACGGTTCTTTTTATTATTTTCAACTTCCAAATCAACACGTGCCAAAATGCCGCTGCCCATTTGCCTGCCGGCGAGCTCAAGCGGAGTACATTCAGCCGTGCCGAACGCTACGTAAAGCTGCGTGCCGTAATTTTCAAGCAGCCAGTTGTTAACGTATTCGGAAAGCCTGTTTATTTCATTTTTTAACTGCTGTGTATTGGGGGCAATTAAATAAATACGCCCGCCGCCGGTATAAATAATATTTGCTTTTGTCAGTTTTAAATAACGTACCATCTCATCTGCCAAAAGCTGGGTGAAATATTCCAAATACATGGAACGCCCGCGCATGGATGACAACGGAACATCCAAAGCAGTAGTTGTTAAAAAGCCGTAAATACCAGCAATATCTGCCGACACCATCAAAAACATCGGTTCATTCTGCAATTTGGCCACGCCCTCAGCGCTGCACAACGCCGAATAATTATTAATGCCGTCAGACTCGCAGTAATGGGCAATATTTACCGCCAGTGCCGCCGTATATTTTACATGGTCATAGAGAGAAATATCCCTTGGCAAATCAGTGCGGACTGTCAAAGGCAAATAATATAAAGTGTCTTCCATAAGCTGTAAAAGCTCATACGGATACATATCAAGCAACGATTTTTGCTTCAAGCGGTTTTCTATAATATTTAAAATTTTAAGATAATCTTGTGCCTCTGCGCGGATATCATCACGCACCGAATAGTTAATTTCTCTGGCAAGATTCATTGCCTTCGGCAGAAAATATCGTTTGTGTGTATCTACGTCAGAAAAATAATTAAATACAGATTCCAGGCATAAACCGGAATCATAAACAGCATCAGCGCTGCGCTCCGTTTTCTCTGCACCAAAAGCAATAATATCAGCTAAATAAATAATATATAACCAGTCATCGGCAGCAAAGCCTGCCCTTTCCAAATCACGCCTGCGATGGAAAGATATGCAGCGCAGAAACTGCGGCACACGCGGATCATTTTCCGGCAACAAGCGCGCCAGCCACTGTGCACCGAACTGCGAATAATTAAAAATATCCTCAACCATTCCGGCGCGGTAGCACAATTTTCCTATATCATGCAGCATTGCCGCTTTGGCAAGTAAATTATAATCCATCATAAACTAACCCCGTACGACGAAAATATATAATTAAATAATTCGACAAAATTATAAGAATTCCTTTATATTTTAAACGTTTGATATTAAAAAAAGCAAAAACACCAGTAAATTAAATTACTGATGTTTTTAGAACAAGATATAAAAAGCGGATGGCATAAAGCCATCCGCTTTAGTTCTAACTATTTGTATTTTTATTAATACTAAGATTAGAAAGTGAATACAACTTCAGACCAGATTGCCTGATCATCAAGATCGCCTTCACGAGATTCAAGGTCATAGTATTTAACTGCTGCTACGATGTTTTTAGCAAGAGCTACGTTAGCACCTACTTCATAACCTTTAAAGCCATCAGTAACTTCATCATTACCAAATTTTGCATATTTCCAATCATTCATAACGCCATTGTATCCATCATTGGTGTTATCAAGATAAGTCATACCAGGCATATCATAGTAGTTAGCGTATACGCCCCAGCTACCAGGCTGAGATGCTTTAGCTCCTTTATATGCTAAACCGGCTACCCAACCGTTGTTATCCATGCCTTCATCTTCATCAGAAGAACCATAAAGCCATTCAGCAGAAAGCTTCAAATCTTTAGCAATAGGAAGAGCTGCGCCTACATTGTAAATATCCTGATTAAATTCATTATCTACTTTGTAGTAAGATACATAAGCATCAACAACGCCAAGTTTAGCAGTTACGTCAGCAACATACAGACGATCTTCAGAAATACCAGTTACATCATCGCCTTCGCCTTTACCTGCAAAACCAGTAATTTTTACTTTATCACCATAAACAAATTTAGCACCATCAAATTCAGCATCTACTACATTGCCGGTGTGAAGTTTAAGGTTCTGACGGCCAAGGTCGGTTTTAACGCCACCAATACGACCAGATACATAAGCCCAGTTAAGAACAACATCATCTTCTGCTTTGTCGCCACGATGAACTTTCTGACCTTGTGCATCAGTAGTTTCACCATCAAAATACTGACTGTTTTCAAAACGTCCGGTGTAGCTCCAGTCTTCGTTAATCTGACCATTCAGGAACAAACGGGTACGGAGACGGCCTTCACCCGGACCATTATCTCTGTCACGATAAGAAGCACGGATCTGACCAGTAATTTTTACGTTGTCAGCTTTTTTCTCGAGGTTAGCTACGCGTACGCCGAGGCTGTCCAGTTCATCAGCAAATTCTGCTGCCAGTTTATCAACGTTAGCACCTTTTGCCATTGCTTTTGCTACAATCTGTGCCATTTCATAACGGGTCATCAGTT
>ERZ779889.1422-NODE-1422-length-23845-cov-4.971585_pt1 | contig 23845 bp, 20 predicted proteins | sample MGYA00511030_ERZ779889 | MGnify/ENA primary metagenome ERZ779889 (study PRJEB29588, sample SAMEA2160616) | human gut metagenome | biome: human gut; feature: human-associated habitat; material: faeces | place: Denmark | collected 2008/2010 ...
CAGGTGCTTCAGAAGCTGTATTATTTACATCATTTTTCTTATTTACACCATCTAAGGACTTCATTGTCGGGAAGAGCAGAACATCGCGGATGGCAGGGCTGTTGGTCATCATCATCACCATACGATCAATTCCAAAACCAATTCCTCCTGTTGGCGGCATACCAATGCTCAACGCATTCAGGAAATCTTCATCGGTATGGTTTGCCTCATCATCTCCTGCTTCAAAGGCTTTTTCCTGCGCCTCAAAACGAGCCCGCTGATCAATCGGGTCATTCAGCTCAGAATATGCATTGGCCATTTCCCATCCATTCATGAAGAACTCAAAACGCTCTACATAATTTGGATCTTCCGGCTTTTTCTTAGTAAGAGGAGAAATCTCGATTGGATGATCCATAACAAAGGTAGGCTGGATCAGATGTTCCTCTACATATTCTTCAAAGAACAGATTCAGGATGTCGCCCTTCTCATGACGCTCCTCAAATTCAATGCCATGCTCTTTAGCAAGCGCTTTTGCTGCCTCTGTATCTGCCACTTCATTGAAGTCGATATTCGCATATTTTTTAACAGCATCTACCATGGTAATACGTTCAAAAGGCTTGGACAGATCCATTGTATGCTCTCCGTACTGAAGAACTTCAGAACCTGTTACCTCTTTGGCAACATAACGGTACAGATTCTCTGTCAGATCCATCATGCCATGATAATCTGTAAATGCCTGGTACAACTCCATCAGAGTAAATTCCGGATTGTGACGGGTATCCAGACCTTCGTTACGGAATACACGGCCGATCTCGTATACCTTTTCCATACCGCCTACGATCAGTCTCTTCAAATACAATTCCAATGAAATACGAAGTTTCAAATCCTCATCCAATGCATTGAAATGAGTCTCGAATGGTCTGGCCGCAGCTCCTCCGGCATTCTGTACTAACATCGGAGTCTCTACTTCCATAAATCCCTGGTCATCCAGATAGTTACGGATGCTGCGAAGAACTTTAGATCTCTTGATAAAAGTGTCTTTTACTTCCGGATTCATGATCAGATCCACATAACGCTGACGGTAACGCATATCGGTGTCTGTCAGACCATGGAACTTCTCCGGCAGAATCTGAAGGCTCTTGCTCAGAAGAACTACCTTTTCTGCATGAATTGAAATCTCGCCGGTCTTGGTTTTAAAAACCTGTCCGGTAATGGCCATGATGTCACCAACATCATACTTTTTAAAATCTTTGTAATCATCCTCGCCAATATTATCTCGGGCAACATAAGCCTGAATATCTCCCTGCAGATCTCTGAGATTGCAAAAAGATGCTTTACCCATAACACGCTTAAACATCATTCGTCCTGCTACTGTTACAGTTTTGCCTTCCATCTCCTCGAAACGATCTTTGATCTCAAGGGAATGATGTGTCACATCACATTTGGTGATCACAAATGGATCCTTACCTGCTTCCTGCAGTGCCGCCAATTTTTCGCGACGCACTTTTAACAACTGATTTAAATCTTCTGCCACTGGTCTAACTCCTCACTTTTTTCTTAATTGTTCTTATGGAAATCAATGATCTGATACTTAATCATACCTGCCGGTGTCTCAACCTCTACTGTCTCGCCGGCCTGGCCACCGATCAAAGCTTTTCCAACCGGTGATTCATTGGAAATCTTGCCCTGAAGACTGTCTGCCTCGGTTGAACCTACAATCTTGTATTCCATCTCTTCGTCAAATTCCAGATCCTTGATGCGTACTGTGCATCCTACATTGATCACACCGCTGTCTGCATCATCATCTACTACTTCTGCATTTTTCAGAATTTTGTCGATCTCTTCAATACGAAGTTCAATATCCCGCTGCTCCTCTTTGGCAGCATCGTACTCTGCGTTCTCGGACAAGTCTCCCTGTTCTCTGGCTTCCTTGATCTTCTGAGCCACTTCTCTACGACGGTTTACTTTCAGATCCTGCAGTTCATCCTCTAAGGCTTTCAAGCCTTCATAGGTCATAATATTCTTTTTATTTTCAGCCATGACTTCACTACCTCCTAGGTTTTTAACATCTTAACATTATATCGTACCTATGGGTTCTTGTCAATTATTCTCCCTCCGTATCTTCCTTGTCATCCGAACCACCCGGCTCTGTATCACCGCCTGTTGGATCTTCTGTGCTTCCGTCTTTCAAAAGCATCTTCTGGGAAATCGAATCTGTATCGTCATCATCTTGTCGGATCACAATCTTCTGATATTTCTTCGGAACATTCTTATAAACATTATTTTTCCACAAATTTTTCCACTGCACATCCGTAATGGCGCATACAGTCGCCGGATATCCAGCCGTCACAGCCCCCTCGACATTTGGCTGGGTAGTGAGAGAGACACGGATCGGATAATATTTTAAAGTATCAAATGTGTTTGACTTAACCACCGGATTCACAACACCTCGCAGTAAAAGTGCTACATATTTGGTCTTGGTTCCATCATCCTGCTCTGCCTCATCATCTAATGTCTGGATGCCCTTGATGGTGTTATTTTCAATCACACAGTTTTTCCAGTTCAAGGCACGGATTGCCGCATTAAATGTTCCTTCGATCTTGTTATTTTTAATCTGGATATTGTCGTGATACAACTGTGTATTGCCATCGGCGATATAGGTGTGGCTTCCTACTGCCGTTCCTATATTTTTGAATGTATTGTTGGTGATATACACATCCTTGCAGACTGTTTTATCATGAGTGGACCAATCATAGTTAAATCCTGCTGTATTCTCGTCGGTTCCGTCTATATTGATACACTCTTTATAACTCTTTTGCAAATATGGTTTGAATCCCTCAAATGTACAATTTTTAACGGTTACATTCCTGGATGAGTTCAACTCGATATAGTGAAAACCATATAAGTTTTTAAATGTAATGCCGGACACTTCAACATTCTGGTTATGTCCGATGATCACACACATGGCACGCAAAATGTCTTTACAGTCCATGATAACAGTTCCGCTTCCCAGGATCTTTACATTCTGGGATCCGTTGTAGCCGCTGACAGTCTTAACCGTACCATCTTTTGATGGCGGCACAAGCACAAACAATGCCTTGGCATAGCTGACATCATAGGCAGTAGATCCGGACTTTTCAAATGTTACACCATCTCTCATATTTATAGTTACATTTGACGGAATACAAATATTATTGGTTATCGGGTAAGTTCCCCTTTCTACAGTGATCGTACCACCGCCTGTCAACTCCAACTGTTCCATATAAGAACGGAATACATAATAATATCTTTTCTTGGAAAAATCTTCATAATCCGTATATTTGTCATGGAATGGTGCGGTAGCCGTATTGATCGTAAAGTTTTTCTGCGTTTTATCCTCAAAATACATCAAACGAGTGCTTTCGTTCAGAATGTAATAATAAGAAATATTAGCTACTGTGTTAGTCTTGAGGCTGGCCACATTGGCATCACTGATAATAGATGAAAATCTTGCGAAAGCAGCACCCTTGCCATAATTAATACTCTTGTCAAAGCGTACTGTGTACTGACATCCAGACAAAGTGTTGGAAGCGATAACAGGCTCCTGCACACCCAGACCATACACATAAGTATCTGCTTTGCCTGCGCCTGTCTGTGTCATACTGTTGCCTGTAATGACCGGCCTGCTCCACCCATGGGCATAAACAGCAAACTGTGTTGTGTTGATAAAGCGGTTGTTCCGGATACTGATACCGTTCTGATAATACAGACGGCCGCCGCTGACTGTATTGGCAAAAGAACCAATCGCAATATCACTGCCGCTAAACTGGTTATTGGTAATGTTTACCGTCGTATTTACCGTGTTATCCAGTTTGCTCCATTTTCCTCCAAAGGCTTCCGTGGTTTTATTGATATTTTCCAGACGGACCGCCATCTTCTTGCTATAAGATGCCCCTGAAACACCTTTGGCAAATACACATTTGTCTACCGTTACATTGTTAGATCCCTCTGCCCATATATAACTGCCGGCATTGCGGTTTTTAAAACGCACATTACGGATGGTGATCTTCTTTCCATGAGCCACATAGACACCGGTGGCACCGGAAACCTTGCCAAGATCTATGGTAGCCGTTCCTGCTCCTATGATAGATGAATTTTTTGTTCCGTTATATTTGGCAACTTTTCTGTTTTTTTTGGAATTTGCCGTAGAGACAAACTGAAACAGGTATTTGGTGCTTTTTACCTTCTTTGTACCGGTAGCTGTTGTCTTTACAACTTTAGCACCGCTGTTTAACTGAATTTTTACCTTAGATGGAACATACAATGTCCTTGGGATTTTGTAGGTTCCTTTCTTCAATTTTAAAGTACCGCCTTTTTTAGAAAGTTTGTCCAGATAATACTGTATGGTGTAATACTGTCTGGTCTTGGCCGTATACTTTTTGCTTTTTTTGAGTTTCTTGATTGTTTTTTTGTTTGGTTTGGACGAAGTTTTTATCGTATATGTCTTGGCATAGCACATGGTTTTTGTTCCCACGGCTGCAGCCATAATAAATACAAATAAACTAATCCATCTGATCCATTTTCTTTTTTTGTTCACTTTGTAACATCCTCCCTTTTATTTGTTTCCATCATATCATATAAACAATTTTTGTCAAAGTTGTAACAATTCTCTTGACTTTTTTTATTCATCACTGATTAGTCAGAGATGCTTATGTGGAATTTTTTCACATCATAAAAAAGCCCGGATTTTCCCCGGGGGGGGCTCAAAAGCCCACCGGCGAAAACTCCGGTCTTATTTTTAATTTCTGGAGAACTCGCTTAACTGCAATCCCTCATTTCGATCCAATGCCGTCTGAATACTCCATGGATGAGTAAATAAAAGCAATGGGCGATCTCTGAGATCCTTTACCTTCTTCGTATCTGAAGTAACAGACAAGGATGTCACATCTATATCATCGTTCTCGATCCAGCGAACATGCTCATACGGAAGCTGTTCCATACGAATCTCTACATTGTATTCACTCTCCAGGCGGTACTGCAGCACCTCAAATTGCAGCACGCCAACCACTCCTACGATAATTTCTTCCATTCCCGTGTTAAATTCCTGGAAGATCTGGATTGCTCCCTCCTGGGCGATCTGGCTGATTCCCTTCATAAACTGCTTACGCTTCATCGTATCTACCTGGCGTACTCTGGCAAAATGCTCCGGAGCAAAAGTTGGGATCCCTTCAAATTTTACCGGTGTCTTTCCTTTATACAGCGTATCTCCAATAGAGAAAATACCCGGGTCAAAAACACCGATAATATCTCCGGCATAGGCCTCCTCCACATGCTTTCTCTCCTGGGCCATCATCTGCTGCGGCTGGGAAAGACGGATCTTTTTCCCACCCTGCACATGCATTACTTCCATACCAGCTTCAAACTTGCCGGAACAGATTCGCATAAATGCAATACGGTCTCTGTGCGCCTTATTCATATTCGCCTGGATTTTAAATACGAAAGCTGAAAATTCATCTGAGAACGGATCCACTTCTTCCCCTCCGGAAGTTCTAGGCAGAGGTGAAGTTGTCATATCCAGGAAGTGCTGTAAAAAAGTCTCCACGCCAAAGTTAGTCAGCGCCGATCCAAAAAACACCGGCGAAAGCTGTCCCTGGCGCACTTTTTCCAGATCAAACTCATCACTGGCACCGTCTAACAACTCAATCTCATCTACCAGAATATCATGATACTCTTTTGTGATCAGATCATCCAGTCCCGCATCTCCCAGTTTCGCCTCCACCGTCTCCACTTTATGTCCGTTGTCACCGGCGATAAACCGGGTAATGGTCTTTGTATTTCGGTCATACACACCTTTAAAGTTCTTACCGGAACCAATCGGCCAGTTAATAGGGCAAGTGCGGATCCCCAGCACATTTTCAATCTGATCCATCAGTTCAAATGGATCCATAGCCTCGCGGTCCATCTTATTTATAAAAGTAAAAATAGGAATACCACGCATAACACATACTTTAAACAACTTGATAGTCTGGGCCTCTACACCCTTAGAACCATCGATAACCATAACAGCAGAGTCCGCCGCCATCAGTGTACGATATGTGTCCTCCGAGAAATCCTGATGTCCCGGTGTATCCAGGATATTAATGCAAAAACCATCATAATTAAACTGAAGTACCGAGGAGGTAACAGAAATACCACGCTCTTTTTCAATTTCCATCCAGTCTGACACAGCATGTTTGGCCGCTTTGCGTCCTTTTACCGATCCCGCCAGATTGATAGCTCCTCCATATAAAAGGAATTTCTCCGTCAGAGTTGTCTTACCGGCATCCGGGTGGGAAATAATCGCAAAAGTTCGTCTTTTTTCTACTTCGTTTTTCAATGTGTCTGCCATGTTATTCTCCATTCTTTTCTACAAAAAACTGCTTGTTACATAACAAAAGCCCTGATAAAAATCAGGGCTTCTAAGAAGCTGGGCTACAAGGATTCGAACCTTGAAATGCTGGAGTCAGAGTCCAGTGCCTTACCATTTGGCGATAGCCCAATCACAACTACAAGCGATATTATACCGCAGCATTTTCAAAAATGCAAGTACTTTTTTAATTTTTTTTGAAATATTTTTTCGTACCTAGTTTTTCACCCGTACTGCCGTGCTTTTCTGTACTTTGTAATCGTACACCTGATCTTGCTTCGGGAACTTCATCCCCAGTTTCTTCGCCTTGGAAAATATAGTATCATAGTCCAGAGCCGCATCGCTGGCTTCCCTTTTCATCTCTTCTGTCTTCTCTTTCAAGACCGTCACCTGATCTTGCAGTCTCTGCACACTGTCACCCAATATAACCTGCTGGTTGTTCAGACGCACCACATAAAAACATGCCACCGTAAGCATAGCCGCCATGATCACTGTCACCAGTCCCCTCTTCACCATCCGGCCTTTCTGTTTCCTTTTTTTCACATCTACTACACAGATCCGCTTCCCTTTATTCACGATCTGCACCGCTGTATTCCCAATCATATATTCCGTCGTTGATTTCATAGCTATTATTCCTGTTCTTCTTTCTTTTTTGTATTTATCTCTGTAGCATCTACGATCAGCATGGTAATGGCACCTGACCGGCTGGTGTAATGCTGCCTTGCGTAAGAATCTACCCGTTCTATCACATCATCATCCAGGGTTATATTTATCCTTTTTTTCATCGCTCCCTCTCTTTCCCGTTCAAAAAAACAACTTTTACCCACTTTATACACACGATATAAGTTTATTATACATTTTTCATGTGTATAATGCAAGAAAAAATACTCTTTTCCCAGGGAAAAGAGTGTGCTATAATGATTGATAGTGATAATCAAAGGAAGTGACGAAATGGAAACAAACCAGAAATACAATTATACCTGTCCGATCTGCGGCTATACATTCGAATCAGATAAAGCAGAAATGGAAGACCGTACTTGCGAAAAATGCCAGAAAGGCACTTATACTATCCGTTCTTTTGCCAGCATACGCAAGGTATTTAAGAATCCACAAAAATCATAATTTTTTTCTTGACAGTGCAGACACAATGTGATATTATCTTACTTGTGTCTGACACATGACTTGCGCGAGTGGCTCAGTTGGTAGAGCACAACCTTGCCAAGGTTGGGGCCGCGGGTTCGAGTCCCGTCTCGCGCTTATTTTTTTTAACTAGGAAGTACCGAAAATGGTGCTTCCTATTTTTTTGCTGTCTAAAAGCCTGTATACACTTGTAGACACACGCTGCATCAAAACACAACAAAAAAAGCGATGAATCCTGTGGATCCATCGCTCTCTTTGAAAACCATAAAAAGATATGCAGGAAAAGGGACTTGAACCCTCATGGTATTGCTACCACACGGACCTGAACCGTGCGCGTCTGCCAATTCCGCCATTCCTGCGTGCTTTATAACAATATCATATTTTTTTTTACTTGTCAACAAAAAATCATGGAAATTTTTCAAATAATGTAGTATACTGTTTTTATGCAACATAACAGAACATAATTTGAAATGGAGGATAGTCCTATGGGAATCAATGTTGGTATGCTTATTTTTGGTCTTTTCGACAGTGCACTCGCTTTTTTTCTGGTGTATTGCCTTTGGGTCTCTTGGTTAAAGGGAAAACGCATCGGTCAGATTTTGGGCATTATTTTCGGGACTTTGGTATTTACCACCTACCTCACGTTATTTATCTGGTTTAACTCCCCTGGCGTCTGGGTTCGTTCTGATATTCGAACGATCATCTACGCAGCACCTATTGTTTTAACAATTCTTCTCTCCATTCTGACACTGTTGTCGCAGACGTCAAAGAAAGAAGAAGGCGAAAACGATGAAAAAGCGTCCGAAGAAACCGCCACCGGTGAACCGGCAAAATAATTTTTGTTTCAAATACTACAATCATACAGGAGGTTGCCTATGTTTGAAAATGCGATTAAAATACCATCAAAAATTAACAGTAAAATTTTATTGAAAGTGGTTCCCGGACATTTTGCTACCAGCCACTCACACATCAACTACTACATGGATATGACACGTTTGAAAGTCGGACAGCGCGAGGCAAAAGCCGTTGCTTCCACCATGGCAAACAATTACAAATACAATACTCCGATCGATGCGATCGTCTGCATGGACGGAACCTATGTCATCGGTGCTTATCTTGCTGAGATTCTGACAGATGCCGGCGTTATCTCCATGAACTCACACCAAAGCATCTATGTCATTGAGCCGGAATTCGATTCCTGCGGACAGATGTTTTTCCGTGACAATATTCAACCAATGGTCAGAGGGAAAAATATTCTCCTGCTTGTTGCTTCTGCTACTACCGGAAAGACCATTGACCAATGTCTGGAGTGTTTGGAATATTATGGTGGAATCATTCAGGGATTGTCTGCGATTTTTAGTGCAAAAGATGAAATTCACGGATATCCGGTTCGTTCCATCTTTACTACGGATGATTTTTCAGATTACAAATCATTTGCTCAGAAAGACTGCCCTCTTTGTCATGCAGGACAGAAAATCGATGCGATTGTAAATAGTTACGGATACTCGAAACTATAAATACTTTTTAAAAAGATAAAAACGTCCGCTGCAGGGAAACGATTTCTCTGTATCGGACGTTTATTTTCCTTATTTTTCCAAAAGTTCTTCAGCCAGCTGATTCATTTCTTCTACATTTTTCTCATTCATCGTAGAACGGATCGTTACCTGACTGTCGCAAATGGTAAGATTTTTCATCTCATCCAGAATCGCGCGCATCTGTTTTCCTGCCATCGGCGCCCAGGAACCATTTTCCATAATACCAACGACACGTTTCTGATAATTTTTACTCTTCAAATGGCGAAGGAAGTCTTCCATAACCGGGAAAATTCCTCCATCATAGGTTGCTGCTGCGACAACGATCTTATCATAGCGGAATGCATCTTCTATTACTTCTGCCATATCCTCACGGGAAAGATCACTGACAACTACTTTCTTAGCACCTTTTTCTTTGAGGATCTCGCCCATCTTTTTAGCAGCTTTGGCAGTATTTCCATGGATGGAAGCATAAGCTACCAATACCCCCTCATCTTCTGGCTCATAGCTGCTCCAAATATTATATTTGTCAATATAATAGCCAAGATTTTCTTTCAAGATCGGTCCATGAAGTGGGCAGATCATCTGAATATCCAATGTCGCCGCTTTCTTTAACAATGCCTGTACCTGTGCACCATATTTTCCTACAATATTAAAATAATATCTTCTGGCTTCACAAGCCCAGTCTGCTTCTACAGACAAGGCACCAAATTTACCAAATCCATCTGCAGAAAATAGAATTTTTTCACTCTTCTCATATGTTACCATAACTTCCGGCCAATGCACCATCGGAGCCATGAAAAACTGAAGCGTATGTGCTCCCAGCGAAATTTCTTCGCCTTCTTTTACCACAACACTTCGATTACTCAGATCAAAGTCGAAAAACTGTGGCATCATCGAAAATGTTTTTGCATTTCCAATAATTTTCATTTCCGGATACATTTCCGCAATCTTCTGAATATTTGCCGCATGATCCGGTTCCATATGGGATACCACAAGATAAGCAGGAGTCTTATCTTTAAGGACATTTTTCACATTAGCGATCCACTCTTCTGTTGCCCGCTGATCCACAGTGTCCATAATCGTAATTTTATCGTCCATGATCACATAGGAGTTATAAGACACTCCTTCCGGAACAATATACTGGCTTTCAAACAAATCCAGTGTCGTATCATCTGCACCCACGTAAAAAATGGAATCTGAAATTGTTGTATCTTTCATTTTATCTGCTTCCTTTCTGCCTTGATTTTTTTCTTAAATCATATCATAAAGTTCTTTAAATTTCAAAGGGATTTTCAATCATTTGTTTACAATATCAACATTTTGATGTAAAATAAAATCGGAAATCATGTACAAACACACAAGGAGGACATCATGAAACAAATTACTATTGGTTTTTTAGGGCTGGGCCTGATCGGCGGTTCCATTGCCCGCCCCATCCGCAAAAATTTTCCCTCTTGCCGGATTATCGTCTACAGCCGTAGAAAGAACGAAGATCTTTTGCAGGGACAAAAAGACGGAATTATCAGCGATATCACCTATTCGATAGATGCTCGTTTTTCTGAATGCGATATTATTTTCCTATGTGCTCCTGTGTTGCAGAATATTCAATTTTTGGAACAGTTAAAACCTCTTATCAATAAAACCTGTATTATTACAGATGTCGGAAGTGTGAAAGGAAACATCCATAAAGAGGTCGAACGTCTCGAACTGGAGGCCCAATTCATCGGCGGGCATCCGATGGCAGGCTCGGAAAAGACCGGGTTTGCGAATTCCTCCGAAGATTTACTGCAGGATTCCTACTATCTTCTCACTCCATGCAAAACGACCGCAGAAGAAAAAGTTCTTTTTCTAAAGAAAATTCTCTCCGGAACAGGTGCCATCTTTGCTACAATAGATGCCGGTCTTCACGACGATATTACCGCTGCGATCAGCCATGTGCCACATATTGTAGCCGCCTCGCTTGTCAATATGGTCCGCGAAAATGATACATCAAATGAACTTATGAAAACTTTTGCCGCCGGCGGTTTCAAAGACATTACACGAATCGCCTCTTCTTCTCCGGAAATGTGGGAAAGCATCTGCCTCTCCAACGCTGACAGTATCGACCATTTTCTTTCCCTTATGATTGATGAACTGACAAAAATGCGTTCCTACATCGCCAACGAACAAGGTGGCGAGATCAATCGCTTTTTCGCTTCTTCAAGAGAATACAGAGACTCGATTCATTAAGTTATCAGATTATATTATTTATAAAAAGAACCTTCGATCACTCGTCTGAGTTTTCGAAGGTTCTTTTCGTATTTACTACCAATTAACGATTAGTCATTTTCTTTTTTATCAAGCCAGTTTTGTTTATCCTGCTCTGTAATCTTACGGATAATGCGGCAAGGATTTCCCGCAGCAACAACTCCGTCCGGAATATCTCCTGTTACAACCGATCCCGCTCCGATCACAACATTGCTTCCAATGTGTGCTCCCGGTACAATCGTAACATTTCCGCCAATCCAAACATCGTCGCCAATCGTCACTTCTTTTGCGTATTCATAGCCTTCATTTCGAGCCGGTGCATAGATTGGATGACACGGTGTATAAATCTGTACATTTGGTCCTAAAAATACATGGTCTCCAATGGTTACTTTTGCAGAATCCAGCACAACGCAGCCATAATTTGCATAAAAGTTATCGCCAACATGAATATTAAAGCCGTAATCACAGCGGAATGGAGCTTCTACACATACCTTTGCTCCAACACTGCCAAACAGATCACGGATAATACGTTCTCTGCCATCTACGTCATCATATCGTGTTTGGTTAAACTCATCTGTCAATTTTCTGGTCCTAAATATAACTTCATGCAGTTCATCATCAAAACGATATACTTTTCCGGCTATCATCTTTTCCTTCTGCTCAGAAGATGCTGCTGTGCCAAATTCCAGTGTTGTCAAGCCACCAAAATCTGTCTGTGAACTACCTGTCGAAGTGCCAAGTGAATCCAATGTTCCGCCGGTTGCAAACTCAATACCGCCCAGTCCACTTGGCTGTTCTTCCTGAAGCATCGATGCCAGATCATCCTCCTGCTCGGATGCTGCCGCAGATGCCGTAATCTCACCGGACAAAACAATATTATCCGCTTCTTCCTGTGCCACCGGTGCAGACAAATCTACATCGCCCACCTGCCAAACCGGAAGATCTTCCTGATTTGGATTCATCGGATCAAATACCGTTTCTTTTTCTGCTTCTTTCGCTGCCTCTTTCAAAATCGCTTCCTGTTTTTTGCGCGCTGCTTCCTCTATCTCTTCCTGCTCACGGCGTGCCTTCTCTTCTTCCTGAGCTTTCTGTAATGCCTCTTCTTCGGCCTTACGGCGAGCCTCCTCTTCCGCTGCCAGACGAAGTCTTTCCTCTTCCTCCGCTTTGCGTCGAGCCTCTTCTTCCGCTTTAAGTCGCGCTTCTTCCTCGGCTCTTTGACGAGCCTCCTCTTCGGCTTTGCGGCGGGCTTCTTCTTCCTCCGCTTTCCGGCGGGCTGCCTCTTCCTCCGCCTTACGACGAGCTTCTTCCTCCGCTTTCCGGCGGGCTTCCTCTTCCTCCGCCTTACGACGAGCTTCTTCCTCCGCTTTCCGGCGTTCTTCTTCCTCTTCCGCACGAATCTCCTCTGCAAATGCTTCCATTACCTTATCTTTCATCGCCGCACCAATCTGCTGGTGTTCTTCCGGCATAAGATGAAGGCAGTCTGCACCACTTGACACAGCCACAACAGCAAGGTCAATAAATCCTGCCCCCACTTCCTGGGCTACTTTCGAAAACTGTGGCGCAAAATCAAAAGAATAATCAATCTGAGCACGTCCAAATTCCAAACTTAATGTCGGTGAAAATTCAATTTCATCTCCCAAAAGCATCGGACTTGCAATCAAAATCTTTGCGTCTGTTTTCTGCTGGATCAACTCGCACATCGTCTTAAGATTTTGCGCGATCTGAGCCGGTGTAGCATCAAAATACTTTTTCAGATCATTGGTTCCCAGCATCAGTACAACAAGATCCAATGGTGCATTGGCTTCAAGACTTGCCTCAATATCAAGCATACCGTTACAGCCTTCCATATATGGATCATCAAACGCAATCGTTCTTCCATTTTTTCCATCGGCAATAACTTCAAAACGATCTCCCAATAATTTTCCCATGATTCCCGGCCATATGCTGTCTGCTTCGTATCGCTGTCCGTCCGGAGCATAACCATATGTATTTGAATCTCCAAAGCATAGTATCCTTCTCATTATCAGTACCTTCCTTTACAAAAATTGTTACTACCTGCACTATAATAATACTAGTATAACATACTTGTAAAAATATCGCTAGTGTTAGAACAAATTTTTTCACTTTTTTTGTATATCATCCAATGTTTTTGTATAGGACGGCAGAAAAACTTCCATAAACACGTCAACTTCCAGAAGTTTCATCTGTTTCAGCGATTCCAGAATAGTTTCATATGCCGTGGAAAACTCCGAATTACCTGCCTTTTTTTCTTCAATACACTTGATCAACGCAGATAATTTATCCGCTCCCTTCACAAGCCGCCATAATGCTTCTTCCCCGGATTGTTCCAGAAAAATTTCACGATAATATGGCTGCATATAATCCGGCAGCTGGTTTAACAGGGTAACGCTTGCCACACGTTCCACCTTTTTATATGCCTTTTGAATCTCTTCGTCATAGTATTTTACAGGAGTAGGCATATCTCCGGTAATGATTTCATTGGCATCATGGTACAAACCCATTAACGTAATTTTTCCAAGATCGATTTCTTTTCCGAATTTTTCATTGGCAATAATCCCCAATGCATGTGCGATCATCGCCACCTCAAGCGAATGTTCACTGATATTTTCTTTTACAGAATTTCTCATTAGTGCCCACCGCTCAATGTATTTCATCCTTGCCATCATAGCAAAAAAAGGGTATTCTTTCATTTCTTCTTTCCTTTCTGCGGCAGCATTTTACGGATATACTCCCCTGTATAGGAGCCTTCTGTTTTGGCAACTTTTTCCGGTGTTCCCTTGGCGATTACCGTTCCGCCTTTTTCTCCGCCTTCCGGTCCGATATCAATGATATAATCTGCTGTTTTGATCACATCCAGATTGTGTTCAATGACAAGTACCGTGTTTCCGCCGTCGGTAAGCCGCTGCAATATGTCGATCAATTTGTGAACGTCCGCAAAATGAAGTCCCGTGGTCGGCTCATCCAAAATATAGATGGTTCTTCCGGTACTCCGTTTACTAAGTTCTGTCGCAAGTTTGATACGCTGCGCTTCTCCACCGGACAATGTCGTCGACGGCTGTCCCAATTTTACATAAGACAGGCCGACATCATACATTGTCTGTATCTTGCGATGAATCGAAGGAATGTTTTTGAAAAAGTCAAGCGCCTCTTCAACCGTCATATCCAGCACATCGTATATACTTTTTCCTTTGTACAAAACATCCAGTGTTTCACGATTGTAACGCTTGCCATGGCACACTTCGCAAGGCACATATACATCCGGCAAAAAGTTCATCTCAATCTTTAAAATTCCGTCTCCTCGACAGGCTTCGCATCGGCCGCCCTTCACATTAAAACTGAATCTTCCTTTCTTGTAGCCTCTTGCCTTTGCGTCCGGCGTGGCAGCAAACAGATCACGGATCATATCAAATACTCCGGTATACGTCGCCGGGTTGGATCTCGGCGTACGGCCGATCGGTGACTGGTCAATATTAATGACCTTATCGAGCTGATCCATCCCTTTGATCTCTTTCACTTTTCCCGGAATACATCTGGCACGGTTCAATGTCTTCGCCAGCATCTTATACAAGATCTCATTTACCAGCGAACTTTTTCCGGACCCGGACACACCGGTCACACAGGTAAATACACCCAGCGGTATATCTACATTTATATTTTTTAAATTATTTTCTTTTGCACCGATTACTTTTAAATATCCGGTTGGCTTACGCCGTTTCTCCGGCACAGGAATTACGATACGATGACTGAGATAAGCTCCTGTCACCGACTCTTCACATTTCATAATGTCCTCTGCCGTTCCTGCCGCAACGACTTTTCCACCATGTTCTCCTGCCCCCGGTCCAATGTCTACCACATAATCCGCAGCCAGCATCGTATCCTCATCATGTTCTACCACGATCAAGGTATTTCCAAGGTCTTTTAAGTGCTGCAACGTCTTTATCAATTTGTCATTGTCACGTTGATGGAGGCCAATGCTCGGTTCATCCAAAATGTAGGCAACACCTACAAGACCCGATCCTATCTGCGTCGCCAGACGGATACGCTGCGCTTCTCCACCGGATAAAGATGATGTTGCACGGGATAATGATAAATACTCCAGTCCGACATCCAAAAGAAAACCAAGTCTTGATTTGATCTCACGCAAAATCAATTTACCAATCTGAAGCTGTGTCGGTGTCAAGTCCAAACCATCCACAAATTTCTTTAAATCGCCGATGGAATAATCACAAATTTCCGCAATATTCCGATCTCCCACTGTCACAGCCAAAGATTCCTTTTTCAATCTTCTTCCCCCACATTCTGAACATGGAGTAATCCGCATAAACGTCTCGTATTCCTGCTTTGTCGTATCCGACGCCGTCTCGCGGTAGCGCCGCTCAACATTTTTTATCAATCCTTCAAATTCAATGCTGTACACACCACGTCCACGCTGTCCCACATAGTGAACATCCACTTTTTCTCCCTTCGTTCCATGAAGAATGATATCCTGAATATTCTGCGGATAGTCTTCAAAAGGGGTAGAAAGATCAAAATTGTATTTTTTTGCCAATGCTTCCATCGTCGCTCTGGTAAAACTTCCCTCGTTTGTCACAGACTGCCATCCCAGCACAGCGATAGCTCCGTCATCAATACTTAGTGACGGATCCGGAATCATCAGTTCCGGGGCAAACTCCATCTTATAACCGATTCCATGACAGACCGGACAGGCTCCAAATGGATTGTTAAATGAAAAACTTCTCGGTTCAATCTCATCAATACTGATTCCACAGTCCGGGCAGGAAAAACTCTGGCTGAAATTAATCGGCTCTCCGTCAATCACGTCTACCACAAGCAGACCTCCGGAAAGCTGCATTACACTTTCAATCGACTCTGCCATACGTTTTTCAATTCCTTCCCGAATGGCAAGTCGGTCTACCACAATCTCAATATTGTGCTTTTTATTCTTTTCCAGCGAAATTTCTTCCGACAGATCGTACATATTTCCATCCACGATAACACGTACATAGCCACTCTTCTTTGCCCTCTCGAACACTTTTGCATGCTCTCCTTTACGTCCGCGGACAACCGGTGCCAAAAGCTGTATTTTCGTACGTTCCGGTAAATTCATAATTTCATCTACCATCTGATCTACTGTCTGCCGTTTAATCTCTTTTCCACATTTTGGACAATGTGGAATCCCGATACGTGCGTATAATAAACGAAAATAATCATATATTTCGGTTACCGTTCCCACCGTAGATCTCGGATTACGGTTTGTCGTTTTCTGATCGATCGATATCGCCGGAGGAAGTCCGGAAATACTCTCGACGTTTGGCTTTTCCATCTGTCCCAGAAACATTCTGGCATACGAAGACAGCGATTCCATATAACGGCGCTGCCCTTCTGCATAAATCGTATCAAACGCAAGTGACGACTTACCTGAACCACTCAATCCTGTCAATACCACAAATTCATCGCGCGGAATGTCGAGATCAACACCTTTTAAATTATGCTCTTTCGCTCCTCGTATCTGTATGATTCTCTTATTTTCCATTTTATTCCATCTCCTGCAATATCTTTTTCATTTTTATCATCTGATCACGAAGCGATGCCGCCAACTCGAAATTCAGTTCTGCCGCCGCTTGATTCATTTTCTTCATAATCTTCGCAATCTGTTTCTGCAATTCTTCTTCTGACATATATTCCGGATCTTTCTGCAACTCTTCCATTCCGGCATCTGCCTTGGACGAAATACGGATCAACTCTCTGACCGCTTTCTTAATCGTCTGCGGTGTAATACCATGTTCCTTATTATAGGCATCCTGAATTTTACGGCGTCGCTCCGTCTCTGAAATCGCTTTATCCATCGAATCCGTCCGCTTGTCTGCATACATGATTACCCGGCCTTCTGCATTTCTGGCCGCACGCCCAATCGTCTGTATCAACGAGGTTTCCGAACGAAGGAATCCTTCTTTGTCCGCATCCAGAATCGCCACAAGACTCACTTCCGGTATATCGAGCCCTTCTCGCAGCAAATTGATACCAACCAGAACATCAAACACATCCAGCCGCATATCGCGGATGATCTCACTTCTTTCCAACGTATCAATATCCGAATGCAGATATTTTACCCGGACACCAACTTCTTTATAATAATCCGTCAGATCTTCTGCCATACGTTTCGTAAGCGTCGTCACCAAAACTTTTCCTTTTTTCTTCGTTACCGCTTTAATTTCTTTCAGCAGATCATCCACCTGACCTGCCACCGGACGAACGATCACTTCCGGATCCAATAATCCGGTCGGACGAAGAATCTGCTCCGTGCGCATCAATTCATGTGTTTCTTCATATTCCGACGGAGTTGCCGAAACAAACATCATCTGATTGATATGACTTTCAAACTCTTCAAAATTTAACGGACGATTGCTCTTTGCTGACGGCAGGCGGAATCCATAATCTACAAGTGTCGTTTTACGCGACTGGTCACCGGCATACATTCCTCGTATCTGTGGAATCGTTATATGAGACTCATCCACCATGATCAGAAAATCATCCGGGAAATAGTCCAAAAGGGTATGCGGCATCTCGCCCTCCTTCATGCCATTTAAGTGCATCGAATAATTTTCGATACCGGAACAAAATCCCGTCTCACGCAGCATCTCAATATCAAAATGTGTTCGCTCTGAAATTCGCTGTGCTTCGATCAATTTGTCTTCTGCTTTGAAATATTTGACACGCTCTTTCAATTCTTTCTCTATCCCCGTTATCGCTTTTTCCATTTTATCCGGAGACACGACATAATGGGAAGCCGGGAATACAACCATATGCTCCAAATTGTTCAACGGTGTTCCTGTCAGCACATCAATTTCCTGAATGCGGTCTACCTCATCTCCAAAAAATTCTACCCGGATTGCCCGGTCCGTCGCTGATGCCGGGAAAATCTCAAGCACATCGCCACGTACCCGGAATGTACCACGGTGAAAATCCATATCATTTCGAGTATACTGGATCTCCACCAGTCTCTGAATCACTTCATCCCGCTCGCGCATCATTCCCGGGCGGAGTGATACTGTCATATTTTGGTAATCAATCGGACTACCCAATCCATAAATACAGGAAACACTGGCAATAATAATAACATCCCGCCGCTCCGTCAGTGCCGCTGTCGCGGAATGGCGCAGTTTGTCAATTTCATCATTGATGGCGGAATCCTTTTCGATATACGTATCCGTCGACGGCACATAAGCTTCCGGCTGATAATAATCATAATAGGAAACAAAATATTCTACCGCATTTTCCGGGAAAAACTCTTTAAACTCACCATATAACTGAGCTGCCAGGGTCTTATTATGGGCAATGACCAAAGTAGGCTTATTCATCTGCTCGATTACATTTGCCATCGTAAATGTCTTTCCGGAGCCGGTAACACCGAGAAGTGTCTGAAACTGGTTTCCCTCTTTAAATCCATCTACAAGTGCTTTAATGGCTTCCGGCTGATCACCGGTCGGTTCGTATTCGGAATGTAACACAAAATGATCCATAATTATCGAAACACCTCCGTCTATGCTTATGTTCGCACGGTTTATCATAAAATATACTCAAAAAATAAAACTCATCGTGTGACTAGTATAACACAATGAGTTTTATAATGCAACAAAAATATGAACATTTGTTCGCTTTTCTTTTTATTAGTCAAAACAAATTTCATCCATCCTCACGTATTCCGCAATATTTCCATGATCCTGAATCAAATTCAGCAAATCATCCGCTGACATCCAAAGTGTCGCCGTATTTTCATTCGGATGCACGCCAACCCTGTTTCCTTTAAATTCATCATCCATGTAAAAATGCACACGGCACTCTGTATCATTTAATATTCCAAGCGGACCGACAGCCCCCGGTGACACTCCCAAAATCTCATCCAGTTCAGCTTCATAAGCAAATGATAATGCCGACAGCTTATTTTGCTTACGGAATCCTTTTAAATCTATTTTTTTGTTCTGTTTTATCGTAAGAAGATAATAATTTTGTCTTTTTCCATCACGAATAAGCAAATTTTTCGCTGTACATTCGGGATAAGGCAGATTGAGGGAATATAAATCACCCATGTCACGCACCGCTTTATGCTCTGTTATTTCATAGGGAATGTCGCGTTCTTTCAAATAATTGCATATAGATTCTCTGCCCGTAAACAGATCTGTATTTATCTCAATCCAGTATCTTTGCACCAGACTCCCCTCATCCATCACTTCATTTTCTAAAACGCCCCGGTTTTTAATAATTGTTTTTGTAGATGCCGGATTGTCCTTATCACAGCACATTAAAACTCGGTCTATTCCAAGTTTTCTGCATTCTTCCAACGCTAGCGCGATCATTTTTGTACCGTAACCTTTTCCTCGTTCACTTGGACGGATGCCATCTCCGATATGCCCACCTCCAAGCAATAATTTTTCATTCAAATAGTGCCGAATATTAACTGCTCCTACAAAAATATTGCGTTTCGTATCAAGACAGAAAAATGTTGAATCCGGAACGTTTTCCTCACTTTCTTTCTTTTCTTCTAAAGCATTCAGATAAGTTTCAAAATTGTGATAATCGCACTTCCGGATTGACCACGGAATGATTTTCTCCTTTGATGCAGTCCATTCATCCATCATCTCATTTAGTTGTTGCTGATACTTTAGTTCGAGTTTTACTAGTCTTAACATAATTTAGCCCCTTCCCGGTTTCATCTTGCTTACTATCTTACCATGTCATCCAAGGACAACTCCTTTTTATGTCGTTTCACATGCAGCATAATATGACCGATATTTCCTTCTCCGGCATATTTGGTTGTATCAAAAAAATTCTGATCCAGTTCAGTCCAGACCAGTTCGTTTTCATCCCCGTCAACCGCTACTTCGTTATTTAATTTTCCCACATAAATTTCCAGATCGCAATTATCAAAAGGATACGATTTTTCTTCCTTCTATATTTCTATTTTTCGGTGTCCACGGTGCCGGACATAATAAAGTCGTTTTCTCGATATCCGGTAACACATCATAAATTGAACATCCCATTTGCTGTTCAAAATATTCTTTGTTTTGAAATGTTATCTCCCAGCCTTTTATGTAATTTTCCATAATTCCATATCTGCGTGTCACATCCACAAACCGTTTTTCCAATATTACAAATCCATAGTCCGTCGCCAGTGCATCTGCTATCTGGATCAATTTATCATAATCATCTGCCTGACAATTCATAATATATTCTTTTATTGCTATTTCTTCCTCTGTTTCCGGTGTATAATCGAACTCATCTTTCATAAGCGGATAAGAATGTGTCATGCAAACTCTGGCAACTTCATCCCATCCTTTTGTAATTGCATATTTATATCCCTCATAAACGTGCTGGGGAGTATTTACAATTCCAACTCTTCGCCCAATATCATGAAGCATTCCCACAATATAGGCTTTGTTTGCATCCATTCCCGGTACTTTTTTTGCAATATTTCTTGCCGCAATTCCGACATTAAGTGAATGTTCAATCCACGGACCGGGATTTAATTTCTCCGCTATTTCAAGCTCGATTTTTGCTTCTTCTATTGTAGGTAACATAAGGTCCTCCGCATTTACAATTTCATACGCCGTAACGATACTCCCTTTCATCTTTTAGTGGTTAAGCAAAATCCAATCAAAATTCTTCTAATTCTAAGAATTCAACTGTATTTCTTATCGCTACTCCACTATATATTTTATCATTCTTGTGCCCTTCCGTCAAATAATGATTTATCACATATTTTGACGTAAAAGGCATATCTAAATTTCCAATCTCATCCACCGGGAACCATTTCAAAATCCCCTCATTTGACTCCAATGAAATATCCTGATCCAGTTCTGCAAAGAAATAATAATTCTGACGAATCTCACCTTTTATATTCCGTAGTGTAACGTACTTTAAAGTCAGATTAGACAGTTGACTTTCTTCCAACCCCACTTCTTCCTTTAACTCACGCAAGGCACATTGCTTTGCATCATTTAATTCAAATTCTTCAAAATGTCCACCCGCTGTCCCCAGCCATACATCGTTTACTACTCTGCTTCCCTGCCGAAACAGGAGCAAAACTTCTTGACCACGAAATAAATATATGGATGTCATATTTCGTAACTTGCCTAACATAAATACTCCTTTCCTTTTTCATTTATTATCTTTGATTGATTTTTTCAATAAATCTACTTCGCATTATGCTGAACCGCAGCTCAGAATAGGTCATTGTTTGATTTTTTAATCCGCGAAGGAAATCAGGAAAATATTTATCACTTAAATATTCTGCTGCATTGTTTCTAAAAAATTCATATATTTCACTATAATATATAACTTTAAATTTATCTTTAATGAGTGAATTTTCTATCATTATGTCATTATAATTAGGGACAAACAAATAATAATGTGCCGCCTCCAATTTTTCTTCCTTTTTTATTTTTTCTGTATATTCTGGTAATACCACTTCTTCTAATTTTTTCAAGTGTTTAGAAAATTCAGATTTTATCTTGTTTTCAATTACCAGTATCTGGTGTTCATCTCGAATCCATAAATCAATATTTTTGACAGACTCTCGTGTAATTTCAAAGGATGTTCCAAATCCGTCAACCCCTAACACATCCTCTGTAAATTTCACAAACATTCTGTGATTATAATTAAAATAGTATGCCAGTAAATTAGACATGATCAATTCATCATTTTCTTTTCTGATAATTTCAAGAAAAGATACACTTTCTCTACCATGTGATCCATCCGATGTGATTTTTTGCGTGTTATTGTGATCTTCCCATAATGAGTCATTTTCAATTAATTCTTCTATCACATCATATATTTTTGAATACGATTCTTTTGATAAATACGTTCTCATAGACTGTCCAACAATTTTCTTTTTATCAGGATCAAGAAAAATAACAATCGAATTTCCATCCTCCGCGCTATAATTTGAATCTACTGTAAGAATTATTCTTGTTCCCTTTTTAGGAAATCTAATTGTTTCCGCACGATATGTAGCCATAGTTTCTGTTTCAACCAAGTCTTTTTTACCATGATATAGATTTTTGTTAAATATATCTACAATATTTACTCCTGCATAAAAAATCCTCTGAATTTCATCTAACGAAGTTTTGCTAAGCCCTTCTGCTTTCATAACAATTTCCATTGTTTCTCTCGCTTTAATGTTTTGTACAAAAAGTACCTTATCCACATCGTGACCATTAACATTACCATACGGTGTAATAAAAAGATAATTTTCATCATTATCGTCTCTAAAAATATTGATTATTTCGTGCCCTATATTTGTACCTTCTTGTAAATAAGAACCAGCAAATAATTGATTTATCAATATTTCACTCATAGTATATTTACCTCCATAAATTTATCTAGTTATTTTCTTTTTCCATATATTCTTGAGTTCAAGTAATAGAAAAGAACTCAATTTTCTTTTTTTATTATTAATTTCTTTCTCAATTTTAGGCAATAAAATCTCAATTAGCCAATGCCTTGTATAATCTGCTTTCCATTTTTTATCATTATCAAACCATTCCATACAATCACTGTTTCCATATGATCCGGTATAATGGCTCAGTTGTCAAGACAAAAATTTGATATTTTTATAATGAACTGATATGTTGACGGGTTACATGGAAAATGTGTGAAGCATCTCCCGGATTTTTATATTATGCGGCTGCTCTGGCTGCATCCAGAAGCATTACCGGATAGTATACCTCGGCAGGCCGTTTGTTCCCAATGGACTGATGGCATCTTTCAAAGTTATAGGTGTAGATATACCTTCCGATGGCTTCTCTTGCTTCCTTGAGATTAGCATACTCCGTGAGATATGCTTCCTCATACTTGAAACTGCGGAACCAGCGTTCAATCATGATATTATCTGCCCATCGACTTTTGCCATCCATGCTTTGCCGGATTCCGTTATTACGAATAAAGTCGATGTATTTGTCGCTGGTAAACTGGCTGCCCTGATCCGAGTTGATGATTAACGGCTTAGCTACTTTAAATGCTTTTTTACAGGCGTTGATGACCATAGTGGTATCTAGAGTATCATCAACATCCCAGCCAACGATACAACGGCTGTACCAGTCGATAATAGCTGTCAGGTAAAGAAATCCATGCTTCATTGGAAGGTATGTAATGTCAATCGACCATGCCTGATTGGGACGGTCTATGACTGCATTACGAAGCAGATACGGACAGACTTTTGCCTGCTTCATGCGCTTAGACAAATTCATCTTTGGATAAATCGGTGTAATGTCCATTTCGCGCATATATCTGCCTGCTTTACGGCGTCCAACCTGATATCCGCGCAGTTTAAGTTGAGCAGAGATCTGACGGGCTCCCCAAGTAGGATTATCCGTATGCAGATGGTCAATGATAGATTTGCATTCCAGTTCTTCCTCTGAAACAGGGATGCCGCCATAATATACGCTGGTACGATTGATTCCAAGCAACTTTGCACCGGTAGAAACTGGCAATTCTTTAGTCGTCGAAAGGTTTCGGACTAAATTTACTCTCGTAGTCAGGT
>ERZ779889.1431-NODE-1431-length-23720-cov-4.642003_pt1 | contig 23720 bp, 26 predicted proteins | sample MGYA00511030_ERZ779889 | MGnify/ENA primary metagenome ERZ779889 (study PRJEB29588, sample SAMEA2160616) | human gut metagenome | biome: human gut; feature: human-associated habitat; material: faeces | place: Denmark | collected 2008/2010 ...
GTTTTTGGGCTTGCCAGAGCCTCTGCCTGATAATGCGTGGATTTCACGCTATTTTGTTTTTAAAGGCAGAAACATGGCTAAGTTACAGGCAGTGATAGCAATGACTTTGGACGGTTCCATTCCGGCGGAAAGCGAGCCGTTGATGGAGTGGATACAGTCAGACAGGAACGGCTTCCCGTACTGGAGGGGACGCAGTACCATGTATCTGCATCCCGGTTATCCGCTGGTCGATCTTATCTGCGAGAAAGATTCCGCCGGATCCTCAACGGTGTTCCATACGGAGATATACGATGAGGAGAGCGTGGAATTTCTGCGGGGACTGTCACTTTACAGCCTTGTCGATGAACTTGCAATCTTTCTTATCCCATCTGTCAGCACCTTCCCTTTGTCCGTCTCCGCTCACCTCCCGTCGGGCAAATGGCGGCTCATCAACTCCAGGACCTTCCGGAACGGTGTGTGCCGCCTGCATTATTGCAGGACGTTGCAATAGACCATTGCAGGACATTGCAGATGCAATATGCCCGTCAGCCATCTCCCGGGAAGGCTGATTTTTTATTTCTATGGTATTCAGCGTTTTGCCTGTTATCTGATGGTAAACCTGCCGCATTGGTCTGCTATTTGGCCCTTATCATACTGAAACCTGTTGCGCAGCAGTGTCGGAAACAAAGTATTCACGCATTAAAACAGAATTAAATTATGATACAGATAGAGCGGGAGACGTTACAGATGATGTTCCATCAGGTTATGGAACGCTTCGACAGGATGGAGAACATGCTGAGGCGTATGAACCGGCAGACGGCCGCCCTTGAAGGCGACAAGTTGCTCGACAACCAGGACATGTGCGAGCTGCTCGGCGTGACCAAGCGTACCCTTGCGCGTTACCGCCAGAAGAAGCTCGTGACCTACTACATGATTGATGGTAGAACATACTATAAGTCATCAGAGATAAAAGAATTTTTTAATAAAAAAGGTAAAAGCATATAATGAAAACAATAGAGATAGATGAACATCTGATTTACGAGCTTATAGGTGTCCTGGATGCGTTTTGCTGCAAGTTTGAGGAAATGTTTATGGCAGCTTCAAAACAAGACTCTTATTGGATAGACACCCAGGATGTTTGCATTATGCTGAATGTATCAAAAAGGACGGTTCAGTCATTAAGGGCTAGTGGGAAATTGCCGCATAGCAAGATAGGTAAGAAATGCTTCTACAAAACGGAGGATGTAAAAAAGCTACTAAAAAAATAATTACGGAAATGTCACATTCAAATATAGAAAACAAACTTTATGGCTTGGCAATAAGGCTACGGACTATACACAGCGAGTTGGACAAGCTACATTTGCATTTCAAACCCACTTTTGACGGTGAAATATACATTACAGATAGAGAACTTGCTGAACGACTTAAAGTAAACCGCCGCTCATTATCCGAATATCGCAAGATAGGAATATTGCCATACTACCATATCGGAGGTAAGATTCTATACAAGGAGTCTGAAATCAAAAAACTGCTTGATGAAAACTATTATTCAATATTCAGCAAATGATTGCTCGCTGTCAACATGAATAAATTTGTAAATTATGTCTTCAAATACTATCTTTGTCGTCAGAAATTCAGCTAAGAAAACTGAGGAATATTATAGAATTTTGCAAGTGCCAGATACGTGGTTTTTTGAATAAGGAGTTGCATAACATGCTGGAAATAATGAAAATATGTAGCTTGGTTCGATTCCCGGTGGCACCACTTGAAAGCCAGAGAGTTACGAAAAAGTAGCTCTCTTTTTTTTTATGTCTGAAAATGGTCAGAATGCAGGCCAAAACAGGGAAATGTTTTCTCCAATGTTTTAACCGAAATGACAACTGCGGACATCCGCAGAGTCTTAATTTGGGGATTCCTTGCTCAAATTCAACAAGTACTTGGACATTCCATTCTCTGATATGGATTACAATTGGTAATTCGGCATTTGGAGTAATTTTGCTATTCCGATGAGAATGATAGGAGATGATTTGTGGTCTGAATACAGGAAATTTGGTATGAGGGCTTAAAATCATCAGCCGTAGTGGAGCGCAATGTGTTAAAACATTACATTTGCAAGCAATGTATAGCCTGAACAGGTGATGCAATATGGATTGGCTTCAAATAAATTGATAATCAAAATCTTGTTCACTACAAATTTATTGTAAATTTGCGTCAAAATAAAATGATTAACAACGAAATAGAAGTTTAGACAGACATATTGAAAAAGAGGTGCTTTTCTCTTGCTCGATGAATTCTGAAAAATCGCCAACTTAACAGAATATATCCCTCAAAAGGCAAGGGGAAATGTCTCACATCGTAGGTACACTTGTTTGTATGGATATAAGTGCTTGGCGATACCTTCAGAATGACAATCAAGGTTGGGTCAGCACCTTTCTTTTTTGGTATGCCGCAAAAAGAGCATCAAAAATGGATTTAGATTTGAGAGTTATCAATTTCCCAGATAAGGTCTTTAAAAAGTATCTTATTGACAACTTTGACAAAGATGATGATGGGGAAATATCACTTACAGAGGCATTGACCATCACAAAAGTCCTTTGCTCTCAGAGAGGTATTAATTCTATTGCAGGAATCGAATTTCTCAGTAATTTGGAAATCCTTGATTGCTCAAGAAACAATCTTGAGTACATTGATATTTCTAAGAATAAAGCATTGAGACATTTGAGCTGCTATAGAAATCCCTTGAAAAATAATCTTGATATTCAAAACAATCACAATCTAATATCTTTATATTGTCGCGAATGCAATTTAAATTATTTGAATTGTTTAAATAATAGGAACTTTAAAATTCTTTCTTGTGGATTTAACCCATTGGAATATATTGACTTATCCAATAATAGAGAACTAACAATGCTCAGTGTGAGAAGATGTAAATTAGATGAATTGGATGTACAATCCTTAAAAGAACTTCAAACCTTGGATTGCTCCGAGAATCAGTTGTATAGCCTCGATGTACGAGAGTGCAATGAACTGATAAGTTTGAATTGTGCGTGTAATGATTTACATTATGACTTATATCTCGGGAATAATCTAAAACTAAAGAACTTAGACTGCAGGAAAAATATAAATCTGTATAGCATTACAGTTTCAGATGGCCAGCACATTGAAAATGTACAATCCCGTATCAGACCAACTACAATATCTTATAGGCAATATCTTGAATGGAAAGAATATAGAGAAGAGCAACTAAATGATTCATTGGAATATAAAGAGGATTGGGAAGACCAAAGACTTGATGCTTTTGAAGGTGATGAAAGTAATTATTGGAATATAGACTGATAGTATAGTATATGGAAAGAAAAATAATGTCAAAACAAACTTTGTTGGATTTTTCAATGAAATATGGGAAAGTGCATATTGACCCAATAGATGAAGTAGATGATGGAAATTGGACAAAGTTCAAAAGATTATTCTTTTATCACAATGAAGAATATTATTATGTGAATGTATCTCCACGATTAGGATTAATATCTATGATGGATATTGTGTCTCAAGCGAGGAACTGGTTTGTTATTCAGTTTGATGATGAATCATATTATTTATGTTCAAAAGAAGAATTGATTTTTAACAACAATCTATAATTATGGAATTTCCATTAACATTCGGTTTGCAAAAGACAGGCTTACCATTGATAGTGACATCAGGCAAACTAAAGAACTTGTGTTTTCTTATTGACACAGGTTCTACCCATAACACCCTTTTTGATTTTGTGTATGAACATTTCAAAGATGAGTTCAAGCTACTTGACAGTAGTTATAGAACAATGGGAATTGAGGGGCATTATAAAGAAGCCCCTGTCATTGAAGCCACGTTCAATTTTGAGGGAGTTGACTACTCTTCCACTTTCGCAGTGCTTGATGCTTCTGAAGCCATAGCGCAAGTACAAGAAGAAACAGGAGTGCAGATACATGGAATTCTTGGCATACCTTTTCTAATGGAAAACAAGTGGATAATCAATTTTGATAAACTAATTATCAGTAATAATGACTTAGAATAAATCAGATATTTACCCATACGAAAGGAGTTGGTTTTACATTTCTTCTTGACAAGAATTTGAAAGTGCATGTAACAATAGAATAAGCATCTTTAATCAAAAAAAAGCAGTTATGAAGAAGAAATAAAAGGTTTAGACTATATAAGCACCACCCTATAATGAGATAAGTAAGACACGATATTATTAATCCTATTCTACTCACAGAGCATTACATCAATATCCTTCCAAATAGGAGGAATGTGGGTGTAATTATCCATTATGTTGGGATATTTTGCTAAATTAGCGGTGTAAAAGTCGATTTTATGCAGACAAAGGAGATTTTGGAGAAGCTGAGGCAGTATAAAGATGAAAGGGGTGATGCCTATGGTATAGAAACCCTTGGCCTGTTCGGCAGCTGCGCCAGAGGTGAGCAGTTGCCTGACAGTGACATTGATGTCTGCGTGAAAATGAGAACTCCGTCTTTTTTCAGTATGGCTGGCATTCAGAATGAGTTGGAAGAGCTTTTCAAATGCAGGGTGGACCTGATTTCTCTTGGTGCCATTATGAGACCGTTGTTCAGGAAAAACTTGGAAAGAGATGCAGTATATGTATAAAAATATCATGCTTGATATGCTGGATTGTATCAGGTATCAGGCTGAGTTTATTATAGAAACGACATAAATAGGGTTTGATATAATCGAACCAATAATAAAAGGATTAAAGAAAGTTGATTCTGATTTTCATCCTCCGCAGATTTATGGGTGCGTAACAAATGAGGAGATAGAAGTTGTAGTGTTACAGAAAATTAAATAAATGATAACACAGACAAGTAAAATATGAACGAAGAAAATAAAATAATTCTATATCAGGACGATAACGAAATAACTCGTGTGTCGGTACGCTTTGCAGACGAAGACTTGTGGCTGACACAGAGCCAGCTGGCGGAGATATATGACACATCGCAGCAAAATATTAGTCAGCACATAGACAATATCTACAAGGATGGAGAACTTATCGCGGATGCAACTAACAAGAAATTCTTGTTAGTTCGTCAGGAAGGCAATCGTCAGGTGAGGCGCAATATAGACCATTACAACCTCGATATGGTCATAGCTTTGGGATATCGTGTCCAGTCTCAAATAGCCACACGTTTCCGGCGTTGGGCGACACAGCGTTTGCATGAATATATCCAGAAAGGCTTTGCGATGGATGATGAACGGTTGAAACAAGGAGGAAACCGCTATTTCCGGGAATTATTGCAGCGTATCAGGGACATCCGTAATAGCGAGCGTAATTTTTATCAGCAGGTTACAGACATATATGCTACAGCTGTTGACTATGATCCTCGCAGTGAAATGACCAAAACTTTTTTCGCCACCGTGCAAAACAAACTGCATTATGCGGTTCATGAGAATACTGCTGCTGAGGTAATATACAACCGTGTGGACAATGAAAAACCGTTTGTCGGAATGACTAATTTCAAAGGTAACTATGTAACAAAGGATGATGTAAAGATTGCGAAAAACTACTTATCAGAAATAGAGCTGCAACGACTGAATCTATTAGTTTCAGGATTTCTCGATTTTGCAGAATTCCAAGCATTGGAGATGAACCCTATGTCCATGAAAGATTGGATAGAGGCACTTGACAGTCAAATCATTGCTCACAAACGAAAAATTTTGGTAGGCAAAGGCAATATTTCACATAAACAAGCTATAGAGAAAGCTGAAAAGGAATTTGAAATATACCGAAAGCGGGAAATGGACATGCTTGAAAGCGACTTTGATAGGGAAATCAAGAAATTGAATAAAAAATGGAAATAACTTCGGACAGTGTTTTTAGGCCGGTTTGGCCGGATATTGTTGAAAAATGCCGCACCCGGTAATGGGCACGGCATTTTCGTGAAGTTTTCACAGTTTTACATTCCAGGATTCGCAGCCGGGTTCTATACGTTATTGTTATTGCTGTTTGTTTTCATCTTGTCAATCCCAGACGATACTGTACCGCGTACCTTACTGAGCAGCGGAGCCCAATTGTAGTTGCGTCTGAGGCCCTGTATGGTCATATAAAGCATTAGCAGGCATGACACTATGCAGACCAGGGCAAATGCGGCTATATAAAGAGCGACTTTCATTGCTATTACAGGAGCGTTGGTTCCGGCATCGGATGTCCTCTCCACTCTGCCGTCCCTGTACTTTATAATCGTGTCAATATACGGAATTGAAAGGGCACTTCCGGCCAGCATGGCCGACACAGCATAAGTCCACTTGCTTATACCCTTGAGAGTGCTTGACTCCGCCCTGGTCCTGGTAATCGTATATCCATAAGGACGCTGAGAAAATATATAGACAGGTATAAGCAGGATGAAGAAGATATTCCAGGCCCTCACAGCCCGTTTATCTGCCTTGGAGCTCTTCAGCCATGAACCGTACTCGTCCAGAGCCATTTTCTGAATTTTCTTGAAACCCATAGCGTTGATCTCATCGAACTCCTTTCGGTAATCTTCAGCCGCAGAGGCATACTTCTTAGACTGCTTCTCCAAGCTCCTGCGTGTCTCCTTTGACCGGGCCGTATCAGCTTTTGCGGCATACTCCTCGGAGGACTTCATATATCTTGTATAGGATATTTTCTTATCACAGAGTGTCAGGTACTTGTACATTACCGGACCCTGATGCCCGTACTTTGCAAGTTCAAACCCGGCATCTCCCTGGTCCGGTGTACTTTCCCAGACAAGCACGGTATCAGCTTCTTCCCAGTTTTCTACCGCTGCGACCACGGCCTGCCTGTCTTCCACATCTTCCTGCTTCTTGTCCACCCTCCAGGAAAGGAAGATCACCGTCAGAATCACACCTATGATAACCGGCCACATGATAGTCCAGTGCCTGCGGCCTGACCAGTCAAGTATATCTTCAAGATCAATCAGGCAACACTTTATATAGGTATCACTCTCATCTATGATGGCCTTGTCCGCCTTATCCACCAGCTCGCGCATCCTAGCCGTTTCCTCCGCCGACTCAGGATAGACATCATCAATATCACTCTTGGTGCCAGGAGACGTGCTCACAGCCTGATACAGGTAGCCGTATGCCTCGGCATTGGGTTCATCGCTTTCAGACAGTCTTTTCACTTCCTGTATGTCAAAACCCACTAAGCCCTCCCGTCTTGCTTTCTTTTTATTCTTAGGAGTCTTACTGTTCTCCTGTTGATTCTGTTTTTCCGCCATACTATTAAGTTTAAAGTTAACAACTATTCAAAGATAAGGCAGAATTCACCAGAAGAAGCACCAATACGTCAATTGCCGCGTATCATTCGCACAAAACCGTCCGGAGCCAATGATGTCAAAGCGTAAATATCGATTCAAAGCGTAAATCAACGCCTTTCCAGCACCCTCTCGCGGTACTGCTGAGGAGACATACCGTATTTCTTGCTGAAGGCACGGCGGAAGGTGGAAAGAGAATTGAAGCCGGACAGTTCGGCCAGCTGCTCCGCCGAATACTTCGTACCCGGATCCGACAGCAACTTTTCCGTGTACTCCAGACGGTTGCTGTTGACATAATCGTAGAACGTAGTGCCGAGGCCGTTGTTGATGTAGGACGAAAGCGTAGTTCTGTTGGTTCCCAGATCTGCTGCCAGCTCCGCCAGGGTGAGGTGCGGAGTCCGGACAAAATATCCGTCAGCGGCAATCCTTGCCAACTTCTCGGAGAAATGAGAGGGCACGGGCACTGCCTCCGCATGAGTGTCCCCGGACATCAGGTCCGAAGCGGATGGATATCTGTAATAGTATGTTTTATAGGCGATAATACCCCATGTCACCGACAGGGAGAGATAGTATACGGCATCCAGCAGATTGTCAGTCCTGGAGGAGACAAATGTCCAAAGTACCAGATTCGGCAGAAGCAGCGCAATGGAAACCCACAGCCACTTCACATCCATGTGAGTTATGTCTGAAAGACTGCCCTTGAGCATCCTGCGGTATAAAAGCGTCTTGCGCAAGACTATGCATATACATACTCCGGAAAATACAACCGCATAAACTGTCATAAGGCTATAAACCCAGTCATAGGGATACAGCACATAAAGCAACGTAAAAAGAGGAAAGGAACCGAACAGCAGAAGATCCTTCCGAAGTGTCATCTTGCCAGGGTAAAGAAATTCGAATGCAAACATGACGTACAATGGCACCGCCCAGGTATCTATAGACAGCAACAGCTTGTAAATAAACGGATTGTCCGCCACACCCTCTTGAAGATACAGCAGGTCCTTAAGCAGATACAGCGCGTATACGGCCAGAATCACGCCCAGCACCAGCCTTATTCGGCTGCGTTCGAAGACAAACAGATACAGTACCGCGACAAGCCCGAAAAGACCTGTCACCAATCCGAGAATGAATATGGTCAGTTCCTGGAACATGGCTCAAAATCCCTGCCCACTATCACCCGGAGTGCCTGCGGCAGTACATCCATGGTCATGGGTGTAGTGCCTACCACCTCTCCGTCTATCTCGACTCTGTCCGGACGTCTGGTTATAACGGACACCTTCCGTATCATCTTATGGGACACTTCTTTAACACTGTATATCGTACCTTTGAAAAGTCTCTTGAACAGAAACAGAAACTTCAATTTGGAGACCTTGCGGGCCAGCATCAGGTTAATCAGCCCGTCATCTGCCACGGCGTCAGGGACCTGCATCATACCTCCTCCGCTGTATTTCCCGACACCGAATCCCACCGAGAATATCCTGCCGGTAAAGAAATTCTTGCCGTCAGCCACCACCTTGCCCATACTGGAGCGACGTCCTACCAATGCTTTAAATGCCGCCCTGACATAAGCAAAATCTCCAGCGCGGCCCTTGTTCTTTGCCATGTTACAGTGATGGCATATATTGGCGTCAAGCCCTATTCCCGCCACATTGACCATATAACGGACATTCCTAACCCCTGCCTGGACATATTCCACCCTTCCAACATCCTGAAGCACGGTCCTTCCGTCTATTATTGTATCTATCGCCTTGTCGTAATCCCTGGGAATCCGGTACATCCTGGTCCAGTCATTGGCGGACCCGGCAGGCAGGACAGCCAGCGTGACATCACTCACCGATACTTCCTGCTGATAGAAAAGGCCATTGACAATCTCGTGGAGCGTACCGTCCCCCCCTACTGATATTATATTCCTGAACCCGCGTTTCAAGGCATATATCACAAGTTCCACAGCATGATATCTATGAGTGGTGAACACCTCTTCAAAAACGAATCCTCTGCTTTTCAACTTATTGGACAGCACAGGCCACTCTGTGGCGACCCGTCCTCCCCCGGCATTGGGGTTCACAACCGCTATCCATGTACTGTCATTCATCTGTTGATAAAAATTTTCGCGAAAATAATATTAAATATCGGTTGGATGAAAAGAATTTCTAATTTTGCAGATTAGGTTAAAGTATAAATATGGGTAAAATTATTGCTGTAGCTAATCAGAAAGGAGGAGTCGGGAAGACCACGACGGCCATCAATCTGGCTGCGTCGCTGGCTGTTTTGGAAAAAAGGACTTTGCTGATCGACGCTGATCCGCAGGCAAACACGACGTCAGGACTGGATTTCGATCCGGACTCCAATCAGGGCAATACCCTATATGAGATTCTTATAGGGAAGAAAGAGATGAAAGACGTGATCATGGACACCGAGATAAAGGACCTGAAGATCATACCGTCGCACATCAACCTTGTGGGAGCGGAGATTGAGCTTATCAACATGGAGGACAAGGAGTTGGCAATGACAAATGCTCTAAGCAAGGTGACGGACCAGTTTGAGTACATCATCATCGACTGCCCGCCTTCCTTAGGCCTGATCACGGTCAACTGCCTGACGGCGTCCAACTCAGTGATAATTCCAGTCCAGACCGAATTCTTCGCATTGGAAGGGCTGAGCAAGCTGCTCAACACCATAAAGCTCATACAGACCAGACTCAATCCGGACCTCAAGATAGAAGGCTTTCTGCTCACCATGTACGACAGCCGTCTGAGACTGGCCAATCAGGTGGTGGAGGATGTCCGCCATCATTTCGGAAGCATGGTGTTCAACACTATCATACAGCGCAATGTCCGCCTCAGCGAAGCTCCGTCCCACGGCAAACCCGTGATACTTTACGACGCCATATCGGCCGGTACCAACAACTACCTCAATCTGGCCAGGGAAATAATATCTAAAAACTCATAGCTCATGGCAAACAGAAGAGACGCATTGGGGAAAGGCCTGGGAGCTCTTATTTCCGGCATGGACGGCCAGGTTACGTCATCTCCCGCTCCAGCTCCGACACACAATCCGGCCTCGATATGCGAGATCCCCGTAGACAAGATATCAGCCAACCCATACCAGCCACGAAGCAATTTCGATGAGGAGGCCCTGTCCGAGTTGACCGAGTCCATCCGTCAGCTGGGCATCATCCAGCCCATCACCGTTCGCAAGATAGGCCTGAAATATCAGATTATCAGTGGAGAGCGACGTTTCAAAGCCGCTTCCGCCGCCGGGCTGAAGACCATTCCTGCCTACATCAAAGACACTGACGACCAGGGGATGCTGGAGATGGCCATAGTTGAGAACATACAGAGAGAGGACCTCGATGCCATAGAGGTGGCCCTGAGCTTTCAGAGACTTATGGACGAATGCAGCCTTACCCAGGAGTCCATGGCCGATAAAGTCGGCAAGAAAAGGGCTACTGTAGCCAACTACCTAAGACTTCTGAAGCTTCCGGCCGAGATACAAGTCTGCATCAGGGACAAGAAGATATCCATGGGGCATGCCAAGGCCATACTCTCCCTCTCCGACCCCATGGCCCAGATAAGCCTTTGCGACGAGATAGTAAAGCGCAATCTGTCCGTAAGGCAGGCTGAGACAAAAGCCCAGAACATATTGAAGAAAAATGAGGGGAAGAAAGAGACGGAGGAAAAGAAAGCCTCGTCCGAACTGCCTGACAGCTATTACAGGGTATTGGAGATCGTCGGAAGGTATTTCGGGAACAATATAAGCATCAAAAGATCGGAACAGGGCAAAGGAAGTTTCACAATACAGTTCTCATCCGATGCGGAAGTGGAATCATTTTTGAGAGCCATTGAGAACATCAACCATTAAAATGCCTACAGACGTGCGGAAAACGGTTCTGATAATACTCATTTCATTGTTTTTACTTCCCCTTCAGGCACATGCCCAGTTTATCAACAGCGGCGGAAGTGGAAGCATGTCAGGTTCTGCCGCCTCGTCCGATTCCTCATCGAAAGAAGAGTCCTATACTCTGAAAAGGTACTTCAACTCTCTTGCCCACAAGGACTCCATGGCTATAGGCTGGGCATTTGCCGGTTCATTTATTCTTCCGGGAACGGCCCAGATATACAATGGGGACTACTGGAAACTGCCGATAATCTATGCCGGTATCGGAGGTATGCTGGGCGGAGGTATCTACTACAACTCCCAGTTCAAGAAGACCGGCAGCGAATCCGACAAACTGACAAGGAACCTGTTCTTCATAGGTGCAGCGGCATTTTACTGGGGCCAGTTATTGGACGGTGCCGCAAGTTACAAGTCCTACCGCCCGCACCTGCCTGGCAGAGCGACCATATATTCCGCTCTTCTGCCAGGCCTTGGACAGATATACAACCGGGAATACTGGAAACTGCCGATATATTACGGAGGACTGGCCGTAGCCGGTTACTGCTGGTACTACAATGACCTGCAGTACAAACGGTTCCAACATGACTACAATATGGCCACCCAGCCCGGAGGCAATTATACTGGTTCCTTATCTGTTGACAACCTGCAATACTACAGAGACTATTACCGCCGCTATAGAGACTACTCGATTGTAGCGACAGTTCTGATATACATTCTCCAGATCATAGACGCGGATGTATTCGCGACAATGAGCGAGTTCGATGTCAACCAGAATCTAAGCATGGACATCGAGCCGGCGATTATAGAGCCCATCAACTACGATTTCACCACCAATTACACTCTGGCCATGCCGACCGGCAGCGCAATGGGTGTAAAAATGAATTTCAGATTTTAATCAATGAGACGTACTTTAATACTGTTGGCAGCAGCTATCCTGCTCTGTATTCCTGCCACTACCTCAGGAAAACCGAAAAACGATAAAGAGAAAAAGAAAGTCACCCTGTTTGCCAGTCCCGACAGAAAATCCCTCTTGAGGGAAAGGGACTCGCTCCGTCAGGCCAACGAGGCCCTGATACTGGAGCTGGACAGCCTGTATCAGATATATGCCGAATTGGAATACGAGTCAATACAAGAGGCGGACTCCATCAATTTAGGTATAATGGCCATGGACGGCATTGACCATTTGCAGATATCAGACACAGCTGCCGCAGTCTCCCGGGACTCCCTGCTGAGCCTGTGGTATCAGCAGCGCGACCTGAACCTGATGGATGTGGAGCCGTCCGATATAGACACCATAGAGATGGTATCCGACATACCGGACTCAGTGTACATCAGCAGGCTTCAGAAGCTCAATCCGTACATCTCGGTACCGTACAACCGCATCATACGCAACCACATAGTGTACTACACCCAGAAGATGCCCGAGAAGATGGAGCGCATACTGGGACTTTCCGCATATTATATCCCCATCTTCGAGGAGATCTTCGACCAATACGACATGCCGCTGGAGCTCACAGCCATGGCCGTCATCGAGTCAGCCCTCAATCCCAAGGCGGTATCCCGGGCCAGGGCCAAGGGGATGTGGCAGTTCATGTACTCCACTGCAAAGCGCTACGGGCTGACCATCAATTCCTACGTCGACGAGAGATTCGACCCCATAGCGTCCGCGCATGCGGCGGCAAGGTACCTGCGCGACTCATACCTCATCTTCGGCGACTGGACATTGGCCATAGCCTCATACAACTGCGGAGCCGGCAATGTCAACAAGGCCATCCGCCGCTCGGGAGGCTCCAAGGACTTCTGGGAGATATATCCCTACCTTCCCCGCGAGACACGCGGATACGTGCCCTCGTTCTTCGCCGCACTCTATGCAATGAGATACTACAAAGAGCACAACCTGACACCTGAGCACATCCCGATGCCGCCCCACACAGACACCATCAAAGTCAACAAGATGCTGCATTTCGAACAGATAGCCCACTACACCGGAGCAAGCATCGAGGAGTTGCGCACACACAACCCGCAGTACCTGCATGACATCATTCCCGGTACGGAGAAAGAGTATATCCTCCAGTTGCCATACCAGTTCACCGGAGCATTTATCGACCACGAGGATGAGATTTATGCCTACAACGACTCCGTATATTTCAGTCCGGCAGCGCTTAAAAAGATACAGCAGTCAGCCGAGCCGTCCAAGATCATCCATAGAGTTAAACGCGGTGAGACCCTCAGTCACATCGCCCTCAGGTATGGAGTATCCGTAAAGAACATCCAGAGATGGAACGGCATTGGCACCCGCATACGGGAAGGTCAGAGACTGGCCATCTACACCAAGGGCAACGGACCTGCCACCTCATCCTCATCAAGCAGCGGGAAAGTCAACACAAGCGTATCCAACGGCTACGTGATGTATACCGTCCGCTCCGGAGACAATCTCTGGAACATTGCCAAGAAATTCAGCGGAGTGAGCGTAAACGACCTGCAGCGTCTCAACGGGCTGAGCAAGAACAGCAAGATATATCCCGGCAAGAAACTCAAAATCAAAAAGGCCAACTAAGCTGCAGCCGGAACCTCAGACAGTCCTTTTCCCGGTCCGCATACTTGGACGCCGAGCATTTGAGACTAAGATTGAACCACCTTACGGGCTTGTATGTCAGAAGCGCATACAGGCCCGTTCCTTTCCCGTAATAGGCCGGGACAGAGAACGAGCCCGGTACATCCCCCTCATAGCAGTACACTCTGGAAGCCCAGTCCTCCGTCCAGAACAGCGTCAGCCGCAGCGAACACCTTAGCTTTCCGGACGGAGAGCGGTACCCTGCCTCCTGGAACAGCAAGCCTCCCACAGTCCCGGCCCACGTGCCCTCAAAGCGCGTGGACAGCTCCAGACCACTGCCTCCCGCATAGCTGTACTCCGTTCTCAGCCGGACCTGCCTGGCCCCGCGCCCGCTGTCATAAGACCCGCTCACCTTGGCATACAGCGAATGCTCCTGCGTCACAGTCCAGCCGCAGTCCACCGAGGCCCTCAGCACATCCGAGGCAGGCCTCACCCCGAAACGGGCATAGGGGAAATGTGTATATTCCACCGATGAGGACAGCGTAACATCCCGTACCGGAGTCCACCTCAGGGCGGCCGAGGCCCCATGCTCGTTGTTGACATTGCTGCGGCAGTAGGCACCGGCATGAGCCGCTATGTAATCCTTGGAATAATACCTGTACACCGCCGACACCTCCAGAGAGGACGAGAACGGATACACCGCCCCGAGTATTCCCGCGAAATCGAAGTCCTTGTCCAGAGCCGCCTCTCCGAAGACCCTGCACCCCTTGTACGAGAACATAAAATCCATGGACGCATTGCCCCACCAGCCGTCATAGCGCAGATGCGAGTTGTAATAGGAAGTACGCCGGCCATCCAGTTTGTCATACCGGTACGCCGCCACTGTCGCACCGACTTTCAAGCAGCTGCCTTTCCACGACACATTCATTCCGGCCACGCGCTCCCGCAGAGCGTCTCTTGCGGCACGGTCCGCATCGCTGTCATGCAGTCCGTCTTCCGGCTTGGAGACGAAATACTCCCCCTCCACTTTCGCATCCTGACCGTTGTCCGAGTAAAATACGGTCGCCTCAATTCCCGCCGGAAAAGCGAGAGTCAAGCCGGCACCGTGAAAATAATTGTTCTCGTCCGTGGATGTGTAGGGACGGACTCCAGCCTGTCTCCTTACGACCGTGGAAGGCGAGGCCAGAGACGACATAGAGAACCCGCTCCAAAGCACCAGTCCCTGACCGAAACGCAGTGAATAATTCCCAGCCACCGCACTGACCAGACGGTAATGGCCGTCCTTAGAGAGCCTTATGTCGCCGGCCGAGACATAAAACGAGTAAAAATCCGGGAATCCGCGCTCACCGGCATCGCTTTCCAGAGTAAAGCCCACGCCATACTGCCCGTTCAGTTCCGCATTGAACTTGGTCAGCAGCGGCACCGGCAGACCGCCCGTCTCCTCCTTCTCCCGTTTCAGCTCCCATCTGCTCCGCACCAGCAGCTTGCCGGACACATCCAGCCGCCTGTCTTCCATCACCTCACCGGGAAGGAATGTCACAAACGGCCTCAGGACTCTCACCTTCTCCGCATCGAAACCATCCACCAGCGACAGCTCTGCCTCCGAGGAGACTGCCCCATATTCCGCCCTGTATTCCAGCAGACTGGCCACCATGAACGGGGTCATCAGCGGAAATGCCTCCAGCGTCTCCCTGTCCGCCATATTGAGATCCAGCGGCCTGACCATGAGACCTGCCAGGTATTCCGCCAGCTCCTCCGGGTCTCCTCCGCCGGCCTCGCACTGCTCCTCAATCAGACGCACTATGGCATCCGGCAGTTCCTGAGCCTTCACCGGCACACTGCACAACAAAAAAGCCGCTCCGAGAAGGGCGGCTCCGTAAACTATCGTCTTCCCTTCAAATCTCCCCCACATACCAGACTTATTTGAGTTTTCTACATCGTCAATCGACTTTAAACTTGTACTTTATCTCCTTGAGCTCCCTGTTGGCCCTCTCTATCTTCGAAGCCAGGTCATTCTTGAACTCCACGACCTTCTCCATCACGGCCGGGTCTCCCGTACCTATGATCTGTGCAGCCAGAATAGCCGCGTTCTTGGCCCCGTCAAGGGCGACAGTCGCCACAGGTATACCGGAAGGCATCTGTAGGATGGACAGCACCGAGTCCCAGCCGTCCATCGAGTTGGATGACTTGATGGGCACTCCTATCACAGGCACCGGAGTATAAGCCGCTATCACACCGGGCAGATGAGCGGCACCGCCGGCACCGGCGATTATCACCTTGATGCCCCTTTCCTTTGCGGCAGTGGCGAACCGCATCACCTCGACGGGCACTCTGTGGGCCGACAAGGCATTGATCTCAAACGGTATTTCCATCGAATCGAGAAACTCCGCTGCCTGCTTCATCACCGGCATGTCCGAAGTGCTTCCCATGATAATTGATACTATCGGTTTCATCTTACACTGATTTACATTGTTTACGGCAAATTTAATCTAAAAAAACTTTATTTCTGCTTTTTTTGCCTTACTTTTGCGTTATGGACAGGATAAAACTTCACGACAAGTATTTCAAGCTTTTCATTCCCAATGAGAAGATAGAGGAGGCCGTCAGAAAGACAGCCCAGCAGTTGAACCATGACTACGCTGACGGCGACATACCGGTATTCCTGAGCGTGCTCAACGGCTCGTTCATGTTCACGGCCTCGCTGATGAAATACATAGACTTCCTGTCGGAGCTGTCCTTCGTCAAGATGGCCTCTTACTGCGGCACATCGTCCACCGGCCAGGTCAAGCAGCTCATCGGACTGTCGGATAGCCTCAGAGGCAGACGCGTCATCATCGTCGAGGACATCGTGGACACCGGCAAGACCATCACGGACATGTATGCCCTGCTGCAGGACATGGGCGTGGCCGACATCAAGGTCTGCACCCTGTTCCTCAAGCCCGGCGCCTACAAGGGCAATGTCAGGATAGACTACCACGCCATGGAGATAGGCAATGAGTTCATCGTCGGCTATGGACTTGACTATGACCAGCTCGGACGCCAGCTCCAGGACATCTATATCGTCGAATAACTAACTGTATACAAACATATCAACATCATGAGATACTATATCTTATTCGGCCCTCCGGGGGCCGGCAAAGGCACTCAGGCCAAACAAATAGTGGACAAATACAATTACCTTCACATCTCCACCGGAGACCTTCTCCGCCATGAGATAGAAGCCGGTACAGAACTCGGAAAGAAAGCGGCTGAGCTTATCGAAAGGGGCGACCTCGTCCCGGATGAAGTGGTTGTCGGCATGATCCGCAGAAAGATTACCGACAATCCCCACATCAAGGGCTTCCTCTTCGACGGATTTCCCCGCACCATCGCCCAGGCCGAGACCCTGGACAGCATGCTGAATGAGTTCGGCGGAAAAGTAGACGCCGTCATCTCACTTACACTGGAGGACAAGCTGGTGTACGACCGCATCCTTCACAGAGCCATGATAGAGAACCGCAAGGACGACATGGACCGGGCCACCATCGAGCACCGTATCGCCACATATCACCAAAAGACAGAGCCGCTTATCTCCTACTACAAGGGCAAGGGCAACTACCGCGAGATAGAGGGCAATGACACCATCGGGAACGTATTCGCCAACATCTCCCGCATCCTCGACGAATAAACTCAGCCGGTCCCAGTGGATTTTCTTTCACGCACTTAACAAAAGGCGCCTGTCGGCATTGTGATCTGTATTGCCGAAGTAGTCCGGGAACGCGTTTTTTGACGAGAAGGCTTATTTACAACGACTTACAAAACACAAAGGTGCCCCGTTCTGGTTTGAAAGCCGAACAGGGCACCTTTTGACTAGACTAAATCACTGACAATCAGAGCAAACCATCATCCAGAGTGTGCCCTTGCGTTCCCTCGAAGCAAAAAGCCGCATCCAGGAGCGGGATTTGTTTGGAAAAACGGCATAAATTCTCTAAGACATCAAAAGATTTCCTATCTTTGTCCGCATGTGCCGGATTTCCAGCGACAAGAGAGCCAAGCACAAAGCGAAAATATTATTACATAGAGACTTATGTCAGACAGCAATTTCATAGACTACGTTAAGATATTCTGCGCATCGGGCAACGGGGGCAACGGCTCCACTCATCTGCGCAGGGAAAAATACATACCCAAGGGCGGTCCTGACGGGGGAGACGGAGGCCGTGGAGGCCATATCATCCTCAGGGGGGATCCGCAGTACTGGACTCTGATTCATCTGAAATATCGCAAGCACATCAAGCCGGAGCACGGAGGAGCCGGAAGCGGCGGCCTCAGGCATGGGGCGAACGGCAAGGATATCATCCTAGATGTGCCGCTGGGCACTGTGGCCAAGGACGCCGAGACCGGGGAGGTACTTTGCGAGATAATGGAGCCCGGGCAGCAGGAGATACTGGTGCGCGGAGGACGCGGCGGCAAGGGCAATGACTTCTTCAAGTCCGCGACTATGCAGACCCCGCGTTTCGCCCAGGAAGGCGAACCGGGTAAGGAAGGATGGTTTATTCTTGAGCTCAAACTGCTGGCCGATGTCGGTCTGGTGGGTTTCCCCAATGCCGGCAAGTCAACACTGCTGTCGGCTGTCTCAGCGGCAAGGCCCAAAATAGCCGACTATCCGTTCACCACCCTTGAGCCGAACCTCGGCATCGTATCATGCCGAGACGACCACTCGTTCGTGATGGCCGACATTCCGGGCATCATAGAGGGGGCTCACGAGGGTAAAGGACTGGGACTTAGGTTCCTAAAGCATATTGAGCGCAACTCCATGCTGCTATTTGTCATACCGGCCGATACAAAGGACATTCAGGCCGAATACCGCACCCTGCTGGGCGAGCTGGAGCAGTTCAATCCTGAGTTGCTGGACAAGGACCGCATCCTCGGCATCTCAAAGGCCGACATCCTGGACGATGAGCTGCGTGATGGTCTGCGCAAGGAGCTGCCGGAGGGTGTGCCTTCGATATTTTTCTCATCAGTGAGCGGAGAAAACATACCTCAGCTCAAGGATATGCTGTGGAACACCCTTAACCGTACCGCACTATGATAGACTGGCTTATAGGACTGGACCACAGGATAACCCTCGCCCTCAACGCCATGCACACGCCTTTATGGGACGAGCTCATGCTGTTTCTATCGGACAAATACGTGTGGATTCCGCTGTACGTGCTGTTAGCTGCCCTCATGTTCGTACCCAAATGGTACGGTCGGAAGTCCGCCGCATTCCGTTATGGCGGGCGTATTCCGTTGTGGCTGACCGGCCTGATAGGCGTACTGGCCGTATTGCTGTGCTTCGGGCTTACCGAGCAGGTCACCAACCTGGTCAAAAACTGGGTGGAAAGGCCGCGTCCCGGCCATGACCCTTTGCTGGAGGGCCTGCTTCATCTGCCGGAGGGTAAGGGCGGCAGTTACGGCTTTTTCTCGGCCCATGCCTCCAACTCTTTCGGCATGGCGGTTGTCACGGCATTGATATTCAGACGCGGATGGTATTCCGCCGGGATTGCCTCCTGGGCCGCGCTGATAGGCTTCAGCCGCATCTACCTCGCCAAGCATTTTACCACCGACGTACTCTGCGGCGCGCTGGCCGGACTCCTGATTGGATACCTCGTGTACTGGCTCTATCGTTGGGTGCTCATCAGAATTTCCAGAAAATATTCATAGTACCATGCTCTGCATAATAGACTCCACCACAGACCCTTACTGGAATCTAGCAGCCGAGGAGCTCCTGTTGACCGGCATAGACGAGCCGGTATTCCGCCTCTGGCGGAACGCACCATCCGTAATTGTAGGCCGCTACCAGAATTCCGCCGCTGAGATCAACACGGAATACGTCCAAAGCCACGGCATCCCGGTGGTACGCCGAATGACAGGTGGCGGAGCCGTCTTCCACGACCTTGGCAATGTCAATTACACATTCATCGACAAGAAAATCGCGGGTGAGGACACCGCCTCCATGTTCCGCCGCTTCACGGCCCCCGTCATATCCGCACTGCGGGGACTCGGGGTGGAAGCCTCGCTCCAGGGCCGCAACGACCTGGTCATAGGAGAGCGGAAGTTCTCCGGCAATGCGGTCTGCGTCCACGGCGACAGGGTACTGCAGCACGGATGCATGCTCTTCTCGGCCTCGGTCACGGACCTGTCTGCGGCCCTTAATACCCGTCCGGAGAAATTCACCGGCAAGAGCGTCCAGTCCAACCGGGCGCGGGTCACGAATATCTCAGAGCACCTGCCGGAGGGAAAGGCCATGTCCGTAGAGGATTTCATCGCTTATCTTCAGGACTATATCGCAGGCCGTCCCGGATTCACACTTAGAGGCTATCTGCCGCAGGAAAAAGCGGTTATCGACAGGCTTAGGGAGGAGAAATACTCCACATGGCAGTGGAACTTCGGCAATTCGCCCCGCTACGGACTCAATAAGACCCACCGCTTCCCCTGGGGATTCATAGAAGTCTCTCTCGATGTATCGGAGGGCATCATCCGCTACTGCTCTATACGCGGAGACTACTTCTTCACCCGCCCTACGGAAGAAGTGGAACAGGCCCTGACGGGACTGCCCCACTCCTACGACTCAGTCCATGCCGCCTTGTCTGCGCTCCCCCTGAACGACTACTTCGGTCCAGTCCAAGCATCAGAACTCACATCTCTGCTTTTCTGACATAGAAAAACCGGAGCTGCCACAAGGACGACTCCGGTTCCAACAAGTATGAGGTTAATATTATCCTGCTATTTGCCGAATCTCTTCTCTTTCATCTTCTTGATCTGGTCCTGGAGGACATCGACGCAGTCCACTACCGCGTCCTCAAATGTAGGTGCCGTCCTCTCTATGATAAGGTCATCTCCGGGAATCCCCAGTCTCACCTTTACTGTCTTGCCGTGGTCAGGCTGGACTGTGAGAGCGACATCACAGCTGATGATATTGTCAAAAAACTTTTCCAGCTTGCCGACTTTCTTGTCGATGAAGTCCAGCAGTTTCTGATCTGCATCGAATTTGATCGATTGAACGTTAATCTTCATGTTTACCTCCGTTTTTTGCTCTTGGATGAGCGGTTAAATATGTTTCTTTCAACTGTTGGAGAGAACTGTGGGTATACACCTGCGTTGCTGCCAGCGAGGCATGCCCGAGTATCTCCTTTATGGAATTAAGATCCGCCCCGTTGTTGAGCAGGTGAGTCGCCAATGAGTGCCGCAGCACGTGCGGTGATTTCTTTCCGCTGAATCCTTCCACCCCGTCCAACTGCTCGTGCACCGCCTCGTTCACAAACTCCGGATACAGCGGCTTGCCTGTGTCCGTCAGAAAAAGCCTGCCGTCTTCCGGACTTTCCGGGAACTCTTTCTTAATTCTCTCCAAATATAATAAAATTTCCTGACAAACGGAAGCGGGAACGGGAATTTCTCTCATTTTATCCCCTTTTCCCAAAACCGTAAATACCATTCTGTCCGGGTCGAAGTCCCTGCGGCCAAGTCCCACCATCTCCGAACGGCGCATACCGGTGGCATACAACACCAATACCATCAGCACATTGCGGTAGTCATGCCAGTTCATCTCAGAGCAGGCTCTGCCGGAGCCGTCAAGACCTTTGCTCTTAAAAAACTGCTCCAATGCCTTTTCGGTATAAAACTCGGGCAGGCGGCGGCTCTCCTTAGGTCTGGCAACCCTATGCACCGGATTGGAAAGAAGTACGGACTTGCGCACAAGCCAGGTACAGTAGCTGCTCAATGCCGAGAGATGCAGGTTGACTGTGCGCGGGCACAGTCCATGCTTCAATGAATCCGCCACATAGCCGCGTATACAGCTGAATTTCAACGCATCTTTCTGCTCTTCAGGCGTAAGCGCGTCCAACCGGAACGAGCCGTCCTCATCCGATGCGTCCGGATACTGTAACTTGTAAAAATCCTCCAGCGCCTCCCTATATATGGCACAGGTGCGCGGGGAATACCTTTTTTCAGAAGCGATATATTGCAGAAACTCCTCTACCATTCCATCCTATCTTCCTATCTGCATCCAGTCTTGTCCACGAACTCCCTGAAACGGCGAAGACCCTCCGCAAGTACAGATCTGGGACATGCGATATTCCACCTCATGAAGCCCCCGCCTCCCGGACCGTACATCGTACCCGCATTCAGCCATATCCTGGCTTCGGACTTCAGAACTTCCTCCAATGCCGCCGATGTCATTCCCAAAGCCGAACAGTCCATCCATACCAGATAGGTGCCCTCGAGCTCCATAATAGGGAAACTGGGGAGATATTGCATACAGAAATCCCTCATATACCTGAAGTTAGCATTGATATAGATATTCAGCTCATCAAGCCACTCCGATCCGCCTTCGCTGTAAGCCGCGACAAGAGCGTCCATACCGAAAGGATTGACCCCGGCGACCTCTCTCATCTCCGCCTCCCGACGCACACGGTCACGGATATCCGGATCGGGAATGATCATGTTGGCAACCTTCACCCCGGCCATATTGAACGGCTTTGTCGGAGAGCAGCAGATTATAGAATTGCGCGCCGCCTCTTCCGAGACACTGGCAAACGGCACATAAGTACGACCCGGGGCAGTAAGCTCGCAGTGAATCTCGTCCGATACGACTGTCACACCATTCCGCAGGCAGATTTCCCCGACACGAAGCAATTCCTCGCGGGTCCATACTCTGCCTACCGGATTCTGAGGATTACAGAGTATCATCAGGCTTATGTCAGGGTCTGCGGCCTTCTCCTCCAAAGCATCAAAATCCATCCGGTAGGTATTCCCGTCCCTCACCAGCTGCGCCGACACCGCCTCGCACCCGCTCTGTTCCAGAGTAATGAAGAAATGGTTGTACGCCGGGGACTGCACCAGCACCTTGCCCCCCCGGGGAACATACGCGCCTACTGCAGCTGCAAAACCAGGAATCACACCGCTTACCGGTACGATCCATTCCTTTTCTATCTTCCAGCCGTGCCTGGATGCGAACCAGTCGGTCACTGCATCATAATACTGCTCAGACACTGCCGCATACCCGTAGATTCCATGCTCCGCCCTTCTTACTATTGCCTGCCTTATCGGCTGGGCTGTCAGGAAATCCATATCCGCCACCCAGAACGGCAGCACATCCGGGTCCGGACAAGCGTCCCATTTGAGGGAACCGGTTCCCCTCCTGGGTATTATCTCATCGAAATTGTATCTCATAAAAATCAGTTTTGTTTGCAAAATTAATAAAAATCCCTACCTTTGCAGCCCTAACAAAAGGAGGTGGTAAAAAGAATGATTATAGTACCTATCAAAGAAGGCGAGAACATAGAGAAGGCTCTGAAGAAATTCAAGCGTAAATTCGAGAAGACAGGAGTGGTACGCGAGCTGCGCAGCAGAAAGCAGTTCGAGAAACCTTCCGTGAAGAGAAGAAACGAGATCAAGAAGGCTATCTATGTACAGCACCTCAGACTGAACGAGGAGTAACAAATCTATCATTAAGATACGAAGCCGGCAGGATAACTGACCGGCTTTTTTTGCAATCCATTTTACGAAACATCTGATTGCCTTCAACGCCGGACTTCTGCCTTTGGCCGCCGTTCAGGAGGAGCATAGCACGCAAGATGAGAATTGCAGGCTATTTCATAACCATCTGAATATACGGCACTTACAAAACAGCTTGCATTTCTCAGGCACTTATGACGCGGTGAGAATTGCAGAGCCTTTCGTAACACACTGGTCTACAATGGATTGAAAAACGGAGTGCAATTCACAGATACTTGTAACAGCGCGAAAGATACCGGAGACGAGAAAAGACTGGCCGCCCTCGGCTCTAGATGGAGGGACCCGCCGCACAGCGGTGAGAGGGCCTGGTCTTTCCGTGTCAGTAGATTTTCAGTGGGGATACGCATACTGTTACTGTGTTACTGTAAAATTACGGACACAACAAGGAAAGGCCTGTTGATTTCAAGCGAGCCAGACTTCAGGCGTTGATGTGTACCTCACGTCCAACAAAGTGCGCTTACAGAAAT
>ERZ779889.1433-NODE-1433-length-23712-cov-5.176227_pt1 | contig 23712 bp, 21 predicted proteins | sample MGYA00511030_ERZ779889 | MGnify/ENA primary metagenome ERZ779889 (study PRJEB29588, sample SAMEA2160616) | human gut metagenome | biome: human gut; feature: human-associated habitat; material: faeces | place: Denmark | collected 2008/2010 ...
GCCATTGCCCGCACGATGACCAACATCAACAACGGCGGACGCACGCCCGTGGCCGGCATCGTACATGCCGTGGTGTTGCTGCTCATCTTCCTCTTCCTCATGCCTTTGGCGCAATACATCCCGATGGCCTGCCTGGCGGGTGTGCTGGTGGTGGTTTCCTATAACATGAGCGGCTGGCGCACGTTCAAGGAATTGTTGCGCAATCCGAAGTCGGATGTGGGTGTGCTGCTTGTCACCTTCTTCCTGACCGTCGTCTTCGACCTCACCGTTGCCATCGAAGTCGGCTTGCTCATCGCCTGCCTCATGTTCATGAAGCGCATGGCCGAGAGCACGCAAATATCGGTCATCACCGACGACCTCGACCCGAACAAGGAGTCGGACATCGAGCTACACGAAGAGCACCTCGTCATTCCCGACCGTGTGGAGGTGTACGAAATCAACGGTCCATATTTCTTTGGCATAGCCAACAAGTTTGAGGAAGAGATGATTCGCATCGGCGACCGCCCGAAGGTGCGCATCATCCGCATGCGCAAAGTGCCTTTCATTGACTCCACGGGCATTCACAACCTGACCAACCTGTGCCGCATGAGCCAGCGCGAAGGCATCACCATCGTGCTTTCGGGTGTCAATCCCCGCGTGCACGAGACGCTCGAAAAAGCCGGATTCTATGAATTGCTTGGAAAAGAAAATATTTGCGGCAACATCAACGAGGCTTTGGCCAAGGCACGCGAGCTGGTGAAGGAATAAATTGTATATTTGCGTATACTAAATTTGAAGATTATGAAACTGACAGACATCAAGACAGACCATCCTCACTACGATTTTGTGGAAAAGCTCTATCTGGATGCTTTTCCTGAGAGCGAGCGCCGCCCGGTGGAAGCACAGCGTCGGAATGTGGACGAGAACGGGAAATTCCATTGTTACTTGCTGACCGAAGACGACGGCCGCCCCATCGGTTTCATTACCGTGTGGCAGCTCGACGGGTTTTATTATGGAGAACATTTTGCCATTGACCCCGCCCTCCGCAACGGCGGATATGGTGGACGTGTGATGCAACATTTGCTCAGCGAATTACGCCTGCCTTTCGTCCTTGAATCTGAAGTGCCCGCCGACGAGATGAGCCGCCGCCGCATAGGTTTCTACGAACGCCAGGGTTTCCGCGTGTGGGACAAAGACTACGTTCAGCCTCCTTACTGCACGGGCGGCACGCCCCTTCCCCTTTACCTCATGGTGGCGGGCGAAACGCCCGACATGCCTTCGGTGGACGACGTGCGCCGCGCCATCTACCGCGAGGTCTACGGGGTGGGCTGACAACTGTTTCCTTGCTTGGAAATCAGCCTATAAAGCGAAGCCTGCCTTACCTTCCTTTCCGCCCGACCACGGGTTCCTATCTAGCCGAGAGCGGATAGGAACCCGTGGTCGGCTAGCTTCCTATCCGTCCTGAAGAGACTTTTATACCTTCCTGTTTCGAGCATTCGGAGCGTTTTTTATCGCGATGGAAGAGAGTAAAAGGGAATAAACACACTTGCCTCCGCGCCGGTTCGTTTTGAGCCGGGACGGAGGCAAGCAGGCACTTGTCGTCTACGCTTATCCTTGCTTCTTGCGCAGCAGGCTTTCGAAGTCGGGGGCGGCCATCAGTTCGAGTGCCTTTTGCACCACGGGGTCGCTCTGGTTGATGACCTGGTAATATTCGCTCATGCCCCAGAGGTCGCGGGCGATGAGGGCTTTCAGTTGCAGGTCGATGAGCGGTTTCGACTTTTGGTATTCCGCCTCGTTGTATTTTGCCCCGCTTTCGTTGCCGTCGGCGATGAGCTGCCGGCTGAGCGGTTCGGGGATGGTGAACGAGCGTTCGTAGTCGTCAAATTTCTTGTAGGTCTTGAGTAACTCGGCGCGGTGGTGGTCGACGAAGTCGAGTGTAGCCTTGATAACGGCTCCCTTGGCCACGAGCTGGCGGTGGTAGTTTGAATAGCGCGTGGTGTCGAGCGGGACGAAGTAGTCGGGCATGATGCCTCCGCCGCCGTAGACCGTGCGGTCGAGTTTCAGCGTGGTGTACTTCTGCGATTCGGGGAAGTGGATGCTGTCGGCGTTGGTCATCTCGCCGCGGTTATAGCGGTTGATGAGGTCGGCGTTGTAGTTGTCCGGGTTGTCATACGGCTTTTGGATGCAGCGTCCCGTGGGCGTGTAGTAGCGTGCCACGGTGAGGCGTATCATGGAGCCGTCGGGCAAGTCGAGGGGGCGTTGCACCAGTCCCTTTCCGAACGTGCGTCGGCCCACGACGAGGGCGCGGTCCCAATCCTGCACGGCGCCGGTCACAATCTCCGAGGCAGAGGCCGTGAAGTCGTCGACCAGCACCACGAGCCGTCCTTTGCGCATCTGTCCGTTTCCCAGGGCGCGGAACTCGTTGCGCGGGGCACGTCGTCCTTCCGTGTAGACAATCATTTCTCCCTTTTCCAGAAACTCGTTGGCCAGTCCCACGGCTGCATTCAGGTAGCCTCCTCCGTTGCCCTGAAGGTCGAGCAGGAGGTCTTTCATGCCTTTGCGTTTGAGTTGTTTCAGGGCGTCGGAAAATTCGTCGAGGGTGGTTGCCCCGAAGTTGTTGATGCGCACGTAGCCGATGTGTTTGGGATACATGTAGACGGCATCAATGCTGTGTACGGGAATCTTGTCGCGCGTGACGATGAAGTGCAGTGTCTCGCCGATGCCCCGGCGGAGCACGCCCAAGTCCACCTTGCTGCCTTTCGGGCCGCGGAGGCGGCGCATGATTTCTTCGGTGTTCATTTTGACGCCGGCGATGGCCGTGTCGTTGACGGCGATGATGCGGTCGCCTGCCAGGATGCCTGCTTTTTCAGAAGGTCCGCCCGGTACAGGCTGGATGACCATGAGCGTGTCTTCGTTCATGTTGAATTGCACACCGATGCCTTCGAAGTTGCCTTGGAGCGGCTCGTTGAGTTTCTTCACTTCTTCGGCGGTGGCGTATGTGGAGTGGGGGTCGAGCTGGCGGAGCATTTCGATGATGGCGCTTTCGACAATCTTTTCTTCGTCGACCGAGTCCACGTAGAGTTGCTGGATGGCAAACTCGGCTATTTGCAGTTTGCGTGCGGGTGTGAATCCCGGTTGCTGTGCTTGCAGGCCGATGGCCAGCAGGAGCAGGCAGGCGGTTAGAATCTTTCTCATCGTGTTTGTTTTTTGGGGTTTATGTTATATTTCCATGCCTTGGGGCAGGAAGCGGCTGACGTCTTTCCCGAAGCTGAGCAGTTCGCGCACGATGCTGGAGCTGACGCTGGTGAGTTCCGGTTCGGTGAAGAGCAGGATGGTTTCGATGCCGGAAAGCTGCCGGTTGACGTCGGCGATGGTCTCTTCATATTCGAAGTCTTTCACCGTGCGTATGCCGCGGACGATGAAGCGTGCGTCCATGCGCCGGGCGAAGTCGATGGTGAGGTCGTCGTAGGCTTCGACTTTCACGCGCGGTTCGTCTTTGTAGAGCCGGCGTATCATGTCGATGCGTTTCTCTGTGGAGAACCATGTGCGTTTGTTTTCATTGATGCCGATTCCGACGACCACTTCGTCCATAAAGGTGAGCGCTCGCCGCACGACGGAATAGTGTCCGATGGTAAACGGGTCGAACGTGCCCGGAAAGATGGCTCTTTTCATGTGTTCAGGTTATTGATTTTTATGATTCTTCGTTGGGGACGTCTTCTTCCACCACGAGGTTGTTGATGATGAAGTTTTGCCGTTCCATGGTGTTCTTTCCCATATAAAATTCGAGAAGTTCCTTCACGGTGTCGGTCTTGCGCAGGGTCACTTGTTCCAGGCGCATGTCTTTGCCGATGAAGTGTTTGAATTCGTCGGGCGAAATCTCTCCCAAACCTTTGAACCGGGTGATTTCGGGGTTGGGGCTGAGTTTGCGTATGGCTGCGATGCGTTCTTCTTCCGAGTAGCAGTAGATGGTTTCAAATTCCGATTTGCCCTTGCCGCCTTTCTTGGTTTTGTTGCGCACGCGGAAGAGCGGTGTCTGGAGGATGTAGACGTGTCCTTTCTTGATGAGGTCGGGGAAGAACTGCAGGAAGAAGGTAATCATGAGCAGGCGGATGTGCATGCCGTCGACATCGGCATCGGTGGCTACGATGACTTTGTTGTAGCGCAGCCCGTCGATGCCGTCTTCAATGTTGAGCGCGGCTTGCAGGAGGTTGAACTCTTCGTTTTCGTAGACCACCTTCTTTGTCAGTCCGTAGGAGTTGAGCGGTTTGCCCCGCAGGCTGAACACGGCCTGCGTGTTCACGTCGCGGCTTTTGGTTATGCTTCCCGAGGCCGAGTCGCCCTCGGTGATGAAGATGCAGCTTTCTTCCAGGTTGTCGCCCTTGGTGTCGTTGAGGTGGATGCGGCAGTCGCGCAGTTTGCGGTTGTGGAGGTTGGCCTTCTTGGCGCGTTCGCGGGCCAGTTTCGTCACACCGGCAATGGCCTTGCGTTCTTTTTCCGATTCCTGTATCTTTTGGTGCATCACCTCGGCCACGTCGGTATGGCGGTGCAGGTAGTTGTCTACTTCGGTCTTGATGAAATCGCCGACAAACTTGTTGAGGTTCGGTCCGTCGGGAGCCATCTTCAGTGAGCCTAGCTTCACTTTGGTCTGGCTTTCAAACACAGGTTCCTGCACATTGATGGCTATGGCTCCCACCAGCCCGTTGCGGATGTCGGCGTAGTCGAGGTTTTTGTTGAAATATTCTTTGATGGTGCGTGCCAGGTGTTCTTTGAAGGCGCTCTGGTGCGTGCCACCTTGCGTGGTGTGCTGTCCGTTGACGAAGGAGTGATATTCCTCGCCATACTGGCTGGTGTGTGTGAAGGCGATTTCGATGTCTTCTCCCTGGAGGTGGACGATGGGGTAGAGGGGAGTGGAGGTCATGGTGTCGTTGAGCAAGTCCACCAGTCCGTTGCGCGACACGATGCGGTGCCCGTTGTAGACGATGGCCAGCCCTGTGTTCAGGTAGGTGTAGTTGCGCAACATCGTCTCGATGTATTCCGGGCGGAAGGCATAGTGTTCGAAGAGCGTGTCGTCCGGTTCGAAGAAGATGTAGGTGCCCGTCGGTTCGTCGGTGTCGGAGGTCGCGTCGCTTTGCAGGATGCCTTTGGCAAAGACGGCCTCGCGCACTTTGCCGTCGCGGTAGCTGCGCACGACGAAACGTGAGCTCAGGGCGTTGACAGCCTTCACGCCCACACCGTTGAGCCCGACACTCTTTTTGAATGCCTTGCTGTCGTATTTTCCTCCGGTGTTGAGCACGCTCACGGCCTCGATGAGTTTTCCTTGCGGGATGCCGCGTCCGTAGTCGCGCACGCTGACGCGCAGGTTGTCTTCCACGCAGATTTCAATCTTCTTCCCGGCGTGCATCTTGAACTCGTCGATGCTGTTGTCGATGACTTCCTTCAGGAGCACGTAGATGCCGTCTTCGGGGAAACTGCCGTCGCCCAGCTTGCCGATGTACATACCCGGACGGGTGCGCACATGTTCCATGTCGCTCAGGTGGCGTATGTTGTCGTCGTTATACTCTACTGTCTGTATCTCTTCTTCCATGGCTGTCATTAGATTTTCTTCTTGTAAGCTCTGCGGCGTTTGTGCTGGGTGTGTTCGAAGTAGCCCCACTGGCGTTGTACGGCCTCGTTGAGTTCCAGCTCCGGATTGCTTTCGGCCCATTTATATCCCTTGCGGTTGTAGGTGCGGATGAGGTCGGAAAAGAGCAGTCCGTTCACGCCCTTGTTCTGGTATTCCGGTTTCACGGCGATGAGCAGCAGGTCGAGCGTGTCGGGATGTTTCAGGAAAAGGGCCTTCAGCATGTATATCCAGCCGAAGGGGAGCATTTTGCCTTTGGCCTTCTGCAAGGCACGCGAGAGGGAAGGCATCGTCACGCCCACGGCAATCAGTTCGCCCCGGCTGTCCACGACGAGGGTCACCAGGTCGAGGTCGAGGATGGGGATGTACATCTTCACGTATTGGTCAATCTGGCCTTGGCTCAGCGGCGAATAGCCGTAGAGCGGGGCGTAGGCTTCGTTGACCAGCTCGAATATCTTCTGCCCGTATTCGCTGACCAGCTTTTTGGCCGATTTGTACTTTTTGATTTGCAGCCCGTATTTTTGCTGCACCAGGGCCGATATGCGCTTGTGCTTTTCAGGCTCTTCTTCCGGCACGCGTATTTTGTACTCCACCCAGTCGGCGTCTTTCTCCATCCCGTAGGCTTCCAGGTGTTTGGAGTAGTAGGGATAGTTGTAGATGGTGGCCATCGTGCTCAGTTGGTCGAACCCTTCGATGAGCGTGCCTTCAGCATCCATGTCGGTAAATCCCAGCGGGCCGTGCATGGCGTCCATGCCGCGTGCGCGCCCCCATTCTTCGACTGTCTGCAACAAGGCGGCCGACACTTCGGGGTCGTCGATGAAGTCTATCCATCCGAAGCGCACGTTTTTCACGTTCCACTTTTCGTTGGCGCGCCGGTTGATGATGGCGGCCACACGCCCCCCGAGCCGGCCTTCGCCGTCATAGGCCAGGAAATAGTCGGCTTCGCAAAATTCGAATGCTGCGTTTTTCTTCGGGTTGAAGGTGTGCAGCATGTCGTCCAGCAAATCGGGCACGGAGTAGGGGTTGTCTTTATAGAGTTCGTAGTTGAACCGTATGAAGGTTTTCAGTTCCTTCCGGGTTGATACTTTTTTGATTGTTATAGCCATTCTTTTTTATTCTTTCACAAGCGTTTGAATGTGCAAAGATAGTGAATCCGCCTTATTATCTGTCTGTTTGAATGGAAGAATTAGGAGCTTTTTTGCATTTTACAATCACTTTCTGCCCTTCGGCCAGCGTGGTGGCGAAAAGGTAGGTGTCGCCTCCTTCGCGCAGTTTGAGCCGTTTGCGCAGTTCGGCCACGGTGGCGGGAAAGTTGCGCACCGTCAGGTTGGCCCGTTCCAACGCAGAGGTGAGAGACTTCAGTTCTTTTTTCCCGAACGTGCAGACTTCTTCCACGATGAAAATGCGTCCCGGAAAATCGGGGACGAACGTGTCTGAGGTGTATAAGTGGCTGCTGACGTGCAGTTTTTCCAGGCCCAGCCGTGTGGCTGGCGAACGGAAGGCACCGGCTTTCAGCAGCGATGCGTTGGGCTCATACAAGAAGCGGCGGGGCGAGGAGGCAAACGGGCACGCCGCGTGCCGCTCTTCGGAAAGCGTGAAGGAAAACCGCTGTGTGCCGGCCGCCAGGTTTACGCAGTGAAACGTCGGTTCGCCGGCCATTTCCCGGCCCAGGAGGAAAAGTAGCTCTTTACACTCGCCTCCGACCGACACCACATGCACTTCTTGCACTCCGGGCAAGTCGCGCATTGCCAGGCTGATGTCGAGCATGGGCGAGAGCTTCACCAGCACCCGACGGGCTTTTTGCCGCAGGAGGGGGAGGAGCGAGGCCACGTCGGGCGTGCAGTCGGCTATGGCCACCGTGCGTCCTCCTTGGTCGTCGCGGCGGGCAGGGTCGAGAAACAGGCAATCCACCGCGGCCATGCCTTGCAGGTAGTCTTCCGCTCCGGCGTGGTGCACCTCCACATGGGCGCAGCCCAGCAGGGGAAAATTGTGTGCTGCCAGGGCGCAGAGCTCAGCATTGCGTTCCACGTAGTCGGCATGCCGGAAATTCCGTGCCAGGTAGGAGCAGTCCACCCCGAACCCGCCCGTGAGGTCGGCCATCGACTCGCCCGTGCCCAAGACCTCGGCCTTGTAGAGCGCCGTGGCCTCCGACGAACATTGCTCCATCGAGAGGTGGGGCGGATAGACGATGCCCTCCGTCTCGCTCCAGCGGGGCAGTTTGCGGCGTGCCGCCTGCCAGCCGGCAATCTGTTGCAGGGCAGAGGGGAAGTCGATGCCTTCGCGGCGTGTCGCCTGGAGGGCCAGCGCATGTACGTCGTCTGCGCGGTGGCGGCGGATGAAGTCGAGTGTTTCGGGAGAGAAATCAGTGTGCATGGGTCGGAAGTTTGTGGTGCAAATGTAATCAATTTTTTTGGTCCGGAAAATGGGTTTGGGCCGAAAGGAAGGTAGCCGACCGCGGCTTCCTATCCGCCCGACCACGGAAAGGAAGCCGTGCAAGAGCGGATTCCTATCGGTCCGCAGGCGGAAAGGAGGGCTGGCCGGCGGAGGGTCGGACCACGTTGCACGGTTGTTTGATGGCTTGGCTTAAAGTGTTGGTATATAGATTTTTGCGCTTTTGACGTTGCCTTGGCGTTCCGGCTTGGGCCAGGAATATGCGTCCCGGTGCAGGGGCGGGAAAGCCGGCACGGCTGGATTCTTGTCTGTCAAAATTGTTCAATGACATGGGCCGGCTGTTTGTCCCGAATGTTCCCCTTGAAATGAGAAATTGGCCGTATGCCGGCAAACCTCCGGTTTTTGGAGACATTTGTTTGGGAAAATGTGAAGTTTTTGCGTCCTTTGCAATTTTGTAAACCAATATCTTAATCTTTCTATGAAATTGAATAAACTTTACTTGTTTCTCTTCTTCCTCGTGTGCTTTTTGTCTTCCGGAAATGTGAAGGGCGAAGAAACACGCGTGCCACGGCCGAAACTGGTGGTGGGGATTGTGGTCGACCAGATGCGCTGGGATTACCTATACCGTTATTACGACAAATACGGCGAAGGCGGTTTCCGGCGCTTGATGCGCGACGGCTTTAGTTGTGAAAATCTGATGATAGACTACCTGCCCACGATAACGGCCGTGGGACACACCAGCGTGTTTACAGGCTCTGTGCCTGCCCTCCACGGCATCACGGGCAACAGTTTCACCCTGCGTCTGACGGGAAAGACGGTGAACTGCGTGGGCGACAGCCGGGAACGCACCGTGGGGAGCGACAGTCGCTCAGGCGAACGTTCGCCGCGCCGCCTGCTGGTGACGACCGTGGCCGACGAGTTGCATCTGGCCACGAATTTCCGCGCAAAGACCGTCGGTGTGGCCCTGAAAGACCGTGCCGCCATCCTGCCCGCAGGGCATACGGCCGATGCTGCCTACTGGTTCGACTCGAAGACGGGCCGTTGGGTGACGAGCACTTACTACATGGAGCAACTCCCCGCATGGCTCGAGACATACAACCGCACAGACCCGGCCCGCCGCCTGGTGGCCGACGGATGGCACACGCTCCGCCCCATCGGCCGGTACACCCAAAGCACGGCCGACGACGTGCCTTATGAGTTGCCCATAGCCAAAGGCGTCCGTCCGGCTTTTCCTTACGACACGGCCCGGTTGCTGGAGGAGCAGGGCTACGGTGTGGTGACAAACACTCCTTTCGGCAACACGCTGACCAAGGACATGGCAAAGCTGGTGGTGGAGCATGAGCAATTGGGCACGGACGACGACACAGACTTTCTCACCGTGAGCTTTTCTTCGACCGACGCGCTGGGCCACCTGATGGGCGTGAACGCCGTGGAGATGGAAGACACGTATGTGCGCCTGGACAGGGATTTGGCCGACTTTTTTGACTATCTGGACACGGCTGTGGGTAAGGGACACTACACCGTGTTTCTCACGGCCGACCACGGCGGGCCGCATCACGCCCCGTTCCTGCGCAGCCACGACATTCCTTCCGGCGAGTGGGATGCAAAGGCCGTGGTGGCTGGGCTCGATTCGGTGGTTCAGGCCCGTATTGGCATAAGCCACGCCGTGTCGGGCATAGAGAACTACCAGGTGCTTCTCGACCGGGAGAAACTCGGCACGCACTATGTTTCTGCAAAGAAGGCCGCTTCCGATTATCTGCGTGGGCGTGCCGAAGTGGCTTATGTGGTCGATTTCGACGATGCCTCTTCGCTTGCCATCGTTCCTCAGGCCATCCGCGAGCGCGTCGTGAACGGGTTTCACCGCGACCGCAGCGGCGACTTGCAAATCATCCTCTCCCCCGGGTGGTATGATGCATCTTTCGGCCGGGTCAACCACGGTGTGTGGTGCACATACGACTCCCACCTGCCGTTGCTGTTCATGGGGTGGGGTGTCAAACCGGGAAAGAGTTGTGCCGAGGTACACATGACCGACATTGCCGCCACCGTGTCGGCCTTGTTGCACATTCAGATGCCCAGCGGCTGTGTGGGTAAACCCATTGTCGATTTGTTGCGTTGAGCATAAGTTTGTATATTTGTCGGGTGTAATTTTGTAAACAAACGAACTATGTCTGTATTCAGAGTAATATTGTCTATTCTGTTCCCTCCCCTTGCCGTTGTCGACAAAGGCTGCGGCTCGTTCCTCATCGTGCTCATCCTGACCGTCTGCGGATGGGTTCCCGGCGTGATAGGGGCGCTGGTGATATTGAACAAGTCGGAGAGGGAGTAATGTTTCAGTGATATATAAAAAGGCTGTCTCAAAGTTTATTTGGGACGGCCTCTTGATTTTTAATGTGGACCAGCTAGGGCTTGAACCTGGGACCTCCAGATTATGAGTCTTTTTGTAGGATATTTCATGGAATTGCATATTATGTAAATATACTGATTGCCAGCGCTTAATACATTTTGTGGTTTGCAGGAAAATACGTATGTTTGCAGTAGTTTTCGTGCGAAAAGGTCACCTGAAGGTCACCAAAGAGAGCGAAATATCACTTGTAAATAAACACATTATGGAGAAGGAAGAAATGGATAAGGTCACTAAAACGGCAAAAGTGGAGCCAAAAACCAGTTCAAGGGGAGAAAAGTGCCTCGCCAAATTTACGGCTGCAAATGGCAATGTATATGGGTCGTTGACTCTTGATATACGAAAAGCAGGAGATTACTCGCAACCGCTTCCTGTTGCCGTGCGTGTATGTCATGCTGGACAAAAGGTCTTTCTTCGTTTGGGCAAAACATACACTATGGAAGAATGGTTAACCTTGTGCGAATACGAGAAAAGTGGCCGTCGTGTTCAACTGACAGAGAGAAACGACATGAAAAATCTAATGGACAGGGTGGAACTTATTGCCAATCAACTTATCGCAGAAAACAACTTCTCTCTTCGTAAGCTGCAAGACAGATTTCAGGGTAGAAAGGATGATGACAGCACCATTATTACAGTGTGGGATTCATACATTCAATCTAAGACTAACGAAGGCAAGGCAGGTTCTGCCCGTTGTAGTAAAGATGTGCGCAACCGTTTTATTAAGGACTTAGGAACAGATGTCTCCTTCGCTGATATTAATAGGGAGTTTATCATGAAGTGGGTAAAAATCATGAAAAAGAACGAACTGAGCACTACTACTATTGCTATCGCGCTTCGTAGTTTGAGAACCATTATCAATATGTGTATCTCAAATGGTTTGATGAAAGGTGATACCAAGGAAATGTTCAAGGACACAGGGTACAATAAATCCCAAAGCCGCAAGCATGAGTTTCTTGATGTGGCTACCATGCGTAAACTTTATGACTTCTGGAAAACAGGTGAAGCAAAAGACAAGGATGGGAACGAGTTGTTTCTTGGGCGAGAAAAGTATGCTATATTTCGCGACCTCGGATTATTCCTCTTTATGTATTTAGGCGATGGGCAAAATCTTGCTGATACTCTCCGTCTGACTTATGATGAACTATACTATGCCACTCATGGCAAACAGTTGCGTTTTCTTCGTCATAAGACCCGGGAACGAAACGAGAGCGCCAGTGAGGTAATATTTCCTGTTACACCTGAGATACAAGAGATACTCAACCGATATGGTAATTCTCCTAAACTCGGAAAACGAGTATTCCCAATAATGAGCGAGTTTATCACGCCTGAACAGGAAATATGGGTTATCCAACGCTACAATAGATATATACGTGAGCACATGGCAAAAGTTGCCAAACTATTAGGGATAGAACAGATGCCTTCTCCTACTTGGGCAAGACATAGCTTCGCCACCAACCTCAATAATTCAGGCGTTGTACCTTCATAAGTATATAAGTGACAGCATGGGACATAGCAGTGGCGGGGACATTACTTCCAATTATATTGGAGCTTACCCTCTTGAAAAGATGCTGGAGTATAACCACTATTTGCTCAATGAGAAGCCCAAAGGCATTGCTCCTCATGTAGATAAGAAAGCCTTGCTTGAAATGTTGAAAGGCTTAAGTAAAGAGGAACGGATGGAATTGATGGCAGGTCTGGCTGACTGATGCAATCGTTTATCGCAAGAATACCAAACGAAATACCGCAAAAATGCGGAACGAACAACCACAAAAATACCAAGTAAAATGCCACAAAAATACCAAGCAAATAGTCGCATTTCAAATAAAATCAGTACCTTTGCTCTAAAAATAAAATAATCGTCATGAAATATTTATCAAGAGTCGCTGATAAGATGCTTCAAGAACGCTTGGAAACATTTGGAGCAGTACTAATAGAAGGCCCGAAATGGACCGGAAAAACAACCACAGCGGAACAGCAGGCCAAAAGCGTAATTAAGTTACAAGACCCAGATAAAGCGGAAGAGTATCTTGCCACAGCAGCCACCAAGCCATCTTTATTATTGAAGGGAGAGCGACCGAAGTTGATTGATGAATGGCAAGATGCCCCGATGATTTGGGATGCTGTACGTACAGCTGTCGATAATGCAGGAGGTAAGCCTGGACAATTTATTCTGACGGGAAGCAACACCGTGGACAAAACAAAGATTCGGCATACTGGTACAGGGCGTATTACACGAATGAAGATTTACCCGATGAGTTTATGGGAATCTTTGGAATCATCAGGAGAAGTTTCTATTCAGGAACTTTTTAATAACCCTGATTACGATATTGATGGTGCCTCAAGCAAATTAGATATTCCAGGGCTGATTATGGCAGCCTGCCGGGGAGGCTGGCCTGCCACGTTGCAGATGTCCGCAAAAGCAAGCATGCTCATCGCTAAAGATTATGTAAATAGTGTTTGCGAGAATGATATTTCGGCTGTGGATAACAAACAACGAAATCCCAAAATTGCCCGACAAATCATGAAGTCGTATGCCCGAAATATCAGTACACTGGCCAAGAAAAGTAATATCCTTGCAGATGTCACTGCGTCAGAAGACATCAGTTTGTCCATGAATACTTTTGATGATTATATCGCTGCCTTGGAAAAATTGTTCGTTATCCAAGATATTGATGCGTGGTGTCCCGCTATCCGTAGTAAGACAGCCATCCGTAGCTCTCCCAAGCGTTGCTTCGTTGACCCTTCTATTGCTATAGCTGCTATGAATGTCAATGCAGAAGCATTAGAGACTCAACTTAAGACCTTTGGCTTTATCTTTGAACAGATGTGTATCAGAGATTTGAAGGCATATACAGCTGATTTCAGCAGTCGCCTTTCCTATTATAGAGATAGATATGGCTTGGAAGCTGATTTGGTTCTGCATCTGGAAGATGGCCGTTATGCTCTAATAGAGTGCAAGCTCGGTAGTAGCGAAATAGATAATGGTGCAGAACATCTGCTTGAACTTAAAAGACTTATACAAGAGCACAACAAAACGGAGAAGCAGGTGCCTATTCGTGAGCCGGATTTACTTATCGTCATGACAGGTGGGACTATGGCCTACACTCGTCCCGATGGAGTTAAAGTGATTCCTTTGGCATGCCTCAAAGATTAACCATTTAGCGAAACAGTTTATATGGGAGATAATATGAAAGAGCTTCCCAATGAAGAACATCCTTTTCAAGTGAAAATGAAGGAATGGTTTGAAGTGAATCAAGAAATCTATTCCAAGTTCAAAGATAAGATTCAATCCGTTTTGAAGGACTCATTGTCTGGGAATGATAAAGAACTGATAGACGATAAGATGGCTGCGTTCCAAAACACAATATTGGAAGTCTTAGATAAGGAAGATGGGACGCTTGATGAATTGACAGAGCGATTCACAGCAGCCATAACAGACGGTAATGTGCTCGCTTACTGTTTGTATTGCTATTTGGAACTGGACAATGGGTTTGAAGAGATAGCGGATACCATGACGGATTTGGAATTACCTGTTGATGCAAAATACGCCAAAGATGGCATTAAGGCTTATTTGCAAGACAAAAGACGTGAAACACAAGAGGCAGTCAACAAGGATTTGAATTTACTGGGCTTACGCCGTTGGCACTACGCCGTTGGCACTACGACCATCCCAAAGACTACCAAGAGTTTATAAACCTCTTTGCCAAAGCATACGATGGTGATATGAGTTTTTTCATCAAAGGTATGTCGTACTTGACAGAGATGTTATCGCTTGATGGGATAGAAGGTATTCCGGAATTATTGGAGAGTCTTTGTCCCGGTACTGAAAGTTACAACAAAGCCCAGTTCTCAAACAACAATCAGCAAGTGCATGAAAGACTTAAAGACTTATTTGCCTCTACACTTAACCAAGAGACCGTAAAGCAGAAGTTGCTTCACAACAATCCCTTCATGTGCAGCACATTCTACAGGATGATATTTGATGATGGATTTGTAAAGATGGGAGATTTACTCTCCAAAACAATGATGGGAGATGGCTCGTCCATCTGGCAAAAAAGTTTTGGTGGGCAATTTATGCGCTCTTTAATGTTGACCAGCTTTGAAAAAGCGTCTTATACCAAAGGCGCATGGAAAACCATGAGTAAGAACGGTGTGGCCAAAGGGATTGTTAGTTCCACGTTACAAGAAGCCAACGGAAGACGTGGACGCAAGCAAGTCAGTGTATTGCTTGAAGAAATGTTCATGCCACCTCATGCAGAACTCTTTGCCAAAGAGATACGGAACATACTTACAGAATGGATGGAAACCAATGGAACGGATTCCATTCTTGCCTATCTCTTCGCTGCACTGACCAGTTGTAATTTGCTAAATGACTCATATAATTACCGTACTTTTCATACCGCCATATTAGAAAAGTTTCCCGACTTTGGCTTTAAGTCTGGTTTTGATTGGGCAGAAGCCCTTTATAATGCCATCATCAATGAACATGATTGCGACTACAATCTGAGCCTATCAGAAAAGACTGTGACAAAAGGGAAAGAACAAGCAAACCTGATAGGCATAAGGTTACGCACATTACTTTCCACGGATGTGTATTGATGCCATTCTTAAGAACAGGAATCGTTAAAGAAACCCTCTTTTTAGTTAAAAACACCTCGGCAGAAATCGCCATGATTTTTACTGAGGTGCTTTCTTTGTGTTCCATTATAATTTCGCAGCATAAACTTTTAAACAACATAATATGCAAGGCAATTTTATAATGTTACAAAAGGATGATCTAAAACAGGTTGTTTCCGAATTGGTGGAAGAACTGGTAGGAAAGAAAACTCAGTCCGATTTGACACCAGAAGAGAGTGACGAGTATTATACACGTGACCAAGTTTGTGAACGGCTTCACATCACCTATACAACTTTGTGGCGTATGCAGAAAGAGGGAACAATTATCGTTCATAAGTTGGGTGGGCGAAACCTTTACTCAAAAAGAGAGATTACTTTACTTGTGAAATCGAAGGTTCAGGGTTCTGGCTGTAGTGAATTGAATGTATAATCCCAAAAGAAACAATATGGAAGAATTATATATTCGGGTAGGCACCACAATATATAAGGTAGTACAGCAACCTTTGGTCGATGGTACAACTATTACCCGCCGGCTCCAATGGAGTTTTGGTACTATCCGGCAGGACTATGGAAAGAACAATATTCCTCCCATCACAAAGTATAATGGCTTTTGTACGGTACCGAGCCATATTAACTATCAAAAAGAAGTTGCTGGTTTCTATAACCTTTACGAGCCGATAACCCATGTACCGACAGAAGGGTATTTCCAGCATATTTGTTCTTTGGTGGAACATATCTTCGGTGAACAGTATGAACTGGGAATGGACTATCTTCAACTACTATACCTGAAACCGACACAGAAATTACCGATACTCCTGTTGGTGTCGGAAGAACGGAATACGGGCAAGAGTACGTTTCTGAATTTTCTGAAAGCATTGTTTCAGGAGAATGTCACGTTCAATACCAACGAGTATTTCCGAAGCCAGTTCAATGCGGATTGGGCTGGCAAACTGATGATTGTCGTGGATGAAGTATTACTCAATCGCCGTGAAGATAGTGAACGGCTAAAGAACCTGAGTACGGCACACTCCTACAAGATGGAGGCCAAAGGCAAAGACCGCTATGAAGTACAGTTCTTTGCCAAGTTCGTGCTGTGTTCCAACAACGAGAACTTTCCCGTTTACATTGAGCCGGAAGAAACACGTTATTGGGTGAGAAAGGTCAGCAGACTGGAAAAGGATGACACATCATTCTTGCAGAAACTAAAAGACGAGATTCCGGCCTTTCTGTACCACCTGCAACATCGGAATATGACCACCAAAGAAGAAAGCCGCATGTGGTTTGCGCCGTCACTCATACGCACGGACGCATTGGAGAAAATCATCCGCTGCAACCGTAGTCGCATTGAACTTGATATGGCAGAGCTGTTGCTTGACATCATGGACACCATGCAGGTGGATGTGGTGGATTTCTGCATCAACGACCTGTTGGCATTGTTCAACTATTCGATGGTGAGAGTAGAACGCCATCAGGTGAGGAATGTCCTGCAACAATGCTGGAAGCTGGAGCCTGCCCCTAATGCGCTGTCTTATTCCACCTACCAAATATCTGTGCTGCCGGGGCAGAAGTATTCCGTTTCTCCTAAGAAGGTGGGACGCTTTTATACCGTTGCCCGTGAAAAGTTGAAGGACTACCGTTGAATTTGTTGAATTTGATGAAATATAGGGAGAAACATATGAGCATGGCTTATATGATTCAACAATAGTCTCAACAGTTTTCAACAGAAATTGCTGGTCAAAAGAGAAAAATAGAATCCTAAACCGTTGGATGCAATTTTTATTTTCCCTTTTGTCGGCTCTCTCTCAACAAAGTCAACAAAATCAACGAGAAATAAACAATCACAAGATTCCTAAAATAACAGTCACATGAAGAAAGAAGATTTAATACCAATTATCGAGCAACATAATCCTCTCTTGGCGAATGCGGTCAGCCGAATGGTTGACTACATCCAAGACCGATGGGCAGCACCGTACCCATCCAAGGAACAGACGGAAGCGGTGAACGCCTACCTCTGTTCCGTCCATGCGGACGGCGGCGGCACGGTGAACGAGACCGACATCGCCCACCGCAGGATTGCCACGCAGAAGATAACCATCAACGCTATCCGTGTGCTTGACCATGACCAGCTCGACCGTTTGCAGGATGTGCTGAACCACATAGCGGCGGACAGGGAGTATTACATGCCCGAACGGCGGCAAGGCATGGGCAGGTAGCTGACCGGTGTAACACCTAAATATCATAGACTATGTGCAAAAACAAACAGAGCATACATTACTGCACCATCCTTTCGGACGAGCAGTGGAATTTTATTTTGGAAGGCAGATTTTCCGCCCAAAGGCAGAAATGCCTGCACAGGCTGATGACCCACGCCGTGCGGACAAAGACCGTTTGTAACATCAAGGGCATAGGAATAGCCTTGGAGGTGGGAGAAGTCGCAGCTTCCGATGTGGAACTTGCGGAATATTTGGGTTGCAACCGAAAGACGGTAGGCAAACTCATAGACAGTTTTAACAGGCTCGGTGTGCTGACCACCCGAACCAACAACCGCACTTCCATACACACCCTGCATTTCCTTACAGGCTGGTATGTCGGTGGTGTCCTCCTGACCAATCCCCATTATGTCAAGCCATCAGCTAATGTCAAAGAACTGGCGGACGGAAAGCGGACACCTCTTTCTAATGATACGGCTTCGGATAGCAAGCCGTGTACCGTGCAGGACGGTTGCCAAAGTCAAGGGCAGGAAACGGACACCACGGAAAGCGGTGCAGCACCTCTTTCTTCTTCCCTTTGTTCCTCCGTGACTTGCGACCATCGGACTGGCATACAAAACAACGAGGGTGAAACAAACCATTTCCTTATCATAGAGAACAGCAACCTGCCGTTAGCCGAAAGTTCCGATGAGAGCCGCAAAGAAGCGCATGGCGGTATGATTGGCGTTGTGGATGATACCGACACAGGCACGGAAAAATAACAGGCGCAACAGACGGATTTCAGCGGTACTCCGTTGTTGTGGCGTTGGCTGACTGGGCTTGCCCAGATATAGCCCACTATAACTTATCCGCTGCGCTCCGAAGTTGTGGGCTCTCCCGAGGGGCTGGGCGTTGCCCCGTCCCACTTATGGCTCTGCCCTAAGAACCCGACAAGGACTTTCAGCCCTGTGCAACCCGACCAAAGAGTGACCCCCTCTTTGGAAACTCCGCTCAGTGGCTTTTGCCCCTGAGAACCCCAAGCAGGAAGTGACCCTCTCCCTGCACCCTCCGATTAAGGCGCAGCCCTAATAACCCATCGTTAAACTCACAAACAGACAAGCATTATGGCACAGAAGACATCCATCAACATCAAACCGTGCAACATCGGCAGCAGCGAGGCGCACAACAGGCGGACAGCTGAATACCTCGCCAACATCCGCAAGGAGAAGTTCTACATCCGTACCGACCTCATGGCTGGAAACGAGACATGGGTCGCACCTGATTTCAGTGAAGCCACGCTCACCGACCGATACAATCAGATAGGCGCAATGGTCAAGGAAAAGACAGGCCGTACGATGCAGACCAAAGACCGTGAACGGGTAAACAAGAAGACTGGCAAGGTGACCATCGTCCGTGGCAGCACTCCGCTCAAGGAGGGCGTGGTTGTCGTCAAGGAAGATACCACGATGGAGCAGTTGCGAAAATTCTGCAAGGTGTGTAAGGAGCGTTGGGGTGTCACAGCCTTGCAGGTGTTCATCCACAGGGACGAGGGGCATTACGGAACGCCCGGCGACAATGCCACATGGAAGCCCAATCTGCACGCCCACATCGTATGGGATTGGATGAATCACGATACGGGCAAGTCCTGCAAACTGGATGAGAAAGCCATGAGCGAGATGCAGACCATTTTGGCCGAGTGCCTTGACATGGAAAGGGGCATCTCAAAGGCGGTAACGGGCAAGGAGCATTTGGAGCGCACGGACTTCATTCTTGCCAAACAGAAACAGGAAGCGGAACGAGCTAAAGCTGAAAGGGAAGCAGCCCTTGCCGCCAAAGAGGAAGCCGAAACGGAACGGCAGTTCATTGAGGGCGAGAACAAGGCGAAAGAGAAATACCGCCAATCCCTTGACAATGACATCGCCGACAAGGAACGTCAGTTAAGGGATGAGCGCAAGGCGAAAGTGGACAGCATATTGGACAGCGTAAGCAGTTTTGTCGGGGTGGGCAAATCCGCAGCAATCGAAAAGGAAAACGCCAAGCTGAAAGCCGAGAACGAGCGTATGAAGAAAGCCTTTCCCGATGCTGTCAAGAACAAGGTGGAGGAATTGACAAAGGCATTGGTTACAGAGAAGCAGAAAGCCGAAACCGAGCGTGGCAGGGCTTTGGTGCAGAGCCGTTCACTTGCTATTGAAAGGGACAAGGCGGTACGGCAGCTTCAGGAGCAAGAGGACGGCGAGCGGCAGCGCATTAACTTTGCCGTAAGTCGTGCTACGGCGGAGAAAGACAAGACCATCCGTTTGCTGCAAAGTGCGCTGAAAGCGAGCAGGCATATTCTGAATGTGCTTGCCGATATTCTTTATAAAGCAAACGAGGTCTTTAAGCGAGCCATTGATGCGATTATCCATTTCGGCACGGAGCAGCACCAATCGTTCTTTGCCCCATCCGAAGCTGCTGACATCAAAAGCGTCATGCAGGAGTACGGAGAAACAATCGAACAGCAGAATGCGGTCGGCGCATGGCTTTGTGATTATGCGGAGAGCCGACAGCCTTTTGACGAAATAAAACATCGCCATACACTCAAAGAGGTTGGCGATGTCGCAGAGGGGGCGTATGATTGGAAAATTGAGAATATGCAACAAGGATTGCAAAGATGATATATCTCACTCAATGAGTTTGCAAACGTTTTAATTACGAGGCCATTTTAATCTATGATTTCAAAACGTACCAGCATGGAATAGTTCTTCTTGATGGTGCGGAAGTTGTCGAATGAGGCAGCATCGGATGACAGGACATTGCTTTGCGCAAACGGAAAGGCATTGCTGCTCCCTTCTTCCACAATGCGTATCACGTCACCCAATTTCTTGCCCAGTGCTTCTACCAGATAAGTCGCTTTCTTTTGAGCGGCTTTCAATGCTTCAATTTTTCCCTTTTGGTGATAGGCAAGCATGTCTTTGTTCTCCAATTCACCGATGCGCATGGTGTGGATGCCTTTCGTATCTATGTGCTTGATTATCTCATTTATCTGATTGAAGTCAGTCAGTGTGATGTCGAATTTCTTGGACACTAAAAAGTCCTGCCCTTGCTGCCGCCAATAGTCACCGATTTCTTGCGTGCGAATAGCATTTTGTGGAATGTCTGCGTTGGCAAGGGCTTCTCTCAGTCCTTGTTCTATCTCTGATAAAGGTACTTTGGTGCGGTATTCTTCAGGTTTCGATTTCCCGTCGAATTCTTCCTCGAAGTATTCACGGATTTCAATCAGATAATGAATTTTGTCGGGCACGATTTCTATTTCCGATGTGCCCGTCACTTCAATGTACCGTTCGTTGGTTTGCGCTTGCAGAGAAAGGATAGCCAGCAAGCAAATAGTTAACAATAAGACTTTCTGTTTCATATACTATCATTTTACTTCAAATTCTGTATCCATATAAATTTCCAATTGTAGGCCTATTTTATATTTTCCTGGCAACAATTTTCCAGACATGAACCGCTTTTTATAGTTCTTATCTGTAATTCGGTTTATGTCCCATGAGATAGGGATGGTGAACAACATCGCTTCTCCACCTTTTAAACGAGCACAGTTTCTCATATAATCGGCCTCACCACTCCAACCGGAACGGGCAAACGGATGCGCCATATACAATTCATCTGTACCTACACTTGGCAAGAAAACGGGTTGAACATCCAGATTCGTATGGTTCTCAAACAGAATGCGAATAGAGTCATTAGCTGATGGCAAAACCTTGAAAATAAAAGCCCCGTCCATTTCTGTCTCCTTTACAGGCATGATGTTTCCGTTTGTCAGCTCACAATAAGTGTATATGTTGGCTAACACATAAAAATTCACTTGATACTTATTCGGCTTTAATGGATATTTGAATTCAGACACGTGAATATATTCGGGTAACGTGTCACCTTTGGATAAATTCCTGCCTACGCCAGCAAAGCCGAGATTGTCTATAAAGGGGAAACTGACCCATTGTCCATTTTTCCATTGTTTCAGATGATGGTATGCCAGTTCTGCCGTTGGTCCGTTCACATTGATTACATCAACCACAATTCGTTTTGTCTGCGGTGAATAAACGGGTTGCTGTGTTTTAATTCGATAAGCATCAGCATGGGTGATATTAACATCGGAAAGTCGTTGTATACGAATGCGGCTTTCATACTTCTCTATTTCCGATTGCGATAAGGGGAAATCAATGTCTTGGGACTGTAATGGGAGGAAAGCCAGTAAACTAATAACTGACAGTAATACTTTCATTCTCATATTCTCATCTGTTTAGGGTGTTATTTCATTATGATTGACAGCCAATCACGGTTTATCTTGTCTACTGGAACATCTTTGTGCAATGTTACCCAGCCCCTGCCTTTTACATATTGCTTTTCAGTGAATAAAGGCGGTTGTTTAGAGGCTCTGAAAGTCTGGGTCAATACGGCTGTCTCAATAAAATGACCTTCAATAAACTCAAAGCGTTTGTAGCTGTAAGATGCAGCCGAGATACGCGATGAAGAACACACACATCTCTTCTCGTTGTTTATTTGTGGATTTTCTATCTGCCTAAAACTTTCATCTTTACAATATTGCCCCTTAGTTTCATCCCACACAAAGCAATCATAATATTGTATCATTTGATTGCTATACTGACCAAGATTGACAAGTATATCGTCTTTACCATCAAAACTAACGTCTTGTAAGTTAACCCAAACATCGAGATTGTTGGCAAATTCAATGTCAGGAGGATATGAGTAGGATATTTCTTGGGAAATTTCTCTTTGCTTACCAAATATAGTGATTTGCAACCCTTTCAAACTCGTACCATTTCTGATGGCCACATATTTTATCATTTTATCGCCTTTGTGGTCAATAAGTTGCCATTCATCTGATTTCCAAAAAGAATGTTCTCCATCATTAATTGCGTCCCCGCTTGTTGTGGCTTGTGCTTTTCCGTTTTCAAATGATGTGGCAAATTTGAATTGAGGCTTAATAACCACATTGCCCAATGAATCGGCAAACCCTATCCATCCGTCCTCATCCATGATGCGGAAAAGTCCTTCACGGATATAGTCGGGGCCGTTATCGTATTTGTACACATAGAACAATTCTTTGCCCTGATTGTCTATACAAACGATTCGTGCATTTTGTCTGTTCTCATACACAAAACCTATGTGCCGTATGGTATCCGTTTGGCAGAACTTGTATTTGCCGTAGGGTATAATGGTATCGCCTTGTTCATTCAAATAGCATATAGGAACGCCGACTTCAAGGTGACTTTCAGCTGTATGCGCTATCAAGTTCCCGTTCCTTTTAAAAAAGATAGGTATAGTCCATACGGATTCCCGATATTCCCCCTTCCCATAATAATTGATGGTGGGTGTCCAGCGTGGCATTTTTCTGATGATTTCCAATACTTGGTTGTCCCAATCCTGTATGCCGCAACTTCGTAAGACTTTGGCTTCATACACTTCTCCATACGAGTTAATCCGCATCGTATAGATGCCTCTTGCTTGCTGTTTGTCACCCAATAACGTGGGGTCATACTTTAAATGTCGGGTGATGTAGTTTTGCGCAGACCACGGCTCTCCGTCTTGAAAAGAAGAGACTGCTTCCCATTCTACAAAACAGTGTTTCTGCTCTTCTTCCGCGATGCTGTCCGCTTTCACCCTGTTCCGGTAATGTTGTGGCAGGAAAGGCACATAAACCGCATAGTAACATTTCATCCGCTTGCCGTCCTTGTCCCTGCATGGCAGGCAATGCGGCAACTCTTTTGTCAGCCGGATAACCTCTTTGTCGAACTCTTTATGTCTAGAAGTCAGTATATAAGTGTTATGTGGAAGCCCTAAAGTGTCGATAGAAAACATGACTACGGAATATCCTGCTTGGTTCTTCTTCAACAGCTCTTCGGGATATACCATTTGGGAAGTGTAATATTTCTCTAAGTCATAATCCCATTTTGCCCATCGTGGCGGCTCAATAGTTGACAAGTCTTTGACTGGACTCCCCGACATATCCAGAACGCCTATATTCCAACTGATTTCCGCACGCCAAATACTGTCCAAGCGGTTCTCATTCTCCCATTGTCCTTGCAGGCTGTTGTCTGTCACGCATCTGACCGGACCAACGCCAATGGTCAGCGTGTCGGGCAGATACTGAAAAATCAATGTGCTGTCGGTCAGTTCTTGGATAATATAGTTTTTCCTCGATTCAAAGACTTTGATTGTATCTCCGCATAAAGAATAAGAATAAAAAGTTTCCGTTCTCTTACCATCATACAAAAAGACGCTTCTCCACCCTGCATCGCGAAATTCCATTTCCATAGCATATTGCTTGTCTTGTGGCAATTGCATTTTCCACACCTTATTTTCCAGCAATGCAGGCATATCCGCACCGTCGTTATTCTGGGCAGAAAGCCCCTCCATAACAACCCATGCAAGCAATATGAACAGCAACTTTTTCATAACTTAACGTGAGTTCGATGAATTATAACTATTTGTAAATTTGGTGATTAGCGAAAATT
>ERZ779889.1436-NODE-1436-length-23646-cov-3.876987_pt1 | contig 23646 bp, 19 predicted proteins | sample MGYA00511030_ERZ779889 | MGnify/ENA primary metagenome ERZ779889 (study PRJEB29588, sample SAMEA2160616) | human gut metagenome | biome: human gut; feature: human-associated habitat; material: faeces | place: Denmark | collected 2008/2010 ...
AGAGCCGACGGCTCGGGGGTGGGACCGGAGGTTTTAAGAAAGTATGTGGGTTGCGAGGTCCTGAAAAAGTCCTGAGTTCTCTCTGCAAAAGCCCTGTTTTCGGCCCGCTTTTGACCGGTTCTGACCTTCCGGCTCCTTCGGTTTGACCTTCGGGTGCCTCTAAAAATTTCCCGCACCTCCGGCAACGGCGGTTTCGCCGCAGAATTTATTGCAAAAACCGGACCGGACAAGGTATTCCGGCGTTTTGCGCCCCTTCTGCGCAGGATTGCCCGCCGGCTAAGCTTTTAGACTATACTTTCAATTTTCAGAGATACCCTTTCGTTTTTTCTCCTTCCGGCGGCCTTCCGGGGTCTTCCGGTCTGCGTTTTTGGCCGAAAAGGGCATTTGCAGGCACCTTGCATCCTGTTGTTTGCTCTTCCAATCGGCGCTCCCTGAAATTTTAGGAGGATTCATGTTTTCATACCTGAAAGAACTGTTTGCGACAGCCGGAACCGGTTCCTTTGAATGGATTCTGATCTGTCTTTATATCGGCATTCTTCTGGCCTGCGGGGCGGCTCTCTATGACCGGCGGCTGTTGGGCAACTATATCCGAAAACTGGTTTCTTTGGATGCCACTGTCCCCGAACGGGCCGTGACCCTGAAGGAAGCGGGCTTTGAAAAGAGCAGAGCCGTGAAAAGAGCCCTGCGGGGCAACGGCGTCTTTGCCGGCACCGTATTCGAAGCGGCGGAAACGGTGGAGTTCGACAGCGAGAGTCACGCTCTTCCGATGTTCAGAGAGTCCTTTGACCCGGAAACCGCCCGGTTTTATATTCCGGAGGCGGTAAAATACCGGGCAGAGGTGCGCTTTGAGCGAAAAGGAAGCCACATTATGGCGTTGGTGCTGGGTGCGATCCTTTTTGCCGTTCTCCTGGTCGTTCTGATCCTCTCTAAGGATCGGATCTTAGACCTGATCTCCGACTTTTTCAATGCTCTGGCAGCATGATTATTCCAAGCGATGCTGAAAGGAAGGTGCCGCAATGAACAGGAAGAAAAATATAGAGGGTTTACCGTTCTACAAATCAAAGGTTTTCCTCATCGTGTTGGCGGCTGTGGTGGTGCTGTGCGGCGTAGGGATCCTTTGGCTGCGCCTGGCGGGCTACCGCCGGTTTTCGGTTAAATATTTAAACACCCTGGATGCAAAAGAAGAAACCCTGTCCTTCACCGGCTTTCTCCTTCAGGACGGAACCGTGAAAAAGGGGCGGATCTTTTCGGATACCGGCTCTGCAGAGGTCGTGTATAACGGTGACGGCACCTACACGATGACCTACTCAAATGGCGACCTGTATGTGGGAGAGCTGGACGGACTGCAACGGCAGGGGCAGGGAAAACTGACCTATAAAACCGGAGATGTGTACGAAGGAGGCTTCCAGAACGATAAATTTCACGGAGAGGGAACCTTCACCTATGCCGGGGGGGATAGCTACACCGGCTCCTTTTCCGGCGGAAAAAAGAGCGGCTATGGAAGGTATGTCTGGTCTGCGGAAAACGGCAAGGGTGCAAGCTACGAAGGGGAATTCCGGAATGATCGGCGCAACGGCTACGGCGTCTATACCGAGCCGGACGGCACGGTTTACGCCGGGAATTTCGTGAACGACCTGCGGGAGGATGACAATGCCTCGGTCTGCATTGTGACCGCAGAGGGAAAAATCGACCGGTACTACGGCGGTTTTGAAAACGATGTACGCAGTGGCTTCGGCTACTATTTCTACGCCAACGGCGATGTGTATGTGGGGCAGTTTTCAAACAACAACATTCACGGCACCGGCACCATCTACCGGCTCTCCGGCGGAAGCTATACCGGCGAATTTGAATGGGGAAATATCAAAAAAGACCAGGCAACTCCGGTTCCCGAAGAGAAAGCGGCGGAGATTCTTTCCCTTGACCCTACGGTCAATCCCTTGAATTGAGGAAACGGGTATGAAAATTCTTGTTGTAGACGGAAACAGCATCATCAATCGGGCATATTTCGGCGTCCGACCGCTGACCAATCCAAAGGGCCAGCGCACGGAGGCGATCTACGGCATGACCAACATCATTCTGGCTCAGACCGAAAAGTACGCCTTTGACTGTGTTTTCGTGGCCTTCGACCTGCCTGCGCCTACCTTCCGGCACAAAATGTACGAGGGCTACAAGGGCAACCGGAAGGGCATGGAAGAGGAGCTTTTCTGCCAGATGGCGCCGGCAAAGGAGCTTTTGAAGGCCCTCGGCTACCGGATTCTCGAAAAAGAAGGCTACGAAGCAGACGACCTTTTAGGCACCGTTTCACGGCTGACCGAGGAGCGGGGAGGCGAATGTTTTATTCTTACGGGCGACCGGGACAGTCTCCAGCTGATTTCCGACAAGACCAAGGTGCTCTTGGTGACGAAAGGGGAAACGGTCTGTTATGACGAAGAAAAATTCAAAGAAAAATACGGCATTCTGCCCACCCAGTTTGTAGACGCCAAGGCGCTGATGGGCGACTCTTCCGACTGCATTCCGGGTGTGCCGGGAATCGGCGAAAAGACGGCTCTGCCCCTGATTGCCCGGTTCGGCTCCTTAGAAGGGGTTTACGCTCACTTGGAGGACTCCTTTATCAAGGCAGGAGTGCGTACCAAACTCAGCGAATTCAGGGAGAGCGCCAACCTTTCCAAAACACTTTCGGAAATCTGCCGGCAGGTACCCATAGCTCCTGATTTTTCAGAGGAAAAGCAAAGCGGCGGGCTCTACGATCTCTTGAAGGAGTTGGGCTTTTCCAGCCTGATTGCAAGACTTCATGTCCAACCGGAGGAGCTTCTGCCGAAGGAAGCGCCCAAGGCCGACTACACCGAAGCCTCCCTTGCGGTTCTTCAGGAGGAGCGGGGCGAGGTGGCCGTGGTTCTGGGGGAGGACTGCCTGTATATTTCCTCCCAAAAGGGCAATTTCAGGATTCCCGATCCAACGCCGGCAGAGCTTGGTTTCTTTTTTTCGCCCGAACGCTCTGCGGTCGTGCAGGATTGCAAGAGCTTTTACCGTTGGCTGGCTCTCCGGGGAATCACCGATTTTGAAGCCAAGGACGACCCGATGCTGATGGCCTATGTGCTCTCCTCCACAGACAACGACTACCGTCTGTCCGCCCTGGTGGGAAAATATCTTGAAAAGCAGCTTCCTGCAGGCGAACCGGGAGCAAGCTGCCTGTGCGCTTTGCGGGATGTCCTTGAAAAAAGGCTGAAGGAGCAGGGAAGTCTGCACTTATACCAAGACCTGGAGCTGCCCACCGCCGGAGTGCTGGCCCGGTGCGAGGAAGCCGGATTTCTGGTGGACAAAAAGGGTATTGCAGACTTTGGAAACACCCTTCTCCTGCAAATGCAGAGCGAGGAGGAAGAGATTTACCGTCTGGCCGGCAAAAAATTGAATCTGAACTCGCCCAAACAACTGGGCACCCTGCTTTTTGAGGAACTGAAGCTGACCGCTCCCGGCATCAGAAAGACCAAAAGCGGCTACAGCACCAATGCGGAGACCTTGGAAAAACTGCGGGGAACGGACCCCATCATCTCTTTGATTTTAGACTACCGACAGTTGTCCAAGCTGCGCTCCACCTACACCGAGGGGCTGCTGAAGGTGGCGGACGAAAAGGGAAGGGTACACACCACCTTTACCCAGACCGTGACTGCGACCGGAAGGCTGTCCTCTGTGGAGCCCAATTTGCAGAACATTCCGGTGCGCACCGAGTTAGGCAGGGAGCTGCGTCGGTTTTTTGTGGCTCCTCAGGGAAAAAAGCTGATCGACGCCGACTATTCCCAGATCGAACTGCGGTTGCTGGCGTGCATTTCGGGCGATCAGAACATGATCAACGCCTTTCAGAACGGCGTAGATATTCATACAGTCACTGCCTCCCAGGTCTTCGGCGTACCGCCTGAAGCCGTAACGCCGGAAATGCGTAAGTCCGCCAAGGCGGTGAACTTCGGTATTGTCTACGGCATTTCCGCCTTCTCGCTGTCCGAAGATCTGGGCGTCACCAGAGCGGAAGCCGACGACTATATCAAAAGCTATTTCCGCACCTATCCGGGCATTGAAAGGTATCTTTCCGAAACCGTGGAAAGGGCCAAAAGGGAGGGCTATGTCACCACCCTGTCCGGCAGACGGCGCTCCATTCCCGAACTGACCTCCGGCAAGGGGATGCTGAAAAAGTTCGGAGAACGGGTAGCCATGAACAGCCCGATTCAGGGAACGGCCGCCGACATCATCAAAAAAGCCATGATCCGGGTGGATAGGGCACTGCAAAAGGCTGCGTTGGATGCCCGGCTGATTCTCCAGGTTCATGACGAACTGATTGTGGAATGCTCCAAAAAAGATGTTTCTGCGGCGGCAGAAATCCTGCGCCGGGAGATGGAGGGCGTGATGCAGCTGGCCGTGCCCCTTACGGTAGAGCTGAACATCGGAGACAGCTGGTACGAGTGCAAATAGCCGCTCTGTCGCTTTCCGTGCGCCGCCGGAGCTTTTCTGGCCTTTCCGAAAAGATCCTTTCGCAGGCTTTTCAGGTCTGTGCCTTTCGGGCTCCGCCTTTGGCGTCTCACGGCGCCACCGTCCTTTTCCTGCAGTTATTTTTTCAATTCTCATTTTTGGGCACCTCTGAAAATTCCCCGCCTCTCCGGCAACAGCCGCCGGACACCCTTTGAATCTTTAGAGATACCCTTCTATTCAACAGAAAACGGGGGAACACCGGATTATGGAACGGGTCAGTAAAATCAACTATTATCTGGACATTGCACAGACCGTGGCAGAACGGGGAACCTGCCTGCGCCGCTGTTTCGGTGCGATCATCGTCAAAAACGATTCCATCATTTCCACCGGCTACAACGGCGCACCCAGAGGTCGGAAAAACTGCTCGGACCTGGGATGTTGCCGCAGGGAAGAGCTGAAAATTCCGAGAGGCGAACGGTACGAGCTCTGCCGTTCGGTTCACGCCGAGGCCAACGCCATTATTGCGGCGTCCAGAGAAAATATGATCGGCTCCACCCTGTATATGGCCTGTATCGATCCCAAAACCAAAGGGATCCTGGGAGGCACCACCTCCTGCGCCATGTGCAAGCGGCAGATCATCAACGCCGGCATTGAAACGGTGATCGTGCGGGAAACCGCCGACACTTACAGCATTTACAATGTGTCCGACTGGGTGGAGAACGACGACAGTCTGTCCTCCCTTTTAGGCTACTGATGGAGTGCCTGTTACCCGAAGGCTTCGCCTTCGGCCAAGTGAAAAAGGATCGGCTTCCAGAGGTTCTTGCCTTGGAAAATGCCTCCTTTTCCACTCCTTGGAAGGAGGAGAGCTTTCTTTTTGCCCTTGAACATCCGGAGCTGTTTTCCTTTCCCTGCATTCTTAGAGAGGGAAGGATCGTGGCGTATGCTCTGGTTTTCTGTCTGTTTGAAGAAGGGGAACTGCAGAATATCGCCGTTTCTCCCTCCTGCCGCCGCAAGGGCTTAGGCCGGGCGCTTCTGCGATATTGCATCGGGCTGGCCTTTGAAAAAGGGGTCCAACGGCTTCTTCTGGAGGTGCGGGCGGGAAATTCGGCCGCAAAAAGCCTCTATGAAACCGAGGGGTTCGTTTCCTATGCTTTCCGGAAAAACTACTACAGAAACCCCACCGAAGACGCCATTCTGATGGAAAAAGGGCAGGACACGCCCCCCGAAGCTACAGAAAAAAGGGCCGCAAAGCCCTTGGAAAAGGAACCGATATGTTGATTTTAGCCTTTGAATCCTCCTGTGATGAGACCGCCGCCGCCGTTTTGGAAATGGACGAGCCGGCCGGGGTGCGGAAGATCCGATCCAGCCTTGTGGCCTCACAGATCGAGGTTCATGCACTGTACGGCGGGGTCGTTCCGGAAATTGCCAGCCGGGCGCACGCCGAAGCCATCTCAGGTCTATGCCGGGGAGCTTTGCGGGAAGCCGGCGTGACCGAAAAAGACCTTGACGCCGTGGCCGTCACCTACACCCCCGGACTGATCGGTCCTCTTCTGGTGGGCGTGAATTTTGCAAAGGCCTTTGCCTATGCCCACAGAAAGCCTCTTGTGCCGGTCAATCACATCATGGGGCACATTGCGGCAAACTACCTGGTCTATCCCGACCTGAAGCCTCCGTTCCTCGGACTGGTGGTGTCCGGTTCCCACACCTCTCTTTTGGAGGTTTCCTCCTTCACCGAGTATAAGGCCCTGGGCATGACCCGGGACGATGCCGCCGGAGAAGCCTTTGACAAGGTTGCAAGAGTTCTGGGAATTCCCTATCCGGGCGGAGCGGAAATGGACCGTCTTGCCTCCTTGGGAGACCCCAAGGCCATTCCTTTTCCTTCCGTCGCCGTTCCCGGCGACACGCTGGATTTCTCCTTTTCAGGCTTAAAAACAGCGGTAATCAATTATGCCAACACGCAAAAACAAAAGAATCTGCCTCTGCCCAAAGAGGATTTAGCTGCCTCCTTTACCTACACCGTCACCAAGGGAATCGTGAAACGGCTGGAGGAGCTCTATAAGCAAAACCCCTTTCAGACCTTTGTGCTGGCCGGCGGCGTTTCAGCCAACTCGCACCTGCGCAAAGCCCTTCAGCGATTCGGAGAAAAACGAAAGGTGCGGATCTGCTCCGCTCCCCCCAGCCTTTGTACCGACAACGCCGCCATGATCGGCGCCCAGGGATACTACGATGCGCTGGCCGGGCATTTTGCTTCTTTGGATCTGAACCCCAAAGCCACCTGCGACATCTGAAAAGCCCGTCCCGGCGCCGCCGCAGGAACTCCCAAAAAGTCTGTGCACCCCTGCTCCGTCCTTCACCGGTTGCTTTCCTAAGATTTACCTATAATTATTTATGCGAGGATAAAAAATGAATCACGACCGCTACATCAGCCCTCTTTCTACCCGCTATGCGGGAAAAGAAATGCAGTATCTTTTTTCTGAAGATATGAAATTCACCACCTTCCACAAGCTGTGGATTGCTCTGGCAAAAGCCGAAAAAGCCATGGGCGTGGCTATTTCGGAGGAACAAATCGCCGAAATGGAGGCCCACCTGCAGGATATCGACTACGAAAAAGCCGCAGAATATGAAAAAGCCCTCCGGCATGATGTGATGGCACAGATTCATGCCTGGGGAGATGTCTGCCCCAAGGCCCGCCCCATCATTCATCTGGGTGCCACCTCCTGCTATGTGGGTGACAACACCGACATGATTATCATGCGGGAAGCGCTTCGGCTGGTGAGAGGAAAGCTGCTGACCGTTTTACAGAACCTTTCGGAATTTGCTCTCCGCTGGAAGGACGAACCGGCCTTGGCCTATACGCATCTGCAGCCCGCTCAGTTGACTACCGTCGGTAAACGGGCAACCCTTTGGATGTACGACCTGACCTTGGATCTGGCCGATTTGGACTATGTGTCCTCCTCCCTCTGCCTGTTAGGCTCCAAGGGAACCACCGGGACCCAGGCCTCCTTTGCGGAGCTCTTTGACAATGACCGGGAAAAGGTGAAAAAAGCCGAAGAAATGATCGCCAAAGAAATGGGCTTTGAAAAGGTCGTGCCGGTTTCGGGACAGACCTACACCCGCAAATTCGACGACCGGGTTCTGTCGGTTTTAAGCGGAATCGCCCAGTCGGCCTATAAATTCTCCAACGATCTGCGTATCCTTCAGTCCTTTAAGGAACTGGAGGAACCCTTTGAAACGAACCAGGTCGGCTCCTCCGCTATGCCCTATAAGCGCAATCCCATGCGCAGCGAGCGTATGGGAGCTCTGTGCCGCTTCGTCATTTCCGACCGGACCAACACCGCCATCACCGCTTCTACTCAGTGGATGGAACGAACCTTAGATGACTCGGCCAATAAGCGTCTGTCTGTTTCCGAAGGCTTTTTGGCAACCGATGCCATTCTGAACCTCTATATCAACATCACCTCCGGCCTTGTGGTCTATCCCAAAATGGTCGCACGCCGGGTGGCGGCGGAACTGCCCTTTATGGCCAGCGAAAACATCCTGATGGATGCGGTGCGCCGGGGCGGGGACCGTCAGGATCTGCACGAGCGCATCCGCCGTCATTCGATCGCCGCCGGTAAAAAAGTCAAGGAGGAAGGTTTAGAAAATGACCTTCTGGAGCGCATCTGCGCCGATCCGGCCTTTGGCATCTCTATGGAGGACCTGCGCCCCATCCTGGACAGCCACAACTATGTGGGTCTTGCTCCGGAACAAACCGAGGAATTCGTGCGCACAGTCGTACAGCCTTTGCTCTCCTCCGGAGAGGAGATCGTCGGAAGCGAAATCTCTGTGTGAGACCCGGTTCCCGTGGGACTCCGTCCCACTCCCTGCCAAGGTGCGTTTTTGAAAAAACGCCCCTTGGAACCCTCAAAAACTTTTTCGGTGTGTAAAGGCAAAGCCGGACGGTCTGTGGGCGTTTCGTACAGAAAACTTGTCCCGCCTGAAAAGGCATACCCGGCCATATAGGCTTGCTCTCTCTTTGTGGGACGCTGTCCCATTCCCTGCCAAGGGCGCGTTTTTGAAAAAACGCCCCTTGGAACCCTCAAAAACTTTTTGGTGTGTAAAGGCAAAGCCGGATTCTTCGCCCTTTCATAAAAAGTATGTTGCCCGCCCACAGAAAAAGTTTTCGGACCGACCCCTTTTTCAAAAGGGGTCGCCGGGTTGCAGGGCGGGAGCCCTGCGAGAAGCATAGGGCAAAGGGCGGGGCATACAAAGAGATTGAAAAAGCACGATTGCGATGGGAATGCTGTTGACAAACCGATTTTCTTGCGGTATACTATACATTGTAGGAATGTATCTTGGAACGAGCAAAGCGAAAGGAAGGTTAAGTAGATGAAAAAGGGATGGAAAAGCGTATGGGCGATAGCTTTAGTATGCTGTCTGCTGATGCCTTCCTGGCCATTGGCGGCAGCGGCTGACACCGATGCAGTTGAGGGAAAGAAGGGGCTGGATTTCAGTGCCAACACATACATTGCCGGAAAGTTTCAGCAGCTTTTTGATCTGCTGGTTTATTCCGACACGCCGTATTTCACGGTTTTCGGCTCATCCAGTTGCGGAAACACGGCTTGTGTTTCCTGCGAGCTGACGGAGGTGAGCAAAAATCATCCGACGCTGAAGGAGCTTGGGGTAGAGCCAACCTTCAAGGCATACGGAAGCAGTGCGTTTGCCCGCTATGTATATGCTCTGATTTTTGAATTACAGTTATCCACAGTCAACATTTTCGGAAATGATACGGCGGGGCTTCAGCGCATAGGCAGGGCGGCGTCCAAAGGCACTGCCATCAGCGGGAGTTACGATGACCTGACGGTGGAAAATCTCCGTGCAATTTTCCAAAAGGGCGAGCCGGGAGATTTTATACAGACCCGTTCCTTAAGCGGAGGGAACCACGCCATGATCCTGCTGAAGGCGACCGAAGAGAGCGTTTTTGTGTTGCACAGCTTAGACTATCAGGCTTCGGACCTGGGGCTCAATCGGGTGGTGCTTTCCGAGATTTCCTATGAAACCATGGTAAGCAAATGGAACCAGGTTATTACACTGTTCCGGGCGGAGCAGGATGCCTATGAAGCGGCGTTGGGCAAGGGCGAGAATCTGCATCTTACCTGTACCTATACGGATGAGGGGCAGAACGCCTGCGTGGTTTGCGGAAAAGAGGTATCGCCCAAGGTCAGCTCCGAAGGAGCCGGAGTATACAAGGCAACCGGGAATGCGGTGACCTACAAGGGATACTACCGTTCCACGGGAACGGGAACCGGAAGCTATGCGGAGGACACCTATGCGGAGGCTATCGGTTCGGTGGTCAATTCGACCGGGGTGCGCTTTTATCTTCTGCGGAACGGAGAGTATATTTCCTCCGAAGATTTTACAGTAGACACAGCCCAGACGCCCAGTATCACGGCGGTCAGCTATCCGTCGGGAGATCTTGACCGGGGATTGCCCTTCAATCTGACCGGTACGGTCTACATTGCCGACGGCCTTGCGGAGGTGGCGGGGCTGATCCTTTCCGAAGACGGAGCGATTGTGCAGGAGAAGCGCATCAATGTTACCGATCGGTCGGTGTACATCGGAGATTGCGACATCAATTCCAACCTGAGATTTGCCCAGCTTCCGGTGGGCGCTTATACCTATATGCTGACTGCCAAGGGGAAAAACGGCAGAATGAGCAGTTTTACCAGCAATTTCAATATTGTGAATCCGAGCGAGAAGCCGACGCCCGACGCACCCTCTGCGCCTCAGCTTTCCTCCAAGAGTGATACGGCGGTGACGCTGGAGCAGAAGAGTGGGTACGAATATCGGGTGGGAAGCGGCAGGTGGCAGACCAGCCCGGTGTTTACGGGGCTTTCTCCGGCCACGACCTATGTGTTCTATCAGCGGATTGCCGCAACCGCTTCCTCCAATGCCAGTCCGGCCAGTGCGGGGCTGAGTGTAACGACTGAAAAATCCACGCCGCAGGCGGCGCCCCAGCCGGTTCTGAAATCGGTTTCCGACAGCACGGTGACTTTGCAGACGGTAGCCGGGTGCGAATACCGGATGAAGGGAGGGAGCTGGCAGAGCAGTCCGGAATTCACCGGCCTGTCGCCCGCCACGAGCTACACCTTTTATCAGCGCTATGCGGCAACTTCTCAAAGCTATGCCGGCGCTTCCAGCGGCGGGCTGATCGTTGTCACTTCCAAGAAGGCAACGGATGCGCCCGAGGCTCCGGAGGCCCAGGAGGTCTATGCGGACTGTGTGGTTCTGAAGGCAGTGAGCGGCTACGAATACCGGATGGAAGGCGGAAGCTGGCAATCCGGCGTGACCTTTACGGGGCTTTCTCCGGCCACGACCTATGTGTTCTACCAGCGCCGAGCAGCCACCTCGACCACGCTTCCCAGCGCAGAGAGCGCCGGGTGCCGGATCACCACGCCCAAGCGCAGCGTTTCGGATCCGGCAGCACCGGTGGTGCGGTCAAAAACATCCTCCTCGGTGACTTTGGTGGAAATAGAGGGCTATGAATACCGGATGGGGAACGGAAGCTGGCAGACCAGCCCGGTGTTTACGGGACTTTCTCCCGCAACGACCTATGTCTTCAGTCAGAGAATCCGGGAGACCTCCGATTCTCTGCCCAGTGCGGAAAGCGTTCGGCTTCAGGTCACCACCGAGAAGAACGCAGGAAAAACGGCTCCCAAGCCGACGGTTGCCGCAGTCACTTCCACTTCGGTTACATTAAATGCAGTTTCCGGCTGTGAATATCGGGTAGGAAACGGCGCATGGCAGACCAGTCCTTTGTTTGAGGGGCTTTCCCCGGCGACAAGCTATGTGTTTTACCAGCGCTATGCAGAGACCTCCTCCGCCTTTGCAGGAGGCTCTTCGGCAGGAACCTCGGTGACGACCGACAAAAAATCCGGGAAGACCGCTCCGGCACCGACCTTGAAGAGTGCGTCTGCCGATACGGTGATTCTGAATGCCTATACCGGCATGGAGTACCGCCGGGCAGGCGGAACATGGCAGAGCAGTGCGACCTTTATGGGGCTGTCTCCGAATACCGCATATACATTCTATCAGCGGTATGCCGAAACGGCCGACAGCTATGCCGGAGCGGAAAGCCCTGCCCTTACGGCCGCCACCTCCAAGCAGGCAGGCGGAACGGCGGCAAAGCCGGAGCTGGTTTCGGTGAGCGATACCACAGCGACGGTGAAAGCGGTTTCCGGCGTGGAATTCAGCATTGACGGGGGAAGCACCTGGCAGACCTCCGGAACCTTTTCAGGGCTGATTTCCAACACGGCCTATGAAATCATTGCCCGCTGCGCCGAAACAGCCACATCCTTTGCCGGAAGTGCCAGCGCCCCCTTGTCTGTCCGGACGGACAGAAGTCAGGTGTCGGCTCCTTCCAAACCGGTATTGGTTTCGATGAAGGACAAGACTGTGACCCTGCAAGCCGTGGAGGGCATGGAATACAGTGTGGACGGCGGTGGGACCTGGCTGAAGAGCCCGGTGATCACGGTCTACACCTATGGCACCAAGCAGTTCATCTGCCGGTGGGCGCAGACCGACCGTACTTACGCCAGCCCGGCTTCGGACTGGCTGATCGTGGAGGTGAATCCTACCAGACTGACCTCCCAAACCCTGAAAATTGATGAAAACACCCGAACCATCGGCGGCGTTTCGGCGGGGGTAAGCAGTGCAAAACTGCTTTCCCTGTTTGAAGAAAAGGAATTTATCACGCCGGTCACAGCAGACGGAAAGTCCTATGAGGCCGGAAGTCCCGTTTCCACCGGTATGATTCTGCGGCTGCCCGGCGGGGAAGAATATACGCTTTTGGTCAAGGGCGACACAAACGGCGACGGGTCGGTGGACATTTTTGATTTAGCACAGATCCGGAACCAGATTCTTTCGGGCGAAGCGCTTACAGGAGCGGCGCTGGCGGCGGCGGATGTGAATGAGGACGGGAATGTGGATATTTTCGATTATCACGCAGTTCGCCGAAGCATTCTGGACGGCACGACGCTGTAATATATCCGGATTTCGTGAGAACGGGAAAGAGGACAGAAGATGATAAACGCCGAGAAAAAACCTTATAAAAGGGGAAGACTGAAGACAATTTTGCAAATGCTGGCCGATGCGGTAACCATGAATATCGGAGTATTGGCGGCACTGTTGTTGGAGCAAAGATGGGGAGAAAGTCAGAGCACAGTTCTTCTTACGATCCCGTTGATGGCGGTCATCACCGCCGGGATATTCTACTGTTTCAGAGTGTACCAGATCATCTGGCGCTTTGCCGGAAGCAGAGAGATCTATAAGATCATTGCGGCAGCGGCAGTGACCGAAGGGCTGTACTACGGCAGTCACCAGCTGTTCTCCAATTTTACCGATAAAATAGCGGGTATGCACCTGGCGGTATATCCCATTGCATTTTTGATTTCGTTGGGTCTGCTGGCCTGGAGCAGATTGCTTTTGCGGCACCGGAAATCCGGGGAAAACAGCAAGCATGTGAAAAAGAAGCGCACGCTGGTCATCGGCGGCGGCAGGGCCGGGGCCATGATCATCAAGGATCTGACGAACAACGGATCGGTCAACGAAGTGGTCGGTGTCATTGATGACGACCGGGAGAAACAGGGGCTGTCGGTGTACGGAGCCCGAATTGTGGGAACCAGAGACGATATTCCGGCGGTCTGCGAAAAGCTGTGCGTGGAGGAGATTCTCTTCTGCATTCCAGCCTGCAAGGGAAGCGACCGCGTGGCCATTCTGAACATCTGTGCCGCCACCGGCTGTACAGTGAAGGTTCTGCCCGGTGTTTGTCAGCTGATGGACGGAAAAATCGACCAGAGCCTGATCCGTAAGGTGGAGATCGAAGACCTTCTGGAGCGGGATCCCATCAGGATTGACAACAGCGCCGTGATGGGCTTTGTACGGGGAAAGGTGGTCTTGGTCACCGGCGGAGGCGGTTCCATCGGATCGGAGCTGTGCCGTCAGTTGGCGGAGAATGACCCGGAAGAGCTGATTGTTTTTGACATCTATGAAAACAATGCGTATGCCATTCAGAACGAGCTGAAGCGCAAGCATCCGGAATTGCACCTGACGGTGCTGATCGGTTCCGTGCGGGATGAAAAGCGACTGCACAGTATTTTTGAGAAGCACAAGCCTCAGGTGGTCTTTCATGCGGCGGCGCACAAGCATGTGCCGCTGATGGAGGATAGCCCCCTGGAGGCAATCAAAAACAATGTGTTCGGCACATGGAACACGGCAAGGACTGCGGGAGAATTCGGAGCGGAGCGGTTTGTGCTGATTTCCACAGACAAGGCGGTAAACCCAACCAATGTGATGGGCGCCACCAAGCGGATTTGCGAAATGATTGTGCAAAACTGCAACAAGGAATATAAGACCGAATTTGTAGCGGTGCGCTTCGGCAATGTGCTGGGCTCCAACGGATCGGTGGTGCCGCTTTTCAAGGAGCAGATTGCCGCGGGAGGTCCGGTCACGGTCACGCATCCGGACATTATCCGCTATTTCATGACCATACCGGAAGCGGTGTCTCTGGTGTTGCAGGCCGGAGCGCTGGCGAAGGGAGGGGAAATCTTCGTTCTGGATATGGGCAAACCGGTGCGCATCCTCGATATGGCGGAAAAATTGATTCGCCTTTCCGGCTATGAGCCCTATGTGGACATCAAAATTCAGTTTTCCGGCCTTCGTCCGGGGGAAAAGCTCTATGAGGAACTGTTGATGGACGAGGAAGGCCTCAGCGGAACCGAGAATGCGCTGATACACATCGGAAGACCGATTGCCATTCAGGAAGACTTTTTTGAGCGGCTTGAAAATCTGCGCCAAACCCTGTCTAAGGAAGACGGCGTGGATGTGCGGGCGGAGATCAAAACCTTGGTACCGACCTATCACCCCAAGGTTTGAGTGTGTATATAACAAATATATAATAAGAAAACAGGAACCGGGTACAGACGGGTTTCGAGGAAAATTGACAGTTTCGGTTGCGGCAGGCTCTCGTTGTTCGCCGCTTCACTTTTGTGAACAAAGAGCGCGTTTTGTACAAATTATGAACAATCTTTTTGAACAAAACGCAGAAAATCGGCTTTGGGAAACAAACTGTTTGTAAAGGAATTGACAAAATTGTAAAAATGCCGTATAATACAGGCGTGCAGGTTTTCCGAACCCTCCGGCTGTCAGGAGCGGAGAGGAAAACCGCCTCAAAACCCTTGCACCGGGAAGCGTGCAGAAAAAAATGAAAAGGAGAAAATACAATGAGCAAAAAAATTTTTGCAATGTTCTTGGCGATTGTCCTGGTTCTCGGAACGTTGCCGGTTTTGGCCATTAGCTCGGCGGCAGAAGCCACCAAGACGAATGTGGCCCTTGGAAAGACCGCAACTGCCGGGAATGGTAACACTTTTGCCAGCATTACCGACGGAGCTACTTCGGGGCTTGCAGACATCGGATACTGGACAAAAGACGGCTCCACCACCGAGACTGCCGGCTTGGACGGCACCTGCTATGTAGAGATCGATCTGGGTGAAAACTTTGATGTCTACGAGCTGAGAGTGGTGAACTGTGTGGACTCAACCAGATATTATAAGTGGGAAGCCTATGCCACCACCGATAATACTCTGGCTATCGCAGAATGGACCAAGATCGGCGAAAAGACCGATGAGGCCGCTTCCACGGCAGAAGGCACGACCGTGGCTTTTGATGCCACCGCCATGCGGTACATCCGGGTGTACGGAACCTTCAACAGCGCCAATGTAGGCTACCATTTTGCAGAAATCTTCGCTTATGCAGATGTGACCTTTAATGGCGACTCCGGTGCCGTATCCGACACCATCAACTGGGCTATCGACTCCGGTTACAACCTGACCATCACCGGTACCGGCGCAATGCCCGACTATGCTGCCGAAACCGACAGACCTTGGAATGCCTACAAGGCACTTGCCAAGACCATTTCCATCGGCGAGGGCATTACCGCTGTTGGTAGACAGTCCTTCTCTCATTTTACCGGTCTGGAAAGCATTTCGCTCAGCGACACCGTTACCACTCTGGTGAATGACTGCTTTGCATATTGCGGTACCATCCCCTATCTGAGAATGTCCAAGAATGTAACCGTGATCAAGCAGGGTACCGTTTATCAAACCACGATCACCACAATCTCCTGTTACTACGATTGGAATGCGTTCCAGTTGAACCTGACCGAAATAGGCAACTACAATACCGCTTACGGCAATGCTACCTGGGTGGATGCGGTCGTGTCTTTGGAAGGCAAAGAAGTGATGCCCTGCACCAAATATAATGGTATCGTTTTTGAAAACTGGGGAGGCGAAACGCAGGTTTTGCTTTGCCCGAAAATCAACGGAATATTTGAACTCAACAAGTTCAAAGCAGCTGTTTGGACGCTGACCTTTGAAGGAGACGATGGCTCCAGCAAGACCGTAAATCTGAAAGTCTCCAGTTTTTCCGGCGCTAACGGCACTACCGGCTTGGGAATTCTCCGGTTCCAGCCCTGTGTGGAAGCCGAACCGGAAAACCGTTTCGTCCCGGTGAAGGGTGTGACCTACACGGTGACCTTTGATGTGACGATTGACGGCACGGCATATACAAATAGATTGGCCGACTGTAGCATGGATGTTGAACCGGTCACCCATACCTTCTATAAGATTACCTGGATGGTGGACGGCGTGGTAGCGGCAGTGAACCACTGCATGGAAGGAAAAATCCCGACCGTTCCTGAAGGCTTGTTTGAGGAATACGACGAGGACGGCTACCATGTAATGGGCGCCGCAGAGGATCCGGTTCCGGCAACTGCCGATGCGACCTATAATGTGGTCTCTCAGAGAGTCGGTCTGACTGTAAAACCCTGGAATGCCGGTTATGAAAACTGGGCCGGCGGAACCGGCGGAACGCAGTTCCAATTGTTGCTCTGCCCTGATGATTACACCGGAGCCGATCTGGGCCTCATTTCCAATGATGCTTGGAAAAACTACACCTTCGTTCTGACCATCAACGGCACGGATTACGCCATCAATCCTTCGTCTGCATATTCTCCCGGTCTGCTCCGCTTTGAGACCATGCTGGCAGAAGATAAATTTACTCCCGTTGCCGGAACCATTTACACGATCTATATGACGATTTACAATCTGGACGGCACGGTGGCCTACAGAACCACCACTCCGGCAGAAGTGGCCTTCCCCGATGGCTTTGTTCCTGCCTATACCTGCGTGGGCGAGCACACCTATGGTGAGTGGGTCGTGGTAACATATCCCACAACCACCAAAGAGGGTGAGCGGAAGCACACCTGCACGGTTTGCGGACATGAAGAGCCCGAAGCCATTGCCGTGATTCAGGTGGGCGATGCAAACGGCGACGGTACCATCAGCATTGCGGATATCACGGCCATTCTGGACTATCTGTCTGTTACCGAAGAGGAGCAGGCACAGATGATCGCCGACAGAATGGTGGTTGAGGACGCACTGGATGCGGACGGAAGCGGAAGCATTTCGATCGCGGATGTTACAGCTGTCTTGGAGATCATTGCAGGCAGTGCAGCTGAAGGATAAGAAAGAAACCAACAGTTCTGAATAGGCCAAGGAAGTCCGTAGGCAGTCAGCTTTGGCGCAGGACGGGCCTGCAAACCGAAAAGAGCTCGCCATCGTGCGCAGCTTGGAAGCAAAGTTTTGCGGCAAGGTGACCCGTTCGGATTCTGTCGGGATTTCCGAGGCGTCAGTGTAAAAAGAAGATTTTCCGGCCTTCCGGAGCAGGAAGGCCGGAAAGAAAAGCTCTTTTGAGAAGAAAAGTTGACTGTTTTCTGCAGATAGAAGAGAAAAGTTGACGGTTTTTACTCTTTTGGCAAGAAATAAAAAAAGAGTATTGACAAATTTTCAAAATGTGATATACTACAGTTGGTGTTTTAAAAGAGGGAGAATTCTCCCCAAAAAATCAGAAAAAAGAGAGGTTCAATCATGAAAAAGCGCATTTTATCATTCGCGTTGGCGGCTTTCATGGTGGTTTCCGTCCTGTCTCTTTTGGGAATCGGTTCTTTCGCAGCTGAAAGCACCGGTCTGAAAATCACAGTAGGAAACAGCTATGCACAAGCCGGAACCACAGCTTATGTGGATGTATTTGTTTCTGCCGACTCCTTTGCCGGCAACTACAATTATCTGAGAGCTTGGCAGATTCGCTTCACTTCCTCTAATCCGGGTGTGGCAATTCTCCCTTCTGCAGAGCAGAATGGCTATTATGTCAGTGGCGGCACTGCTTATGGCGGTTCCAATGTATCCATGATGGGCGCATTCATCACTGCAGATGCCGGTTACAATGCCGGCACGAACGAGCAGATTCTTTCCAAGGGCGGCATGAAGATCGCTACTGTTGCTTTTGATATTCCGTCAGATGCAACCGGCGAGATCACCATCGGCGTTAACGGTGAGTGGAACGATTCCAACGGCATCAGTCTTTCTACCCTGTTGTTTGAAAAGGAAGCTGGAACGAACAAGAACCTGTTTGAGGAAGCTACCTATGAGTCCGGAACCATTACCATCGTAGAAGAGGAAATTGGTGGCGCGGCTCCTAAAAAAACAGGTACCGGTGAGAAGTATATCGTTGGCGAGGGTCTGAGAGTTGGAAAAATTACTGCTTTAAAGAAGTTGAGTGGTACATTTTCGACAATAATCATTCCTTCTTCGGTTACATCAATTTCTACTGCCGGTCTGTCAAGTAGTACCATGGATGCGATTGTCCTGAAAAATGTGAACATGGATGCTACAACTGTTAGTGCGGTTATGGATGTTATTCCTCCTGTCATTTACTATTACAGACCTGCAAATGGTATTGTTGGCACCGAAGCATACATTAAGTCTTGGATTACAGAGAATGAAGCTGAAGGAGTTATCGAAGCTAAAAACGGCCTGCAGGCTTCTGCTTCCGCAAAGGTGAACGGCAATGCCGTTACGGTGCTTGGCTATATCGCTCCTGATGACCTAGACTTTTCCAATGTGACCGTGGAAGTGGAGTTTGAAGGTGTCAAGACCAAGTCTTACACCACTACCGCGGTGTACACCACCCTGGCCGGTGTTGCTACCACCTCTTCTGTTGTGAATGCTGCTACCGGCGAAGAGCTGATCGACGGTACCTACCTGACCGGTTTGACCGTGAAGGGTGTACCTGCCGGCACATACACTCTGAAGGTTACTCTGTATGCAACCGCTTTGAGCACCAACGGTGCCGATGAGGTTGTTTGTAGCGAGACCGTAACGATCACAAATGTGACCGTTGCCTGATTGTAAAAGGAGGATGAAAGAATGGAAAACAAGGCTTATGTTGCTCCCGAAGCAATCGTAGTTGAATTTGAAGAGTCCGATTTGTTGTCCCTGTCCAATGGTGCTTCCGGTAATCCCGGCGAAGTGGATTGGTAATTCTGACTTTTCAAAACTGCCGCAGACCATGGTCTGCGGCAGTTTTTTTAGTGGAAGCCCCACTTCGGAGATTCTGTAAGGCTCGCTTCACTGTGGATTTAAGGCCCGAAAGCAGTTTTTTGAAAAAACCGTTTTCGGAGCTACACCGGGAAGGTTTACATCGCAAAAAATTTCATAACTTCGATGACGGCTTTTCGGGAAAAGCCCCGGCTTCAAAACTTCCCGGAGAGGTTGCTTCACTGGAAAGTAAAGGGCGCTGTGGGCTCTTTATTTCTTATTCCCTATGCTTTTGTCTCCTGTGCCATTCGGCTTTTTGACGATCTGCAGAAGACAAAAAGGGCTGTAAAAAACTCGATGTTTTTACAGCCCCTCAAAAATGCCGGTGGAGATTCCGGGATTTTTAATGGGATCTTGATCGGTTATGCCCTTCGTTTTGTGGAAATTTCGTTGGATGATGCGGCAAAATGACGGCAGAAAGCCGCCAAGAACCATGTTGTTGGGGATGTTAAAAATTCCGAAAGGTTTTTAACATCCCCTTTGAGGAGCGCTCAAAAAACGGTAATGCTCTTCAGCGCTTCCAAACAGTCCCTGCAAATCAATTTCCCTTTATAATAGGTGACCTCATCGCCGTTTCCGCAAAAAATACAGCAGGGAGAATATTTCTTCAGAATGATCTTGTCATTTTCTACGAAGATTTCCAAAGGATCCTTTGTGCTGATTTGAAGCGTCTCCCGCAATTCCTTCGGCAAAACCACTCTGCCCAAAGAATCAATAGGGCGGACAATACCGGTAGACTTCATGATGTAAAACCTGCCTTTTCAGATATTCAGGCCGAAACAGTGTTCTTTCGCCACTCCCCGACTCACACTTACAAAATAGCACACATTTTTCGTCTTGTCAAGAGCAAATAGAGACAGAAGTTGCAGAATTTCTATATATTAACAAATTTATCGGATTTTAACTTGTAAACAAATTGTAAATTTGATTTTTTTTGCCTTCTTTTTTAAAAAAGCACTTGAATTTTCAACGAGACTATGATACAATCGAAAGGCTTGATGTGCGATGAAGCGAAAGGTTGCTGCAGAGAATGCAGGGAATTTTCGTGGAGTATGTCCGTAGAACGGGCGAAAAAGAGTATTGCGAATTCTTTTGCCGAAAGCTGGATGCCGGAATTTTCGGTCTAACCCAACCGCAGAGTTCCGGATTTCTTAAGGGGTCCTTGTGAAACACCCGGCAAAGTGTAAAAGGATTGGCAGGTATCCCGCCCCATTTATTCAAAAAATAAGGAGGCAAACAACAGTGGCAGCAGTACAGAATGTGAGAATCAGACTGAAGAGTTACGATCACACCTTGGTAGAGCAGGCGGCAGAGAAGATCGTGGAGACCGCCAAGAGAAATGGCGCAACCGTTTCGGGCCCCATTCCGCTTCCCACCGAGAGGGAGGTTGTGACGATTCTGCGTGCAGTACACAAGTACAAGGACAGCAGAGAGCAGTTTGAGACCAAAACCCACAAGAGACTGATTGATCTGGTGAAACCTGAAGACAAGGTCATCGAAGCGATCATGTCTCTGGAACTTCCCGCAGGCGTTGAAATTTCGGTAAAGTCTTAATCAAGCAGACGGATCCGGCACCTGTCGGAGTTTTATGTCAAGTCGGTAGAAATCCCCTTCCTTTACCCGGGGAAGACGGTTGAACCACCGACCAATAACTAAAACATAGGAGGAAAAAATCTATGAAGAAGGGTATTATCGGTAAAAAGATCGGCATGACGCAGATCTTTGACGAAAAGGGCAATGCCATTCCCGTAACGGTGATCGAGGCAGGCCCCTGCGTGGTTTCCCAGGTAAAGACCAAGGAAACCGACGGCTATGAAGCGATCCAGCTGGGATTTGTGGATGTGGCTGAGAAGAAGGCGACCAAGCCCCAGGCAGGTCACTTCAAGAAATATGGCGGCACAACCAAGAAGTATCTGAAGGAGTTCCGTTTGGAGGACATTTCCGGATATAAGACAGGCGATACCGTCACCGCCGACATTTTTGCGGCAGGTGAAAAGGTCGATGTTACCGGAACCACCAAGGGACGCGGATACAGCGGTTGCGTCAAGAGATGGGGTCAGCATATTCTGCGTATGACCCACGGCACCGGCCCGATCCACCGTCAGCCCGGTTCTATGGGTGCAAACTCTTCCCCGTCCAGAATCTTCAAGAACAAGCACATGCCCGGTCAGTACGGGAACGAACAGATTACTGTTCTGAATCTGGAAGTGGCAAAGATCGATACCGGCCTGAACCTGATTGCTCTGAAGGGCGCTGTGCCCGGCGGCAAAGGCTCGGTCGTGTTCATCCGGAATACTGTGAAAGCATAAGCGGAAGGAGGAAACACAATGCCTAATTTGAAAGTATTGAATATGGCGGGTGCAGAAGTCGGCACGATCGAGCTGTCCGACGAAGTATTCGGCGCAGAAGTAAACGGCGCTGTTCTTCACTCCGCTGTCAGAACATATCTGATGAATCAGCGGCAGGGTACACAGTCTACCCTGACCAGAACCGAGGTTTCCGGCGGCGGCAAGAAGCCCTGGAGACAGAAGGGAACCGGCAGAGCAAGACAGGGTTCTACCCGTGCTCCTCAGTGGACCCACGGCGGAGTGGCGCTTGGACCCAAGCCCAGAACCTACCGCATCTCTCTGAACAAAAAGACCAAGAAGGTGGCCATGAAGAGCGCACTTTCCGCAAAGGTCGCCGCAGGCGAAATGATCGTCTTGGACGCAATCACAGCCAACGAGTACAAGACCAAAGCGATGGTCAATATGCTCTCTGCTGTAGGCGCCAACGGCAAGACCCTGGTGGTTTTGGATTCTGTGGATGAGAAGGTTATCAAGAGCTTTGCCAACATCCCCGGCACCAAGACGGCACAAACCAACACCATCAATGTGTATGACATTCTCAATTGCACCAGCTTTGTGGTGGTGAAGGATGCTGCCAAGAAGATCGAGGAGGTATATGCACAATGAAAACTTCTTACGATATTATTGTAAGACCTGTGATTACCGAAGATTCCATGGCAAGAGTCCCCTCCAAGTGCTACACCTTTGAAGTGGCCAAGAGTGCGACCAAGGCAGAAATTGCCAAGGCTGTGGAAGAGCTGTTCAAAGGCACGAAGGTTGCCAGCGTCAACACGATCAGCATGAAGAAAAAGCCCAAGAGAGTCGGCGTTCATTTCGGATACACCTCCGAGTGGAAAAAGGCAATCGTAACCCTGACTGCCGATTCCAAGACCATCGAGTTCTTTGATGGCATGATGTAAGGAAGGAGTGAATCAGAATGGCAACGAAAGCTTATAAGCCCACGACCCCCGGTCGCAGAGGTATGACGGTTCCTTCTTTTGATGAGGTTACCAAATTCTCTCCTGAGAAAAAGCTGTTAAGCAATTTGAAAAAGCATGCCGGAAGAAACAACTACGGCAGAATCACCGTTCGTCATCACGGCGGCGGAAACAAGGTGAAGTACAGACTGATCGACTTCAAGCGCTCCACAGAAGGGGTCGCAAAGGTTATCGGTGTGGAGTACGATCCCAACAGAACGGCCTATATCGCACTGGTCGAGTATGAAAACGGCACCAGAAGCTACATTCTGGCTCCTGCGGGACTGACCGACGGCGCAACTGTGGAAAGCAGCGCAACCGCCGACATCATTCCCGGAAACACCCTGCCGGTAGCGAATATTCCGGTCGGTACGCTCATCAACAACATTGAGCTGTACCCCGGCAAAGGCGGACAGCTGGTCAGAAGCGCCGGCACGGCCGCACAGCTGATGGCCAAGGAAAACGGTTCTGCACAGATCCGTCTGCCCTCCGGCGAAGTCCGGTTGATCCGTTTGGATTGCAAGGCGACCATCGGTCAGATCGGCAACATCGAGCATGATACAGTGAAGGTCGGTAAAGCCGGTAAGACCCGTCACAAGGGCATTCGTCCCACAGTGCGCGGTTCGGTCATGAACCCCTGCGATCACCCCCACGGCGGTGGTGAAGGTAAGTCCCCCATCGGTCATCCCGGACCTGTTACTCCTTGGGGCAAGCCTGCTATGGGTTACAAGACCCGTAACAAGAAGGCCAGAACCGAGAAGAACATTGTAAAGCACAGAAACGGCAAATAATAAAGGAGGCAGCAAATTATGAGCAGAAGCCTGAAAAAAGGCCCGTTCGTCGAAGCCAAGCTGTTTAACCGCATCGTGGCGATGAACGAGGCAGGCGAAAAAAGAGTTCTGAAGACCTGGTCCAGAGCTTCCACAATATTCCCTGAATTTGTGGGCCACACCATTGCCGTTCATGACGGTAAGAAGCACATTCCGGTGTATATCACTGAGGACATGGTCGGACATAAGCTGGGCGAATTCGCCTTGACCAGAACCTTCAAAGGCCACGCAGGTTCCAAAACATCCAATAACGGAAAATAATGAAAGATTCGCTATAAGCGACGGGAGGCAATATTTATGCAGGCAAAAGCTATTCTTAAATATGCTCGGATCTCTCCTCGCAAGGTGTCTATCGTTTTGGATCTCATTCGCGGCAAGTCGGTTGACGAGGCGAAAGGTATCCTGAAGAACACCCGTAAGGCAGCGTCCGAATATCTGATTAAATTGCTGGATTCCGCAGTTGCAAACGCAGAGAACAATTTCTCGATGAATAAGGACAATCTGTATGTGTCCGAGTGCTATGTTTGCCCGGGACCCACCCTCAAGAGAATGATGCCCAGAGCCAGAGGCTCGGCAGACCGCA